>Ga0307374_10000955_pt1 | contig 54434 bp, 56 predicted proteins | sample OX3MG_FD_202532 | JGI IMG/M metagenome (GOLD analysis project Ga0307374, IMG submission 202532) | Soil microbial communities from Risofladan, Vaasa, Finland - OX-3 | ecosystem: Environmental > Terrestrial > Soil > Coastal area > Acid sulfate soil | place: Finland: Risofladan, Vaasa | collected...
CCGACCGTCACCCTAACAAACCTGCGGAAAGGGCGTCAACTCGCGCTGGTCTGGGGGTCGGGGCTGAGGACTACAGGAGTTGGTTCACCAGGCCTTCGACCTGTGCGAGGGAAGCCGGCGTGGCGGTGGCGTCGATTGCAACCAGGGTCGATCCCTTCGTCGCCACAACGCCCTCGTTGTCCCTCCCACCGCCGATGGACTGGGTGAAGGACCGAGCCTGGTCTCCAACCCCGCTCACGCTCTTGTACGGCACCGGGTATTGGCTACTGAACAGCGAGATGTCGGACGGACTGATATTCCCCAGCACCTCGATGATGACGTTGAAGGTCTGGGCGTGGTAATCACATACCTTGACTGTGGCACCTGGTGGAAAGGGTGATGCTCCGCTGGGTTTGACACCGACTGGCGCCGGCAGTGTGATGCCGAGGGCTGAACCGACTGTGCCGGCGGTGGGGCAAGAGCTCGGCGCCGCCGTAATGGTCGGGAGCACAGCCGACGACGTCGGGGTGGAACCGGCGGGTGGCGGGGTCCCGGCAGTCGAGCCCCCGCAAGCAGCCAGGGCCGAAGTGAAGACGAGCAGGGTCAGCGCCAACCGGCACGAGCTGTTGAACGACATGTTCACGCCAGCGATGGTAATGCCGTTACGACCCCTTGCGGCCGTTCGCGATTACGCTTGCTAAAGATGGATTGGTCCGAGCGTGTGGATGAGGACACCGAAGCCGACCTGATCGGTTGGCGCCGATACCTTCATGAACGCCCGGAGCTGAGCTTCGAAGAGTTCGAGACCACCAAGTACGTGGCCGGGATGCTCGATGACTGGGGCATCCCCTACGAGCGCCCCATGCCGACCGGCCTGGTGGCCCACGTTCACGGCAAGCATCCGGGGCCCACCGTCGCTTACCGCTGCGACCTCGACGCCCTGCCTATCGATGAGGCGAACAAGTTCGAGTTCCGCTCCCGCACCGCCGGCAAGATGCATGCCTGCGGCCACGACGGGCACACCGCGATCCTGCTGGGGCTAGCCCGCACCCTAAACGACCTGCGGGACGAAATCCATGGCGAGGTTCGCCTGCTCTTCCAGCCCGCCGAGGAGGTAACCGAGAGCGGCGCCAGGCACCTCATCGAAACCGGCGCCCTCGAGGGAGTCGAGGCCGTCGTCGGGCTTCACCTGATCAGCAACCTGGAAACGGGACTGATCTCCCTCACCAAGGGCCCGATCATGGCCGCTGCCGACACGTTCGAAATCACGATCACCGGCAAGGGTGGACATGGCGGCTATCCACACGAGGCGATCGACCCTCTGATGATCGCGGCCGGCCTGGTTGGCCAGCTGCAGACCATCGTCAGCCGGCGAGTCTCACCAATGGACCCGGCGGTTGTCAGCGTCGGGTCATTCCACGCCGGCAGCGCACCCAACATCATCCCGGGCACCGCCACACTGAAGGGCACCGTTCGCACGCTGTCTGAGAAGGTTCGGGCCAAGATCGCCGGCGACCTCACGGCGATGGCCGAGAGCTACGCCAATGCCCATGGCGGCACCGCCGAGGTCAAGTACCAGTGGGGGAGCCCGGCGTGCGTGAACGACGGCCGCCTGGTCGACTTCTTGACGCCGGCGGCTGCCGGGGCGGTCGGGTCGAGCTCGGTTCTCGCCCAGCCACCGGAGATGGGCGGCGAGGACTTCGCTTACTACGCCAAGGTGGCGCCCACGGCGTTTGCGCTGATCGGCTCAGGCAACAAGGAGCTGGAGTCCGACTTCCCGCACCATCACCCGCGCTTCACGATCGACGAGCGCGCGCTCGGGATCGGCCTGCGATTCATGCTCGAATCGGTTGAGCGCACGTCGGGCGGCCAGGCGACTCTACCCGTCGACTGACGATTCTCCCACTCGTCGCCTGATCGCCGCCGCCAGCTCTTCCAGCTCGACCGGCTTGACCAGGTAGTCGCTGGCGTCAAGACTCGCCGCCAGCGCCCTTCCCTTGGAATCGGTGGCGCCGGTGACGATGATTGGCTTGGCGGCGCGCACTGATTTCGTCGCCGCAGCGTCAAGGCCCGAATAAAGGCCCAGGTCGAACACGAGCGCTTCGCCATCGCGCAGCTCGCGCACCTGGCTGCTCGAGTCGGCGTCGAACCCGAGCCGTCGCAAGCCGCGTGCTGTGATCTCCGCGAGCCGAGCGTCATCGTCCACGACGAGGACGCGGGTAACCCGCTGAGTCGCGCCCTCCGCCGCGCCAAGCAGCGTGAATGCCTCGTCGAGGTCCGCGAGCAACCTGTCGACCGGCGGCGTGAGGCCATCGGCCTCGGCCAGTTCCAGCTCCGCCTTCAGGCGCGCCAGGGTCGAGCGCAACCTGTGCAGCGTCGCCGCCAGCTCAGTCTTTGGTGACGAACCGGTAGCCAATTCCACGCACCGTCTCAATCCAGCCCGGCTCATCCAGAGCGCTGCGGATCTCGTGCGCCGCCTGCTCCAGGCTGTGCTCGAAGCCGGCGTAACTCGAGCCCCACACCTGCTCGAGGATCTCCGCCCTCGTCACCACCTCGCCAGTGCGGCCGGCCAGCAGCTTAAGCATCAGCAGCGGCCTGCGCTCGAGCTTCAACGCCCGATCGCCGAGCGAGGCTTGGCCTCGGGCCGCGTTGATGCGCAGGCGACCGCGAACTATGACTCCGCTAGCACCCGCGCTGTCACGAAGGGCCGCGCGAATCCGGGCGAGCAGCACCTGCCGGTCGGTGCCTTTCAGGATATAGTCGCTCGCCCCGCGCTCGATGCCCATCACCTGGTCGCCTGCAGCGTGGCGTGCCCCTGTGAGGATGATCACCGGGAAGTCCAGGCGGTCGGCGCCAGCGCGCAGCAGGTCGAGGACCTCTGGCGCCTCCATATCCGGCATCTCGTAGTCGAGGAGCATCAGGTCTGGCGAGCTGGCGCGGACCCGCGCCAGTGCTTCGGTGCCGCTGGCTGCAACCTCCACGGTGTAGCCCGCCCGGCGCAGCAGCTCGGCCGTGAGCTCCGCCGTTCGAGGCTCGTCGTCAACGACCAGCAGCTTTGCGGTCACGCCCCCATCCCCGCGGCAACCTATCAGGTTCAGCGTTTGTTGAGGAAACGCTGAGGTTGCGCTGAGGCTTCAAGCGCCGACGCCAAATAACCTCCAGTCATGGGCCAGCTCCCCGACCTCCAAGAAGCCAGGCGGCGGTTGGGACTGGCCCTAGAAGTCTTCTGCCACGACCGCTGGGTCCTTGGCTACCTCCGCGGCGGCTGGCTCCAGCCGATCGCGGCGTCCGAGGTTTCGCGCCGATTCATGCAGAGCCGCCCGCTGATGCCGCTGTCACGCCGCGCGCTCTACGAGAAGCGGCCGGTGGTCGTCAACTCGGTGATCGAGAACCCGAATCCCTCAAGCGGTTATGACTGGGAGCTCGATTGGCCTGCGATCCTCTACGCGCCGGTGGGCGAAGAAGGTCAACGCCCGATCGGCCTGCTCATCCTCGGCTGCCGGCGCGACCACTGGTACACGGAGGAGGACGTCCACTACGCGGGCAGCCTGGGAACCACTTTGGCGCCGCTGGTTGCCGCCCTCCGCGGTCCGCTCGCTCGCTTGAACGAGATCGAGAGCGAGGTTGCCCAGCTGCTCAGCTACGGGCTGTCCGAGCCCGAGATCGCACGAGCGATTCGCTTCGACGACCACCGAACGCGGGCCCTCGTGGACGGCGTCACCCGCAAGCTCAAGCTGGTCACCACCGACGACATGGAGCTTTCGCTCGTGGAGAGGCCGGCCCGACGGCCAAGGTTCGGACTTTGACCTGGTAGTCGACCCCGGAACCTAGTTCGGACCGAACAGGAAGACTGTCGTGCCGCGGCCTTCGGTGCTGACGACCTCGAGTCGGCCTCCGATACCCGCCGACCGCTCGCGCATCCCGACCAGCCCATAGCCCCCGGAACGCCCCGACCCGAAGCCCTGACCCTCGTCCGCTATCTCGATCAGGAACGGTCGGGCCGCGAAAGCCATCCTGACACGGCAGATCGATGAGCCTGAGTGACGCCTTACGTTGGTCAGGGCTTCTCGTACCACCTGGTAGACCACCTCGCGCTGCTGCGGGCTGAGCATGTCCTCGGTGCCGTTGGTCGCGATCTCCACCCGGATCGAATACAGCCGGGCGAATTCCTGCGCCTGGTGGCGGATGTCGCCCACCAGGCCTTCGGGCCCGATCGGCCGCGGCCGCAGGTCGGCGAGGGTCTCGCGCACCTGCTTCAGCATCCGCTCCAGGATCTCCAGGACATTGAGCAGCGACCCGTCGGCCGGGCCTTTCTTCGCCGACCCAGGGTGGCCCTCGAGGTAGGCCTTGAACAACGAGATCGCACCCGCGAGGTCGGTGGCGACGCTGTCGTGAAGCTCTCGAGCCATGCGAGACCGCTCGCGGGCGACGGCATCCTCGACAGCCTGATGGGCCGCCGCGGCGTCAGCCGTATCGGTCACCGGAGCAGCCGGCGGCGGCGGTAAGAGCCCAGCAGCGCGATGACGAGGGGATGCCGCAGCCAGCGCAGGACGAAGCGATACGGACGCCACAGTCGTTTCGTCTCCTCCAGGGCGAGGTGGAGCCTTTCGAGGTCCGATTCCAGCAACGCTCGCTCCGTCTGCAGGAGCTGTGAGAGCGCCAGCGCGTGCCTGGCGACGGCCGCGCCCCACAACGCCGCGACGACTGCCTCGACGACGATCGCCAGGCCGCCCGCGATCAGCAGGCCGACGCCGACCCAGCCCAGCGTCGTCACTCTTTGGGGTCGCCCTCCTCGATTCCCGCCACAGGTGCGATGGCCACGACCTGGTCGTCAGCGGGGATGCGCATGACGATCACGCCCTGCGTCTGCCGGCCGATCTGGGAGATCGCCCCGACCTGCGTCCGCAGGACCATGCCGCTGGCGCTGATGACCAGGATCTCCTCCTCGGGATCGCTGACCACCCGCATGGCGACGAGCTTGCCGACACGATCGGTGATCTTGAGCGTGAAGACGCCCTGCCCAGCACGGTGGTGCATCGGGTACTCGCTGAGCGGCGTCCGCTTGCCGTAGCCGCGTTCGGTGATGACGAGCAAGTCCCCGCCCGGTACGGCAGTAGCCATGCCGACCACGAAGTCAGCCTTCCCCAGCTTGATGCCGATGACGCCCTGCGTGTCTCGGCCCATCGCGCGGACCTCTGCCTCGCTGAAGCGAATTGCCTTGCCCAGCGCGGTGGCGATGAGAATCTCGTCGGTCCCGGTCGTCGGCGCCACCCAGTCAAGCTCATCGGCGTCCTGCAGGTTGATGGCGATCAGGCCGTTGCGTCGAACGTTGGCGTACTCGGCTAGCGCCGTCTTCTTTATGTAGCCGTTCTTGGTGACCATCAACATGTAGCGCGCCTCGGTCTCCGTCTCGGGTTTGACGAAGACTGCGGTGATGCGCTCATTGGGATCGATGTCGATCAGGTTGTTGACAGGTATGCCCTTCGCCTGGCGCTCGCGTTCCGGAATCTCATGGACGCGAAGCTGGAACACCCGTCCGCTCTGCGTGAAGAAGAGCATCGACGCGTGCGTGTGCGTGATGAGCAGGTGGAGTGCGTAGTCCTCTTCGCGAGTGCCGCTCGGCGCATCGCTGCCCGCTGTCGGCTTCGCACCTTTCAGCCCAACCCCACCACGCTTTTGCGCCCGGAACACGCGCAGGGGCTGGCGCTTGACGTAGCCCCGGTGGGTCAGCGTGACAACCACCTCTTCCTTGGGTACGAGGTCCTCGGCTGAGAGCTCGGTGGCTTCCTGGTCTGCGATCTCGGTGCGGCGGTCGTCGCCGTATTTCTTCGCCAGGTCGTCCATCTCGTCCTTGATGAGGAGTCGAACCTTCTGGTCGCTGGCGAGGACGCTCTCCAAGTACGCAATGGTCTTGATGACCTCTTCGTATTCGGCGTCGATCTTGCCGCGCTCGAGCTTGGTCAGCCGCCCAAGGGTCAGCGCCAGCACCGCGCGCGCCTGCCGCTCGCTGAGGCCGAATTTAGTCTGCAGATCGGTCGATGCGCCATCTGTGTCGTTGGCGGCGCGAATCGTCTTGATCACCTCGTCGAGGTGGTCGAGGCAGATCTTCAAACCCTCGAGGATGTGAGCGCGTTCCTGCGCTCGATCCAGATCGAAGCGGGTCCGCTTCAAGATCACGTCGCGGCGGTGGTCGATGAAGAGCTGGAGCGCCTGCTTGAGGCTGAGCACCACCGGCCTGCCGTCGACGATGGCGAGCATGATCACGCCGAACGTCGTCTGCAGCGCTGTGCTCTTGTAGAGGTTGTTGAGGACCGTGAAGACGCGGGCGTCGCGCTTCAGCTCGATGACGACTCGCATGCCCTGGCGATCCGATTCATCGCGCAGGTCTGCGATGCCTTCGAGCCGGCGATCCGACACGAGTTCGGCAATCTTCGCCACCAGCGTCGCTTTGTTGACCGCGTATGGAAGCTCGTCGATGATGATCCGCTCGCGCCCGTTGGGCGCCTGCTCGAACGTGTGCCGCGCGCGCACGACGATGCGCCCGTGGCCTGTCGCGTAGGCGGCTTTGATGCCCGCCGTGCCCATGATCAAGCCACCGGTCGGAAAGTCCGGGCCCTTGATGAAGGACAGCAGGTCCTCGCCGGTCGCATCGGGGTTTTCGATGAGGTGCTTCACGCCGCTTGTGATCTCGCGCAGGTTGTGCGGCGGGATGTTGGTCGTCATTCCGACGGCGATGCCGGATGCTCCGTTGAGGAGAAGGTTGGGGATGCGGGCCGGCAAGACCGACGGCTCCTCTTCCTGCCCGTCGTAGTTCGGGATCATGTCGACCGTCTGCTTGTCGATGTCGGCCATCAGTTCGCCAGTGATCGCCGACAGGCGCGACTCGGTGTACCGCATCGCCGCGGCGGGGTCGCCGTCGACACTGCCGAAGTTGCCTTGCCCGTCGATCAGGGGGTAGCGCAGCGAGAAAGGCTGCGCCATGCGCACGAGGGCGTCGTAGACCGCCGTCTCGCCGTGGGGGTGATACAGCTTGAGGACGTCGCCGACGAATGCCGCGCTCTTGCGGTGTCGCGTTCCGGCGGTCGAGCCGGCGCGATTCATTGCGTACAGGATTCGGCGCTGCACCGGCTTCAGGCCATCACGCACGTCGGGCAGCGCCCGGCTGATGATGACCGACATCGCGTACTCCATGTAGGAGGTCTGCATCTCCTCCTGGAGGCTGCGGCCAAGTACAGTCCCGATCTGGTGTTCGTCAGTCAAGCTGGATCACTCCTCGAATTTCTTGAGGACCACAACGGCGTTGTGGCCGCCAAAGCCAAAGCCGTCCGAGATCGCGATTCGCACGTCCATGCGGCGCGCATGGTTGGGCACGTAGTCGAGATCGCAAGCCGGGTCCGGGTTTTCGTAATTGATGGTCGGGTGAACGATGCCGCGATTGATCGATAGAAATGTCGCGATCGCCTCGACCGCGCCGGCCGCGCCGAGCAAGTGGCCGATCATCGACTTGGTGCTGCTGATCGCGACCTTGTAAGCGTGGTCGCCCAGAGCCATCTTGAGGGCCCTGGTCTCGGCGGCGTCGTTGAGTCCGGTCGACGTGCCATGTGCGTTGACGTAGTCCACGTCCGACGGCTCGATGCCCGCATCTTTCAACGCCAATGTGATGGCGCGCGCGGGGGCCTCGCCAGTTTCATCGGGCGCCACCTGGTGATAGGCGTCGCACGTGAGGGCGAAGCCCAGCACCTCTCCATAGATCCTTGCGCCGCGTGCCTGCGCATGCTCGATCGATTCGAGCACCAGGGTGCCCGCGCCTTCGCCGGGGACGAAGCCGTCGCGGTCCCGATCAAACGGCCGGCTCGCCTTCTCTGGCGCCTCGTTGCGGGTCGACAGGGCGCGGATGGAATTGAAGGACGTGATGCCCACCTCGCACAGCGAAGCCTCTGCGCCTCCCGCCAGCATCACGTCGGCGTCGCCGTGCTGGATGATGCGGGCGGCATCACCGAGCGTGTGAGTGGAAGCGGCACAGGCCGTGGTCACCGTGGTGTTGGGGCCGCGAAGGTGAAAGTTCATGGCCACAGACGCGGCTGCCATGTTGGGAATGATCATCGGGGCGTAAAGCGGGTTCAGGCGTCCTTTGGTTGCATACGAGATGGCGCCATTGGTCATCTCGATGAAGCCGCCGATGCCCGTGCCCATATCGACGCCAACGCGGAAGCTGTCTTCCTTGGCGAGGTCCAACCCGGAATCCTCAAGGGCCATGCCAGAGGCGGCCACAGCCAGCTGGGAGAAGCGCGCCATACGCTGCGCAGCCTTGCGATCCATGTAGTTCTGGGGATCGAATCCATGCACCTCGCAGGCAAACTTGGTCGCCAGCTTGTCGGTCGAGTAGCTGCCCTCTACGGTGCGCGCGCCACTGCGACCCTCGATCAGGCCGTCCCAGTACTCGTCCAGGGTCTTGCCGATCGGGTTGACGGTCCCCATTCCGGTCACCACGACACGCGTCCGACCATTCGTTTTCACTTGCCCACCTCCGCCCGAATCTTACCGACGAGCTGATTCTCCACCGCTTCCTTCGCCACCCTGATCGCGTTCTTTACGGCCCGGGCGTCAGAACGGCCGTGGGCGACCACCGCAACGCCGTCGATTCCGAGCAGAGGCGCTCCGCCGAACTCTCGCCAGTCGATGCGGTCGCGGAGCTTGCGGACGCCTCCCCTGATCAGCAGGCCGCCGATCTTGCCTCGCGTGGTTTTCGGTATCTCCTCGCGGAGGTTGCGGAACAGGAAGTCCGCCGTCGCCTCGGCCATCTTGATCGCGATGTTGCCGACGAAACCGTCGGCGACCACGACGTCCGCCTTCGACGCGTAGAGGTCCTTGGGCTCGATGTTCCCGACGAACCAGCGCATTGAGCCCTTCAGCCTGCGTGTGGTTTCCTTCACCAGCTCGTTGCCTTTGCCCTCCTCCTCGCCGTTGCTCAGCAGGCCGACGCGAGGGTTGGCGCGGCCGAGCATCTGGCGCGCATAGACCGCTCCCATCGTGGCGAACTGCACCAGGTACTCGGGCTTCGAGTCGACGTTCGCTCCGACATCGAGAAAATATGCGAACCCCGTCTGCGTGGGGACGATGGAGCCTAGAGCGGGCCTGTCAACACCCCGGATCCGGCCCTGTATGAGCAGCGCGCTCGCCATGATGGCGCCGGAGTTACCCGCCGAGACCCAGCCGTCGGCCTTGCCCTCTTTGCACATGCGAGCGCATACGTTCATCGAGGAATCGGGCTTGGCGCGCACCGCTTGCGCAGGATGGTCTTCCATCGTGACAACCTGGGTGCAGGGCACCAACCGCAGCAGCGGATGCTGGTCGAGCAACGGTTGCACCGAGGAAGGCAGTCCCACCACCGCGATGTCGATGCGATATTCCGCGGCGGCTTGCGAGGCGCCCTGCAGCACCTGTGCCGGCGCGTGGTCCCCGCCCATGGCGTCGACTGCTATCTGCATGTCTGGGAACCGGGCTCAGATGTCGAGGTTGCGGACGCTCTTGGCGTGCGCCTGGATGAACTTCTTGCGTGGTTCGACGTCGGGCCCCATCAGCTTCTCGAACGTGTCGTTGACGGCGGCAGCGTCTTCCACGTTGACCTGCAGCAGAACGCGAGTGGCCGGATTCATCGTCGTCTGCCAGAGCTCCTCTGCGTTCATCTCGCCAAGACCCTTCATCCGCGCGGACTCGGCGTTCTTGCCAAGCTGGCGCAGCGCCTTGTCGCGGTCGCCTTCGGAGTGGCACCAGACGATCTGCTTGCCTTTGAACACCTTGAAGAGCGGCGGCTGTGCCATATAGAGATAGCCCTTCTCGATGACCTGCGGGAAGTAGCGATAAAAAAAGGTGAGCAGCAGCGTGCGGATGTGGCTGCCGTCCACGTCCGCGTCAGTCATGGTGATGACCCGGTGGTAGCGCATCTTCTCGACGTTGAAGTTGTCGCCGACTCCGGCGCCCATCGCTGTGATGAGGTTGCGGATCTCGTCTGATGTCAGCACCTTGTCGAGGCGCGCCTTCTCGACGTTCAGGATCTTGCCACGGAGGGGCAGGATCGCCTGCGTGCGGCGATCACGGCCGCCCTTGGCGGTGCCGCCGGCCGAGTCGCCCTCGACGATATAGAGCTCGCAGTGCGCCGGATCGCGCTCCGAGCAGTCCGCGAGCTTGCCAGGAAGCGTGCTCGACTCGAGCAGGCTCTTCCGCTGCACGAGGTCGCGGGCTTTGCGGGCAGCCTCGCGTGCTCGCGCCGCGGTGAGCGACTTCTCGACGATGCGGCGCCCGTCGCTCGGGTTCTCCTCCAGGTACTGCGTCATGCCCTCGGTCAGTGCGATGGAGACATGGCCCTGCACCTCGGCGTTGCCCAGCTTGCCCTTGGTCTGCCCTTCGAACTGTGGATCAAGCACCTTGACGCTGATCACCGCGGTCAGCCCTTCGCGCACGTCCTCGCCCGACAGGTTCGGGTCTTGCTCTTTGAGGATTCCGGCTTTCCTGGCGTAGCGATTCAGCACGTTCGTGAGCGCCGACCGGAAGCCGGTCAGGTGGCTGCCGCCTTCGATCGTGTGAATGGTGTTCGCGAAGGCCAGGACGTTTTCGACGAACGTGTCGTTGTACTGCAGCGCGATCTCGACCTGGGTGCCCTCGACCTCGCGGTCGACATAGAACGGGTGCGGGTTGATCACTTGTTTGTCACGGTTCAGGGCGCGAACGAACGACACGATGCCGCCCTCGAAGTAGAAGGTGTTCGTGAACCCAAGGTTCTCGTCCGCGAGCGAGATCTCCAGACGCTTGTTGAGGTAGGCCATCTCGCGCAGTCGCCGCTGGATGACCTCGCGGTCAAACTTCGTGTCCGGAAAGATCTGCGGGTCAGGCCAGAAGCGCACCACCGTCCCGGTGTGGTCGGTCTTGCCCACGACCTTGACCGAGGCTTTGGGCACGCCGCGCTCGAATTCCATGTGGTGGACCTTGCCCCCGAGGTGGACCCACACCTCGAGCTTCTCGCTCAGGAAGTTCACGGCGGATACGCCCACTCCGTGCAGCCCTGACGAAACCTTGTAGCCGCCGCCGCCGAACTTGCCACCGGCGTTGAGCCGTGTGAGCACCAGCTCGAGGGCTGACAGGCCTTCTTTTTTGTGCATGTCGACCGGGATGCCGCGGCCGTTGTCCTCGACCTGGACGCTGCCGTCGGCGAAGAGGGTGACGGTGATTCTAGTGGCGTAGCCGGCCAGGGCCTCGTCGACCGCGTTGTCCACGACCTCGTAGACCAGGTGATGAAGGCCAGTGGTGGTGGTCGAGCCGATGTACATGCTCGGACGCCGCCGGACATGCTCCCGGCCCTCGAGGACCTGGATCTGATCGGCGGTGTACGCCACGTCGGCGCCCAAAGGCTGGGGCCTGCGCTTGCGCTCTGGGTCGAGATTTCGGGCCTCGCTCACAGTGCTTGCAGCGCTCCCAGCCTGGAAAACTCGTGGGGAACTACTGGGGAGAGTTTCAGGATTCAAATTCTACCGGATTTCGAGTTCGAAAAAGGCCTCAGCGGACCCTTAAGGGGGGTGTTTTAGGAAGCCGGTTTCCAGCGCAGAACCGGGTCCTCGCTCTGGCCCTGCAGATAGGTGTTGATCGACCGCGCGGTGGCGACCTCGTCGAGCCTTCCGACCGGCAGTCCGTGGGGCGCGTCGTGCAGAGACTGCGGGTCGTCCTCGGCCTGCTTGACGATCTCCTTGATGGCGGTGGCGAAGGCGTCCAGCGTGGCCTTGCTCTCGGTCTCGGTGGGCTCGACCATGATCGCCTCAGGGACGACCAGCGGGAAGTAGATGGTCGGGGCGTAAAAGTCCCGCTCCAGGAGGCCTTTGGCCACGTCGAGGGCCTTGATTCCGTGGGGCGCAAGGTTGCGAGCGCTGGCGACGAACTCGTGCATGCAGGCGCCGTCGTGCGGCATCTCCAGCATGCCCTTGATTTCGCTGCGAAGGTAGTTGGCCGAGAGCACGGCATCGAGCGACGCCTGGGTGAGCCCATCACCGCCCATCGCCAGGATGTACGTGTAGGCGCGCACGAGCATCCCGAAGTTGCCGTAAAAGCTGCGTACACGCCCGATCGACTGCGGCCGCTTGAAGTCGAGCTTGAGCTGGCCGTTGAGCCGCTCCACCGTGGGCGTCGGCAGGAACGGGACCAGCTCCGCTTTTACGCCGACCGGGCCGGCACCCGGGCCGCCCCCGCCATGCGGGGTCGTGAACGTTTTGTGGAGGTTCATATGGACGGCGTCGAAACCCATGTCGCCCGGCCGGCAGATGCCCATGAACGCGTTGAGGTTGGCGCCGTCGTAGTAGAGCTTGGCGCCGGTGGCATGCACCATTTCCGCAACCTCCAGTATCTCGCGTTCAAACAACCCCAAGGTGTTGGGGTTGGTCAGCATAAGCGCGGCGACGCTGGGCGACAGCTTCGACTCGAGGTCGGCCAGGCTGATGCGGCCGTCAGCACCCGACTTGACCTCGACCACGTGGAAGCCACTGAGAGCCGCGCTGGCGGGGTTCGTGCCGTGGGCCGAGTCGGGGACCAGGACCTCGGTTCGGGACTCGCCACGCGAGCGGTGGAACGCCTGGATCATGCGCAGGGCCGTCCACTCGCCATGGGCACCGGCGGCCGGCTGCAGGGTAACCCGCTCGACCCCGACGACCGCGCACAGCGCTTGCTCCAGGCGCCACATCAGCGAGAGGGCGCCCTGCACCGAATCCTCGTCCTGGTACGGATGCAAGTCCGTGAAGCCGGGCAGGGCGGCCGCCACCTCGTTGGCGACAGGGTTGTATTTCATCGTGCAGCTGCCGAGCGGATAGAACTGCTTGCTGATCGAGTAATTGAGCGAGGCAAGCCGGCCGTAGTGGCGCATGATCTCAGGCTCACTGAGTCGCGGGAGCCCGGGAGGATTGGCCCGGCGCTGGTCACTCGGCAGGAGATCAGCCGACCCAGGGCCCTCGACATCGGCATCAGGCAGACGCGGGCCGTGGGCATTTGGCCGGCTTTTCTCGAAGCTCAGCAGCTCGGTCAACCCGCCACCGCCTCGACCAGCTCATTCAGCGCCCGCGCGTCGTTGACCTCGGTGCAGGTGAAGGTCTGGACGCCCTTGAGCTCCCGGAACCAACGGTGGACGTCGAGCCCGCCAAGGATGCCTTTGCGGGCCAAGCGCCGGTTCAGCGCTGGACCCTTGGGAACGCGAATCGGGAACTCGTAGAGGAACTGCCGGTCGGGGAAGGCCATCTCCCAGCCCGGGAGCTTCGACAGCCGGTCCGCGAGGGCATGGGCCCGCTTGAAGCTGACCTCGGCGACCTGACGCAGGCCTTCGGCGCCCATATACGTGAGGTACACGCTGGCGGCCAGCGCACACAGAGAATGATTGGTGCAGATGTTGGAAGTCGCGCGCTCCCGGCGGATGTGCTGCTCGCGGGCGGTCAGGGTCAAGACGAATCCCCGCCGCCCGGCGGCGTCGTGAGAGGTGCCGATCAAGCGCCCCGGCAGCTTGCGGACCAGCGCCTTGCTGCAGGCGATGAAGCCGACATGCGGGCCGCCATAGCTCGGGCTGAGGCCGAGCTGCTGACCCTCGCCGGCTGCGATGTCGGCGCCGTATTCGCCCGGGGGAGCAACGATGGCGAGGCTGATCGGGTCGACGCAGGCGATCGCCAGCGCCCCGGCTCGGTGGGCGCTCTCGGTCAGGTCTCGAGCGTCGACCAGCAGCCCCAGGAAGTCAGGCTGTTGGAAGATCACGGCCGCGGTCTTCGCGCTGGCCTCGGTGCCTTTGCGCACCTTGATGCCGCGACCCTCGCCGAACGCGCGCAACACCTCCAGGTACTCGGGATGGAGGTAGCCGGCCACCAGCACCTCGTTTCGGCCGGTGTGGATGTGGGCCATCATCGCCGCCTCGGCGACCGCTGTCGCGCCGTCGTACATCGAAGCATTGGCGACGTCGAGCGCGGTGAGCTCAGCGATCAGCGTCTGGAACTCGTAGATCGCCTGCAGGGTGCCCTGGCTGGCCTCCGGCTGGTACGGCGTGTAGGCGCTGTAGAACTCGGGCTTGGAGGTCACCGCCGCCACGGCCGCAGGGATGAATCGCCTGTAAACGCCGCCGCCGCGGAAGGTCAGCCGGTCGGCAAAGGTCCGATTGCGCGCCGCCAGCGCCTCGACCTGAGCCATCGTTTCGAACTCCGAGAGGCCTGCCGGCAGCGCCAGCGACTCGATTCGAAGCGAGCGCGGGATGTCGACGAGCAGGCCGTCCATCGAGTCGACGCCGATCGCGGCCAGCATCGCAGCGCGATCTTCGGGAGAGTGGACGAGATAAGGCAAGCCCGCTCAGGCCCCGGCGACTTTCTTGTATGCGGCCTCGTCGAGCAGGCCATCGGGGAGGTCGCCGGCCAGCTCGAGCTTGAGGATCCAGCCGTCGCCATACGGGTCGGAATTGATCAGCTCGGGATGAGCGGCAAGCTTGTCGTTGACGGCGGTGATTCGACCCGAGACCGGCGCATAGAGATCGCTGGCGGCCTTCACCGACTCGACGACCCCGAAGCTCTCTCCGGCGGTGAGCTTGCGGCCGGGCGGTGGCAGTTCGAGGAACACCACGTCGCCCAGCTGCGCCTGGGCGAAGTCGGTGATGCCGACCGTCACGCTCTTGCCATCGGCGGTGAGCCACTCATGGGACTTGGTATAGCGGCGCTCGGCCATGCGACTCCTCCCTGTCTATCTCGGTTCGAAACGTTTGGCTCAGGATTTCGCGGGCGCTGCAGCCGATCGCGCCGAGCCGCGGTAGAACGGTAGCTTCACCACCTCGGCGTCAGCCTCGCGGCCCCGCACCTCCACCGCAACCTTGTCCCCGACTCGAAATGATGGGACTTCCACCATCGCGAGTGCGATGGGGTGGCCCAGAAAGAACGAATGCGTGCCGCTGGTGACGACACCCTTGCTACCGCCTTCACCCTTGACGGCCGCGCCATGACGCGGGATGTCCCCAGGCTTGGTCGTGATCCCGACGAGCGTGCGGCGGGGGCCTTCCTGACGGACCCTGGTGAGGGCTTCACGGCCGATGAAGTCGCTTTTGTCCAGCTTCACCGCCCAGCCCAGCCCAGCTTCGTATGGATTCACCGTCTCGTCCATGTCGTTTCCATAAAGGCGCAGTGCAGCTTCCAATCGCGCGGCGTCCCTGGCCCCCAGGCCGGCGGGCAGCACGCCCTCTGGCCGGCCCCTCTCGAGGATGGCGTCCCAAACGTCTCCGACGCGATCCGCGGCGACGAAGATCTCGAAGCCGTCCTCGCCCGTGTAACCGGTGCGCGAGATCATCGCCGTGGTGCCCGCAACCTCGCCGGTGCGAAACCCGAAGTAAGGAAGGTCACCGAGCCCCTTTGAAGGCAACAGCTCTTCTGCTCGCGGCCCCTGAAAAGCCAGCAGGGCCAGCTCGAATGTTCGGTCTTCGATCTCCACGCCGGCTGGGGCGTGCTCCCGCATCCACGCCAGGTCCTTCTCCCGATTGGAGGCGTTGACGACGACAAAGAAGCCCTCTTCGCCCCAGTAGACGATCAGGTCGTCGACGATCCCTCCGTCGTCCTTGCAAAGCAGGTTGTACTGGGCCCTGCCGCGCTGGATCCGCCCGAGGTCGTTGGTGACGATGCTTTGCAGGAAGTCGAGCGAAGCCTCACCTGTCAGCCGGAAGCGACCCATATGAGAGACGTCGAACAGGCCGGCGGCTTTGCGGACGGCGAGATGCTCGTCGCGGATCGAGGTGTATTGCTGCGGCAGATCCCACCCACCGAAATCCACCATTCGGCCCCCCAGGGCGATGTGGCGATCGTAAAGGGGAGTCCGGCGGGCCTGGTTATCCTTCAAATTCGGCGCGCTCGTCCGCATCGTCGCCGGAGTCGATCGCGTCTGGGTCGATGAAGGCGAGCAGCTCTTCGTCATGTCGGCGCCGGGCGTCCGCCACGACCTGAGCCACGTAGCGAGTGCGGTCCGCCGTCCATTCGAGCTTCTCCGCAAGCTCGACCTCGCTCGGCTCGCGCTGCAGCTCGAGGCGCATCAGGATCTCAGTCCTCTCGTAATCGGTGGCCGCCGCCACGAGCAGCTGGGCGTCACGAACCGACGCCGACTCGATCGCGATCGCGGCATCAATCTGCGCGCCGACCCGCTGCTCGGCAAAGCTGCCGAAGTCAGCCTCCCCGCTCACCGCGAACGAGCGGACCGCCTCGACCAGGCCGATGGAGCCTTCCTGAACCAGGTCACCGGCCGACAGGCCCTGGTCCTTGCGGGCGGCGGCCAGCCGGATGACCATCGGAAGGTTGGCGGCGACCAGGCGCTCCTCGCTGGCGCGGTCTCCCAATGCCGCCCGCTCCAGCAGTGTTTGCAGCTCATTGGGGTCGATCGGCCGGTCCAGCCGCACGCTGCGGGCGAGCGCGGCCAGCGCGGCGGCATCTTCGTCGACCGAGGATGGCGCGTCGGGTCTCTCGTCCTTCTCGAACTGCGCTGCCATGACTGGAATTTTACGACGCGCCCGGGGCCGATCCGACCCGAGCTGGCGCCAATGTTCCACGTTTTACACCGGCGCTGCAGACCAGGGATCGCCATACTCGATCTATGCGCGCGCGGCGGGCGCTACAAGCCGGAATGGTGGCCTTTGGGGTGGCCCTGTTGCTCCCCCTTCATGCCGCCGCGGCCGCTCCGCACGTCGAGCGCGTGGACCTGGTCGGCGACATCAACAACATCATGTCCGCCTACATCACTGGCGCCGTCGATCGAGCCCAGGCCGACCACGCCGACGCCCTCCTGGTCGTGATGAACACACCGGGCGGCATCTCCACCTCGATGGACGATATCGTGACCAGCCTTCTCAACTCGAAGGTCCCCGTCATCGTCTACGTGTATCCCAGCGGCGCGCGCGCCGCGTCGGCCGGGCTCTTCGTCGCCGAGGCTGCCGACATCCTCGCGATGGCTCCCGGCACCAACATCGGCTCCGCGCATCCCATCGACGCGTCAGGCGCCAACCTGACGGGGGACCTCGGCACCAAGGTTCTCAACGACGCGGTGACCAGGGTTCGCAACCTGGCCTCGATGCACGGCCGGAACGCCGATTGGGCCGAGCAGGCGGTCCGCAACAGCGTGAACATCAACGCCGAAGATGCGGTCAAGCTGCACGTCGCGGACCTCGAGATCGCTGATCCTGGGGCGCTGATGAATGCGGTCGATGGTCGCACCCTTCCGCGCGTCACCGGCGCGCTCGTTCTGCACACTGCCGGCGCGGCGATCGTGGACTTTCCGATGCCGTACTGGCAGGAGTTCCTCAACGCCCTGATCGACCCGACGATTGCGGTGCTGCTGATCCTGCTGGCCGCCTACGGGATCATCACCGAGCTGACCTCCCCAGGTGCGATCTTGCCCGGGGTGGTGGGCGGCATCGCAGGGATCCTGGCGATCGTCTCGCTGGCCAATCTGCCGGTCAACATCGCCGGCGTCCTGCTGATGCTGCTGGCGTTCATCCTTTTCCTGGCCGACCTGAAGGCCAACACCCACGGGATACTCAGCTTCGGCGGCGTGCTCTCGCTCATCCTGGGCATGGCGTTTCTGATCAATACCGGGCCGGTCGGCCTCGGCGTCGATCCGATCGTGATCTTCGGGTCGGCGGCGATCAGCTTGGCCTTCTTCGTCTTCTTCGTCGACAGGATCGTGCGGTCGCGCCGGCGTCGGGTGTTCACCGGCGTGGACGCGCTGGTCGGCTCAGTCGGCGAGGCGCGCGAAGAGCTCTCGCCGGAGGGACTAGTCTTTGTGCGCGGGGCGCTGTGGAAGGCGGTGGCCCAGGGCGGACCGATCCCGGTCAGCAGCCCGGTGCAGGTGGTCGGTCGAAACGGTTTGCGATTGGACGTCGTCGCGAGCGCGGCTGAGCTGGTGAAGGAGAAGCAATAGTGGACTTTGGCATTCTGACCGTCCTGGTCGTGATCGTCGTGCTGGCCCTCATCGTGGCCATTTCCGCGATTCGAATCATCAACCAGTACGAGCGCGGCGTCGTATTCCGCCTCGGGCGGCTCATCGCGCTTCGGCAGCCAGGCTTGAACTTCATCATCCCGTTTGGGATCGACCGCCTGGTCAAGATGGACATGCGCGTGATCACGCTCGAAGTGCCGCCCCAGGAGATCATCACCAACGACAACGTGACGGCCAAGGTCAACGCCGTCATCTACTTCCAGGTCATCGACGCCCAAAGAGCCGTCACTGAGGTTCTGAACTACATCAACGCCACCTCGCAGATCGCCCAGACCACGCTTCGGGCCGCGCTCGGCCAGGCGACCCTCGACGAGCTGCTCGCGAATCGAGACAAGATCAACCAGAACCTGCAGAAGATCATCGACGAGCAGACCGAGCCCTGGGGAATCAAGGTCGCGGTGGTCGAGATCAAGGACGTCGAGCTCCCCAGCACGATGCAGCGCGCCATGGCCAAGCAGGCCGAGGCCGAGCGCGAGAAGCGCGCCAAGATCATCAACGCCGAGGGTGAGTTCCAGGCTTCCCAGACGCTGGCCAACGCGGCGCAGATCATCTCCTCTCAGCAAGGCGCCCTCCAGCTGCGCTTCCTGCAGACCCTGGTCGAGATCGGCTACGAGAAGAACACGACGATCGTCTTCCCAATCCCGATCGATCTGATCCGCCCGATCCTCGACGCTTTTCCGAGGGTTCCAGGCGACGAGCCAGGGGCCCCGTCGCTGCCGCACCAGGGCTCGAAGTCGGGCTGACCGGTCTGACGCCTCTCGACGCCGCCAGCGGCGCGCTGCTGCTGCTCTTCCCCCTGCCGATGGTCATCGCCGCCAACGCGGCGGTGGGAAAGCGCTGGGCGAGCCACGCCACCGGCATCCTCGCCGGCCTGACCGCCGGCGGCACGTTCCTGGTCGGAGCGCTGGACCTGGGCGGCGCGGGCCTCGTCCAGGCGGGCCCGGGCGGGCAACAGGCCGCGCTGGACGGCGGGATCATGGTCACCGCCGCCCTCGCCGCCATCCTGGCAGCACGCTCGGTCCGCGAGAGAATCGCGCGCTGGTTGCCGATCGATCCCGACAGCCCAGTTCACGCCTATGCGCTGGTCCTGGCCGTGATCCTGTTCGGCACCCAGGTTGCGACCAGCCTTTTCGTCGACGTTCTTGGGCTCGACCAGACCCTGCCCCCAATCTCGGTCGGCGACCTTTTCTACTCCGAGACCCCGTTCCTGATCATGGCGCTGGCTGGAATCGGGCTTTATGTGCGCCGCAACGCACGCGGCGCGGCCGACCGGCTGGGACTGGTCCGCCCGGCCTGGTGGCAGGTCGCTGTGGCGCTGGCCGCCGCGGGCGCCTTCTTTGCGCTCATCCAGGGAGCTGATTGGCTGAGCCACCAGTGGACCCCTGGCATCGCGAGCCAGGTCGACAAGACCACAGGCCACGTTTTTGGCGGCCTGAACGACCCGATCGGCATCGCGGCGATCGCGCTGCTCCCGGGAATCTGCGAGGAGATCCTTTTTCGGGGCGCCTTGCAGCCGCGCCTTGGCCTGATCGTGACCGCCCTGCTGTTCACCTCGGTCCACACCCAGTACGGCCTCTCGTTCGACACCCTCTCCGTGCTCATCGTCGCTGTCGGGCTTGGCCTGATCAGGAAGTACTCGAACACCACCACCTCCGGCATCGCCCACATCACCTACAACCTCCTCGCCGGGATCGGGATCGGCAGCCTGGTCGGGGTGGCGGTCGCGGTCGAGCTCGGGCTGGTCGGTCTCGCTGGCTACGGCATCTGGTCAAGCCGGCGTCGAATCGTCTCTGCAGGCGAGTTGGTCGAATCCTCCAAGGTGAGCTAAGATCCTGGTGTGCCACCAGATGTAGGATCAGCCGAGGCAGCTAGCCCCAAGATGTTGGCTTCCAACCTTCCGCCGATCATCGCGGTGGTGAATCAGAAAGGCGGCGTCGGCAAGACCACCACGGCCATCAACCTTGGCGCGGCCCTGGCTGAGATCGGCCATTCGATCCTGCTGGTCGACCTCGACCCTCAGGCCAACTCCACCTCCGGGCTGGGGCTCGACCCGGTGCGCGCGCGGCTGAACGTCTACCACGCCCTGGTCGGCGAGGCCACCATCGAGCAGGTCGCTGTCCCCACCAGCGTCCCCGGGATGCGGTTGGTCCCATCGCATATCGACCTCGCCGGGGCCGAGATCGAGCTGGCGACGATGAGCGCGCGCGAGACTCGCCTGCGCCAAGCGCTTGGTTCAGTGCCGGAGGGTACGGGCTGCATCATCATCGACTGCCCTCCATCCCTCGGGCTGTTGACGCTCAACGCCCTGAGCGCGGCCACCAGCATGTTGATCCCCACCCAATGCGAGTACTTCGCCCTCGAAGGGCTGCGCCACCTTCTCTACACGCATCAGCTCGTGCGCTCGAGGCTCAACCCCAACCTGGGAATTGCGGGCATCGTTATGACGCAATTTGACGCGCGCACCACTTTGTCCTGGGACGTGCTGCGAGAGGTGCGCCGCTCGCACCCCGCCCATGTCCTGGAAACGCTCATCCCCCGCAACGTCCGGATCAGCGAGGCGCCAAGCCACGGCAAGTCGGTGATCCAGTACGACCCCTCGAGCCGCGGCGCGGCCGCCTACCGCGCACTCGCAAAGGAGCTGCTGGAACGATGAAGCAACGCATTCGCGGATTGGGCCGTGGCCTCGATTCTCTGATTCCGACGCGGGAGGGCGACGCGATGGTGCCCCAGATGGTCGCCGTCGATCAGATCCGCCCATCACATCAGCAGGTGCGGACGCGGTTCGACGCCGAGCCCATGGGGGAGCTGGCGGAGTCGATCCGACGTCACGGCGTCCTCCAGCCCATCCTCGTCCGCAGGCTTCCTGACGGTTATGAGCTCATTGCGGGTGAGCGCCGATGGCGTGCCGCGCGATTGGCAGGCCTCAGCTCAGTGCCCGCGGTGGTGCGCTTCGACGACGGAAATGACGCACAGCTCGTCCTCGGCCTCATCGAGAACCTTCAGCGCACCGATCTCGACCCGATTGAAGAAGCGGGGGGCCTCAAACGATTGACCGAAGAGTTCGGGCTCACACATGAGGAAGTCGCGCAGAAGATCGGTCGACATCGCGTTTCGGTATCACAGTCGCTTCGGCTGCTCAACGGGTGCCCGGCCATCCAGTCATCTGTGGCGTCGGGCGTCATCAGTGCTGGGCATGCGCGGGCGCTCATCGCCCTGGAGTCGCAGGCGGCGCAGGAACACGGCTTGAAAGTCGTGATCGCGAGACGGCTGTCGGTCAGGCAGACCGAGAACTGGGTACGGACTTACAAGCCGCGGCGCAAGGCACGCGGCGAAGGCTCGAGCGAGTTGCGTTCGCTTGCCGGCGACATCGAATCGCGACTCGGCCTGCCCGCGAAGATCACGGGGTCGATGAACCGCGGGAAAGTGGAGCTTAGGTACTCGAGCCGGGAAGAGCTTGAACGGGTCTGCGCTAAGCTCGTCATCTAAAGCGTATGGCCCTATCTCAGCAACCTGCGGCGGCAGCCGCGCCAGCCCGCTCTTCGACCGCTTCGTCGCTACTGCGCGAGCTGGTCGAGGTCATCGTGCTGGCGCTGATCCTGTATTTCGGGATCAGCTTCGCCGTCCAGGCGGTCCACGTCGAAGGCCTTTCCATGTGGGCGACTCTCGACAACAACGACTATCTGATTGCGGACAAGATCGACTACCGCCTGCACGCGCCGCAGCGCGGCGACATCATCATCCTGCGGCCTCCAACCGATAACTCGACCGATTTCATCAAGCGCATCATCGCGCTGCCCGGTGAGCGCCTCCTCATCAGCCAGGGCATCGTCTACATCAACGGGCACAAGCTCGACGAGCCTTACCTGCCGGAGGCGTGGACACAGCTCGACAATTGGGGCGGCCCGGACGGCACGGTCGTGCCGCCCAATGACTATTTCGTCATGGGCGACAACCGCAACCGTTCCCAGGACTCACGCATCTTTGGGTTCATCGGACGGGACCGCATTGATGGGCGGGCCTGGTTTCGGATCTGGCCCTTGAATCATTTTGGGAACATCTACAGCCAGCTGCCGACCCTTGAAACCGGCACCGTCGCAGCGGGTTAGGCAGGACGCCTCAGCTTTCGATTGCCGTCCGGAAAGCCGACTCGCGGCTGAAAGGACCGATCACCGCCGCCTGGAGCGGTGAGCGCAGCACCGAGTTCGCGACCCTGCGAACGTCGGCTGCGGTGACATCGTCGACCATGCGCAGCTCATCCTCGATGTCCTTGATCTCGCCGATCAACAGCTCCTGGTAGGTAAGCCAGAACGCCACGCCGTTGGTCGTCTCGAGGTCGAGCCGCAACCGGCCCTTTGTGAACTCCTTGGCGCGATGCAGCTCATCGTCTGTGAGGTCTTCGTCGCACAGCCTGTGCATCTCTGCGATGACCGCCCGGATGGCTTCCGTCGCCTTTTTGGGATCGACTCCTAGATAGATGCCCAGGTGGCCGGTGTCCCGATGCTTCTGCGTGAAGCTGTGCACGTCGTACGCCAGGCCAAGTCGCTCGCGAATGTTGAGAAACAAACGCGAGCTCATGCCCTCACCGAGGACGGTGTTCAGGAGATCAAGGGCGTAGCGATCGGGGTCGAGGTAGCTCGGGGCACGCACTCCGAGCCCGATGTGAGCCTGCTCGGTGCGCTTGCGCCTCAACAGCACATTCGACCCGTGCAACGCTACAGGCGGCTCGGGCGGTACCAGTCCGTTCAGTCCCGATGGGAGGATCACGCTGGCGGCCATGGCGGCAAGCGTCTCGTTTTCGTCCATCGCTCCAGCGACGCCGATGACCAGGTTGGGCATCCTGTAGTGCGCGTCGGCGTACTCGAGAATGTCATCGCGGGTGAGGCCGGCCACCGACTGCTCCGTGCCCGCAATGTCCCGGCCCAGCGGATGCCCGGGCCAGATGATCTCCTCGAGCAGATTCAGCGCGTAGTCCTGAGGTTGATCCTGGTACATCTTCAGCTCTTCGAGAATCACCAGGCGCTCGCGCTCGACATCGTCGGCTTCGAGTTTCGAGTTCGACACGATGTCGGCAAGTACGTCGAGGCCGAGCTGCAGATGCTCTGCCGGCACGCGGGTCCAGTAGGCGGTCAGCTCCTTGTCGGTCGAAGCGTTGATGAATCCCCCCACCCCCTCGATCGCGTCGGCGATCTCCTTGGAGGTCGGCCGGCGGCGAGTGCCTTTGAAGAAGAGGTGCTCGATGAAATGCGAAGCACCGGCCAGGCGCTCGTCCTCCAACCTGGAGCCCCCGCCGAACATGAACACCAGGCTGGCGGACAGGCGCTCCGGCATCGGGGCCACCACCACCCTGGCGCCTCCCGGCAGGCCTCGAACTCGATGGGGAACGGCCATGGGAGTCGCCAGTATATGGGCCTCCCCAAACGGCCGGGACCAGCGATCAGTCGCTTGAGCCGCCCTCCTGGAGGGCGCCGAGTGCCGCGTAAAGCGTCATCGCGACGAAGTCGGCAGGCATTCCGTCGGAGACCGCATCAAGGGCTTCGCCGAGGTAGCGGCGGACGTTGGGCACGCGGTCCACGTCGCTCAGCTCGAGGCAATCGCGGATCGCCTCGGCGATCTCGGTCGGCGTGATCTCCTCGTCACCGGCGCCATCCTCGACCGCGTTGACTAGCGCGATCGCCTTCCGGATCCGCTCAGCCGCGGCCCGGCCTGTCATGCGTGTCGAGCTACTCGGCGGCGGACTTGCGTAGGCCGACCACCACGCGCCTCTCGGGCTCCTCGCCGATGCTCGAGCTGGTGACCTCAGGGTCGCCTTCGAGGGCGAGGTGAATCGCGCGCCGCTCGAATGCCTGCATGGCGTCGAGGGTGATCGCGTCGCCGGTCATCTTGACCTGGCGGGCCGCACGCAGCGCGATCTCGCGCACCGTGTGCTCGCGCCGTTGTCGGTAGCGCTCGACGTCGACGATGATGCGCTCGCCTTCGCCGAGGTGCCGGCCGACCATCACGTTGGTGACCGACTGCAGCGCGCGAAGCGTCTCGCCGCGCCAACCAATGAGGGCGCCGAGGTCGCGTCCGCTGATATCCAGGGTCGTGGGCTCGCTGCCCTGGCGCGTCGTCACCTGGGCGCGAATGCCCATGTGCTTCAGGAGACCCTCGACCAGCGTCCGTGCCAGCTCACCCTTCCCGTCCGCGGGTGCAGCTGCTGTCGACGCGGCCGGTTCGATCACAGTGACCTGGACCACGGTTTCCTCCGAGCCCTCGTTGAGCACCTTGACATCGACGTTGCGTCGGCTTTCGCCAAGCTCGATCAATGCCGCATCGACTGCCTCGTCGAGCGTTCGACCCCGGCCCTCTGCTGATCTCATTGCACCGCCCTCATCTCTTTTTCTTCTTGCGATTGCGACCGCTTTGCGGCTGGGCTCTAGAACCGTTTGGCGGTCCGTTCGCCCCGTTTTGCGGCCGGTTCTTCGATCCGTTTTTCGATCCGTTCTGGGAGCCGCCGGCAATGTCCTTCGGTCCGATGTCAGCTGCGCCTTTCGGGCCGCCGAACGTGGCCTTCGGTCCGATGTCAGGGCCTCCCTTGGTGCTGGTGCTCCGAGGCTTCAACCCCGTCGCCGGCGCTGAGTCGACTTTATTTCGACCTGGAAGGAGATTGCCCCAACCGACGACGAAATACTGCTGAATGATACCCACGCAGTTGCCGATGAACCAGTAGAGGCCGAGACCCGCAGGGACGTTCAGCGCGAAGTAGCCGATCATCAGCGGCGACATCCAGACCATCATCTTTTGCATCGACTGCGCCTGGGCCTCCTGGTCGGTGAGGTTGGGCGCCGGCGGCATCTGGAGCATCTTGGTCTGGACGAAGGTGGTGGCCGCGGCGAGCAGCGGAAACACGAGATATGAGGGATCGGGAAGCCCGAGGCTGCCGGCCAGCGTCACCAGCAGGTGATGGTTGGGGTTGTCGTTCAGGTTGGGGATGAACAGGAAGTGCGCGGGGACCGTCGCATGTTGCGCGAAATTCCGGAAGGCGTAGTAGAGCGCGGTCAGGATCGGAAGCTGCACGACCAGCGGCAGACAGCCGACCAACCCCGCGAATGGATTGATGCCGTGCTCGGCGTAAAGCTTGCTCATCTCGGCCTGAAGCTTCTGGGGTTCCTTCTTGTACTTCTTGCGCAGCTCGCCCACCTCAGGGGCCAGCTTTCGCTGCTCGAGCATCGAACGCCTTTGAGTTGTGAGCTGGAATTGCTGCAGCGGCGACAAGATCAGGCGGATGCCGATGGTGAACACGATGATCGCCAGGCCATAGGCGCCGATCGTGGCCAGCAGCGGCACGGCCTGGAAGTGGACATAGATGAAGGTGAGGATCGCGGCGAGGTTGTTTTCGAACACCGACACCCAGAGGTGGTTGACGGGCAGAAGAAAGTTGAAAAAGCCGCCGAAAGCTGCCGGCGACGGCGACGGGGATGCGCCCGGCGACGACAGTGGCGATGGCAACGGCGAGATGTCGAAGCGGATGTCAGATCTCCAGTGAATTGCGGCCGGGGTCAAATTCAGGGAACAGGATCGTAGCCGCCCTTGGCGAACGGATGGCACCGCGCGATCCGTGCCGCCCCCATCCAACCACCCCGCAACCACCCGTACTTCTCGACTGCCTCGTATGTGTACTGCGAGCACGAGGGGTAGTAGCGGCACGACGGCGGCAGGATCTTCGAGAACGACATCTGGTAGCCGCGAATCAGGACGAGAAAGATCTTGGTCATGGGTTGAGCTTTGAGAGCCTGAGCGCAGCCTGGGAGGCCTCCTCGCTCAGCTCCGCAAACGACATTACGAGCGCTGCCGGGCGAGCGATCAGGACCACGTCATATCGTATTCCCAGGCCGGCCAAAGGCGAACCAGGTCCCAGCAGCTTTTCGCGGGCCAGTTCGCGGACGCGGCGCCTGGCCCGGTTGCGGGCAACCGAGCCCTTGACAGTGCGGCTGACGGTCACGCCAACGCGGTGGGCATCGCCTTCGCCAGGCACGGCAAACGCGACGAGAGCCTTGCCGCTGAAGACCCGCTTGCCCGCGAAAGCGGACTGGAACTCCGCCTGCCGGCGGAGCCGGTAACGCCTCTTCAACGCGAGAGGCGCGCTAAGCGCTAAGCCGTAGGCGGCCCTTGCGACGGCGGTTCTGCACGACCCTGACGCCGCCCCGTGTGCTCATGCGGCGAAGAAACCCGTGCACGCGGCGGCGGTACCGCTTCTTGGGTTGAAAGGTTCGCTTGATGGCGGGAACTCCCTATGCGCGAGACTTGATGTGGACCGCGGTAGTGTATCGAAACTTGGGCTGCTCAATTGCCACACCGCCACTATCACTTCATCGGGTGACGTGCGGCCTTGCGAAGACGATATGCCTTTGCTACAATCCCGCCCCGGAAGCAGACGGAGTAGGGGTAGTAGCTCCAGTCCAGTACAAGTCGCACCAGTGGGTCCCACTAAAAGCCACATTAGATTGCGACTAAAGCCGATAACATCGCTTCCATATTTCGGGATCGACCGGATGTGGGATTTCGGACAGGTAGGCACCGCCAGCCTGTGGAAATCCGGTCCGCTCTTTTCCACAGGACACAGTTAGGCGGAGCTCGAGGGTGGTTGAGCTTCGGTTGTACCTGCGGTCGCCTTGGATGGGATGCCGGGATGGCGAGTGGGCGAGGAAGCGGGAAAGGATGGAATCAAGTTGGCCCCAAGTTGTCCACAGCATTTGCAGAGCCCGGCGCGTCTTCTTCCCCAGGTTCGGTGGCGGTCGTCCACAGGCCTGAGACGGAAGGAGGCATGAGTTGAACCAGGACCAAGTCTGGTCCCAGGTGCAGGAGGAGCTTCGGTTCCAGCTGGCCAAGCGGACCTACGACATGTGGCTGAAGAACACCTCAGTGCTCTCCGCCGACAACAACACCTACCGCATCGGCGTGCCGTCAAAGCTGGCCAAAGACTGGCTGGCCGACCGTTTTTCAGGCCTCATCCAGGAAACCCTGCAGGCGGTCACCGGCACGGAGGTCGACATCGACTTCGTCATCTCGCCGACGGGCCATCGTCCGGCCATCGCCAACGTCGATGTCGACACGCTGAGCTCGGCCGGCGACAACGGACGCGACAACGGCGCCGAGCCTTACGCCGATGCGCCGCCGATTCCGCCCTCTGAGCTCAACGTTCGATTCAAGTTCTCGTCGTTCGTCGTCGGCCACAACTCGCAGTTCGCGCACGCCGCCGCCAAGGCCGTCGCGGAAGCGCCTGGCGACAGCTACAACCCGTTGTTCTTGTACGGCGGCGTCGGTCTCGGCAAGACCCACCTGATGCACGCGATCGGCCACGAGGTGCACGACAGGTTCCCGCGCAAGCGCGTCGTCTACCTCACCTCCGAGCAATTCACCAACGAGGTGATCAGCTCCATCGCGACCGCGCGCATGGGTGAGTTCCGGCACAAGTACCGCACCGTCGACGTCCTGCTGATCGACGACGTGCAGTTCCTCGCCGGCAAGGACCGCACCAAAGAGGAGTTCTTTCACACCTTCAATGCGCTGCACGAGATCAACAAGCAGATCGTGATCTCCTCGGACCGGCCGCCCAAGGAGATCCCAACACTCGAGGACCGGCTTCGCTCGCGATTCGAATGGGGCTTGATCGCCGACATCCAGTCGCCTGACTTCGAGACCCGCCTGGCGATTCTTCATTCGAAGCTTGGCGACAACAGCGCTCTGGTCCCCGAAGAGGTCTTGAGCTTCATCGCCCACAAGGTGCAGCGGAACATCCGGGAGCTCGAGGGGGCGCTGACCCGCGTCCAGGCCTTCGCCGCGGTACACCAACGCCAGGTGGACGAGGACGAGGCTGCCCGACTTCTCGCCGACATCATTCCTGCCGGCACACGCAAGCCCATCAATGTCGAGCGCATCCAGGCGCTCGTCGCCGATTACTACAACGTCACGCTCGACGACATGAAGGGAAAGCGCCGCGACAAGCACATCGTGTTTCCGCGCCAGGTCGCAATGTTCCTGGTTCGCGAGGAGACGCCATCATCGCTACCTGCCATCGGCAAAGCCTTCGGAGGCCGCGACCACACGACAGCGCTGCATTCGATTGAGAAGATCGCCAACGAGCTCAAAGAAGACGAGCGCCTGAGGTATGAGGTCCAGGCGATCCGCGAGAAGCTCTACGTCCAATGAGCTTTCCACACTTTGTTGGACAGGGCGGGGAGAAGCAGCGCGTTCACTGCACGTGGAGGATTACTCCACAGCCAGGCCACAAGACTCGGCATGGCGCCGGCGACTTGCCAAGCGTTTATCCCCCGAACGGATCGATCTGTAAATGATCTCGACATCCACACTGTCCACAGCGCTTACTGTTATGGACTACTGATGATTTCAATCAAGAGAAACTCTTATAACGGGGGACAAGTGTCTTGAATGCCAAAGTCATCGCTTCTCAAATGAAGGTCACTTGCAGGCCGTCTGTCTTGGGTCAGGCCTTGCAGATCGTGTCGCGTGCGATCTCCAGCAGGACGACCCTGCCGATCTTGAACAACATCCTCATCGAGACGACCTCCGAGGGCCTTGCGCTCACCGCCACCAACCTCGAGATCGGGATTCGAAAGCTGGTGCCGGCCGAGGTTTCAATGGAGGGCGCCACGACCGCGCCCGCGCGGTTGCTGACCGACTTCGTCAGCACGTTGCCAGACCAGGACCTCGAGATGTCCCTCGATGGCGCCACGCAATCACTGAACCTGCGCTGCGCCCGGTTTGACACGCACATCAAATGCATCGAGGCCGAGGAGTTTCCGCCGGGTCCCCGGCCTGACGAAGGCGACAGGCTCGAGGTCGCGCTGGACGAGCTCGTGAGCGCGGTCGAGCAGACGCAGATGGCGGCTTCCACTGACGAGGCGCGTCCGGTGCTGACCGGCGTGCTGGTGCAGATCCAGGGTGGGGCTCTCACCCTGGCCGCCACCGACGGTCACCGCCTGGCCGTCCGCAAGCTTGCGGCCACGGGACCCGCAGACCTCGAGGCCAGCCTCATCGTTCCGGCGCGGGCCCTCGCCGAGCTCTCGCGAGTGCTCAAGGGAGAGCCCGGTAAGGTCGAGATCATCATCTCGAAAGCCCGAAACCAGGTCTTCTTCAAGGCCGGGACGTCGGAGCTGACCTCGAGACTGATTGACGGGAAGTATCCCAACTACGCACAGGTTATCCCCAGCAAGAGCTCGACCAAGGTGCGGGTTTCCACCAGCGAGCTGACGCAGACCGTCAGGGCGGTATCGCTGTTCGCGCGAGACAGCGCCAACGTCATCCGGGTCAAAGCTCAGGCCGGCGCCTTGGTCCTGACGGCGACCACCAACGAGGTCGGGGACAGCAAGGCCGAGATGGCCGCAGACGTCGACGGGTCGGACATCCAGATCGCTTTCAACGCGCGGTATGTCCTGGACGCGCTTGGGGTGATCAACGAGGATGAGGTGGAGCTGCTTTTCGACGGCCCGCTCAGCCCAGGTTTGCTGCGGCCGCCGGGCAAGGAGCACTACCTGTACGTGATCATGCCCGTGCGCGTGGCGATGTCCTAAGTCCTCGATGAATTTGATTGCTGCTCCGGCGACTCCAGCTTAGAAACCACCGCAATTACGCTCACCTAGACCTCACGCCCGGTCCGGGCGTCAACCTGTTCATCGGCGACAACGGCCAGGGCAAGACGAACCTTCTCGAGGCCGTGGCGATGCTCGCGCTCTCGGCGTCGCCGCGCACTCGGCGCGATAGCGAGGTCGTCGGCCCGATCGCTGCAGCGGCGCGCATCGAAGCCGAGGTGGAGAGCGGCGGCACGGTGATCGAGGTGGCGATCGCATTGACCATGGATGGCGATCGCGCGCGCCGGGTGATCGAGGTCGACGGCGTCCGCCGCCGGGCATTCGACCTACCGGGCCATTTTCGCGTCACTCTTTTCTGGCCCGACGACCTCGGCTTGATCAAGGCGGGACCCGAGCTCCGACGGCGCTTCCTCAACCAGATGCTGGTCCAGGTCGAGCCGGGGTACGCCCGCGCGCTGGCGGGCCTGAAGCGGGTCCTGGAGCAGAGGAACAGCCTGCTCAAGAAGATGGGTGGTGGCGAAGGCGGCGGGGACGTGTTGGAGGCATGGGACCAGGAGCTCGTAAGGATCGGCGGCGAGGTCTCGACCGCACGGGCGAGGGCGGTTCGCGAACTGCAGCCCGAGGCAGAGCGCTGCCACTCTGAAATTTCTGGCGGAGAGCGCCTCGAGATCGAGTATCTGGGCCCTCCGCAAGACCTGGCGGAGGCTGTGCATAACTCGCACGCAGAGGACGTCAAACGAGGCTCCACCAGCGTCGGGCCCCACCGAGATGACTTGCGGATTGCCCTCCGCGGGCGGGAGGCCCGTGCCTATGCCTCGCAGGGTCAGCAGAGGACTGCCGTGGTGAGCCTGAAGCTGGCCGAGGCCAACATCGTCGCTGTCCGCACCGGCGAGCGCCCCGTGCTCTTGCTGGATGACGTGCTTTCCGAGCTGGACGGCGACCGCAGGAGCGCTCTCCTGGCGCGGGTGGCCGGGGCGGGCCAGGTCATCATCACCGCGGTCGAAGCCGGTCCGTTTCCACCGGGGCTGATCTCGAACGCGAGGGTGTGGACGGTGACGGGAGGCGAAATCTCAACCTGTGGATAAACTGGGCAATATCCTCCCTCGCGTGCTCCGCCGGCAGCCCGGAGGCGGCCGCCTGTTGGGGACCCAGGTCGCATCCGCGTTCCGCGCCTTGATTGGGCCGGAGCCCGCCCGGCTTTGCGACGAGGTCGAGCTCCATTCGGGCACTCTCGTGGTGACCACGTCGAGCCCGGCGCTGGCGCATCAGCTGAGGCTCGATTCCGAGATGATCGTCTCCCGTTTGAACGGCCTCGACCTGGGCCGCAAGGTGCGCGCGGTTCGAGTGCGAATTGGGCGCTCCGCGCCCTCCCAGGAGCCGTGACGGCGATGAGGCTTGGACTCGAGCAGGCCCAAGCCGCCGCCATCGGTCGTGGCGCGGTCAGGGTCGTCGCCGGGGCTGGGACGGGCAAGACGGCGGTGATCGCGGAACGCTTTCGCAGGCTGGTCGCCGCGGGCGCCTCTCCGGAATCGATCCTCGTCATGACCTTCACCGACCGGGCAGCAGCCGAGATGCGCCAGCGCATCGAAGGCCTGATCGGCGAGCCGGCGCCGGCGGTCGGGACCTTCCATTCGATCGCGCTTGGCTGGCTGCGGGCGGACGGCGGGCTGGTCGGCGTGCCGGCGGGCTTCCGAATCGTGGCCGGCGCGGAGCGTTGGATCCTCGCCCGCGAGCTGATGTGGAAGTTGGGCGATCCCATCCTCACCAGCGATGAGCGGCCTGACGACCTCGTGTCGCCTGCGCTCCAGATGCTGGAGCGTCTGAAGCAAGAGCTGGTCCCACTGAAGAAGCTGGCGGCGTGGGCGGCGGCGACGCGAGGCGATGAAGAGGACGCGGAGTTCGCCGAGCGGGTGCAGCTGATGCAGGCCAGCGTCCGCCTCTTTGGGGCGTACGAACGCGCTTGCCGCAAGCAGCGCCTGCTCGATTTCGAGGACCTGCTGACGCTGGCGGTGAGGCTCTTCGACGAGCAGCCCGCCGTCCGCAGCGCCTACCGCGCGCGATACCCGCACGTGCTTGTCGATGAGTACCAGGACCTGAACCTCGCCCAGGAGCGCCTCGTCGAGCTCGTCGCCGACGGAGGCGACCCTTTCATCGTCGGCGATGACGACCAGAGCATCTACCGTTTTCGGGGGGCGTCGCGCGCGAGCCTCGAACGTTTTCGCGATCGCTTTCCTGACGCTCTGACCATCACCCTCGGCCGGAACTACCGGAGCTCGCGTCGCATTGTCACCGCCGCCGCCACGTTGATCGCCAACAACCAGGCACGACTGCCCAAGGAGCTGAGGTCCAGCCGGCCGGGCGACAAGGTGGAGTTGTGGCAATGCCCCGATGGCGACACCGAGGCGAGCGCGATTGCGGCGGGGGCCGAGCGCCTAATTGCTGCAGGTGTCGCCAGGTCGCGCATCGCTGTGCTGTGCCGGACCAACGCCATCGCCCGCCCGATCGCAAACGCTCTGGCGGCGCGGCGTTTGCCGCACGTCGTCATCGGCGGCCGGGGATTTCTCGACCGGCCGGAGATCAAGGATGTGGTCGCGATGTTGCGCGTTCTTCGAGACACGGCAGACGTGGTGGCGCTCGCCCGAGCGCTCACCCGCCCTCCGGCCGGCCTCGAACCCGCCGCCGCTCTGTCCATCCTTCGCGACCGCAATGGCACCGCGCCGCTCGAGGCGCTCGAGCACTGGTCGCAGTCGGCCGCTTTCGCTTCCGTCCTCGGCGAGCTGGCCGAGCAGGCCAAAGCCCTCGACGTTCGCGAGCTGTTCTTCGAGCTCATGGAGAGGACGCGGTATCTCCAGGTGCTCGATGTAGACCTCGAGCCGAGCGAGTCGGCGCGCGCGACCGCCAACGTGAGCCGGTTCGCCGAGCTGATCGCCGAGTTCTGCGAGACGTCTCCCGATCGATCGCTCGAGGCGTACATGCATCATCTCGACCTCGTCCTTTTGTCAGGAGAGGACGAGGAGCCGGCGTCTGTCGACGGCTTTGTCGACGCGATCCAGGTGATGACCATCCACCAAGCCAAAGGTCTGGAGTTCGACGCTGTTTTCGTGCCCGGATTGGTCGAGGGCCGCTTGCCCCAGACCGGCCGCTCGCCGCGTTTCGAGCTGCCGCCCGCGGTCTTGGAGCCGCTGGTACGGGGCCGCGAGGATGTCGTGGCCGAGGAACGCCGCCTCCTTTATGTGGCGATGACCCGCGCGCGGCAACACCTGTTCTTGACGCGCGCATCTCATTACGACGGCGGCCGCCGCTGGAGGGACTCGCGTTTCCTCGCCGAGGTGCAGAGCGCCGGCGCGCGCGTCGTCGTCGACCGTGAGATCCCGGCCGCTCCTCGAATCGCCGCGATGCCACTGGAACTGCCTAGAGCCAAAGACGCCGGCGTCGCGCTTTCCTATTCCGCGATCGCCGCCTACCGCGATTGCCCGCGGCAGTACTGGTACCGATATGAGCAGCGGCTGCCGGCGGTGCAAAGCGCGGAGGCGGTGCAGGGAGTCGTCCTGCACGAGGTGCTGCGCCGCGCCGGGGAAGCGAGGCAGCGCAACGGGAAGATCACGGCGGCGCGGTTGAGCGCGATGCACGATGAGGTCTGGAACGCGACCACGTTCCCCGACCCGCGCCGGGCACCGACCTTCAAGCGCAACGGAGGCGGCCAGCTCGAGGCCTACCGAAAGGGCGGCGGCTTCGAGAGCCGACCGGAATATCTGGAGCAGTCCTTCGCCGTCGACGTCGACGGCTGGACCCTGCGCGGAGTCATCGACAGGGTCGACCGCACTGAGTCGGGCTGGCGAATCCTGGACTACAAAACCGGGAGGCCTGTCAGCCGCAACCGCCGCGACCTGCAGGTGGCGCTGTATGCGATGGGAGCGGCATCGGCTCTTGGCGTGGGGTCGCAAGGACTTCAGCTGGACGTTGTCTACTTGGCCTCGGGAGACACGCTCACGCTCGAGCGGCCGGACGCCCTTGTCGCCGAGGCGAGGAAGCAGGGCGCCGAGGTCGCGGATGGTGTGAGGGCGGGGCGTTTCGAGGCCAAGCCAGATCGCCGGCGCTGCCGCCTGTGCCCTTACAGGCTGGCCTGCCCCGACGCCCTGTAGCGCGCCGCCAGCAGCAGGCACTCGCGCGCGATGTCGGATGACGCGTACGGATGCGCGAGCTCGGCGGCCTTTCGCGACATCTCGCGCCACGTCGGCCCGCCCTCGGCCAGCACCCGGATCTCCTCCAGCAGCTCGTCGTCCTTGGGCGAGAACTTGCCGACGCCCGACTCGACGACGAAGTCAACGTTGGGCGACTCCTGACCGGGGAGGAAGCCGGTGATCACCAGCGGCAGCCCCGTGGCGAGCGCCTCAGCGATGGCGCCAGGACCCGCCTTGCTGACGATGACGTCGCAGGCGCGCATCAGCTCCGGCATGTATTCGACATAGCCCAACACCAGGGTCGGTGTCGCGAAGGCAAGGCCATCAAGTCGGCGGCGCAGCTTTTCGTTTCGGCCGCAGACCACCACCACCTGCCAGTCGTGAGGTTCCTCGGTCAACGCGGCCACCTGCTTCGAGAGCCCCCCCGCCCCGGCAGCGCCCCCGATCACCAGGACTGTGAAACGCTTCTCATCGAGGCCGAAGCGGCGGCGCAGCGCTGCCTTCTCACCCGGTGCCGGCGGGCGAAATCGTAGGTCGACAGGCAGCCCTAGGAGCTTGACACGGTCAGGCGGGACCCGACGCCGGATCGCCACCTTGCGCGCCAGCTCGGTGGGAGCGATGACCAGGTCCGCCCGGCTGAACGTCCACCCTCGATGAAAGTCCACCAGGTCGGTGATCACTGTCATGAGCGCGCGCTGGCGCCCACTCTTCTGGATCGCCTGGTACGTCATGTGGTTGAGGAGCGGGTGCACCGACAGGACCACGTCCGGGTCGCTCTTCTTGATGAGGTCGGCCGTCGCCTTGCGCACGCCCGGGCCGAAGACGGCGCGAATCGCAGCAAAGGTCGGCTTCGTGTTGCTCGTGTGATAGACCGCGCCCCACGCCACACGGGAGCGCTGGATCATCGGGCCGTAGAGCGACGCGAGGCGTCGCACCACTGCCGGCCCTTGCGCCATCAACGGGTCGGCGACGGTGACGACGCAGGTCGGATCGAATAGCTTGAGCGCGTCGGTCAGCGCGCGCGCCGCGGCGCGATGCCCCCCGCCCGTGTCGCTGAAGAGGATCAGGATCCGCGGCGCGCCGCCGAGCGGGGTGGGGACTAGCGGCGGTGCCTGGAGGGGACCAGCGTCCGCCCGTTGGGCGCTTACTTCCGGTGCGCGGCGGCCCGGCGCGCGATCCATCGCATGTTGTACTGGGACAGCAAGAGCGTGATGAAGAGCATCCCGACAATCGCGATGCCGACCCAAAAGATCGTGCGCTCGGCGAGCGCGTTGGCTGAAAGCGGCGGGGATCCGGTGAGGTTCTGCTGAATGATGAAGGCGGCCAGGTCCTTGACGTCCTGGTCGGTCAAAGCCGCGTTGCCGCCCTTTGCAGGCATGTCGGTCTGGCGCGGATCGCCCGGCTGGTGAAGGCGCCCGTTGGTGATGATGCCGATGATGAAATTGGGGTCGAGAGGGTTCGTGACGCCCGGTAATTTCTCGATCGGGTTCAGGGCGGGGCCGATGCCTCCGGTCAGGCTGGCGCCGTGGCAGGCCGTGCAATTGGCGGCGTACACGGCAGACCCATTCGTGGGATCACCTGGTAGCGGCACAGCGCTGCCCGAAGGGGAGGGTGAGCTGGCCGCCATCGTGCTGACGGCGGTGAGCGCCACCATGGCGGGAACAGCGAGCGCCACGAGCGCCGACAGCGCGAATCCCTTGTGAAGCCGCATGCCGCGCCAAATCATAGCCTGCCCCCGATTTTGCCCTCGGGCGGGAATAGGCGGGAAGCGCGTAGGTTTTATTGCTGATATGGCGTCATGCTCCCCGGTCTCACGTTCGGCTTGCTGCTGCGTATCGAGGCGCTGGCTAGACGCGAGATCGGCCTACCGTGGCTGAGGCGACTCCTCTGATCTCCAACCTCGCCGCCGGAAGGCGGATCGGGGTTATCTCCATGCACACCTCTCCAACCGCCTCTCTCGGCCAGAACGGCAACGGCGGCCTCAATGTCTACGTCCGAGAAGTCGCCAGCGCGTTCAGCGATCGCGGCATCGCCACCGACGTCTTCACCCGCCGGCAATCTCCTGACGACCCGGCGATCGAGTCGCTCGCCCGGCTGTCGCGCGTCATCTATCTGCCTGCCGGCAAGAGCCTTGACAAGTACTCCCTCTATGACCAGGTCCCGGCGTTCGCCGCGGGCATCCGGGCATTCGCCGAGCGCGAGCACCTGACCTACGACATGCTCTACTCCCACTACTGGCTGTCGGGCGAGGTCGCCTGCCTGCTGCGGGCGGAGATGGGGAGCGCCTGGGCGCACACCGCTCACACCCTTGGCCTGGTCAAGAACCGCACCCTTGCGAGCGGCGCGCGACCCGAGCCGGCGCTGCGGATCCGCGTCGAGGGCGAGATCGCGCAGCAGGCTGACCTGCTGATCGGCTCGACCAAGGATGAAGCGGACGACCTGATCAAGCTTTACGGGGCCGACCCAGACCGCGTGCACGTGGTCGCCCCTGGCATCGACCTCGCGACATTCCAGCCGTTCGATCGCGCCGATGCACGACGCAAGATCGGCTACGGACCGGGAAGACTGCTCCTATTCGTCGGGCGCCTCGAGCGCCTCAAGGGTGTGGACGTCGCCATCCGCGCGCTGGCACTGCTCTCCGATCGGGACCACGAAGACCTGCGCCTGATCGTGCTTGGCGAGGATGTTCGCGATGGCGATGAGAGCGAGAAAGAGCGGCTGAAGGCAGTTGCGTCAGCTGTCGGCGTGCGGGATCGCGTCGATTTCCTGGGCTCGGTCGCCCATCACGAACTGCCGTACTTCTACGCGGCTGCCGACGTTTGCGTCATGCCCTCATACAGCGAGTCGTTTGGGCTCGTCGCGCTGGAGGCTCAGGCATGCGGCCGTCCGGTGGTGGCTTCAGGCGTGTCGGGTCTTCGCTCAGTTGTGCGCGATGAGGTCAGCGGCTACTTGATCGACGATCACGATCCGGCGATCTACGCGGAACGTATCGGGCGGCTGCTCTCAGACCCGGAGCTGGCGCAGCAGATGGGCAGTCATGGGCGCCTCCTGGCGCAGCGATTCTCGTGGACGCGCACCGCGGACCGGCTCGGGAGCCTTTTCGAAGGCGCGATCGAGAGCACTCACGCGCGGGTCCAGGCCAGCGTGCGGCACGAGTAGGGGAACGAAGCCGCATCGAAGGCGGTGAGAGGTGTCGGCCTGGTGCCGTCGGCATTCATCAACCAGACCTGGCCAGCGTTCAGGAATGCGATCTGATGACCGTCCGGTGAAGGCACCGGGTTGGCGACTTCGATGCTCGGATCGGAGGGGAGGCCAAGCGCGAGTGTCAGCGCGGTTGGAGGCGCGATCGAGCTGACCACGAACGCTTTCTGCTGAGTGCCGGTCGCCGTCGGAAGCCCAAGTGCGAATACCAGGTGGACCGAGTCGGGCAACCATGCGGGCGTGCTGATCTCGCCCGCGCTGGCAATCGTGGTGGTGGTGGCGGCGCCGCTGAGACTTCGGACCTTGAGCGTCGTCACTCCGACGTCATGGCGTAGATACGCGATCCGGTTTCCGGCCGGCGCCCAGGTGACGTCGCTGATCTGTCCGTTTTCGACGGCCAGCTGATAACGAGCCTGGAGGCCGACGTCATAGCCCCAGACGACGCTCGATTGCGACCCGACCTCGACAAACGCCAGCCTCGAGCCGTCAGGCGACACTGTCGCTTCACTGACGGCCGGCGAGATCACGGTATCTACCCCGCTGGCCGACAGGCGATGGAGCACGCCGACGTCGTCGATGAACACGTAGCCCATCCCGGGTCCAAGCGCCGCGGCCCACGCGGCTTGGAATCCGAGCGGCTGTGAATCCTGGCCCGGAGTCAATACCGACCATGTCCCGGCGTCGCTTTGAAGCAGCAGGGTGGTCCCGTCGGGCGACCAGCTGAATGAACGCACCGAGCCGTCGAAGAGCTTGCGAGGGAAGCCCGACTCATTGACCAGCCAGAGCGCGCCAGATGTGCCGTCTGCGGTCGTCGTGGTGAATCCCACCCAGTTGTGCAGCGGCTGGATCGGGCCGGTGGTGAACGCGATGGTCGTGTCCGCGGCGAGCCGGTTGCCATCCGCATCGAGCGCTGTGCTGGTCACAGTGAGCGAGTACTGGGTCGAGGGTTGAAGCAGGGTCGCCGGCGCGATGATCGCGCGGCGCCCGTCGGTCGGATTGAGTCGCACGCTGAACGGAACGGGAGGAGAGATGCTGACCGCCTGCTGCAGGCTGGGGCCGTTCATTTCACGGCTGAAGTCCACTGTCAGGTAGGCGGCGGGGTCCAGTCCGCGGTCGCCGTTGGCCGGCGCGGAGCCGGCAAAGGTAGGCGGCCCCTCGGTGACAAATGACCAGTGGTGTCGGAGCACGGCCGTGTTGCCGGCCAGGTCTTTGTAACCCGCCTCGAGCACCACGTCATAGGTCGAGCTTGGCGCCAGCGTGGGGTGCTGGTAAGCGAGCTCACGAGGGCTCAGCCAGACCAGGTTTCCGGTGGTCGCCGGCTGCAGGTGGAGCCGGCTCTCGATCGACTGTTCGTCGACATCATGGTCGAAGGTGATCAGGATCGGCGCCGCCGTCGAGACGTCGACCGCACCTCGCACCGGCGAGTAGTCGACGATCTGAGGCGGGTCGCCACCGCATGCGCTGATTGAGCCCAGTACGAGGAGAGCGACGACGAGAGATCTTGCTAGAGGTGCGACTTGAGGCGAGCCCTCATCTCGTGCGCCAGCTGCTCCAGGCGCGAGGAGTCGACGAACAACAGGGAGATGCTGGGGATCTGGTCGATGGCGCCTTCGATACCGGCCTCAGAGGGGTCGGCGGCGCCCAGGATGTCCTTGACCTTGCGAGCGCGGTTGCCCAGGGCGTCCTCAGCCATCGCCTGCAGCTCGGAGACGATCGGCGACCAATCGCGCTGCGATCCGCTCGGTGGCGGCGTGGTCGGTGCGACCTGCATGGCAGGCATGGAGGGGGGCGTCGGGTGAGTGGTCGCCGCCGGCGTGTAGGTCGGATAGACCGCTGTCGGCGGGGTCTGAATCTCCTGGGTGATCACCGGCATTGGGCTGGTGATCGGCTCGACTGTTGGCGGCGGCGGTGCGGTCGCCGTCACCACCGGCTGGCCGGTTGAGCGAGGGCCGCGCTGCGACGCCACCACCTCGTCGACGTCGAGCGGCGGGTGCTTGATCGCGTCGGCCGACTTGACCTCGATCATCGCGCTCGGGTCGTCGCACAAGGCCAGGGCGCGGTCGGGCTTGTCGGAGATGTCGCGCGACTCGCTCGTGTACGCGCCGGCGAGCTCGCCGTCGGCGAGGATGATCACGCCGGTTCCCGCGGCGGAGCGAATCATCACGCTCCCGCTGAGCTTGCGGTCGCTCAGGAACTTGAGCAGAGCCTTCATGTCAACCCACGCCGCGTACAGCTCCGTGTACATCGGCTTTGAGACGGTGAGCTCATAGAGGCCGTCGATCAGCTCGGGCGAAAGGGCGACGACGTCGAGCACGCCATGCCCCTTCGTAACGTCCTCGTTGAATTGGTGCAGCGCCGTCTTGCCGAGGGTCAAGCCACCGGGTTCGGCAGCTCCGTCGTACATGCACTCGAGCGCTGACCCTTCACGGAAGAGGATCAAGCCTGTCGCGTCCTCGGTCAGCAGACGCACGTAGCCCGTGTATCCCTCTTTCTCCAGCGTGGTGATGAGGCGCGGGAAATCGACGAACGACGTCTTCAGCGAGTCGTAGATGACCTGCCCGGCGGGCACAGGAATCGGCTCCCGTCCGTGCTTGGGTTGCGGTCGGTGCTTCACGCCGCGTCTTGGCTGGGGTGCTTCCACCTTTCTCTCCGGTTCAGGGTGATCGGGGCGCTCCCCTTGCGCCTCGGCCTTGTCGACCTGCGGGGATTCCGGCGCGCTGTGCTTGGGCGCCGATTCCGCGGCTTCGACCAGCTCGGGGATGCCGGCCTTGACAGTCTCATCGGCGGGTAGCTTAGCCTTCGCGTCGAAATCAAATTCGCCTTTCCTCCAGGTTAGGGCACTGACGACGGCGTCGTCGCCTGCCAAACCGTCCCCGTGGGCGTGGAAAAGATGGCCAAACAGAAAGTAGAGGGAGGTCGACTCGCCGCTGCCGTTCCTGATCGTGAGCGTGCCGGTGGACCGCTCGCCTTGAGCGGCTTCCAGCAACGAGCGAAGAGGCGTTTCGGCGAGCGAGCCGTGTGACTGCAAAAGCATCTCCTGAGACCGGCCCAGCCCGATCGTGGGATTGAGAGAAAGTTAGTATAGATATCGGTATCAAATCCGCGCGCCCAGAGCAGCCCGAAGCAGAAAGAGCGGTTCCGGACGCCCACCAGCCGCCTCCAGCCCGACTGTTGCTGGTGCGCCACGGCCAGTCCACCTGGAATCACGAGCGCCGAATCCAGGGCCAGCTGGATCCTCCCCTCTCTGACGAGGGGCGGCGCCAGGCGGAGCGGCTTGGGCGCAGGCTGGCAGGCAGGACCTTTGCTGGGCTTTACACGAGCGACCTGAAGCGCGCCGCTGAAACCGCGCAGCTGGTGGGCCAGGCGATCGGGGTCGATGCCACTCCGATGGCCGAGCTCCGCGAGATCTACCTCGGCCAGTGGGAGGGCTTGCGCACCGCGGAGGTGGCCGAGCGCTTCCCCGAGGCATGGGCGAGCTGGACCGACGAGCCGAACTGGGACCTGGTTGCGGGCGGCGAGGGATCAGCCGCTTTCGAGGCGCGCGTGAGCCTCGCTCTCGACCGGCTGTTCGAGCGCCATTCGCAAGGCGATGTGCTGGTGGTGACGCATGGCGGGGTGATCCAGGTCGCCCTCCATCAAGTGGTCGGGCGCTCGGCTCGCGGCATCTTTCGGTTTCGGATCCAGAACGCGTCGCTGTCGGTCCTGGAGAAGCGGAGCGGCCGCGTGATCGTCGGCGGTGTCAACGATATCGGGCATCTCGAGATCGGGTCGGCGGCGCCACCGGAGCTCCCGTGACGACAGTCGCCGCATCGTGGGATCGCGACCTGAAAGAGAAGGCGTCACCTTCTCCATTGCTGCAGACCTGGGGATGGGGCGAGGTCCAGGCCCGCGCCGGGTGGACAGTGGAGCGGGTCCGACTTGGCGCCGGCTCGATGGCCAGCGTTCAGCTTCGAGGCGTCGGCCCCGTTCGCGAAGCCTATGTCCCTCGCGGACCCGTGCCCGCGACCGCTGAATCGCTTGATGCGCTGGTCGAATGGGCGCGCGGCGCGAAGATTGCCAAGCTGCGACTCGAGCCCGAGGCGCCGCCGGCGCTTGGGGAAGACCTTGCGGCTCGCGGATTCGTGAAGGGTCCGCCGACGCAACCCGAGCACACGCGGATCCTCGAGCTCAAGCCGCCAGGCGAGATGCTCGCGTCGTTCAAGCAGGGTCGCCGCTACAACATTCGCGCCGGCCTGAAGCGCGGCGCTGTGGTCGAGGAAGGCAAGGATGCAGCCGAGCTTGCGCGCCAGTCCGCGGCGGTTGAGCGCCGGGAATCGATCAACCTGCCGGCGCGGGCTTACTACGACCTCCTGCTCGAGCACCTGCCCTGGTGCCGCACTTATGTCGCGCGCCATCCGGAAACGCGCGAGGGCTTGGCGGCGGTGCTGGTCGCCCGTCACGGGGGTCGCGCCTACCACTTGTTTGCGGGCCGGACGGGCGCACACCCGGAGCTCATGGGCAACGACCTGGCCTGGTGGGCCGGCATCCGGGCCGCGGCTGAGGCCGGCTGTCGCGACTATGACCTGTGGGGGATCCCGCCTCCCGGCGCCGGGCCCGAGCACCCATGGCACGGGCTGGGGTCCTTCAAAGCCGAGTACGGGGGTGAAGAGGTCGCCTACGCCGGAGCCTGGGAGCTCGTCCTGTCGACGGCCGGCAACCGGCTCCTCGACATGGAGCGAAAGGCCCGCCTACGCATTCGGGGCCTGAAACGCAACATATCCTAACAATCCTTCAAATCGGTTAGGATGGGGTCATGATCAGCACGACGGAGACGTCGCGCAAGGTCCTCATCGTGGACCCCGACACGACGACGCGCCGCGAGGTCCGAGCAGCTTGCGCGCAGGACGGCTACCAGGTGCTCGAGGCGGAAAGCGGCGCCGACGCGCTGCGCGAGGTCAGCTCGGCTCATCCGAGCCTGGTGTTGCTCGAGGTGGCGCTGCCCGACGGCTCCGGGTTTGACGTCTGTCGCGAGCTGCGCAAGGCCGATGCTGCCGTCCCCGTGATCATGATGAGCTCGCGGTCTGACGAGATCGATGTCGTGGTCGCGCTCGAGATCGGCGCCGACGACTACGTGACCAAGCCCTTGCGGATCAGGGAGCTGGTGGCCCGGATAGCGGCTCACCTGCGCCGGACGCGTCTGGAATCGGTAGAGGCGACACGGAGCCGGCTCGAGTTCCGCGAACTCGTCATCGACGTCAACGAGCGCCGGATCTATAAGGCGAACAAGGAGGTTGAGGTGACCCACACCGAGTTCGACCTCCTCACTTTCCTGGCCAGCAACGCGGGCAAGGTTCTGAGCCGCGAGAAGATCCTCAACTCGATCTGGGGCTACGAGTACCCGATCGAAACCAGGGTCATCGACGTGCACATCAGGAACCTGCGCCGGAAGATCGAGACGCAGCCGTCGCGGCCGTACTACATATTGGCCGTGCCCGGCATCGGTTACCGCTTCACGAACGCACGGCCGGGATAGGTCGGCGCGACCCCAAGCTCGCGCAGCGATTGCTGCACAAACTCTCGGTCCTTGACCCCAGGGTGAGGGATCTCGAGGTCGCGGTCGGAAACTCGTTCGACACCAAACAAAAGGATGTCGACGTCGATGACGCGCGGCCCCCATCGTCGGGTCGGTTTGCGGCCGCCCTCCAGCTCGACCGCCTTGGCAGCGGCCAGCAGGCGCCGTGGGGTGTCGGCCCACTCGACCTCCAGCACCTGGTTGAGGAACCTCGGCTGGTCGGGATCTCCCCACGGCTCGGTCTCGATGACGCGGCTTTGACGCAGGATGCGCACTCCCTTTTGACGCAGCCTCCGCCGCGCTGCGCTCAGGTTCCTGCGCCGGCTGCCGAGGTTGGTGCCGAGCCCCAGGTACGCGATAGTGAGCCGCCCTCTCACCGCATCTGATCGGCGACGCGCGCAACGCGGGACATCGCTGCGACGTCGTGCACGCGAACGATGTCCGCGCCCCTCAGGACGGCGGCGGCGACGGTTGCCGCGGTGCCCTCGACCCGGTCTCCGACCGGCCTATCGAGCAGCTTGCCGATGAACGACTTGCGCGACGTGCCGATCAGGATCGGGTATCCAAGCTCCTTGAGCTCTTCGAGTCTGCGCATCACGACCCAGTTGTGGTCGGCCGTCTTGCCGAAACCAATGCCGGGGTCGATGATCACACGTTCGCGCCGCACACCCGCCGCCAAGGCGAGCCTCGCCGACTCCCGAAGAAAGCGCTTGATCTCCTCCATCAGGTCGCCGGCATATTCGGTGCCGTCCTGGTTGTGCATCACCACCAGAGCGCATTGATATCGCGCCGCCAGGTTGGCGATGCCCGGCGAGCGGGTCAACCCCCAGATGTCGTTCAGGATGGTGGCACCGGCGGCCACCCCCGCTTCGGCGACCTCGAGCTTGTACGTGTCGATCGAGACTGGGACACCGGATTCACGCGACAGGCGTCGCACCACAGCCTCCGTTCGCGAGATCTCCGCAGCTGTGGTGATCGGCATGTGTCCTGGTCGTGTAGACTCGCCGCCCACGTCCAGAAAATCGGCTCCTTCATGCACCATCCGGCTGCCCTGCAACACAGCGCCTTCCCGGTCGTCGCCGAGGCCGTCGCCGCTGAACGAGTCAGGAGTGAGGTTGACGATTCCCATGACATAAGTACGGCTGCCCCACTCGAACCGCCGCCCTCCAATGTCGGCGATCACACGCCGATTATGCTGCCCTTCGAGATGATGCTCGCCGACATCGCCAGAGGAGTGCCCGGCGCGAGGCTGGAAGGCAGCGGCGAGGTCGAGGTCACCGGAGTCGCTTACGACTCACGGCGTGTGAAGCCAGGAGACCTCTTCGTCGCGGTCAGCGGCTTGCGCGAGGACGGCCATGCATTCGCCGCCGACGCGGTTGCCAAGGGAGCGGTGGCGGTGGCCCTCGAGCGGCCGGGCCCGATGCCTGCCGGCGCGCCGGTCCTGCTGGTTCCGTCCACCCGTATCGGCCTGGCCGAGATTGCCGCCGAGTTTTACGGCCGGCCGTCGCGGCGGCTGAAGCTCGCCGGGATCACCGGCACCGACGGCAAGACGACGACGACGCACATGGCCGAGCACGTACTGCAGGCAAGCGGCATTCCAGCAGGCGCCATGAGCACGGTCGCGTTCACGGTCGGCGGCGCTGAGACCGACAACCTCAGCGGCCAGACCACCACGGAAGCGCCGCAGGTCCAGGCCTGGCTGCAGCGGATGGTCGAGGCAGGGGTGAAGTGCGCCGTGATCGAAACCACCTCGCATGCGCTGGTGCAGGAACGGGTGCGCGCTTGCGATTTCGACGTTGCCGCTTTCACCAATGTCGGCCACGACCATCTCGACTATCACGCGACCTGGAACGACTACCTCGAGGCGAAAGCGCGGCTGATCGACCTCACCGCCGGCGCCGCGGACAAGGGGATCGAGAAGACGGCGGTGCTCAACCGCGACGACGCCAGCTTCGAGAAGCTGTCGCGCCGCCCGATCGCGCGCCGCTGGTCGTACGGCCTGACCACGGCAGCGGACCTGCACCCCCTCGAGCTCAGCGTCAGCGGGTCGGGCTCGAGGTTTCGCCTGGTGACCCCCATGGGTGAGACCGAGGTGACGCTCGCTGTGCCCGCGAAGTTCAACATCTACAACGCGCTGTGCGCAGCGGGGGTGTGCCTAGCCCTGGGCGTGCCACTTGACGCGGTCGGGACTGGACTCGCCGGCTTCGAAGGGGTGCGCGGCCGTCTCGAACCCGTTGCTCTCGGCCAGGACTTCCGAGTGTTCATCGACTTCGCCCATTCCTCCGGCGCACTGGCCAGCGCCCTGGCTGAGCTGCGGCCGTTCACGCCGGGCCGGCTCATCGTGGTGTTCGGCTCGACCGCTCGCTCCGACCACGACCGGGTCGGCATGGGCCGCGCGGCCGCGGAGTTCTCCGACTTCTTCATCATCACCACCGACGATCCCCTTGGCGAGGACCCCGTCGAGATCGCGCGCGAGGTCCAGTCGGGTGCGGAGGGCAAAGCTCCCGGCCGCGATTACGAGGTGGTGATCGATCGCCGGGCTGCGATCAAACGCGCGATCGAAATTGCGCGCCCTGGCGACTGCGTGCTGCTGGCGGGCAAGGGCCACGAGCGGTCGATGCAGATGGCGGCGGGCTCAGAGCCCTGGGACGAGCGGGCGGAAGCCGAGGCAGCGATACGGGAGAAGCTCGGCCTTTCGGTTTAGGGTGCCGCCGCGCCCGCGCCGCCACCCCCGACCATCCTCACGATCTCCAGCACATCACCGTCGCGGAGCGTCGTGGAGGCATACGCGTCCCGCTCGATGATCATGCCGTTGTGCTCAACAGCCACCCCGCGCGGGGTGACGCCGAGGATCTCCAGGTAGGCCGTAAGCGGGGTCGGCGCATCGAGCTCGATCCGTTTGCCGTTGACCTGCAGCGCAATCACTGGAACAGCCTGATGGCGGCGTAACCTGCGGCGCCGGCCGCATGGCACTCCGCGATGCGTTCCTCGGTCACCCCGCCGATGGCGATGACCGGGATGCGCAGGGCGCGCGCCACCGATACGAGCGCTTCCACGCCCGCCGGCCTGGCGTCCCTATGACTCTCGCTCGTCCACACCGGCCCAAAGATGACAAAATCCGCGCCGTCGCGTTCCGCCTCCACCGCGCTCTGCACCGAGTGGACCGAACGGCCGATCATGCGGTGACCGAGAAGCTGGCGCGCGTCGTGAACAGAGATGTCGCGTTCCGGCAGGTTCACGCCGGCCGCTCCGCCGGCCAGCGCGACGTCGCAGCGCGAGCTGATGAGGACCGGCACCGCAGATGCGCTGACCAGTTCGATCGCGTTCGCCTCGAGCTCGCGCGTGGTCAGGCGGGGTGCTCGGAGCTGAAGCACTGTCGCCCGAGGTGCTGCGTACAGCCCCTCTCGCGCGCTCGCCACGACCGCCATCGCCACCGGCAAAACTAATTGGGGCGCGAGATGCCCTCAGTCGGTGAGCTAGCGCTGGCCTGGCCACGCTTTGGAATCCGGCCGGCGACATAGGCCTGGCGCCCCGCCGCCACGCCCCCTTTGATCGCCTCGGCCATGAGGCCCGGGTGGCGCGCGAGCGCGACGGCTGAATTGACGAGCACCGCGTCGGCGCCAAGCTCCATCGCGAGGGCAGCATCGGAAGGCGCGCCGATGCCCGCATCGACGACCACCGGGACCCTGGCCTCCTCGATGATGATGCGAATCTGCTCCAGCGTCTGGAGGCCCTGTCCCGATCCGATGGGCGAGCCCAACGGCATCACGGTCACGGTGCCCAGCTCCTCGAGCTTCTTCGCCAGCACGGGGTCGGCGTTGATGTACGGCAGGACCTTGAACCCGTCCTTGACCAGAATTCGTGCTGCCACCAGCGTCTCCTCCGGGTCGGGGAAGAGGTAGCGCGGGTCAGGAATGACCTCGAGCTTCACCCAGTCCGACAGCCCCATCGACCTTGCGAGGCGGGCGATTCGAATCGCCTCGTCCGCCGTGCGGCATCCTGCCGTGTTGGGCAGGATGCGGTAACGCCTCCAGTCGATCACATCCAGGATCGTCTTCTTCTTCGGATTGTCGAGGTCGAGGCGCCGAAGGGCCACGGTCACCAGCTCGCACCCCGATGCATCAAGTGCGGCCAGCATCGAGGCGTCGTCGGGATACTTTCCAGTGCCAAGGAAGAGCCGGGAGCGCAGCTCGACCCCGGCGATGATCAGCTTGTCGACGGCGGCAACCGTCTGCATGGCCCCACTCTACCGAGTGCTGCGGGGGGCCGGCGAAGAGGTTTAGGGAAGGTCTTGCTGGACGACGAGAGTCTTGTCGCGCCCGTAGGTGAGCCGCTTCACCGCTTGCGCGATGGGCAGCCAGACCAGCTTGTCGACCTCGATGCCCGGGCGAAAGCGACCGCTCCGCACTTCCATGACCCAGTAGCACGCAACCTTGTCGCGGCCGCGCCGGTCGACGTATGCGGTGCAGCCGAGCGGGCGCACGAGCTCGCACTTGAATCCAGTCTCCTCGCGGACCTCGCGCAACGCGCAGTCCTCGGGGGTCTCATCGGGTTCGACCTTGCCCTTGGGCAACGTCCAATCGTCGTAGGCGGGGCGATGGATCACGGCGATTTCCGTTTCGTCGGAAGGACCGACCCGGCAGACGACGCCGCCCGCCGCTCGTATCACGGTCACATCCGTCACATCCAGGATCTTTGTTGCCAACGTTGCTCCTTCGTCTGCTAAAACGCCGTGCTGGGACGTTGTAGTACGTCACGAACTCGGACGCGCTTGAGAGAGTTTAGCCGCGAGGACCTCCATCGTGCCATCTAATTTTTTTTGGCGCGGTCGAGATTCTTGATTAGCTCCCGCACTCGAGCGTCGATGTCATCGCGAACCTCGCGCACACTTTCGATCGGCATCTCCTTCGGGTCCGGCAGGTCCCACTCGATGTAGCGCCTGCCGGGAATCACTGGACATGCATCGCCACATCCCATGGTTACGACAACATCAGCCCATTGCGCAAGCTCGGTCGTCAGCAACTTGGGCACGGTTGCGCTCAGGTCGATGTCGAGCTCCTGCATCGTGGCCACGACGGTTGGATGAACATGCTGGGTGGGCGTGGTGCCGGCCGAGCGCGCCTCGTGAGCGCCGCGTGCGGCGCGCGTGAAAAGCGCCTGGCTCATCTGCGACCGGCCGGCGTTGTGCAGGCAAACGAATAGAACCCGTGCCATGTGTTCGCTAAAGCTGTCCCGCCAGGCGAATCTGGCGGCGCAGGACCCAGCGGCTGCCCAGGTTGATGATGAGCACCATCACAACCAGCACGAGGGCAGCGCCCCATGCAACCTGCTGCAAGTCCTTGTACGGCGTGAGCGCGTCGCGGAAAACGACGAGGGGTAGGGAGGCAATCGCCTGCGTGGGATCGAGACTGAAAATCGGGTTGCCAAACCCCGTGAACAGAACCGGTGCAGTCTCGCCCGCGGCGCGCGCGACGGCGAGCAGCGCGCCGGTGATCACACCGGGCGCAGCGGCGGGCAGGATGAGCTGCAATGAAACTCGCCAGCGCGGGAGGCCTAGGGCCAAGCCCGACTCGCGCAATCCGCGCGGTATCAGCACGACCGCGCTCTCGGTCGTGCGAATGACCACCGGCAACATTAAGATCGCCAATGCAAGAGAGGCCGAAAGCGCTGAGAAGTGGCGCTGCGGGACGACGACTACCGCATAAGCGAATAGACCGAGAGCGATGGAGGGTGCACCGACGAGAACATCGCTGGCCAGCCGCACCCAGCTCGCCCAACGGGAAACCCCGTACTCGGCGAGGTAGATACCGCTCAGCACGCCAACGGGAATGGCAGCGAGCGATGCCATGCCGACCATGATGCCGGTGCCCACTATCGCATTGGCCACTCCGCCGCCGGTGACCCCTGTCGGCCGCTCGGAGTTGAAGAAGAACTCCGGATGAATGACCGCCGGCAGGCCCTTGGAGGCGGCGAACCACAGCACGAGCCCGAGGGGTACGAGGGCAAGCCCCGTCAGCGCGTACATCACGGCCAGCGCGGTCGCGCTGCTGTAGCGCCGCCAGGCATTGCGGGTCAAATCGTCACGCGAGCCTGGGCGGACCGGACCAGCAGGAGGGCCACCACGTTCACCGTGAGGGTGACGAGGATCAGGACGAGTCCGAGCTCGACCAGCGCCGCGGGGTAGAGGTCGCCGGTGGCTTCGTTGAACTCATTAGCGATGACGCTTGCGAGCGTGTATGCCGGGCTGAAGATGGAGTGTGGGATCTCAAATCGGTTGCCGATCACCATGGTGACGGCGATCGTCTCGGCGAGTGCACGGCCCACCGCCAGGATGGTGGCTCCGAAGATACCCGCGCGTGCAGCCGGCAGGAGCACGTGCCAGACCGTCTCCCACCAGGTTGCCCCGAGTGCAACCGTCGACTCTCGCAGGCCGCGGGGGACTGCGCGGATCACGTCCCGTGTGACCGCCGTGAGCGTGGGCAGGATCATGATCGCAAGCACGAGAGAAGCCGTGAACAGACTGCTTTGGCCAGGCGGCCCGCTGAGAAAGCCGATGAATCCGAGGTGCTCGGTGATCGGAATCTCGAGGTGCAGCAATGACCACGGCGCCAACACGTACAGAGCCCAAATCCCGTAGACCACGCTTGGAATTGCAGCGAGCAGCTCGATGCCGATGCCCATCGCCGCACGGATGCCGCGGGCACCTGGCTCCGCCAGCACGACGGCGACGGCAATGCCCACAGGAAGCGCGATAGCAATGGCGATCGCGCTCGTGACCACCGTGCCAAAGATGGCAGGCAGCGCCCCGAAAATGAGCGTGACAGGATTCCACTCCCTGCCGACAAGAAAGCCGAGGCCGAACTTGCTGATCGCGGGGCGTGCCTGCAGGAAAAGGACAGCGACGATGAGGATGAGCGAGGCGGGCGCCGCCCAGCTGACAAAAGCCGTGAAGGTTCGATAACGGTCCGGCGGTTTCGGGTAGGTGGCCGGGGGGCCGGCGGACTCATCCACCGCTGCCGCCACCCTAAGCCTCCTGGCGGGTGTTCGAGACGCCATCGCCCTGTGTCAACGCTTCGACCGGAGTTGGTTGCCGGTCGAGTCGGTACCCGATCCCTCGTACCGTCACGATCTCAAACGGCCCTCGAGCCTGGAACTTCTCCCGCAACCAGCGGATGTGGACGTCCACCGTCTTGCGGTCACCGTTGAACTCGCGCCCCCACACGTTCTCGAGCAGGACGTCCCGCGTATGCACCCGGTTGGGAACCGCGAGTAGGTACGAGAGGAGCTCGAACTCCCGGGCGGTGAGCTTGATCTCCTGGCCTTCGAGTATCACTCGGCGCGCCGCGCGATCGATGGTGAAGGTGCCGATCGAGTCCTGCTCCGGGATCGACCTGGGCTCGTTGGCTTCGGGTTGCGCGCGCCGCAGGACGGCATTGACACGCGCCAGTACCTCCCGAATCGAGAAGGGCTTGGTGATGTAATCGTCAGCCCCGAGCTCGAGACCAACGATCTTGTCAACCTCGGCGTCTTTGGCGGTGATCATGATGATCGGCACGCGACTGGTCTTACGAAGAGCGCGGCAGAAGTCGAAGCCGCTCATGCCTGGCAGCATCAAGTCGAGGAGGATCAGGTCCGGCCGCGCGGTGCGTGCGGTGCGCAGGCCGGAGGCTCCGTCGCTCGCCTCCTGCACCGAGAAGCCGGCGGTGGACAGGTTGTACTTGAGCATCTCTCTGATCCCTTCGTCGTCTTCGACCACCAGCACACGGCCCGATGCGCCGTTGTGGGCTGGTCGCGTCATCCGAGCTCGACGACCTGACCGGTCTCCAGAAAGACGATGTCTTCGGCGACGTTGGTGACGCGGTCTGCGATGCGCTCAAGGTTGTGGGCGACCAGCAACAGAGTCACCGCTCGGAGCGCCCCGTCCGAGTCGGTGTTGCCGTTGCCAATTTCCGCCACCAACTCTTCAAAGACGCGGTGATACAGGCGGTCGATCTCGTTGTCACGGCCCGCCACCTCTCTGGCGTGGATCTCGTCTTCTTCGATGAGCGCTTCAAGGATGTCGTGCACCTGGCCGATCGCGAGCTCCCCCATGAGACCGAACTCGGCGCGGAGGGTCTGCTCGGGCAGGCCGACAAGAGTTCCTGTCATGCGTGCGATCCGCACCGCGTAGTCGCCCATTCGCTCGAGCTCGGTGGCGATGTACTGGATGCCCATGAGGTGGCGCAGGTCGCGAGCCACCGGCTGCTGGGTGGAGATCACCATGAACACCTGCTCTCGTATCTGGCGAAAAAGCTCGTTGAGGTAGTGGTCCTGGGTGCGCACCTTCTCGGCTGCGCTCCCGTCACGCCGGCGCAGAGCGTCCAGCGCCGCTTCGATCTGCGACTCGACCAGCGTACCCATGCGGACGAGTGATTCGCGCAGGCTCGCGAGCTCCTTCTCGAAAGTGAGTCGTGGCATCGCTATCCGAACCGGCCGGTGATGTAGGCCTCGGTGCGGCTGTCCTGCGGCTGGTTGAATAGGTGGGCCGTTGGCGCGAACTCGATCAGCTCGCCATAGCGGTGCTCGGTGTTCATGAGCATGAAGGCCGTGAAGTCCGACACTCGCCCTGCCTGCTGCATGTTGTGGGTGACGATGACGATCGTGTAATCGTGCGCCAGCTGCACCATGAGGTCCTCGATCTTCAGGGTCGCCACAGGGTCGAGCGCGGAGCAAGGCTCGTCCATGAGGATGACCTCCGGACTGACAGCCAGGCAGCGCGCGATCACAAGCCGCTGTTGCTGGCCGCCAGACAGCGAGGTGGCCGGCGCATCAAGACGGTCCGAGACCTCGTCCCACAGGGCTGCGCTCTCGAGGCTCTGCTGCACGACCTCTTTGATCTTTGTCGACTTCCACCCGAGCAGGCGCGGCGCGAAAGCGACGTTGTCTCGAATCGACATCGGAAACGGGCTTGGCCGCTGGAACACCATGCCAACTTTCTGGCGCAGCAAAAGCAGCTTGCTTGTGGTGAGGATGTCCTCGCCGTCGAGGATCACGGACCCCTTCGCCCGCGCGTCCGGCACGAGGTCGTACATGCGATTGAAGACCCGCAGCAGTGTCGTCTTGCCGCAGCCTGACGGTCCGATGATGGCGGTGATGCGCTTTTCGGGGATCTCGAAGGTGACGTGGTTGAGGGCCTGAGTCTTGCCGTAGAAGAAGGAAAGGCTGTCGACCTTGAATTTGGTGGGGGCCGCCCCGTGCACGGTTCGAAGCTCAGGCCGGCCTATCTGGGCCATGGGCTGAATCGTAGGTCTATATTCCGCCACCCCGCGTCAAGGATATCCACGGGCAGGTTAAGGGCCGTTTATGCGCTCGTTAAGAGTTCCTCGGTAGGGCAATGGTGAACACCTGGCCGCCCTCCCGAGCCGTCTCGGTCCAGATCCGCCCTCTCAGCACCTGGACCAGGTGCTTGGTGATCGCTAGGCCGAGGCCGAAACCGCCCGCCTCACGGGGGCGCGCCCGATCCACCTTGTAGAAGCGCTCGAACACCCGGCTCCAGTGCTCGGGAGAGATGCCCGGGCCGTTGTCGCGGACGCTGAGGCGAACCTCGTCCCCCGCCACTTCGGCACGTACTTCGATCGCGGTTCCGGGGGGTGAGAACTTGGCCGCATTGTCGAGGAGATTGCCCAGGGCCTGGACCAGCTTCGGCCGGTCGGTGGTGATCGTCAACTCGGCCGGGATGTCGGTGTTTACCGGCCGGTCGATCTTCAGACGGGCCACGCTTTCCTCCACCAGCTCCGCCAGGTCGAATTCGGTTACGTCGATTGATATCGAGCGGGCCTCGATCTCGCCCAGCTGGCGAAGGTTGTCGATGATCTTGGTCACGAGGTCGGCTTCCCTGACCGCCCTTTCTGCAAAGCGCTTCCGATCGCTCGCCGCGGGGTCCCCGATGAGGCTTTCGGCGGCCAGGCGCAATGAGGTGAGCGGCGTCTTCAGCTCGTGCACGAGGTTCGCCACGAACTCCTCGCGCACAGTGGCCAGGCGTCGCAGCTCGGTCATGTCGGTGAGGAACATGAGCGTCTGGCCGGGCCGCGGGCCCGGGACGAGCGCGCATCGAACGACGCGGCGGTGATGCACCAGGTAGGTTTCTGCGTGCGCCTCGCCCTGTGCGAGCAGGTCCACGAGCCTACCCTCGAGCGTGACCTCCACCAGGCTTGCGGGCAAGCGCTCGCGGTCGATTTCGAAGAATTCGCGAGCGGCCACGTTGGCGTCGATCACGCCGCGCTCCGCGGCAATCAAGAGTGCCATCACAGGCGCGTCCTCGAGGACCTCCGCAAAGGAGTTGATAGGTGGCACGACGGGTTGGACGTCGTCGAATCGGCGGCGGCGATCCCAGATCACGGCCGGAGTATATGAGTGGATCGTGAGCACGGAGGCTTAAGGTGCGGTTAACCCCCACTTAAACGAACTTCCATAACGTGGAGCCCGCAAGGAAGTTCGGGTCTAGTGAGGAGGGGTTAGATGCAGTCAGTCAGACCAATCGGACGGGCACTCCTTATTGGAGTGGCAGCCGTCACCTTTGCCGCCGCCTGTGGTGGCTCCACCACACCAACAACGTCGAGCGTCGGCAGCGGCGCTCTCACCGGGGCGGGCTCCACCTTCGACAATCCGCTCTTTTCGAAGGCGTTCTACGACTACACCCTGCAATATCCTCAGGTCAAGGTAAATTACCAGCCCGTCGGTTCCGGCGCCGGCATCCAGCAGTTCATCAAGAACACTGTCGACTTCGGTGCCACCGATGTGCCAATGGGCTCCTCAGACATAGCCTCCGCCGGCGGTCCTGCCACGCTGGTCCAGGTGCCGGTGACATTGGGCGCTGTCGCCATCGCCTACAACCTGCCCGGGGTCGCCAGGCTTCACGTCGACGGTCCGACGCTGGCCAACATCTATCTGGGTCATATCAAGACATGGAACGACCCCGCACTGACCGCGCTCAATCCGGGGGTCAATCTACCCAGTTCCAGTATCACCGTGGCGCATCGCTCTGACGGCAGCGGAACGACATACATCTTCACCGACTACCTGGCGAAGGTCTCACCCGAGTGGATGACCAAAGTCGGCGTTGCCAAATCCGTCAGTTGGCCGGTCGGCGTTGGTGGCAGCGGCAACCAGGCCGTCGCTCAGGCAATCACCTCGACACCTGGTGCAATCGGGTACGTCGAGCTCGCGTACGTCGTTCAGGCCGGTATGAGCCAGGCCTACGTGAAGAACGCCAACGGACAATTCCTACAAGCCAGCGTCGCTGGCGCCACCGCGGCTGCTGCCCAAAACAACAACATCAGCGCGACCAACTTCTCGATCACCAATGAGCCAGGCGACACGACTTACCCGATCGCCGGCTTCAGCTGGGTGATCCTGCGCACGTCTTACAGCGATGCGGGAAAGGGCAAGGCAGTTGTCTACCTCTTCAAGTGGTTGGTGACCACGGGTCAGTCGGAAGGGGTTGCCCTGCAGTATTCGCCTTTGCCCCCGGCCGTCCAGAGCCTTGCGCTGACCAATCTCAAGCAGATCACGGCGGGAGGCGCGGTCGTCCTCAGTTAAGCACGTCAGTTCACACTGCGATCGGCGGCGCGGGTGTTGGGCCCGCGCCGTTCCTATTTGAGGGGCTTGCGGTTGGGCACTCCAGGGCGGCGCGGGTAGGCCGCCGGCGTCGGCCGGAGCTTCTCGACGACCACCACAGTCCCGGTGTGGCGCGAGCCCGACGGCGACGCATGGACCGCTGTAAGCGAGCCCCCCATGATCTCGATCGCGCGCTCTCCGTACCGCGTCTCTTCGGCGTCGGTCTTCTGCGCGAGCAGCCGGCCGCCGACGCGGACCAGGCCGAGGCAGAGCTCGGCCAGCACCGACAGCGGCGCGAGAGCTCTGGCCACGGCG
>Ga0307374_10000957_pt1 | contig 54410 bp, 42 predicted proteins | sample OX3MG_FD_202532 | JGI IMG/M metagenome (GOLD analysis project Ga0307374, IMG submission 202532) | Soil microbial communities from Risofladan, Vaasa, Finland - OX-3 | ecosystem: Environmental > Terrestrial > Soil > Coastal area > Acid sulfate soil | place: Finland: Risofladan, Vaasa | collected...
ATTTTGCCCGACGCCTGACGCCTAGCAATGGTGGGCCGGCGCTCGCAAGCTCGCTGGTCCTACCGTACGGTTGATTCGACAAATAAATCTATGTTGAAGATCATCCAAGAGCGACTGCGCCAGGGGCACCGCACGTCGACGTTTCCGAAGACCGCGGCCAACGTGTCGGACCGCTTCCGCGGACTGCCGGTGATCGACGCCGCGAAGTGCGAAGACGGTTGCCGGGCGTGCGCCGAAGCGTGTCCGACCGGGGCGATCGAGGCCGCCGACGGCCGGCTGCGGCTCGACCTGGGCAAGTGCCTGTTCTGCGTCGACTGCACGCAAGCGTGTCCCAATGGGGCGGTACAATACCAGCCTGAATATCGGCTGGCGACGCGCCGACGCGAAGACCTCGTGATCGATGGCCAGCGGCCGTTGGAGCTGGCCCACGAGCTCGACGAGCGCGCGCGGCGGCTGTTCGGACGGTCATTGAAGCTGCGTCAGGTGAGCGCGGGCGGGTGCAACGGCTGCGAGGCCGACACCAACGTGTTGACGACGTTGGTCTTCGACCTGGGCCGCTTCGGCATCGACTTCGTGGCCTCGCCGCGTCACGCCGACGGCCTGCTCATCACGGGTCCGGTGACGGAAAACATGCGCGAGGCGTTGCTGCTCACCTACGAGGCGGTGCCGCCGCCCAAGCTGGTGATCGCGGTGGGCGCCTGTGCGATTTCCGGCGGCCCCTACATCGGCCATTCGGTGGTCAACAACGGCGCGGACAGCGTACTGCCGGTCGATCTCTACGTGCCCGGTTGCCCGCCGCATCCGTGGACGATTCTCGACGGTCTGCTGCGGCTGCTCGGCCGGCTGGACAGCGCTCACGTGGCAACGTAGGGTGGGACCAGCGAGCTTGCGAGCGCCGGCCCACCATCGTTAGGCATCAGGCATCCGGCAAAAAGTCAATTCAAGTATCTCTGAACCCTGAACCCTGTTACGGTGGGCCGGCGCTCGCAAGCTCGCTGGTCCCACCCTACGCCAGTCCGTAAAGCGGCGTCAATTTCGCCCGCAGATGGGCCAGCAGCGGCTCGTGCGACAGAGGCGCGCCGGTCACTAGCTCGACCAACTCGGCCGCGCTGTAACGCTGGCCGTGCAGGTGGATCTTTGACGCCAGCCAATCTCGCAGCGGCTGGAACTCGCCGGCGGCAAACTGCTCCGCCAACCCTCCCAACTCGCGGTCGGCCTGAGCAAAAAACTGCGCGGCATAGAGGTTGCCCAGCGAATACGTGGGAAAATAGCCGAACAGCCCCGCCGACCAATGAATGTCCTGCAAAGCGCCGTCGGCGTCGTTCGGCGGCGACACGCCCAGATACGACGCATATTTTTGCGTCCACGCGCCGGGCAAGTCCGCAACGGTCAGCGAACCGCCCAACAGATCCTGCTCCAACTCGAAGCGGATCAGAATGTGCAGATTGTAGGTCGCTTCGTCCGACTCGATGCGGATCAACGATGGCCGCACGGCGTTGATCGCGAAGTGAAAATCGTCCAACGGCACGTCGCCCAGCGCGTCGGCAAACGTCGCTTGGGCCGCCGGGTAAAAATAGTCCCAGAAGCTGCGGTGCCGGCCGACCAGGTTTTCCCACATCCGCGATTGCGATTCGTGAATGCCCATCGACACCGCCTCGCCGGGCGGAAGTCCGAACAAGCCGGCCGGCAGTCCTTGATCGTAAATGCCGTGCCCGGCCTCGTGCAGCGTGCCGAAAAAAGCGCAACCGAAATTGTGCTCTTCATACCGCGTGGTGATGCGGCAGTCGTGCGGACCCGGCGCGGTGCAGAAAGGATGGGCGGTCACATCCAGCCGTCCCCGCGAGAAATCGAAGCCGATCCGCGCGGCCGCCTCGCGCGAGAACTTCTGCTGGCCTTCCACGGGGTAATGGCGGTGCAGCAGGGCCAAGTCGGGCGAGCGGCGGCTGTCGCGGATCTCGGCCACCAGCGGCACCAACTCTTCGCGCAAAGCGCCGAGCACGCGGGTGAGATTGCTGGTCCGCTCGTCGGGTTCGTAATCGTCGAGCAGCGCGTCGTAAAGCGACTCCTGGTAGCCGATGGCCTGAGCTTGCTCGCGCTTCAGCTCGATCGTCTTTTGCAGCAGCGGAGCGAAGGAGGCAAAGTCGTCGTGTTGCCGCGCGGTTTGCCACACTTGCTGGCCCAGCACGCTGGTGCGGGTCAGTTCTTCCACCAAGCTCTGCGGCAGCTTCGTCTTCTTATCGTATTGCCGCTTCAACTGCCGGATCGTGGTGCCGGTTTCGCTGGTGGGGTCGGCGGCCAGCGGGCTATCGACGAGCTCGGCCAGCCAATCGCCCACGCGGCGATCGGTCTGCCGGCGATGTATGAGGCCGGAGAGCAAGGTCATCTGCTCGGCGCGATAATCGGCCGCGGCCGGCGGCAGCAAGCACCGCTCGTCCCAGCCCAGCAGGGCCTCGATCGACTGCAAGAGCGCCGTCTCGTGGACGAAGTGGCAGAGATTGTCGTAAGTCGCGTGTGGTGATGACATGGCGGCACGCATCAACGGCTCGCATCAGCCGGCAACGTCGAGCTACCTGACACCGAAATCGTCGGACCGATTGGTGGCGGTTGATCCGAAATGCCTTGCAGCCGTGCCAACAGCTCTTCGCGATGACGTACCATCACGCCCATTAGCTCGTCATCGTCGATATAGCCGAGGCCGTGCCCGAAGTAGTTCTCGCCGAGCAGCCCGAGGTGCGACATCAACTGCCCCAGCCGCACGTCGGGCGACCGTTCCCAAAGCTCGGCCAACAACGCAATCGCCGATCGCTGGTTATCGGATGGCATGCTACTTTTTCGCCGCCGCGTACCGTTCCGCCACCGCGGACCAATTCACCACGTTCCACCAAGCGGCCAGATAATCCGCGCGGCGGTTCTGGTACTTCAGGTAATAGGCATGCTCCCAGACGTCGCAGCCGACGATCGGCGTATGGCCGTGCATCAGCGGATTGTCCTGGTTGGGGGTGCTCTCCACCACCAGCTTCTTGTTCTTGTCGAGACTCAGCCAGGCCCAGCCGCTGCCGAAGCGGCCCATGCCGGCTTTGCTGAAGGCGTCTTTGAAAGCGTCGAAGCCGCCCAACTCGCTTTTGATGGCGTCGCCCAGCGGGCCGGTCGGTGTGCCGCCCGCCTTCGGCCCCATGATCGTCCAGAACAGCGAGTGGTTGGCGTGCCCGCCGCCGTTGTTCCGCACCGCCTGACGGATGTTTTCGGGCACCTTGTCGATGTTCGCGCACAGCGACTCGACGCTCTGGCTGCCCAGGTCGGTGTTGGCGATGGCGTTGTTGACGTTCGTCACGTAGGCCGCATGGTGCTTGTCGTGGTGAATCTCCATCGTCTTGGCGTCGATGTGGGGTTCAAGCGCGTCGAAGGCATACGGCAGAGGCGGTACGGTAAAAGCCATGGCATAGGTCTCCTGTCAATGCGTGCTGGCCCCAATTGGCAAATGCTTGCGCCCGCAGCATAGCGGATCGGCGAAAAACTGGGTAGGGGCCTGGTCGCTCGACCCTACCACTTCCAGCCCGGCCGCAGCTCTGCGTTCACGACACAGCCTTCGGGCCAGCGGCCTTGATAAAGATCGGCGATGCATTGGGCCGCCATCGTGCTCATGTCGCGCTGGCTTTCGAAGTCGAGGCCGCCCATGTGCGGCGAGAGGAGCACGTTGTCGAGCTTCAGCAGCGGGCTGTCGAGCGGCAATGGCTCGGTCTTGAACACGTCCAGTCCGGCCGCCATCAGTTTTCCGCCGGCCAAGGCCTCAGCCAAAGCATTTTCATCGACCAGGCCGCCGCGCGACGTATTGATTAGCACAGCACCTTGCTTCATGCGGGCCAACGTGCGGGCGTCGATCAGGTCGGTCGTTTCGGGCGTGCAGGGCAGGTGCAGGCTGACGATGTCGGCATCGGCCAACAACTCGTCGAGCGACATCAGTTTCACACCGTGCAGCCCGGCAAAGGCTTCGTTCGGTTGCGGGTCGTAGGCGATGACTTTCAATCCCAGGCCGATGGCCCGCGGCACCACCGCCTGGCCGATCCGGCCGAGGCCGACCAGGCCGAGAGTGCGGCCCGCCAATCGCGGCAATGCCTGCCGCCGCCAGACACCGCCGCGCACCTCCCGGTCGCGGCCGGGAAAACCTCGGAACACGCCCAGCAGCAGAACCAGCGTGGTTTCGGCGACCGAGTGGTGGTTGGTGCCGGGCACAATCGTCACCAGCGTGCCCGCCCGGCTGGCCGCCGCCACGTCGATGGCGTCGTAACCCACGCCCATTCGCGCAATCACGCGCAGACCCGCTTTTTCCAGCACCTCGCGGTCATAGAGCTCGCTGCCCGCCAAGACGGCGGAAGCGCCTTGAAGCTGCTCCATGAGCAAGCCGGCGTCGGGGACCGATTCGGAGAGCTTGACGCTGGGATAAGCGACCTCAAAACCAGCGGTTTCCAGGACGTTGCGATAGGGACCGGGCTGGTTCTTGATGACGGTGGGAGTGACGAGTACGCGGGGCATGGTCGAAGGCGGCTGGTTGGCGGTCAGTGACGGGCTGGAAGTCCAGGGACCAGTGTCGGATTTTCTTCGGCCGGCTTCAAGCGCTAATGGCGATTTCAGGGCTTGCCAGAACGGCCCGATGGGCTTACGTTGGTCGGCATGTTGTACCGTCCCTCCGGCCCTGCGCGGCAACTGCACAGCGTGGCATTGCGCCACCGCCATCCGCTCGCGCGCGGCGCTGCGCCCGGCGCACGGGGGCGGTTCTGGAGTTCGGCGGGTCAGCCGGGCGAAGCGACTCACCGCCGCCAGGAAAGCCCCTGCCAACGCGACGACCACCTGGCGCGCGTCGAAGCGGTTTTGTTCGTGGCCCACGAGCCGCTGACGACGCGCAAAATTGCCCGCCTGGCCGGCTTGGCGGACGGCACCGAAGCACGTACACTGATTCGCCGGCTGAACCGGTTTTATGATTCGCAGGCCAGCGCCTTTCGGGTCGAGCAGGTGGCGGGCGGCTTTCAGCTTTTGACGAGGCCCAAGTTCGGCGGTTGGTTGCGCCGGCTGCATCCCTCGCCCGTCGAGACGCGGCTCTCGGCGCCGGCGCTGGAGACGCTGGCGGTGGTGGCCTATCGCCAGCCGGTGGTGCGGGCGGAAATCGAATCGATTCGCGGGGTGCAGTGCGGCGAAATGCTGCGACAGTTGATCGAGCGCGATCTGGTCCGCATCGCCGGCCGGTCGCACGAGTTGGGGCGTCCCTTTTTATATGGCACGACCCGACGGTTCCTTCAATGGCTCGGCCTGCAAAGCATCGACGATTTGCCGCGGGCAGAGTTGTTGCGGGCCAAGCCGGCAGGTACGCTAGACAACTCACCAGAGAACACACCCGTCGCGCGGCGGGACAACGAACCAACCCCGAGGAATGATTTGAACGAGGAGTCTGAAGTGAAGACGGAAATGAGCGTGGAGTCTGCCTACGAGGAACCCTGGAAGTTTGCCGCCGAGACGCTGGTGCTGCCGCGCGCCGCGGCCGACGAAAAGGCCGAGGACGTCGACGAAGACGACTTTGGCGATGAAGACGACGACGACGATGAAGACGACGACTTGGATGAAGACGACGATCTCGATGACGACGATCTCGAGGATGACGAGTGGGAGGAAGTCGACGACGACGATGACGACTGGGACGACGAAGACGAAGATGAAGACTGGGACGAGGAAGACGAGGACGACGAAGACGAAGACGAGGACTGGGAAGACGACTAAGAGGCCCGTCGGCCCTGAAAAAGTTCCACGCTCCATTCCGCTTGCCACGTGGCCCGCTTGCGCCGGCGGGGTCGGGAGTACGGTTGAGAATCCGCTGATAGAGCGCGGGCAGCCACGATTGCGGTGTACCGCCGGCCGAGTTATAAAACTCCGGGCTGTCGGCAAAACCGGCCTTGATCTGCTCCGGTCCGCCCGTGGCGTGCCAGATGCCCTTCCAGTACGTCAGCCCGTTCGCGTCCAGCGGCCGCAACAGGTACTGCTCGTAGTACTTGCCCAACACCTTGTCGAGCAGCTCGTCGCTCTCGAAGAAGCCGTAGGCCATGTCGCCCGTGTTGCCGCCGGTGTTGAAATAGACGGCGAAGTTTATGAAATGCGACACCCCGAAAGCGCGATCTTGATGAAGAGCGATCTAATGCTCGTCTATCCCGAAAAAGACAGATGCGTGATTGCGGCAACGGCGCAGGTATCGAAGGTGCAGCCGCCTCAACCCGCATAGCTCTTTCTCCCGTGCGCCATCCCGCACTCGATTTGCCGCAAGACTTCTTTGGGCGGCAGCCCGGAATCAAGTCACAGGCAAATTGCTGGCCCGCAGCACGGTTTCTTGCACGGACAAGTCGTGATCGTAGGAAAAATCGGCCTGTTTCTCGCCGCGAAGAATCGCCGCCATGTCGGACGCGTCGGCCACGTAGCGTTCGTATTTCGCCACGCGGACCTCCTGATAGCCGGCCCGATAGTCGCCGCGGGCCTGGGAAAACGCCACCCGTGCGGCGGGCGGTTCCAGCGGCTGAATATGGAACGTCCCTTCGCTGCCGCAGACCGTCAATTGCCGCCGCGCAAAACCGTCGACTTCCAAAGCGCTGGCCCGCACCGTCGCCGTGGCTTTGGGATATTCAAGCACGGCCAGCATGTTGTCCATCAGTCCATCGTCGAGCCGAGACGTATGGCGCGGAAACGGCGTCACCCGTTCGGGCTTGCCCAGCACCGCGATCACCAAGTCGATCACGTGGCAGCCGAGCTCGAACATCATGCCGCCCGGATAGTTGGCCAGCTCGCGCCGAACGTCGGGCGCGACGACCTTGCTCATGATCGCCGAGACCTCGAAGGGCTCGCCCAGCCAACCACGGGCGAGCAGTTCGCCCAGCAGCACGACGGCCGGATTGTACCGCAGCATATAGCCCATTTGCACAAGCAGCTTTTGTTTGGCGGCAGCCTGCAGGATCCGCCGATACCGCGGCAGCGATTCGCCGGCCGGCTTGTCGAGGTGAACGTGTTTGCCGGCGGCGACGCAGGTTTCGGCGGCCGGCAGCAGGTCGCGGACGCGGGTCTCGACCAGCACCGCTTCGAGGCCCGGCACGTTCAGCAGTTGCTCCGGGGTCATCCAAGGCAACCCCTGAAACGCGGCCTGGTTCGCGGCCCGCAGGCGCAAATCGTCGTCAGGCTCGACGAGGCCCACGACTTCATAGTCGGGCGACCGGCGATAGACGGCGAGTTTGCCGGCGTGGGCATGGCCGACGCCGATCTGGCCGATCTTGATCTTCGTTCTTTTGGTCGGTCCGGCGGCGCGGGCCATGTCGGTCAAGGCGAGCGTCGAACCGGCCAGGAATGTGCGGCGAGAGAAGCTGTGCATAGCTCGTGTTTTCGCGTTCGGAGCTTGATGGCGGCGGCTGGGAGTATCCTATACTTCACGCGGCCGACCACCGCCAATGTCTCATTCTCGGCCGCGTGAAGTATATCGAGGCCATGCCCATCGCGGAAAGCCCGGACCTTCCGCCGGGTAGTGGGCCGCCGCTTGCGATTGCGTCGCGAGAACCTGTCCACTACAATAGGCACAAAAGGTAGAGGGACATGAATTTATTCCCAATCGTTTGGGACAACGGACTCAGCGTCCTCGAAGTGGGGCGGCTCTTGCAAGAAAAAGGCATCGCCCTGATCAAGGCGGCGCCGGGCGACGCGGAAGGCCGTGAGTTGCGCCACATCGTCGGACGTCTGGGGACGGCTGAGGAGCACGACCGACTCGGCCGAGTTGTCTGGGACATCCGCTATGATGCTCTGGCCGCGGCACAAGGGGCGACGGCGTCGCTGACGATGGAGCCGTTGCCGTTTCACACCGACGGCGCCTTCCAAAATCCCTCGCCTCGCTTCTTGGCGCAGTACGTCGTGCGCGAAGACCGCTTCGGGGGCGGCAAAACGCTGCTCGTCGAGGTCGCGTCGGTTCTGCGCCGACTTTCGGCAGATACGCTCGGCATTTTGAGATCGAAACATTTCCGCTTCTATGCTCCCGCCGAATATGCCAACGGCATCCCGCACCACGACGCGCCCATTCTCTTTGGAGACGGGCTGCTGCGCTATCGCCGCGCGATCATCGACGAAGACGCGCACGGGGGTGCCAAAGCGGTCCTGGACGAGCTCGACGCCGCCATCAGCGCCGTCGAGCCGACGGCTCTGCCGTTGCGGTCCGGCGACATTCTGCTGCTGGACAACGCGCGGTTCCTGCACGCCCGCACCGAGTTGCGCGATCCCGAGCGCCACCTGTTGCGGATGCGTTTTTCCCGCCCAACTCGCGGTCCCACGGCCATCGGTGCGGATTCTCCGTCGAATTGAGTCTTCTTGCTGACAGGCATTTTCTTTGCCGCGCGGCATGGATAGACCCGCGGCTCAACCGCACCAGTTTCACCTGGACGTCGGGCCTGATGACGCACGCGTCGAGCCGTCCAACGCCGCCTTGCGCGTACTGTGATACCACAGCAGCCGATAACCATCGCTCGTCACGGTTTCGTCGTTGCACACGGAGAGCCGGTCGAGCACTTCGCCCGCCTCGTCGGCCACGTCGTAGACCCACTGCCAAGCGACGGCGACGCCTTCCCGCAAACGCGAACGGAACGATTCGTCCTCCTTGCGCGTGCGCGGCAACACCGTCGCGAACCGTCCGCCCCGCGCCGCGATGTGGGCCAGATTCTCCTTGCTGGCCAGCTTGCAGTCCGCCACGTAGAGAAAGTCGCGCTTGCCTGTCAACTGGCAGACGCGTTCCCAGGTGTCGATGTGCGTGGTGTCGTCCGTCACGTTGCCGCTGGAGGTGGTGAAAAACACCGGCACGCTGCCGTCTTCGTTGATCGTCAGCGTATGCGGCAATCGCGTCGGGCGATGCCAGTTCGGCGACATCGCGAGGCGTCAGGTCTAATTCCGTGGCGTGCGGCACCAGGTGCTCCCCATGACGTTAAGGCCATATCCGTACTGGCATTAGCCTAACAAACCCGCGGGGGAAGTTCACCTTCCTGCTGTGCGGCATGCTGGTAGCGGCCTATTTCTGAGTTGGGCGAAGCGTTGCCAAGACGGGCAGCCACCCGCTATGATGCTAAGGAAATTTCTGCCCGACCCATCTGTTTTATCGGAGCCGAACGATGCGAGCGCTGGTTGTGTCTTTCTTGGTACTTTTCGCGGCGACGACGGCGAGCTCCGCCGAAAAGCCGGCGTCGCCCGTCGGCAAGCAGATCGAAGACTTCAAGCTGCAAGACTATCTTGGCACGGGGCACCGGCTCGCCGACTTGAAAGACAAGCAGGCGGTCGTCGTCGCGTTCCTCGGCACCGAATGCCCGCTCTGCCTGCATTATGGTCCACGATTGGCGGAGCTGGCCAAGGAATACGAACCCAAGGGCGTGGCGTTTGTCGGCATCGACTCGAATCAGCAAGACTCGCTCGAAGAGATCGCCCATTACGTCCGCGTCCACAAGATCGACTTCACACTGTTGAAAGACCCCGGCAATGCCGTGGCCGACCAGTTCGGCGCGGTGCGTACGCCGGAGGTTTTTCTGCTCGACGGCCAGCGGACCGTGCGTTATTGGGGCCGCATCGACGACCAGTTCGGCGTCGGCTATGCCCGGCCTGCGCCCGAGCATCGCGAGCTGGCCGAGGCGATCGACGCCGTGCTGGCGGGAAAAGAAGTCGCCAGCCCCGTCACGAAGGCGGTCGGCTGTCACGTTGGCCGCGTCCGCCGAAAGCCGCCCACCGGCGACATCACCTACGCCAAGCACGTCGCGCCGATTCTCAACGCCCACTGCGTGCGCTGCCATCGTCAGGGCGAGATCGGCCCCTTCACGCTCACCAAGTATGAAGACGTCGTCGGCTGGACCGAAACGATCCGCGAAGTGATCGCCGAGCGGCGCATGCCTCCCTGGCACGCCAATCCCCAATTCGGCCATTTTCGCAATGACGCCAGTTTGTCGGAAGCCGACCAGAAGCTGATCTTCCAATGGCTCGATAACGGCGCTCCCGAAGGCGATCCGGCCGACCTGCCTCCGCCGCCGGAGTTTGTCGAAGGCTGGCGGATTCCGCGGCCCGATCTCGTGCTGTCGATGCCCAAGCCGTTTACCGTGCCGGCCAAAGGCGTGGTGCAATATCAGCATTTCGTGACCGACGCGAGCTTTGACGAAGACAAGTGGGTCCGGGCGGCGGAAGTGCGGCCGGGCAACCGGGCCGTGGTCCATCATTTGGTGTTGTATTTTGTTCCACCGGGAACCGAGAAGATGCGTGGTGAGGCGGTGATTTTCAATTCGCTGGCCGGCTACGCGCCGGGCATGCCCGCCACGGTCTTGCCGCCCGGCCTCGCCAAGCGAGTTCCCAAAGGCTCGAAGCTCATCATCCAATGCCACTATACGCCCAATGGCAGCGAGCAGACCGACCAGAGCACGGCGGGTATCGTGTTCGCCGACCCGGCCACCGTCAAGCAGCAGTTGAACACGGAAATGTGCCTGAACTTCAAGCTGAACATCCCGCCGGGCGAAAAGAACTACCGGGCCGAGGCCGAGCATCGCTTCGACCAGGACACCTACCTCTATTCGCTGTTGCCGCACATGCACCTGCGCGGCAAGTCGTTCCGCTTCGAAGCCCGTTACCCTGACGGCCGCAACGAAACGCTCGTCGATGTTCCGCGTTACGACTTCAACTGGCAGAACTCATACGTGCTGGCCGAGCGGAAGCGGATGCCCGAAGGGACGGTGATGCACGGCACGGCGATCTTCGACAACTCGGCCGACAATCTGACGAACCCCGACCCGACGGCCACCGTGCGGTGGGGCGATCAGACCTGGGAAGAGATGATGGTCGGCACGTTCGAAACCACCCGTGCCGACCAGGATCTTTCGCTCGGCACGCCTACGGCGAAGCGACTCGATAGCGGCGACTACGAAGTGAGTTTCGCCTATCGCCCGAATGTGGAAGCCCGCGAGGTCTATCTGGCCGGCGAGTTCAATGAGTGGCAGCCGACCGGCCATAAGATGGACGGCCCCGACGCCGAAGGTCGCTACACGACCACGCTCGTCCTCAAGCCCGGCATGCACGAGTACAAGTACGTCATCGACGGCAGCCGCTGGCGCGCCGATCCGGGCAACCCGAACCAGAACGGCCTATACCACAACAGCGTGCTGCGGCTGGGCGAGGGGCGATAGGGCCGCGCAGCGAGGATGCCAACGGCCCGCAGCCAAACAAAGGCGGCGTCGGCCAGAGGCTCTGGCCGACGCCGCTCAAAATAATCACAAAGCCAAAAAGCGACTGCCACATCGAAAACCGGGGCATCGCCGCGGCACAACGTTTTCGGTCGTATCGAGACGATACTCGCCGCGGCTCTGCCCCAGCCACCGAGTTCAGCCGTTACTGCACGACTTACAGGGAAACCGCTACCGCCCGCCGGCGCCACCGGCACGCAGCCCGCTGCCCAAGCTCGTGCCCAACAGCTTGTTGACCCCCTCTTCGGCCTCGATGCGATAGCGGACGCCGTTTTCGATGTTCTCCAACGTGATGCTCACGTGGTCCTTGCCGCCCTTCAGACTCTCCGCCAGCATGGCCGCCATCGGATTGCCGTTCTGCGACGAAACCAACTTCAACACCGGTGCCAACGCCAGCGTAATCCGCATCGGCGCCGGATCTTTTTCCGCGCCCTCGGCCGATTTGTCGATCACCCGCTTGATGGTCGCCGGGCCCTCTTCGCCGACGGCGATGTAAAACGTGTCTTCGCCGAAGGCCATCACGATTCTCACCGGATCGCCCAGGGCCTGCTTCAACTGCTCGGCATTTTCGGCGTCGTCGTCGACCGGCACCGAAAGAGCATGGAAACGGTGCCCCTTGTATTTCTCGACGTTGAACTTCGGCTTCGGCAGCTCGGCGTCTTCGGCCGCCAGGGTGATAAACTCCTTGGCGATTTTCTCCAGTTCGGCGGCATCGGCCACCAGCACGCCCGCCACCAGCGTAAAGGGCTTCTCGCCCACCAGCGCGATGCCCGCGTTCAAGCGGCCTTCTTCCTCGAGCGTTTCTTCCAACACCTCGAACAGGTCGCCGGCCAGTTCCTTGGCCTTGGCCTTCTGCTCATCGTCCAGGTCGTCTTCATCATCGATTTCGGAGAAAAGCTGCGTGCGCAGTCCCTCGAGCATACTCTCGATCTGCTCCTCTTGCTCCTCGCCGTCCGCCACCGGTGTGTTCAGGTGCAGCGAGGCGATGGCATCGGGCAGCAAAAAGCCGGCCATCCGCGAGTCCTCGGCCTCTTCCGACGAGGCGGCAATCTGCTTGGCCGTGTCCGTCCCTTCCAAGGCCGTCACGGCGATGTCGAGATAGGTGCGGCTCTCCTCACGGTCGATATTCAAGCCAACGGTAATCTGGTCGACCTCGTTGATGCCCTTGACCAGCGACTCAGCCTGAGTGCGAGCGATCTTGGCTTTCAATTCGGCCTGCTCGTCGTCGCCCAGGTTTTGCTGCAAGCCGGTCTCCAGGCCCTGCTTGAGGAGGTCGGCGGCCATGTCGCGCAGGGCCTGGGGAATGCTCTGCACATGCACGCTGACGGCCAGATCGTACTGTTTCTCCAGGCCGCGAAACGGCTTGAGCGGATTGCCGGGCGCGTCTTCCAGCACGCTCTTCTGCTGTGCGATATAGGCCCATTTCCCCTTCTGCGTAATGAATAGCGTGTTGGTGCCGCGTTTGATCTTGTAGACATCGTCGCCGGCGTCGTCGGCCTCGCCGATGATGGCCGCCAGGGCGTCGAGCAATTCCTTCAGATCGGTGACGGGCAAGAACGCCAGCAGGGGAAACTGCGAGCCGTCGGGGGTCACGCTGAGCGAGGCGCCCCACGGCCGGCCCTTGTCCAGCCCGGCCAGGCCCTGGTTCTGCGTGAAGAGCATGAGCAACTGCTCCAGGCCCTTGGCCATGTCGGGATTGCCCGACAATGTTCCCAGGTATTCCAAGTCGCGTTTCAACTCGGCATAACCCGAGAACGTGGCGACGACGACGGGTTGGGGCGACGATTCATCCTCAGCCTTGGCGGCCGGCGCGTGGAAGGCCAACAGCGCCAGAGCCAGAAAGGGCAAGAGCAACTTCTTCACGATCATTCTCCTTGACAGGTCTCAACAACAGGTTTGGTTCCAGGCGACCGCGGACATCTCCAGTCCCGCCCGCGGGCTATCGAGCGCCGGGCGGGGCGATTGCGCAGTCCCTACGTTTTATGCCAAACTTGCCGGCAATACCACTGGGCACGCTCCCGCATGTGCGATTCAGACACAAAAGGCTAGGTCGGGAACCGTCGCGGCGCGTGGCCCGACGATTGCAGCACGCCAGAAAAGCGTGAGAATTGGGCAAGAGTTTAGCGTTCGCGGAACGTGATGCGGCCCTTCGAGAGGTCGTAGGGCGACAACTCGACGCGCACCTTGTCGCCGGGAACAATGCGAATGAAGTTTTTGCGCATTTTGCCGGCGACATGGGCGATCACGGTGTGTCCACCCTCGATGGTGACGCGGAACCGGGTGTTCGCCAAGGCTTGCGTCACCACGCCTTCGACTTCCAATGCTTCTTCTTTTTGGGCCATACTAATCCTGTGCGGGACGACGATCGAGCGCGGCCGCGAAAAAGCGGCCGACAAGAACTCATCAGTATTGTAATGATTCGGCGGGCTTTGGTCCAGATAGGCTTGACATGCTCAAGAACGTAACGGATGTCTTTCCCCTCACCGGCATGCAGCAGATGATGCTGGTGCGGACACTTCGCGATCCGCAATCGTCGCTCTTCGTCGAGCGGCTCAGTGCCACGATGGAAGGGCGGCTCGACCTGGCGATCATGCGGCAAGCGTGGCAGCGGGCGGCCGAACTGCACCCGGCCCTGCGGACGGCGATCGTCTGGCAGGGGCTCGACCGGCCGCTGCAAGTCGTGCGCGAACGGGTCGATTTGCCCTTGGTCGAGCACGACGTTCGCGGGCTCTCCGCGACGGAACAGGAACGCCGCCTGACCGAGCGGTCGGCCGCCGCCGCACAGCCGTTCGATCTCGGTTCCGCGCCTTTGGTGCGGCTCGACGTGTTTCGATTGGCCGACGACCGTTACCGGTTCTTCTGCCATGCCCATCATCTGCTGTTCGATGGCTGGAGCCTGGCCATTCTTGTAGGCGAGGTTTTAGAGTTCTACCGCCGCCTCGCGACCGGGCAGCCCGTGACCCTTCGCCCACCGCGGGGATTTCGCGACTACGTAGCCTGGCTGCAAAAGCAGGACGAACGCGCGGCACAGGATTTTTGGCAAAACAAGCTGGCCGGTTTTCGCGCGCCCACGCCCATCGGCTTTCGGCGGGCCACGGCGAGCAATGCAGAGCGCGGGCAGATTTCGCTCGCCGCGCGGCTTGCGCCGCCCGATGCCGCCCAGCTCAAAGACTGGCTCCGGCAGCGGCAACTGACCCTGAGTACGCTGCTGCACGGCGCCTGGGCGATCACGCTGGCCCGGCATAGCGGCCAGCGCGAGGTGGCGTTTGGCACGACGGTGTCGGGCCGTCCGGCCGACCTGCCGGGCGTCGACGTCATGGTCGGGCCGTTCATCAACAACGTCCCCTTGCGGGTCCGCTTCGCCGGCCAGAAGGTGCTCGATTGGCTCAAGCAGGTGCAAAGCGGCCTGGGCGAGTTGACCGGCTTTCAGCACACGCCGCTGGTCGACATCGAACGCTGGAGCGACTTGGACGGTCACGCGCGGCTGTTCGAGAGCCTGGTCGTGCTGGAGAACTACCCGCGCGCCATCGCGGCCCTGGAATCGCTGCCGGACCTGCGCCTCAGCGATTTTCGGGGCACGGCCACGACGACCTATCCGTTGTCGCTGGTGGCGCGGCCCCAAGAGGCTTCGTTCGACCTTTGCTACGATCGCCGACGGTTCTCGCCCGATGAAGCAGAGGTCTTGCTGCGCGAGTTCGAACACCTGGTCGTGCAGCTTCCGGAGCGCGAAGACGAACTGGTGGACAGCCTTCTCGCCGGACCACCGCAGGCCGCGGGAGCGGTTTCGCCCGCTCTCTGGGACGCGACTTCGCTGGCGGAAGCCACGGCGGCGACGGCCGAGCGGGCTTCCGCCGAATACGTCGCGCCGCGCGACGCGGTCGAGCGCACGCTGGCGGCGATGTGGTGCGGCCTGACCGGCCGGGAAAAAGTGGGCGTGCGCGACAACTTCTTTGAGTTGGGCGGCGACTCGTTGATGGCCGTGCGCTTGATGGCCGAGGTCGAACGGGAGTTCGGCCGCAAGCTGCCGCTGGTATGGCTGTTTCAGGATCCGACGATCGAGCGCCTGGCCGACGTGCTGCGTTCGGGCGACCAGCCGGCGATTTGCCTGGTGCCGATTCGGCCGCGCCGCGCCGGCTCACGGCCGCCCTTGTTCTGCGCGCACCCGGCGGGTGGCACGGTGTTTTGCTATCGCGAGCTGGCCCGGCTGCTGCCCGACGATCGGCCGGTTTACGGTTTGCAGGCCCGCGGCATCGACGGCCGCGAGCCGCCTCGTGCCCGGTTGGAGGAGATGGCGGCCGACTACGTGGCCGAGGTCCGCAAGCTTCAGCCCGTCGGTCCCTATTGGCTGCTCGGTTGGTCGCTGGGCGGCTTGATCGCCTTCGAGATGGGCCGTCAGCTTGCCGCGCAGGGACAGCGGGCGGCGCTGGTGGCGATCATCGACGCGGGCATGATCCGGCCGGGCGACACGTTCGACGAACACGACTTCGTACCGATGCTGTTGCAGCTTTTTCCCGAAGACCTGCGGCCCACCGAAGAAGAATTCAAGAACCTCAAGGCCGACGAGCAACTCGACTTTTTCCGCGTGCGGGCCGAGCGGGCCAGGCTGGTGGCTGTGAATGACAGCCCGATCGAAGACCAGCACGTGTTCCAGGTGTTCCAGGCGAACATGAGCGCGCTTTTGGACTATCGTCCCGAGCCGTTTGCCGGCAAGCTGACGCTGTTTCGCGCCCGGCGGGATGCCACGCCGATGCATCGCGAGCAGCTCATGGGTTGGGGGCCGTGGGCCTTGGGCGGCGTCGACGAGCACCGCATCGAGGGCGAGCACGTGAACCTGTTCCGCGAGCCCTACATCAGCCAGTTGGCCCAGGAAATTCGCATGGCGCTGGATGCGGAACCGTCACCGTAACGTGGATCCCGCGCATCCACCCATCCGGCCGCGCTTCGGTCGCTACGCTTTCTTTTTTCTCGGTTTGCGGCCGGCGGTCTTCCTGTGTTCCGCTTTTGCCCATTTGCCGAATGCGTGAACCACGTCCTCGGTTGGTTCGTTGGGCAGCCGGGCGAGAAAGCGGTCAATGTCGTCAGGACTGAGGAATGGATACGAGAGACTCTGGGTGACTTCATGATAATCGCCCTCTCGCAGCGCGAAAAAACGCGTTATCTTGCCGTCATGCTTCCAAATTTCCGGGATTTGCAATGCCGCATAGATTCGCATGCGGCGCTTCGACGGCCGCCGCAAGTCAACTTCGATGACCAGGTCAGGCGGCGGATCGCGTTCTGCGTTGAAGTCGAAACGCCCCCGCATGGCCGGCTCGTTGGCAATGAAATAGGTTTCATCTGGTTCGAGGCCCCGACGCAATGATCGCCGCCGCCTTGTCGCGCTACCGAAGCCCTCCACGCGTATTCCTATCGACCAACTCATTTCCTCGATGAATCGTCCGATCACGTACGAAAGTTTTTCATGTCTATCCGAGGGTGACATCATCTCGAGGAAGCCTCGATCGTAGGTGTGCCGAAGGCGATGATCAGGCAATGCCTTAAGAAGGGCATCGTATTGCTCCCAAGTAACACCGCGCATGCGAGAGGGCAAAGACAGCGTTTCCGTGCGGGGATCGTAGCGCAGCCTCTCCGACCCGAATGCGGCTGCGATCCGATCGTGTGATTTACGCGGCACAAAGTAAATATCCACCCATCGCGTGCCCGCTACCGACGCGTGTCGCATTGCTTCACCTTTTGGCAACGGCAGGAATTGGGTCGTACATCTTGGGCGTTCGGCGTCGTTTTTTAGCGATTGCAATCGGTCGACTTCCAGTCGTCAAAACGATCCCGAGCGTGATCGAGGAACGCCCTGGTCAACGTTTGGAAATGCGGAGGCGATTTGAGCGTATTGGTCTGGCTCGACCATCACGATCTGAATGCGATTTGACAGAATAGCCATTTGAGACGACTCCCACTTAGGGACCTTTCTTCTTCCGCGGTTTTCGGGCGACGAGTTTCCGATGTTCCGCTTTCGCCCATTTTGTGAAGGCGTGAAACACGTCATTGCTTGGTTCGCTGGCGAGCCGAGCGAGAAAGCGGTCCAGATCGGCCGGAGCGACGAACGGAAACGAGAGGCTTTGCTCGACTTCCTCGTATTTACCCTTGGCCCCAAGAGCAAAGAATCGCATCGCCTGACCGTCGTATTTCCAGACCTCCGGGACGCGGAGTGCCGCGTAAATGCGCATGCGTCGGCTCGACGGTCGTCGCAAGTCGACCTCGACGACCAGGTCCGGCGGCGGGTCGCGCCGCGGGTTGTAGTCGAACTTGCCCTGCATCGCTGATGCGTTCGCGATGTAATACGTTTCATCCGGCTCGAGGCCGCTTTCCGCGGACCTCCGCCGATAGGTTGCGGATCCGAAGGGCTCGAATAGGATACCGAGCGAAAGGGCCATCTGCTCGATGAACCCCCCAATGACTCTCTTCAGCTTGTCATGCTTCTGGGATGGCGGCATGATCTCGAGAAACCCTCGGTCGTAGGTATGCCGCAGCCTGTGATCGGGCAGCGCTTTGAGCAAGGTGTCGTACTGCTCCCATGTCACTCCCCGCATGCGCGAGGGCAGGGCGAGGGTTTCCGTATCGGGGTCGTAGCGCAGCCTCTCGGCGCCAAATTCGGATGCTATTCTCTCGCCTGACTTGGGCGGCACGTCGAACAGTTTCATCCAACCCGTGGGGGAGTTCGCTTTTCGCAACATCAAGCACCTCGCGGCCATCGCAAAATGGCTTCTCGCTGTTCATTGGTAAGCACCCGAAACGGTCGAACATGGTGCTTAAGAATCAACTCGAATTGTCCCGACTATCGTCGATAATCGCCCATCTTCGGCAGATTCTTATGCACATCCGGGCCGAAGTAGCGCAGGCTCACCAGCGGCTCGCTGCCGGTGTTCTCGATCTCGACCCCGGCCGTCGCCGCCTCGTACGAGATGAAGACTTCGTCTTCAGTCTCTTCGCCGAAGCGGATCATGGCCGGCGTTTGCAAAGCCAACTTGCCGATGCGGCCGCGGCCCTGCACGGTAATCCAGCCGCTGGCGCAGCCGTCTTTCAAGGTACACTTCGCGCCCGGCTCCAGCGTCAGCTCCTTGGCGCTAAAGAGCTGCTGACCATCGATGGTGCCGTAGACGATCCAGCGGTCGGTAGCACCGTTCGCCGAAGCGCTCCGGTCGACGATCGGTTCCAGGTAGTTGTGTTCTTTGAAGTGCGTGTCGACGTTCTTTTCCCAGTCGAGCTGGTCGATGATGAAGTCGAGGTCGCGGTGTTTCTCCTTGGGCACGTCTTTCACCAATAGCGACCAGGGCACTTCGCGGCCTTCGACCAGCGACTGGAACATGCCGAACACGTCGGATCCCCATTGCGGCTCGTAGGTGCAAAGCGAGCCGGGAGCGTGCAGCACTCCGGGCGGAATCAGCCAGCCGGTGCCCCGCTTCAGCCGGTAGGCCCGTGACAGGTCGAGAATGCCGTTGTCGCCCTGGTCCCAGTCTTCCAGGCACTTGCGCACCTGCTGGCGCGTGGTGCCCGGCTCGAGGCCCATGAAGGTGTAGGCGAAGTTGTTATCGACGTTGTTCAACTGCGGCGGGAAGTAATAGCTTTCGGGCTTGCCCTCTTGCCCGGTGAGCTTGGCGTGCCGGAAGCTCTGGTGCATGTGGTGGGGGATCGGCCCCATGTTGTCGAAGAACTTGGAGTAGACCGGCCAGCGCTTGTATTTGTCGAACATGGGCTGGCCGATCAGCCGGCCGCCGGCTTCGGCCACGGCGTCGCGGAGCGTGAAGCGCTGGCCTTCGAAGGCGACGTAGCTGAGTCCCTCGTCGGGCGTGCGGTTCTCGTTGGCCGCTTCGGTGGCGCTGGCGAACCAGCGTTCGTCGATGCCGCCGCGGTGCGCGCCGTAGGCGTACCAATCGCTGGGCGCCAGCTTGATCCGCTTGCCGGGGTGCAGAAAGCTGCGCGGCACCCAGGTGGGCGTGAGCCGCAACAGCCCTTGGCCGGCGTCGATGGCCCGGTCCAACAGCTTGCCGATGTTGTCTTTGCCGACGATCTTCGAGGTAACCATAAAGAAAATGAACTCCGCTTTCGGGCGCGCGAGGAAACAGATGGCGGCAACGGGGCCGCTCGAATTGTTTTATTCGTTGGGAGAGCGACTGGCAAGCGGCGGCCGAGAGCCGTTCACGCCGGAATTGGTCTGTAGGGAGCGGCCTCCGTGGCGTTCCGCCGATCGAGAGCGGGATCATGACATGTGCAGCCAACGAGCCATTTGGCATATAATGGGGCGATAAACTGCCTCGATGCCCGTATGGGCCACCGACTCGTTTTCCATTTCACCGGTTTTCCGAGGGATAAGCCCATGGACGTTGATTCAGACGAAAAGTGCGAGATTGGTTGTCTTGTCCGCGATATCGTCGACGATCCGGCCAAATGGATGGATACGCCGAACGATCAGCTTGGCGGCCGCAAACCCCATGAGTTCGTCGGCACCCCCCAGGAACGCCTGCTCAGAGAACTGTTGAGGTCCATTAAGCATGGAATGCCCACATGAAGCTGGCGAGCTGTGCCTCCCTTGTTCTTGGACCCACGACGGGCACGTGGTACCGCGCCGTCCAGCCCAAGCATTGGCCGACCTCACTCACCACGGCACACACGAAGACAATCCCAAGCCGCTTCGGTGCCGGAACCACGGCGCATCCCGGGTTCGAGATTCTTTATCTCGCGGAAGACCAGCAAGTCGCGCTCTTCGAGGTGCAAGCTCTGCTTGGTTCACCGCTGCCCGGAGCAGCTTACGCTCCGAATCCGGCGCAGACGTGGGTCATCGTCAACGTTAGCGTCGCCCTCTCGAAGGTGGCCGATCTTTGCCACGTGCCCGAGCGAAAGAAAATCCAGACCAGTGTTCAGGAATTGACGGGCGATTGGCGCGGTTATGGGCTTCGCAGCCCGAACGCCAGGCTGGCGGCTCCCTATTGGAGCAACGTGCCAACCCAAAAGCTGGGCGCCGAGCTCTATAATGTCCGCGACCTTGAGGCTTTCGTGACGTATTCTGCGAAGGTTCCAACTCGCAGAAACCTCGTTGTCTTTCCACAAAAGCTGCTGCCGGGCAGCCGACTGACTCTTCGCTTCTTCAACCCGCACACTCTCGCGACGCACACCGAGAGAATTGGACCGTGATCCTTGCGGCCGCGCCTTTCAGTGGGACCGCGGAAGAGAGGGCGGCGGCTCAGACCTCTTTAAGCAACTCGTCAATCACACTATCGCCACTTCTGGCCGACAGCCTTGCGTGATCGTAAAGGTCGGTCATCCAATCGACGTCGTCCTCTTGCGGCACAAATTCCTCGACAATCTTGCCCTGTTTGTTCAAGAGAGTCGCCTCAAGGTAGCGGACCGATGAGACAGGCGCGTCGTCGGGCATCGGGCGTTCTTTGCGCGCGATAAGCACCGCCCCGTTGTGAAATTCGGCCAGGAAGGTGTCTTCGTCAGCCGTTTCTTTCCAACTTATCTCTCCGCCAAGCGTCTGCCGCAGCACACGATGCAGAAACTCGGTCAGCTTATTCGTCGCCATTCGATTGCTCCATCAACTCCGCATGGTACTGCTGGAATCGCATATTATGCAAGCGTTTCCGTGCCTGCCTGCTTGGCGTGCCTGGACGCCAAGCAAAACGGGCCCTCGCCGCGCGTGCGACGAAGGCCCGTTGCTTTCACCCCTCGCTGACGACAAACGCTACGAGCGGTCCTTCGAGTCGCCCGAGTCGCTGCCTTCCTTCTCGAGCTGCTTCATGAGTTCTTTGGCACGGTCCAGGTGTTCTTGCGCAATGTGCTCGCTCTCCTCGATCACTTGATCGAGTTGCGGCGAGGCGTACCGGCTGAATACCTTCAGGCTGGTGAGCATCTCGTGGTGCATGCCCAACTGCATGCCGATGTAGCACTTGTCGAACTCCTCGCCCTCTTTTTCTTCCAGCTCGTGCTGGGCGGAAGCCACGCACTGCTGACCAAGCTGCTGCTTCAGCCGGATGATGTTCAAACCGCCGGCGGGTTGAAGGCCACGATTGGCCGCGTAGTCTTGTGGTCCTGGCCTGCCCATCCCGGTAAATCGCTGCAATTGCTCGACGGTCCGAGCGTGGTCGTCGATCAGTTGCTTGGCGAAGTCCTTAACCTCGTCGCTGGAAGCCCGTTCTTCCGCCAACCGGGCCAACTGAATTTCACCGCGGTCATCGACGAGCAGCCAATTGGCAACCTGCTGATCGGTGAGACTGGCGCCCTGCCGTTGGTCCACGGCGCCCTGTGTGTAACTGCGATTGGCCATCCGCGGCTGCCCTTGTTGATACGGTCCCTGCTGATACGGTCCTTGCTGATACGCTCCCTGCCGATACTGCTCTTGCTGATACGGTCCCTGCTGATACTGTTGGTACTGCGGCTGGGCATATTGGTTTTGATACGCCGGCTCATAGGTTTGTGAGTAACGACGGCTGCGGCGGAGTTGGGCCGAAGCCACCGAACAGGCCGAAATGAGCACGCTTGCCGCGGCAATGCTGACGATCCACTTGCGCATGGAGAAACCCTCCCTTTCCTTGGAACAAGAAGCCACGTACACCTCGCAACGCACTTCGCCGCTGAGGCGGACAAAATACCGTGGAGCAGGGGTGCGAGCACAAGATGTGCCGGCAGGCGCCGAAATGCGGGCTAAGGAGCCGAAATCACCATCGCTACCGCCTGCCCCATCACCGAATGGTTGAGCAGCAGGGCCGTCGGCTTGCAACCGGTCAGCGGACGACCGGCCACGACGTGGACCGGGCAGGCCGGATCCGGTCGTTCGTAGTTCAGCGTGACAGGGACGCGACCGTTTACCAGGGCCAACACACTGGCCACCGCCTCGACCGCTCCCGTGCCCGACGAGAGGTTGCCGAAATAGCTCTTTGGGGCGGTGACGGGCACGTCGCCCAGTTCCGCGCGGATCGCTTGGGCCTCCGCGCGGTCGTCGCCGACGGTGCTCAGGCCGTGCGCGTTCACATGGCCGATGTCGCTCGGCCGTAAACCGGCCGATCGAAGTGCGGCCACGATCGAGCGTCGCGTGGCGCCGCCCTCCGGCGGGCGACCATCAATCCGGCGCTCGTGCGATGTGCCGTAACCGACAATACGGGCGAACATCTTCGCACCGCGTGCCGCCGCGTGTTCGCGACGCTCCAGGACCAGTGCCGCGGCCCCTTCGCCGTTCACAAAACCATCGCGCGAGGAATCGAAGGGCCGCGAAAGCCTTTCCGGCTCACCGCGGCGCCGCGTCACTTCTTGCAGCTTGCTGCGCACCCACAGCACAGGGTGGATTCGCGAAGCCGTTCCCCCGCCGATCATCACATCGGCGTCGCCACGCTCGATCACCCGCACCGCTTCTCCCAGTGCCATCAGACTCGATGCCTCGGCGAGCGAATGGGAGTTGTTCGGTCCGCGGGCATCATGGGCGATGGCGATGTGGCAGGCCGGCATGTTCGGCAGGTATTTCAGCATCCAGAGGGGGTAGATTTCTTCCATGGCGGCCTTGCCCCACAGCCGGAAGTCGAAGCGGCCATCGACCATCGAGCGACGGTAGGCGTTGGCAATGTCCTCCGGCTCGCAATGGATCATGTCGGCCCCGAACACCACGCCGAGCCGCTCCGGATCGACGCCTTGCGGAGCCAGCGCAGCCTCGGAAACGGCCAAACTGGCCGCCACCACCCCCATTTGGATGTCTCGCGACATGACTTTCAGGCTTTTACGGGGTTTGACGAACTCCTTGGCGTCAAAATCAACCACCTCGGCCCCGAAGTCGGGTCCGATGCCGCTGGTGTCAAATGCCGAAATGCGGCGTACGCCGGAGACCTGGCCCTCCAGTGAATTCCAGAATGCGGCCGTGCCGATGCCGATAGGGCTCACGACCCCAAGCCCGGTAATCACGACGTCGGGGACCGGCGACATTTTGGCCTGAGAAAAGAGCAAACTACGGGAGGAGAGGTCACCGACCGGTTGCTAAGAAATTCGTTGTCTCCGAAGTCCTTGCGCACGATTTATGCTAGCCCACCGGCCGAATCGCCACAAGCGCAATCATCGAGGCTTGCCCAGAACGCTAATATTATCCAGGACTCCCAATTTAGCCGAAGCCGGGCCGAATGCTCAATCAAACGGCCTTTTTTACCATCAGGTTTGACATCTCGATATGCCCCAACGGGTTTATTGCAACAGCGACGCCAACTTTTCGATTCGTGAAGCGCGATCGATCGTGCGCGATTTGTTCGAGCCGAATCCCGCCATATACTGGGGCGACTTTCTCTCGAGCCTGGCACTGGGCGCCGCATGTTTCTTTGCCTCGCGGCGGGTCACGCCTTATTCGCCCGGACAGGTTTTGCTCGCGCTGGCGGCCTGCTTGGCCTATTATCGCGCGGCGTTGTTCATTCACGAGTTGACGCACCTGCGGAAAGAATCGTTTGTGGCGTTCCGCGTTGCTTGGAACGTGCTCTGCGGCATTCCGTTTTTTATGCCCTCATTTCTCTACTACACGCACTTGGCCCATCACGCGCGCCAGCATTATGGAACGCCCGATGACGGCGAATACCTGCCGTTGGGCATCCGCCCCCGCGGCGAAACCCTGAAGTACCTTTTGCAGCCGCTCGTAATTCCTGTGCTGGCAGTGCTGCGGTTTGTGCTGTTCACGCCGTTGACCTGGGTCAGTCCGCGGCTGAGGCGTTTCGTGCAGCAGCGGGCATCCAGCATGGTAATGGATCCGAGCTATGTGCGTCCGCTGCCGAAGCCGGTTGAGCTGCGCATTTGGCGTCTCCAAGAGGCGGGCTGTTTTCTGTATGGCCTGGCAGCGGCGATCTTGTTCGCAGGTGGCTGGTTGCCGGTCAGCCTGCTCGCGCACGCCTATGTGACCGCGGTGGTCGTGCTGCTGTTGAATCACGTCCGCACGCTGGGAGCGCACCGCTTTCGCCATCAGGGCGAGCCATTGACGTTTGTCGAGCAACTGCTCGATTCCGTCAACTATCCGCGCTGGCCTTTGACCAGCGAGCTGTGGGCGCCGGTGGGCCTGCGGTTCCATGCGCTGCACCACCTGTTTCCCTCGCTTCCTTATCACGCCTTGCCCGAAGCGCATCGCCGGCTGATGCGGCAACTCCCCGGCGAGTCGCCCTATCGACGAACCGAAAGTCGCGGCCTGTGGGCCAGCCTGCGCGAGCTATGGCAGGCCGCGGGCAGCTCTTCCCCAGAAGCCGTATCGCCCCACGGCGGTGGCACGCGCACCGGCCGCGCTGCCGGCGGGGCCACGATGTCGGGCGCCGCATAAGGTTAAGAGGCGATCCGAACACTTCCGTGGGGCGGCCTTCCCAGGCCGTCGCATGCCACGGCGGATGAACCGCGGCGGGTGCGAAACTTTTTGGCCGCCGGAGGGTTATATTCACTGCGGTGACCGATCGCTGGTTCTCGCCGCTTCCGCTCCCTTCCCTCTCAAGGATTCCTCAAACATGCTCTATCGACGCCTCTCCTTTGTCGCCCTGCTGTTGGCGGGGTCCGCCGTCCAAGCCGAAGAAAGCGCCAAGCCCGACGCCAACCAGTCCGCACTCTTCAAGCAGATCGATGCCAACGGCGACAACCAGATCAGCGAAGACGAAGTGCCGCAAGACAAACGGCGGTTGTTCGCCCGCCTGTTGCGCCGCGGCGATGCCAATGCCGACGGCAAGTTGAGCCAGGAAGAGTTTACCAAGGCGATCGCCGACGAGCGTCCTCAAGCGCCGGCTGCGGGGCCGGGCGGCGACGGCGGAGATCGGTTTCGGCAGTTCCTGGAAGCCGACCCGGCTGAAGCCTTCAAGCGGCTCGATGCGAATGGAGACGGCAAAATCGAGTTGAGCGAGGTGCCGGAACAAGGGCAGGGACGGCTGGCACAGTTCCTGGAATACTACGATGCCAACCGCGACAAGGCGCTGAGCCTCGACGAATTCCGCAAGGGTCACGAGATACTGCGTGCGCAGGCGGGAATCGGCCAGCCGCCGCGGCCCGCAATGCCCGGCGGGCTGCTGAAGGTTCTGGATACCAATGGCGACGGCGCTCTGTCGAAGGAAGAGATCGCTGCCGCCGCCGATTCGCTCCGCAAACTCGATCGCGACAGCGATGGTTCGCTCAGCCCGCGCGAATTGCAGGCGGTGCTGCCGCGTCCGCCAGGGCAATCGGCTCCGGCTCCATCCGGTGAAAAGCGGCCCGATGGGAATCCGCGTCCGGAAGCGGCCAGGTTATTGGAGCGGCTCCGTTCGATGGATGCCAATGGCGACGGCAAGTGGAGCGAGAGCGAGCTGCCGCCTTTCTTACGGCCGCGGTTCAGCAAGATCGACGCCAACGGCGATGGGCTGGTCGACGGCGACGAGTTGAAGCAGGCGCTGGCCTCGTTGCGGCAACCGCAGCAGTAGCCGCCATCGTAGCGTAAGCGTCCTCGCTTGCGCCGCAGCCCCGTTGCGGCCGCCGGAGCAACTGCCAAAAAAGCTCGCATCGGCAGCAGCGATTTGATTCATGCCGGTGTCATGCGCGCAACGTTGAGCGATACCGCACGTCAAGCATGACGAGTCTTAGCGAGCATGGCCCGGGTTCTCAACGCCATGGCGCATACCGACTTCGGCCGCGCGAACCCGCGGGCGAGGCTTTGTGTCTGGCCACTTAGTGGCCGCTGGCACGGGAATCGCATAGGTGGAGAGCGACTATCCTGGCTGCCAAACGCCGTGCGAGCAAATGTTAGCCAGGCACCTTCTGGGAGATGCTGCGATGAGCCCGGTTCCATCCAAAGGGAAAAAAGGATTCCAACTCGTTTCAGACCACGACGATCGGCTCGGCTTGCCGGTCGCCGACCAAACGGTTTACGTTCCCTTTGCCGCCTGGTTGGATGAACAGTTGGAAGAGCTCGTCACACGATGGATACACTTGGCGGCACCCAACGCTTCGCGACGCGAACGGGCAATTCACAGCCGCCGACGATAGCAGCTACTCTTTCAGCAGCCAATTGACCGCTTCCAAAACGGCACTCGATGGTTCGCCAGCAGACTCCACCAATTTGGCCGGTTGGCCGGCCGCCGCATAACTCTTGCGCACCAGCGCAGCCGCCTCGCCCTTCTCGCCCGCCAACCACAGCGGCCGCGGCGCCGAAAGGGCCAGCAAGGCCGGGATGTCTCCATACTTCACCGCGCCGGGCAGAAACGCCGGGTCGTCGAAGCTGCTCAGCCGCTGAAAACGGAAACCGGCGGTGTCGATGGCAACGTGGTCGATGGCCGGGCCTGCCAGAGCGGCGGCCGCCGCGACCCACGGCCCGGCCCCGTTCATGCCCACCAGATCGACCCGTTCCGGCTTGTGCTCGTTCAGCTTGGCAAAAGCGACCAGTGCCAAAACATCGTGGACCCGCGAGGCAAACAGCGGATGGTTGTAGCCGTAGGTGTAGCCGGCGAATTCCCGCGGGTTTTTGACGCGGCGGTTCTTCATCGGCGGCTGACCCGCGGCCACAAACTCACCTTGCCCCAGCAAGTCGATGCCGCCGACCGAAGTGCCCGCCGCCACCAGCTTCATCACCTCCGGCCGAGGCTTGCCGTCCGTAGCGTACAACCCGGCCTTGCCCGAACCGTCGATCCACAGCACGGCCCGCTTGTTCCAATTCTTGGGCAGCAAGAACGCCACAGGAAGCTCTTGGCCGTGCAGCGGGTTTCGCAGCAGGCCCGCGAATTCCGTGTAGTCGCCGCGATCTTCTTCCACCGATTTCTCGAATTCCGGCGAGCCGATTTCGGCCAGCGAATGACCCAGGATGGCCTCGACGGCGCCTCCCACCACCTCTCGGTATTTCGTCAGCGTCGCGGCATCGCGCGGCTGAAGCGCGGCGATCTGCCGCTCGGCGTCCTGCGTCATTTGCTTGATCAGGCTCCGCTCATAATCGTCGCCGCCGGCCGGCTTGGGATGCGCGTCGTCCCAGACCGTCATCTCCGCGACCGAGAGCGGCACGAAGTCTTCTTCCACGATCGGGTCGGTATAGCCGAGCTTGAGATGCTTGTTGAACCACGAGTACATCGCCGCCCGGCTGACGTAATTGTAGTTGTGCGGAAATTGCACCAGCGGCTTTGCCATCACGTTTGCTTCCGCGCCGAGCAGCTTGTAAAGTTGCTTCAGTTCGGGCAGGCCCTTGGTGGCGATCTCTTTGGTCCAGTCGTCGGCGCCGGTCATTCCCAATGGTTTGGGAGCAAACAGGCCGGCCAGCTCGATGTTGCCGGTGTCGATCCGCAGCAGGCTGCAGTTCTCGCAGGTACAGCCGCCCTGCATGGCCGTCGAGACCATCACGGCCGGAAAGGCCGCCGCCGGCCGCGAATCGACCGCGCATAAGATGAATGTCTGTGTGCCACCGCCGCTGGCGCCCGTCACGCCGATGCGCGTGGCGTCGACCTCCGGCAAGCCGCCTATCCAGTCGAGTGCCCGAACGGAGTTATACGTCTGCAGGCCCATCACCGATTGCAGACGCAACTCGGCCTGAGCGCTGAACAGTCCCCATTGGTCGGCCGATTCCATCTGCGGACGGATCTTTCCATATCGGTGGGCCAGCTCGTACGAGATTTGCTGGCTGTCGGCGTAGCCCAGCATGTCATAGTGGAACACGAGGCAGCCCATGCGGGCAAGCTGCACGCAACGGGCCTGCAACGGAAAGCGGCCGCTGCTGACGAACCGCTCCGCTCCATCGGCGATCTGCTGCCGGGCCATCGCCACGCCCTGATCGACGAAGCGGCCGTTGGCCCAATGTCCGTGCGGGCAGAGCACCGCCGGCAGTTTGCCGTTGCGGCCTTTTGGGCGATAAAGGCTGCCCGTCACAAAATGGCCCGGATAGCTTTCGAGGTACACTCGGTCAACCGTGTACTCATTGCGATCGACGCGGCCATGCACGACGGCATTGACCGGCGTCGAGTTGGGCATGGGCCATATTCCAGTGGCCACTTTGGCTTGCCGCCGCACGCGCTCGGCACGCTTCCGCCACTCTTCAGCCGTGGCCGGCACGTTCAGGGGGAAATAGCCGTCCAGGTCTTTCGGCTCGGCCAACCGTTTGTCGGCGGGGAGCTTGCCCGGCGGCAGCGCCCGCGGCGCGTCGGCCTGGACCAGCGATGCGTAAGATAGGATTACGACTGCCAGGAGGGCCTGGGGCGACGGTGGACGGATGTGAGACGGCATCATGGGTGGCAAACTCCCTGTTAGAGCAATCGTTGCGAAACGCGGCACTGCGCTGCCAATGTAAGCCACGGACCGGCCGATTGCCACTGTTTTGCCGGCGGGTCCAGTCGATTCAATACCGGCCAGAATCGCAAAGAGGAAACCAGGTGGGGGGTGATCGCGAATTCGTTGGTCATCGCGTCGGGAAGTACCCAGCCACCTCTCGCCCCCGTTCTCATCGTGCCGCCCGCGCATCGCGCAACGCTTTCAGATACTCGACGATCTCGTCGTGCGCCGCCGTGGTTTGCGTGATGACCAAGGCTCCGGCATTGGTAAACCCCTCGATGGCGCCCGGACCACCCACTTCGTCCCACGTCGTCGGCACCAGATTATTGGTGATATTGTCGATCAGCGCAGGAAAGTCCAACGCGGGCCGGTCGGCCGGCGCATCGGGCGGACGCACCACAAGATCAAACACCGGATAGACCCTGGCAAGGAGCATGTTTTCGGCCTCGGTTTTGGAGGTGATCATCAGCACTTCGTTGCGAATCACGTAGGTCAGATCCAGCTCGTCCAAGGTCAGCCGCAATAGCGCGCGGAGCGTGATGCCCTTGATGCGGCGCGTGATCGGCGTGTCGCTGTTCACGCCCGCGTCGGTGAGGGCCTTGCTGTCGAGTTGGATATCGATTCCGTGCCTTTGCTTGAGATACTCGATCACGTCGCTGAGCGGCTGCTCGGCAAAGTCGATCTCCGTCAGTTGGCCGAGCTCTTTCTGGATGCGTGCCTCGCGCGCGCCAGGCTCTGGCTCGGCCATTTGCGGCCAGCCGCCCTTGCTGCCCGCGAGCGAAAGCCGCACGGCAGGATAAACGGTGCTGGCTACGCTGCCGGGCAAAAGCCCCTCGATGAGCTTGCCGACGCGGTACTGAATTTCGTCGGTCTGCCGGACGACGACCGTTTCTCCCGCTGCCCGAATCATGCCTTCGCCCGTGGGTTCCCAGCTTTGCGGCTCAATCATTTCGGGAACCAGCTTGGCGATGGCCTTGGCCCAGGCTTCGAGCTTGGTCGGCGACGGCGAGTCGGCAGGCGGCGCGGCCACGAGGGCCACGTTGTTTTGCTCTTTCGCCGGGGCCGCGGCCTTCGCGCCGCCCACGGGCTGCTGCCCCGGCGGAGCGGCTGCTTGCGTCGGCTTTGCCGGCGCCGCCCGTTGGGCGAGGTGGTAGACCTTGATCGGAAGCGGCTCCTTGATTTGAAGCGGTTCGTTCGACGGCGCCGGCGGACGCCCGGCGAAAGGATCGAGCGGCTTGGCCGCCTCGATCTGCTTGTCCCGCGTGCGGCGCAAGGCGGCGAGCAGCTCGGCGATCTCTTCGTGGGCCTCTTCGGCCTGGGAGATGGCAAGCGCGTGCGAGTTGCGCACGAATTTGATCGACCCGGGGCCGCCCACCTCGTCCCAGGTCCTCGGCGCCATCGTGCTGACGATCAGCTCAATCAAGGCGCGGGCATCCTCGGCCTTCTTCTGGCCGGGCCTCAAGGGCGGCCGAAACTCGCTGTCGAGCGTCACCAGGTCTTCGACCGGATATATCCTGCAAGTCAGGTGGTTTTCGGCTTCGGTCTTGCTGGTAATCAGGAGAAAGCCGTCGCCCACGACGTAGGTCAGGTCGAGCTCGCTTAAGACCAGCCGCAACAACGAGCGGAGCGTAATGCCCTGGATGGTGTGCGTGATCGGTGTATCGCTTGCCACGCCGGCGTCGGCGAGGGCCTTGTTGTCGATCTGGATCTCGATCTCATGCTTTTGCTTGAGAGATTCGATCACGTCGCTGAGCGGCTGTTCGGCAAAGTCGAGCTCGCTCGGCTGATCGAGGGCGGTGAGGATTGCCGCCTGGCGCGGCGTGGGCAGCGGCCGCGCGGCGGTATCGGGTTCAGCCGCGGACATACTCGGCAGGAGCGACAAGCAGACAAACGCGCTGAAAACGACGGGGCCGACGCGCAACATGGCGGTTCTCCTTCTCTGTTCTGACCGGAACACGAACTGTGCCAAGAGATGGGCCGGCCGGCATCGCCTTTTATGCCGAACGGCCGACGCGCTTCCCAACCTACCACCGCCGCCGCCACGAAGCAAGCATCGTCGCAGCTTGTGTCAGCGCGTCGTCGCGTTCCGCTCGCTAGGATCCGACCGAATACGTCAGCAGCAGCCGGTCCGCCACAACTTCGCTTTCCAGTGTTTGCCCGGCGAGTTGAAAACGACGGAGCATCGAGCGGCCGCAGTTCACCATGGCTTCCGTCGCGAACAATCCGTGCGGCAGAGGCACATCGCAGATTTTGTCTCCTGATCGCTTGGTGCCGTCGATGGAAAGTGCCACAAACACGCCTCGCGATTTGCAGCGGGCAATGGCCTCGAAAAGTTGAGCCAGGCTGAAGCTCTGCGCGCCGTAAAGGATGCCCTGACTGTCGACGTACGGCGGATCGCAATAGACTAAGTCTCCTGCTCTTGCGCGGTCCATGACCTCGGCGTAATCGGCCAGAACGAACTGCGTTCCGCGGCAGCGCTGCCGCCATTCGTCGGCGCGCTTCGCGAACGAGGCGGCCGAGATTGGCTGATGGACCCCGCAGGGCGTCGACATATATCCGTCGGCCTTGCGGAAACGCACGACTCCGCCGTAGCACGCGCGACAGAGGAAAACCAGGTCACCACCGTTCGGCTGCGCGTTGTAAGACGCTTTAACCTGCTCATAAACGGTTTCTTTCGACTCGCGTCGCAGACGTTCCCGACGTTCGGTGTACCACGCTTTGAGTTGGTCGGGGTCGTTTTGCAACGCCCGCCAGATTTCCGTCAGCGGCCTGAACGCGTCCGAGCCGGTCCCTGAATCGGGGGCCAGCGTGGCCAGCACGGCCCCACTGCCCAGGAACGGCTCGTAATAGGTGCCGAATTCTCGCGGGAAGTACGAAACAATCTCATGGGCGAACCGCTGTTTGTTCCCCACCCATTTCAGAAGTTGGCGGCGAAATGGGCGTACCTCCCGCGGAACCTCTGAAAACAACGGTAATTGTTGAAGTTGCATCCGTTACATCCTGGCCAATAGGCATTGGTTCATATCAGGCCGTGAAGCATATCCGATGTTGGGATGCAAATACAAAGCGATAACTGCATGAACGGCGTGGATTGCACTCGATTGGCAGCACATACTGGAAACCAGCGTGGAAGGGCAACGAAAGCATCCTTTTCTAGGAGTCGGCAAATGAAATCGGTGGTTCAAGGGCGATGGTGCGGCGCTGCGGTGTTGGTCGTTCTGCTTGCCGCCGGCTGCCAGCGCGGGCCGCGGACGATGACCGGCATCGAAGACGCGGGCAAAGCCGCCGCGGCCAAGCCGAAGGCCAAGGTGGTCGGTCCGGCGGGCCGCGAGCCGGGGGTCGCCGTGCGCACGGTGCGGGCCTTCCGCGAATGGGGCGTGCGCGAGACGGCCGCCGATGCCCTGGCGCGCATCGGCGATGCGGCCGTGCCCGCCTTGCTCGACACCTTGGCCGATCCCGATCCGGACGTCCGCGCGCAGGCGGCACACGCCTTGGCGCGGATGGGACAGAAAGCGGAGCCGGCCGTGCCCGCCTTGATCCATGCCCTGGACGATCCGAACCAGGACGTGCGACAGGGCGCCGCGCGGGCCCTCGGCCAGATTGGTTCGGGCGCCGAAGAAGCCGTGCCGGCCTTAATCAAGGCCATCAAAGATCCACGCAACAAATCGACGCCGAAAGCCGTCGAAGTCGAGACGAAGGTTGTTGAGTAGGGTTCAGGGTTCAGGGTTCGGGGTTCAGGGTTCGGGGTTCAGGGTTCAGGGTTCAGGGCGCGAGCCTTGCGTCTTGTGCCGTGCGTCGAAGATATTGGGGCATCCCTCATCCCTCATCCCTCATCCCTCATCCCTTCCATGGCCAGCCACCTCCGCGGCGATGCACTGCAAATTTGGCGGGCCGGTGTGGCGGGCGTCGACTCGGCGCGATTGGTGCGAGACGCCGTTCATGCCGAAGGATCGTGTCTGAACGTCGGCGAGGAAACGCTCGACCTTCGTCGTGTCCGCCGCATTGCCGTCGTCGGGGCCGGCAAAGCGGGTGCGGGAATGGCCGCCGGATTGCTCGACGCACTCGGACCGCAAATGATCGCGCAGAAGAAAGTTGCGGGTTGGATCAACGTCCCGGCCGATTGCGTCCGACCGCTGCCGCCCTTCGTGCTGCACCCGGCACGTCCCGCGGGCGTCAACGAGCCGACCGAAGCGGGAGTGCATGGCGCGAACCAAATCCTCGATCTGGTCGGCTCGTTGACCAACGACGATCTTTGCCTGGCCTTGATTTCCGGCGGCGCCAGCGCTCTCTTGCCCGCACCCGTCGATGACATCTCTTTGGCCGACAAGCTCGCCGTGACGCGGCACCTCAGCGCCGCAGGAGCCACCATCAACGAGCTGAATGCCGTCCGTAAGCAGATCAGCCGCATCAAGGGTGGCGGACTTGCCCGTGCCTGCCGGGCCGGCGCGCTGATCAGCCTCATCATTTCCGACGTGCCGGGCGATCCGCTGGACGTGATCGCGTCTGGCCCGACCGTGCCCGATGCCAGCACGCCTCAAGCCGCGCTGGAGGTGCTCCAGCGGTTCGGCGCCCGGCAGGCCGGAATTTCGCCGCGCGTGTTTGAGTATCTCCGTGGCAAAACGCAAATCGCCGCGCCGCCGCCCTCGTGTCGCGTCATGAACGTGGTCATTGGCAACAACGCCACCGCCGTCGACGCGGCAGGTCGCGAGGCGGAGCGACTTGGTTATTCGCACGTCATGGCTTCGGCGCCGGCCAGCGAAGGAGCGGCTGAGGACGTGGGGCGGCACCTGGCCGGCTTGGCCCTGTCAATGCGGGAGGGCACCGGCCCCGACTGTCTGATCACGGGCGGCGAGCCGGTCGTCAAGTTGCCCGACGCGGCCGAGCGCGGTCTGGGAGGCCGCAACCAGCAGCTTGCCTTGGCGGCGCTGGAGCGGTTGGCCCCGCAGGGTTGCACGGGCATCACGCTCGTTTCCGGCGGCACCGACGGCGAGGATGGACCGACGGACGCGGCCGGAGCGTTCATCGACGCCGAGGTGCTCTCCGCTGCCCGGCGCCAGGGGCTCGACATTTCCGACTATCTCCGCCGGTGCGACGCTTATCACTTCTTCGCCGCCACGGGCGGTCTGATTAAAACCGGGCCGACGCACACGAATGTGTGCGATCTGCGTGTGGTGGTGGTCGGTCGCCGGTAGGGTAGGGCCAGCGAGCTTGCGAGCGCCGGCCCACCGAAAGCGAGGCGTTAGGCATTGGGCGTTAGGCTCGCTGTACCTAACGCCTAACGCCTAACGCCTTCCAACTACGCAGTACGCAACGGCGCCAGTGGACGAGACCGTGCCCGCGTGCTAGCCTAAGCGCCAAGGCTTACGTCACCCTTATAGTAACCCGGGAGTTTCTGCCATGACCATGTATCTTCGCTTGCTGACGACATTGAGTGTTCTCGTTGCCTCGGCCACGTCGCTGACCGCGGCCGACTTGAAGCCGGGCGATCCGGCTCCCGCGTTTTCGTTGAAAGGCAGCGACGGCAAGACCCACTCGCTGGACGACTTCAAGGGCAAGAAGGTGGTCGTCATCGCCTGGTTTCCCAAGGCCTTTACCGGCGGCTGCACCAAAGAGTGCAAGTCGATGCGCGACGACGGGAAAGAGTTGCGCAAGTACGAGGTGGCCTATTTTACGGCCAGCGTTGATGAGCCGCAAAAGAACAAAGAGTTCGCCGAGTCGTTGGGCCTCGACTTTCCCATCCTCAGCGATCCGGAGAAGGACGTGGCGAAAGAGTACGGAGTGTTGCGGCCCGACGGCGGCGTGACGAACCGCTGGACGTTCTACATCGGCAAGAACGGCAAAGTGCTCTACGTCGATAAAAGCGTGAACACCGCCGAGCACGGCAAAGACATCGCCAAGAAACTCGACGAGCTGGGAGTCGAAAAGAAGTGAGCTAATACCGCAGGGTCGGCGAGGGCGGGTCGTCGACCGGGGGCAACGGTTGCAGGTTGTTGCCCGTGGCGACGGGAAGCGGTACGCCGCGCGGCGCGACGTCGCGGGCGGCAATGCTTTCGCGCCGGCGCGGCTCCTCGCCGACCGTGGCCGAGGAATCCGCATTCGGCTGCTCAGCGGGCGCGGCCGCGGCAATCATCGGCGCATCGCCTCCCTGCTCCGGGACGTTGCTGAGCGATTCAACCCACTCGCGCGCCTCGTCCATGGCCGGATTTTCGGCCAGTGCCAGCTTGAAGTGGTCGAGCGCGGCCTGCCGCTGGCCTCGCTTATCGAGCAAGTAGCCGAGGTTGTAATGGGCTTTGGCCGGACCGTGGGCGTCGGTCAGATGCGCCAGGGCTTCGTCGTTGCGCCCCTGGGCCACCAGCGCCATGGCGATGTTGTTGCGATAGAGAGCACGGTCGGGGTCCAACTCGATGGCGCGGGAGAGCATCACGACCGCATCGTCATATCGCTGCTGCCGGGCGTAGCAGAGGCCGAGATCGTTGAAGGCAACGGGGTCCTTCGGATAGTGCCGAGTGGCAAGCACATAGTATTCGCTGGCCCGGTCGAGCTGGCCCTGCCGGTCGAAGTGCCGGCCCAAGCCGATGAACGCGGCGAGATTCTGCGGCTCCAGTTCCAGGGCCTTGTGAAACATGCGTCGGGCGGCCTCGGCATCGCCGTTCTGCTCGAACGTTTCTCCCATGGCGACATAGTCGCTGGCCTTGGTGGGGGCGATGCCACTGGCCAACGCCGTGGGGTCGGTCGGCGGCACCGGGTTCTTCTTCGATGTCTTAAAAACCTTCGACACCGACTTTCCGAGACTCGACTGGCTTACCGCACTGGCGATTTGTTTCATCGGGCCGGGTTTGGGAGCCGCCAGCGGCGTGATGGGGGTTCCGCCTCGGAACGAGGGAAAACCCGCGCATCCCAGCGCGGCCAACGAGATCAAAGCCGTCTGGCCGAGGGCCGCGAAATAGGACTTGCGCACAACACGTCTCCGTCAAGCAGCGCGTTCTGTTGCCGGCCGGCCGCCCGCGCGGCGTTGGCCATTGTCATTTCATCGTCTGTCAGTCAACGCGCGCTGTAACCTTTCAATCAGCCGGCGATTCGTGAGAACTAGAACCCGCCGCCGCCGCCACCGGCACCACCACCGCCACCGCCGCCACCACCGCCGCCCCCGGTTGAACTGGTGTTGGCGGGCAAGCGCGGGTCGGGAGTGGTCTCGTTGAATTTGGTGCCGATGGTATTGATGTATTCGGCCGGCGCGACGCGGGGCCGAATATTCGTTTGGGCCACCAGCGGGCCCTCGGCAAAGACGTTGATGTGGGAGACGAGCTCGCTGACCGACTGGTTTCGCGCGGCGGTCGTCTCCTCGTCGCGTGCTTGCAACACGAACACCGTGCGGTGTTCGGGCGGAGAGTAGGTCAGGATGTCGCGGACTTTGAGTTCGCCCGCCTCGTTCAGTATGCCCGTCGTCGGATCGAAGTGGTCGTCGCTGAGCGTGTTTTGCGTCCGCCAGCCGTTATTGATCATGACGGCGAACGGCGCCCGTGCCGCCATGCGGTCGGGCACCAAGAACGGGGCCGGCCAGCATCTGTTGCGCTGGGCGATTTGCCGGGCACGCTTGAAGAGCTGTGCGTCGGCTTGCGAGGGGAGCATGCAGAGGGCCACGCCAATTGCCGCCAGAATCGTTCGCCGGAGCATCCGTTTCTCCCTTCGTGAAAAGCCGTTGGCGGCAACGGGCGCCTGCACGGGCACGCGCCGCGATGTTGCCGCGCCACAAACCGAACATTAGTCAGTATCGGCAAGCGGGGGCGAAGAATGCGAGCCGCTTCGTGGACCCTTCCAACTCGCCTGATCGGCAAGGTTTGACAACCGATCAAACCGCGTCGCCCGTCCGCTCGGCGGCTTCTTCCCAGTGCTCGTAGAGCGTTTTCACCGCGGCTTCCTGCTCGGCGATCTCGGTCTGAATCTCCTTGACGCGGCGGCCGTCGCGGACCACTTCCGGCGAAACCAGATCGGCGTGTAATTCTGCGATGCGGGTTTCGCGCTCGATGATCTCGGCCTCGACCTCGGCGGGCTTGCGATAGGGAAATCGCCAGATGCGCTTCGTCTTGGCCTCGCTCGGCTTCTTTGCCGACTTGGCGGCTTCGTCTTTCTTGGCGGCCGTCGTCGCCGGAGCGGCCAGCCCTTTGCGGACGAAGTGCAGATACGTCTCGTAGTTGCCGTCGATCACGCGAAAGCGGCCTGGTTCGACAATCAGCAAGTGGTCGGCCACACGGTTCAAGAAGTAGCGGTCGTGACTGACGAACAACACCGTGCCGTCAAAGGTGGTCAGCGAACGCTCCAGCGAGTCGCAGGCCCACAGGTCGAGATGGTTGGTCGGTTCGTCGAGCACCAGAAAGTTGACGTCGCTGGCTGAAAGTTGGGCCAAGGCCGCCCGGCTCCGCTCACCCCCACTTAAGCTGTCGACGCGCTGAAAGACGGCGTCGCCCGTCAGGCCGAAACGGGCCAGCAGGCCGCGGCGCTGCGGTTCGTTGAACTCCTTGCCGGCGGGCCGGACCGCCTCGACCACGGGCAGACTCGCGTCGAGTTCCGAAAGCAACTGATCGTAATAGCCGATTCGCACGCCGCGGCCCAACTGCACCGTGCCGGCGTCGGGCGTAGCCTGGCCGATCAGGCAGCGCAGCAGCGTCGTCTTGCCGGTGCCGTTGGGACCGAGAATCCCCCAGCGCTCGCCACGCTCGATCTGGAACGTAAGATCGGCGAACAGCGGCCGGTCGTATCCCTTCGCCAGACTTTCGGCCCGCAGCACGATGTCGCCGGTGCGATCGGCCGCGGGAAAGCCCATCGCCGGGCCTGCGATCTCGCGCGGCGGCTCGACCCGCTCGATGCGGGCCAGTTTCTTCTCGCGGTCTTTGGCCTGGGCGCTTTTCTGCCCGTAGAAGTTGCGGCGGATGAACTCCTCGGTCTTGGCGATCTGCTCTTGCTGCTTTTCATAGGTCCGCGCCTGCACCTTCAGCCGCTCGGCCTTCTGTTTCCAATAAGCGGAAAAGTTGCCGACGTAATCGTCGACCGTGCCCTGAAACAGCTCCAGCGTGCGGTCGGTCACCTTGTCGAGAAAGTAGCGGTCGTGGCTGACGACGAGAATGGCCTGGTCGGTCTCGCTGAGGAACGATTCAAGCCACTCGGTGGCCTCGATGTCGAGGTGGTTGGACGGTTCGTCGAGCAGCATCAAGTCAGGCCCGCGCAACAGCAGCTTGGCCAGCATCAGCCGGTTTTGCTGGCCTCCGCTGAGCTGCTCGATCGGCCGCCGGAAACTGGCCCGATCGAAGCCCAGACCGTCGAGCACTCGCTCGATTTTGTGATCGAGGTGGTAGGCGTCGCGGTGCTCGAGTTCGTATTGCAGTCGGTCGTAACGCTTGGCGAGTTGTGCCCGGTCTTGCGGGTCGGTGGCGACGCTCAAGGCATGGGCCACCGCTTCGCCGTCGCGGGACAGCGAGACGAGGTCTTCCAGGGCCGTCATCGCTTCGTCCCAGAGCGTGCGGCCGGGCGACCATTCGGGCTGCTGCTCCAGATAATCCATGCGGGCAGACTCGTGGACCTCGACCGCGCCCGAATCGGCCTCGTCCTTTCCGGCCACGATCCGCAACAGCGTCGTCTTGCCGGCGCCGTTGGGCCCAACCAGCCCAGCTTTTTCGCCCGGCCGGATTTCGAACGTCACACCGGCCAGCACCGGATCGGGACCAAAATGCTTGGTGACTTCGGTGACGGAGAGCAGGATCATGTGGGGCAACAAGGTTTCGGCGAGGGCAAACTACAAACTTCGAGCAAGCGGGGCAACAATGCAAGGGGTGGGCATCAACCGCGCAAAAAAACGGCCGCGTCGCAAGGGAGTAACGACGCGGACCTCGATTCAACCCGCGTCCGCTGAAGGCGTGACTCCCCGGTCGCCGTAATGATAGAATCATGGCTGACGCCAAATTCTGGTGAAACTTTTCGGTTGGCTCGGGCGTCAAACATTCGGGGCAGGCGGCCCTGCCGCCGGCGTGTGCCGGTAATGGCCGGGTGGAGGTCCCATTTCGTTTATCCGGCTGGTGCCGGGCTTCGTTGCGATCGAAACCGTTCGCCCTTGAGGAGGAGTTGAGGCATGAGATCCCGCACGCATCGCACCCTGTTTGTCGCGTTGGCTTGGTTGAGCAGCATTTCGGCGGCGTCGATTTCGGCCGCCGATAAGCCCGAAAAGAAGCCCGCCGAACGACCACAAATCGAGCCGGCCGAGCCGACGGTGCCCGACAGCATCAGGGCATTGCTCGAAGACCGCAGATACGCCGACGCCGTGGCGGCCATCGACAAGGCGGTGGGCGACAAAACAGCCGACCAGGAATGGCTGGCCTATCTCAAAGCCCGATCACTTTACCTGGCCGGCAGTTACGACGATTCGATCGCCGCCTACAAGGCCGCCGAGACAAGGTTCCCCGAGAGCCGCTGGCAACGTCGATACCGGTTTGGCCGCGCGCTGGCGCTGGCCCGCAAAGGCGATTTCCAGGCCGCAGAGCAGATTTATCGTGCCGAGGCCGAGCACCTCTTGTCGGCCGATCGCAAGGAGGAACTGGCCGACATCTATCTGGAGTTCGCCGACGGCTACTTCAAGCCGGCCGACGAACAGCAGCAGCCCAACTATGCCAAGGCCCTCGAGTTCTACAACAAGGCGCTCGAAGTCGGCCCGAAGCCCGAAAAACGCGAAGAGATCGAGCTGCGTGTGGCACGCTGCTACCAGGAGTTGGGCAACCATCAGGAGGCTGCCAACCGTTACACGCAGTTCACCAAAGACCATCCGGATAGCGCCCTCGACCTGGAAGCCCGTTTTCGCCTGGGCGAGGTGCAGTTGACGATGGGCCAACGTGAGGAAGCCCGTCGCACCTGGCAGGACCTGCTGGCCACCTACGCCGACAACAACAGCGAGCGGATTGCCGAGGCGACGTTCCGGCTTTCGGAGACCTACGGCTTGCCCGCTCCCTCGTCGACGGAAGACCTGGAACTGGGCGTCGCCTCGTTGGAGACGTTCCTGAAAGAATTCCCCGAGCACAAGCTGGCCGGGCAAGCCTATCTGCGCATCGCCAATGCCTACGTCCATTGCGGACGATACGAAGACGCGGTGAAGAGGCTCAAAAAGTTCTTGGGCGACGAGCGGTCCGCCGGTCGCGAAGAGCTGGCCGATGCCCGCGTGCTATTGGGCCGTTCGTATCAGCTTCAGAAGAAGTTCGACGAGGCGCTGGCCACTTGGCGCGACTACCTGGCCAAGCATCCGGCCCATTCGGCCTGGAGCGACGTGCAACGTTCGATCATCGACACCGAGTTTCTCCAAGGCGCCGAGGCGGCCAAAGCCAAACGCTACGATCAGGCCCGCAAGCTGTGGCAAGAGTTCCTGGTCAAATACCCGCTCGATCCGCGTGCCCCGCGCATCCTGCTCGAATTCGGCCGCATGAAGTTTTTGGAAGAAGATTACGACGCGGCCATCGCCGAGTGGCGGCGCGTCGTCTCGAAGTATCCCAACACGAATGAATCGTCGCAGGCCCAATACCTGGTGGCCCTCACGCTGGAAGAGAAGCAGGGCAAGCTCGAAGAGGCCCTCAAGGAATATCGGAAAGTGACGTGGGGCAACTACGCCGCCAAGGCCCAGCAGCGCATCAGCCGACTCACCGCCAAGGAAATGACGGTCGCCACCGAGCGCGTGTTCCGCTCGAACGAGACGCCCAAGATCAAGCTCACCACCCGCAACATCGAGTCGGTCACGGTTCGGGCCTACACGGTCGATCTGGAAACCTACTTTCGCAAGATGCACCTGGCCGGCGGCGTGGAAGGTCTCGACATCGCCCTGATCGACCCCGACAAGACGTTCGAGTTCGATGTGCCGAAATATGCCCAGTATCAGCAGCTTGCCAGCGAAGTGGAGATCCCCTTCGAGTTCCGCGTGGCCGGCGTGCCGGGCGGCGTGATGGCCGTCACCGTCAGCGGCAAGACGCTGGAGGCGACGACGCTGGTCATCCAGAGCGACCTCGACGTGATCGTCAAAAGCTCGCGCGACGAAATCTTTGTGTTTGCCCAGAACATGCGGACCGGCAAGCCGTGGCCCAAGGTGCGGCTGTTGATTTCCAACGGCCAGCAGGTGTTTGCCGAAGGCGAGGCGGGCGACGATGGCGTGTTCCAGAAATCGTACCAAGAACTGAAGTCGGCCGGCGACGTGCGGGTGTTCTCGGTGGCTGATTTAAGCGTGGCCTCGAACGTTGTCGGCCTGAACGGCGTCGGCGTCTCCAGCGGTCTCACCGCGCGCGGCTACATCTATCCCGATCGCCCCGCTTATCGCGCCGGGCAGCTCGTTCACGTTCGTGGCGTCGTTCGCAACGTGGCCGACGACCGTTTTACGATCGACGAAGGCAAGAAGTTTCATTTTGAGGTTTACGACAGCCGCAGCCGCCTCATTCGGCAAGACGAAGTGACGCTGGGCAAATTCGGCAGCTTCCATGCGCACTTTGTGTTGCCCGACAGCAGCGTGGTCGGCGACTATCGCATCCAGGTTTATGACGACGCCGGGCAAAACTACCAGGGCGCCTTCCGCGTTCACGAATATCAGCTCGAACCGGTGCGTCTGGCGGTCGATACCGATCGAAAAGTTTTTTATCGAGGCGAAGAGATCGTCGGTAAGATCACTGCCAAATTCTATTACGGCGCCCCGCTGGCCGACCGCGAGATTCGCTATCAGCTTGCCGGCGGCCGAGTCTACACCGGCACCACCGACGAAAAGGGCGAGCTGGAGTTCAAGCTGCCGACGCGCGAATACCGCGAGTCGCAAACGCTGCCGCTGGTGGTCACGCTGGCCGAGCGGAACCTGCGAACGAGCGTCAACTTCTATCTCGCCACGCAGGGCTTTTCGATCGGCCTGAGCACCGTCCGCAAGGTGTTCGTCTCCGGTGAGACGTTTGAGGTTTCCCTCAACACCCGCGATGCCGAGGGCAAACCGATCAGTGAAGAACTAACTTTGAACGTACTCAAACGGACGACCGTCGAGGGCAAAGTCGGCGAAACCGAAGCCGAAGAGCACGAAATCGCGACCGACAAGGACGGCAAAGGCCGGCTTACGCTGCGACTAGAAGAAGGCGGCCAGTATGCGCTGCGCGCGGAAGGAACCGATCGTTTCGACAACCCGATTTCGGGCACGTCGCTGGTGCAGATTTCCGATGACAGCGACCGCGTTCGTCTGCGCATCCTGGCGGACCGTCACACATACAAAGTCGGCGATCGCGCCACCGTGCAGTTGCACTGGCGCGAAGCCCCGGCTTTGGCGCTGGTGACCTTCCAGGGCGGCAAGATTTTGGATTACCAGCTCGTGCAGCTTAAGACCGGCGCCAACGAGCTGGCGATCCCCATGACGACGCTCTTGGCGCCGAATTTCGATCTGGCCGTCGCCGTGATGACCGACGCCCGTGAGGCGAAGGAAAAAGACGACGACCCGGAAAACAACTCTGTAGGGAACGGGGCGCCCCCTGGGCCCCGTGGCGTTCCGCGGCGCTTCCACGAGGCATCCAGCCCCTTCACGGTCGAGCGCGAGCTACGATTGACGATCGCAACCAAGCCGAAGCAAGGCGACGCTGCCCGGCCGGGCGAAGAGGTTGAGGTAACGATCACGGCCAGCGATCCGCAAGGCAAGCCGGTCGAAGCCGAGCTGAGCCTGGCGATGATCGAGCAGGCGCTCTGGGAGATGTTCGGTTCGAACGTCGCTGCCATCGCCGACTTCTTCCGCGGCCAACCGCGCGCCTCAGCCGTACGCACCGCGTCCAGCGTGGCATTCTCCTACTATCCCGCAACGCAGCCCATCAACCCGCAGTTGTTGGCGGAAAAGGATCGGAGGGAAGTTGAGGCGATGGAGGAAGAGCGACGCAAGGCGTTGAGTGAACTGACTTCAAGTCAAACGGCCGAGTTGCAACGGCAACAGATCGCGGCGGAGCCACAAGCGAGAGCGAAAGTCAATCGCGAACTGTCCTTGCGCAACGGCAACATGGACGACGCTCTAGTGGCAGAAGAACTCGGCGAGGTCGAGAGCGTGCTAGGGACCAACGTTTATCCAGTTGGCGATCTTGTCGGCACGATCGAACATGATGCAAAAACTCAGAGCCGCGCGAGTGGCGACGTCTTTTACGATCAGATTCGCCGTCCAAGGGGATCGATGGTGGTTGAGGAATCAGCGATTCCATTCGATGATCTTTCAGTTAGTGGCGTGCCGGCCGCCAATGGCCCCGTGGCTGGCGGATTAGGCGGTTTCGCAGGACGGAGGTCTGGCCTGGCCAGCCGCCAGGCCGGTGCAGAGGCATACGGTTTTGGGGTTAACGACGGAAAGGTAAAGGCTCGACCGTTTTTTGAGCAAGACGAAGCTAAGTCCGAAGCGGCCAAGTCGGAGTTGGCGGATCGCAATCAGATGTATTTCGCTCCGGCCGATGCCAGCGCGCTGATGATGGGTCGGCTGGCGAAACCGGAATCCAACCCCACGGTCCTCTTGGCCGATGGAAGCCAGAAAACCTGGCAACTCGGCTTGAACTTCACGATACCCGACGGACAAAAGCTACGTGATGCGGCTGAAAAAAATGCGAAGCTGCTTGAGGAGGCTGAGGCGATGAGAACAGCGGGGGCCGTAATACTGCCGCCGCAAGCATCCCAAGAAACGGCATACTGGAATCCCGCAATCGTCACCGACAAGGACGGTAAGGCCACCGTTACGATCACATTGCCAGAGCGGACAACGGCGTGGAAGCTGCTGGCGAAGGGGATCACCACCGAGACACTGGCTGGGGAAGCCGAGAGCGAGCTGGTGGTTAAGAAGGAGCTGTTCGGCGAGCTGAAGCTGCCGCTGGCCTTCACCGACGGCGATGAGGCCGAGATTCTCACGACCATGCACAACGACGCGGTCGAGAAGGGGAAGATCGAGGTCACGCTTAAGACGACCATTGGTGGCAAGGCGGTCGAAGAGAAGAAGACGATCGAAGCGAGCAAGGGAATGCAGGAGGTGCCGTTCAGCGTGAAGTTGGAACTGCCCCGAGAGGAAGAACGGCAGAAGGCAGAAGGCAAAGGGCAGAAAGAGGAAGCAAGCACAGACGCTGTTGAAATCGAGTTGACGATCGTCGCCGGGGAGAAGCGCGATGTGGTGCGGCGGACGGTGCCGATTCGGCCTTATGGGATGCCGGTGTTCGCAACGGCCAGCGGCTCGGCCACCAGCGATACCACGGCCTTCGTCGAAGCGCCCGAAGGCATGACGCTCGAATCGCCCAAGCTGGAGGTGATCGTCGGCCCGACCGTCGAGCAAAGCTTGCTCGACGCACTTCTAGCGCCGGCGCCGTTATGCCAGCTTGGTGCCTTGCGATTGGCTTCGGGCATCGATACCTCGACGAGCGACCTGATGGCGGCCATCGGTTTGCAGCGTCTCGTTGGCGCCACGCGGCAGGCCGGCACGCCGCAGGCCGAAGCGCTTGATGCCCGAGTGCGCTCGTCGTTGAGCTTGCTGGTTTCGTCGCAGAACGACGATGGCGGCTGGAGTTGGACCGGACGCGGCGGTGCCAGCAATCGCTACACGTCGGCGCGCGTTGTCTGGGCGCTCAGCCTCGGCAAAGCCGCCGGCTACAAAGTAGCCGACGACAACTTTGAGAAGGCCATCGGATACATTCAGAGCCAGGTGGCGACGACGGCGGAGACGGATTATGACAGCAAATCGGTGCTGCTGGCCGCGCTCGCCTCGGCCGGCCGCGGCGACTTTACATTGGCCAACCGGCTCTATCGCAATCGGCCCGCGCTCTCGACCGGTGCGCTGGTCTACCTGGCGCTGGCCCTGGCCGAGATGGACCGGCAGCCAATGGCCCACGACCTGTTCGAGCTGCTCGCCAAGCGAAAGCTCGACGGCAGCGTCGAAGAACTCAACACACGGGCAGTGCTGGCCTGGAACGATTCGTCGGCCGAACTGCGGGCACTTTACCTGTTGGCCCTGGAAAAAGCCGAGCCGGAAAGCACCAAAATCAGGGACCACGTCGATTGGCTGATGGCCCATCGCACCGGGCATCGCTGGTCGCCCGACAAGGCGACCGGCCCCGCTATGTTGGCGCTGGGCCAGTGGTTCGCCAAAACGCGTTTCGACACCGAGCATTATCAGCTTACGCTGGTCGTCAACGGTTTTGAGGTGACGAAACTCGATGTGACGCCCGAGGCCAAGACGCAAACCGTTGCCATCCCGGCGGGCCTGCTCAAGAAAGACAAGCAGCGGATTCAGTTCCAGTTGGCCGGCCGCGGCCAATACACCTATCAGTGCTTGCTGAGCGGCTTCGTGCCGGCCGGCAAGCTCAAGAGCACCACTAAGAATTGGCTGGTCAAACGTTTCTACGAGCCGGCCCCGCGCGAGCTGGACGGGCAGACCATTCCCCGCGGGTTCGACGTGTTGCAAGGGGCTTTCACCACGTTCCGCAATCCGCTCACGCAGTTGCCCGTCGGCCAGCGCGGCCACGTCGAGCTCCATGTCTCGCGCATCAACTTGCGGGCAGACACGGCCGACGAAAAGGTGGAATACCTGGTCGTCAGCGAGCCGCTGCCGGCCGGTGTGACGGTGATCGAGCAATCGGTCACCGGCGCGTTCGAGCGGTTCGAGCTGACGCCCGGCGAGATCACGTTCTTCATCGGCAGTCAGAAGTGGCCCGGACCGATCCAGTTCGACGTCCACGGCTATCTGCCGGGCGAGTACCGCGCGGGGCCGACCGCCGTCCGCAACGCCTATCGGCCCGATCAGCTCGCCGTGGCCGACGCGCGGCAGCTCACGGTGCTGCCGCTGGGGCAAAAGAGCCAGGACGAGTATCGCCTCTCGCCGCGCGAGTTGTTCGAGTTCGGCAAGCGCTACTTCGAGAAACACGAGTGGCAGGCTGCGGCGGCGCATCTGACCGAGCTGATGAACAAGTGGAACTTGCAGCCGCAGTTCTATCAGGAGTCTGCCCGGATGCTGCTCGACGTTTATCTGGAGCTGGGCGTCGACGCCGAGATCGTCCGTTGGTTCGAGCTGATCAAGGAAAAGTGGCCCGACGTAGAGTTGCCGTTTGCGAAGATCGTGCGGGTCGGCGCCGCTTATGACAAGATCGGCGAATATGAGCGGAGCTTTTTGGTGTTCCGGGCGACGATCGAAGGCAGCTTCTCGCGCGAAAGCAACGTGGCCGGCTTCTTGGAGGGCCAGGGAGAATTTTTGCGGAGCGTGGCGGTGATGGGGCGGCTGCTGGCCGAGTATCCGCCGGAGCCCTACGCCGCGGCGGCCCAGTATGCCTTGGCCCAGCGCGTGTATGCCTATGCTCAGCAGGCGGCGGGCGACCAGAAGCTGCGCGACAAGAAGATCACGCGGGTCGATTTGATCGAGCACGCCGTCACCATGCTCGACGGCTTTTTGACGGCTTATCCCGAAGACCCGGCGGCCGACCAGGCGAGTTTTTCGCTGGCCAATGCGCTGTTGGAACTGAAGGCCTACGCCCGAGCGGTCGAACGCTGCCAGCGGTTCGCCGAGCGGTATTCGTCGAGCGACTATCTCGACAGTTTCTGGTACATCGTCGGCTACAGCTACTTCGCCCTGGGCGAGCACGAAAGGGCGCTGGAGATGTGCCGCAAGGTGGCCGAAGCGAAGCACGTCGATCGCCAGACGGGCCGCGAGGAAGAAAGCCGCAACAAGTGGCAGGCGATCTACATTCTGGCCCAGGTCTACAACAGCCTGGGCAAAGCGGCCGAGGCGATCAAGGAGTATACTCGCGTGGAGGAGCGGTTCGCCGACGCTCGCCGGGCGATCGAGTATTTCACCCGCAAGGCGATCGAGCTGCCCGAGGTGAGCACGTTCGAGCCGGACGAAAAGGTTAAGGTCGATCTGAAGTTTCGCAACGTCGCCCGTTGCGACACGCGGGTCTACAAGATCGACCTGATGAAGTTCAGCTTGTTGAAGCGAAACCTGTCGCACATCACCGACATCAACCTGGCCGGCATCCGCCCCTATCACGAGGCGGCGATCGAGCTGGGCGACGGCAAAGACTATCGCGATCGCACGCGGAAGCTGCCGTTGCCGCTGAAGGACGAAGGGGCTTACCTGGTCGTCTGCCGCGGCGACGATCTGCACGCCAGCGGTCTGGTGCTGGTGACGCCGCTCAAGGTTGAGGTGCAGGAAGAGCCTTCATCGGGCGAGGTGCGGACGACGGTGAAAGACGTGACGAAGGACCGCTACATCAACGAGGTCCACGTCAAGGTGATCGGTAGCCGCAACGCCGAGTTCATTTCGGGCGAAACCGACTTGCGGGGCGTGTTTGTGGCCAATGGCGTGCAAGGCACGGCCACGGTGATTGCCGAGGAAGGCGACAACCGCTACGCCTTCTTCCGCGGACACGCCGAGCTCGGCACACCTCCGCCGCCGGCAGCGACGCCAGCCGAGCAGCAGCCCGCCGGCGCGGCCGGCAAGCCAATGGCCAACGACAGCGAGCAGTTGCTGCGTCAGTTGCAGGAGAGCAACAGCATGATCCAGCAAATGCAGTGCGAGAACCTGAAGAACATTTATCAGCAGAACAAGCAAGGAGTGCAGTTGAAGGAGGCGTTTTAAGCGATATAACGAGGGCTCCGATGGTATACTGGAGTTGGTGGACGGCGTAACCCGTGCGACGAGAGTCGCCAAATTATTGCAGGGAACGACGGTACGCGTCGAGGTGCTCGGCAAGCTGCGTCAACCGAAGGCCCAGAGTCCCAAGATCGGGGACACGATATGAAAACCAGTGAGGTAATTGTCGGGCTGTTGGAGCGAATGGCCGAGGTGCGCGCGCGATGCCCGGAGATGCGATTCGGCCAAATTCTGGCGACGGTAGGTTTGCTGGCAGAGGACGAGACCGGGCATTCGCTCTGGGAGGTCGAGGATAGCGACCTCCTCGCTGCGCTGGAGCGATTCGCCCGCGACTTGGCGGCGCGTGAGCAGCCGGCCGAAGCAAACGCCACAGCCGACTCCAGCGGCAAATAGCATGGACCGCAGTCAACGCGCCATCTGAAGGGAGCTTGTGTTGCAGCCGTGAGATTGGCCAGCCTCCTATCGCTTGGGCGAAATCTGTCGACGATCGACGCCGGGCGCGGCGACGTCGGGCAGGTCGGCTTCGACGCCGGGCACCGCGCGGCCCGAGACGCCCGGCAAAGTTCGCTGCCCGACGCCCGGCACTCGCCGTCCGGAGATTCCCGGCAACGATTCCTCCGTCACCGAGGCACGAGGCTGCTCCGTAGCCCGCACTTGAGTCTCTGAATCGGCAGCGGCGGGAAGGTACAACGTGGCCACGCCGCCCGCGGGCGCGGCGTCGACCGTCGATTCGAACTTTTCGCGCATCACAGCGAGCTGCCGCAAGCCGTTGGCAGCTTGGGCTGCCTGGCGAAGTATCTCAGGACGAAGCCTGGCCGCGGAGGGCACCGCTTCGTTCGGCCGCGCCAGTGTCGGCCGCCGTTCAGCATGCTCGCGGCGGGCCTGATAACGCTCCGCGAGACGCGCCGCCCAGTGGGCGTTCTTGGGCTGGTGCCGCCAACGCTCGTAGGCAAAGTCCGGCTCGGGACGCCCCGTGGCGTCCGGCTCGTACCAAGGTTTGATGTCGGCAGCGCCAGGCAGGACATCGAAATAGTCGCCGAAATAGAAGTGACCGTACACCGCGCCGACGAACAATGCCTCGCTCAAGTCGGCAAGGTTGATCGCCAACGCCGGCTTGGGCGAAACGTTCGATTGCGTGCCGGCGGCCATTGGCAGCAGCGCCAGCCCGCGACGCTCGATCGCGAAATCCCAATAGCCGGGCACGAATACGCTGCCTCGCGGGGTCCAGACCGAGTGCGATGGCATCCACACCCATCCCGCTTTGAACGGTGCCTGAAAGCCGCGCCGCCAAACGTATTTTTCTCCCTCGTAACTCCAATAACCGGGGACGGCAAAGCGATCGCCGGGGGGCGTCGGTGCGGGCGGTTCGTTTGCCGGCGGGGGCGGGGGCGGCAGGTATTGCAGCCGTGGCTGATTGCGCGGAAACCAGAAGCCGCGGACCCAGCGCCAACCCTGGTCTGCCACACTCCAATAGCCCGGCACCCAGCGCATGCCCGGCGGTGGGACGCGCCACACGCCGGGCACCCAAACCAGATCGCCCATCGCCGGCTCCCAGCCCCAGTAGCCGGGAATCCAAGCGGCCGCTGCGATACCGGGTTTCGTTGCCGGCGGCGTGTGGGCCAGCGGTGGAGGTGGCCGCCCGTCGAAGACCGTGCCCGGTGTTTCGGCGCCTGAGAGCGGTTGGGCGAACGCCTCGTGAATCGGGCCGCGGACCGGCACCGCTGCTTCTGAAGGCCGTCCCGCGGCTGAAACGGCTCTGGTTGTCGGCACCACGGCCGTCATGAACATGAGCGCCGCCAGCCCTCTTAACGGCAATGTTGATTTCCTGTGCATCGTATCCTGCCTGAGTTGTGTGGATTGTGTATCGCCAGCGCGCCCAACTCACCTTGCCCCGCCGCGGCAAAACGCTATGATTCCACCCGCATCTCTTCCTTCATTCTAACGGAGCAAGAACGGTGGCCAGCCTGGCAGCACTCGGCGGCGGTTTCTTTCGGCTTCTGCCGGCATTATGGCTGACTTTGTTGGCGGTCGCACTGGCAAGTTCCGGCGGCTGTCAAAGTAGCCAACGCAATAGCGAGCTGGCTCACACAAAAAACGGCGTGGGCGGGGCCTTGACGGAGTACTCCGTCGCGGAGCACGCCCAACGCAACGGCATTTCCAACGAAGAGGCCCGCCGCCAATTGCAGCAGAAAGTGGGCCAGCGCGACGAGGAACAGGCGCTAGACAATATCGACGAGGCTGGCACGCGGACCGAGTAACCGTGGTATAATTGGTCGGTCGGTTTGAATTGGCGAAGGGTTTTGGAGGAGTGAAATGACGCAGCACGAACAGGTCATTAATCAAATGCTTGTAGGCGGCGCCACGCAAAAGATTCGTCCGTCGCGGGCGGCGGAGGCAATCGCGCTGATCGATCGATGGTTGAATGACGAATCTGATTGCGACGAGAAAACCTGGCCCGAATTGAAGGCCGCTCTCGACCGCGATCGGCCATCCGATAGAAAGCTGTTCGATGAGTAGATTCGATGAGTAGAATCGCACCTGTCGCGATTCGCCCAGGCCAGCTTGTGGGACCAGATTATCTAGGCGAGTGCTGACACTTGGCCCCTGATGCCTGACGCCTGACGACTATCACCAGTCCACTCGCTGCGCCCACTCCATCCCACATCTCTCATCTTTTTCCGTGGCCCCCGGTGCATCGTTTCGAGTAGAATAGACGATTCATCGAATTCATCGCGGACCTTGGGCCACATTCATCTGTCATGATTTGCGTCAGTATCGGACGTGGGCGGCACCGGCACGTCATCGCCGAGCATAAGCACCTGGTCGAACAAGGCGCCCAGCTCGTCGAGTTGCGGCTCGACTACATCAACGGCCAGATCAACCTGAAGCGCCTGCTTGTCGAACGGCCCGGTCCCGTCATCGTCACCATCCGCCGGCCTCAAGACGGGGGCAAGTACAGCGGCACCGAACAGGAGCGCCAGGTGCTGCTGCGGACCGCCATCGCCGACGGCGTCGACTACGTCGACCTGGAGGAAGATGTCGCCGGGGCGATTCCGCGGTACGGCAAGACCAAACGCATCGTCAGCCTGCACGACTTCCGCAAGACGCCCGACGACCTGGAAGCCATCCACGCTCGGCTGGCGAAGCTCGATCCCGACATCATCAAAATCTCGACGCTGGCCAATCAACCGCACGACAATGTGCGGATGCTGCGGATGGTGAAGGAGAGCAAGGTGCCGACGGTGGGCATCTGCATGGGCGACATCGGCACGCCGTCGCGGCTGCTGGTGGGGCGTTGCGGCGCGCCGTTCAGCTATGCCACGTTTCATCACGAGCGGACGCTCGCGCCGGGGCAGCTCAGCTTCCAGCAAATGAGGGAGATCTACGGCTACGACCAGATCACGGCCGAGACGGAGGTTTACGGGGTCATCGGCGACCCAATCGCCCAGAGCCTCAGCCCGATCATCCACAACGCCGCTTTCCGCGAGCTTAAGCTCAACAAAGTTTACATTCCCTTCCGCATTCCGCGCGAAGACCTGAACAGCTTTCTGGACGACGTGCCCGAACTGGGCATCAAGGGCCTGAGCGTCACCATTCCGCACAAAGAGGCGGTGCTCAAGCGGGTGACGAAGATCGACGGCGCGGTGCGCGGCATCACGGCCGCCAACACGCTGGTCTTCGAAGAAGAACAGCTCGCGGGCTATAACACCGACTATCGCGGCGCCATGGACTGCCTCACCGACGCGCTGACCAACGAACGCGGCGACGCCGACGTCACCAGCAAAGTGGCCCTGGTGCTGGGGGCGGGCGGGGCGGCCAAGGCCATCGCCTTCGGCCTGCAGCGGCGCGGGGCCGAAGTGGTCATCGCCAGCCGCACCCGCGAGCGGGCCGACAAGCTGGCCGGCGCGCTCAACTGCAAGGCCGTCGATTGGGGCACGCGGCACAACTTCTGGGTCGACCTGCTGGTCAACTGCACGCCCGTCGGCATGCACCCGCACGTCGACGAATCGCCTTACGACAAGCACTACCTGAAACCGTCGATGATCGTGTTCGACACCGTTTACAATCCCGAAAGCACGCTGTTGGTCAAGGACGCACGGGCACGGAGCTGCACGGTCGTGACCGGCGTCGATATGTTCATCCGGCAGGCGGCCCTGCAATTCAAGCTGTTCACCGGCCAGGACGCCCCCGCCGAACTGATGCGTGAAAGGCTCAAACGGACGATCGGCCCGGCCAAGCAGTAGTGGTTAGTGGTTAGTGGTTAGTGGTTAGTGGTTAGTGGTTAGTGGTTAGTGGTTAGTGGTTAGTGGTTAGTGGTTAGTGGTTAGTGGTTAGTGGTTAGGGACGGCGATCCCAAGACCCAAGACCAAAGACCCCAATCCAAAATCCAAAATCCAAAATTGCCTCCACCCCGTCCTGCATGAAACTCGTTCTCATCGGCTATCGAGGCACTGGCAAGAGCACGGTTGCCCGGCATCTCGCCTTGGAACTGGGCTGCGATTGGGTCGACGCCGATGTAGAAATTGAATTGAAGGCGGGCAAGTCGATCGCCGCCCTCTTCACCGATGACGGTGAGGGCCGTTTTCGCGACCTGGAAGAGGAAGTGCTGGCGGAACTGGTGTCGAGAGAGAACCTGGTCATTGCGGCCGGCGGCGGCGCCGTGTTGCGTGAGGCGAACCGGCGGCAGCTTGCCCGCTGCGACCGTGTCGTCTGGTTGCAAGCGTCGCCGGCGACGATTCTCAAGCGGACCGCGCTCGATGCCACGACGGCCGGCCGGCGACCGAAACTCACCACGGCCGGCGGCGAGGAGGAAGTCGTGCGCCTGTTGACCGAGCGCGGACCGCTTTACAAGCAGTGTGCCGACATGCAAATTGACACCGACGAAAAATCACCGGGCGAAATCGCCCAAGTAATCATCGAGCAGATTCATCTCTAAAAGGAAATCTCGTGATCGAACTGGAGAAAATACCGATTTACTACCGGCTGGCGGCCGTCTTTGCCGCCGGTGTGTTGTTGGGACACATCGCCACCCTGCTGGCTTATGGTCTTAGTATGCGGCCGGGCCGCAATCCTTGGTCGCGGTTGCACCCTTACGATGGGCGCGGCCGTTGGCGCGATCGGCTGCCGCTCGTCGGCTGGTGGCGGCTGGCCCGCAAAAGCGAAACCTTGGGCCGCGGTTTTTGGATCTCGCCGCTGCTGGCCGAACTCTTGATGGGTGCTCTCTGTGCGGCACTCTACTGGTGGGAGGTCGAACGGGGCATGCTGGTCTCGGGGGGCCAAGTGGCGGCCGGCGCCAAGATACCGCCGAGTCCGATCACCTGGGAAATCATGTACGCGATCTTCGCCGCCCACGTGGTGTTGTCGTTCTTCATGCTTGCCGCGACGCTCATCGACTTCGACGAGCGGATTATTCCCGACGAAATCACGGTGCCGGGCACGCTGATCGGTTTGATGTTGGCGGCCGGGTATTCATGGACATTGATGCCCGTCGACGTACACGTGAAGCCGCCCGGAATTCAGTTCGTCGAGTTCATGACGTTGGTGTATCCCGCCCGAAGCTACCCCGACCAGTGGCCGGCCTGGCTGGAGGCGCCCAAGCAAACCCTGCCGCTGCTCATCGGCCTGGGGGTATTTTGGCTCTGGTGCCTGTCGCTGCTCCCCTGGTTGTGGCTTCCGCGGCGCGGGTTCGAAAAAGCCGTGCGGATGTTTATCGGCCATGCGGTCCGGTCGCGGAACTTTCCGTCGATCCTCATGATCGCTGTCTGCGGCGGGGCGGGCATCATGATGGTTTGGTGGTTGGGCGGGCCGGGCTGGGCGGCGCTGTTGACTTCGCTCAGCGGGCTGGCCATGGGCGGCGCCCTGATTTGGTCGGTGCGGATCATCTTCTCGGCCCTTCTGGGAAAAGAGGCCATGGGATTCGGCGACGTGACGCTGCTGGCAATGATCGGCGCGTACCTGGGCTGGCAGGCGCCGATTTTCATCTTTTTTGTGGCCCCCTGCATCGGACTTGTCTTCGGCCTCACGCAGTGGGCTTTGGGGATGGGCCGCGAGATTCCTTACGGTCCCTTCCTTTGTCTGGCGACCGTGATCGTGGTGTTCGCTTGGCGGTGGTTCTGGGAAAGGTTCGTCCAATGGTTCGAGCCCCTGGGCGAGAACGCGCCCCTGCCGGCGCTCGTGCAGGTCTTGCTGGAGCCGATTCCGGGCCTCGCTTTGCCGCCCATTCTTTCGGCCCTGATGTTCTTCTTCGCAGTCGGCGCCTTGCTCGCCGGGGTCCGTCATCTGGTGCTGTCACTGCGCGCCTAACGCTTTGTCAGGCATCGATATGAGGGATGGCCGCAGGCCCTGATTTCGAGCGGCCCACGCCAACCCATTCGACGACCAGCGGTCGGTCTTCGCTCTGCTGAACCCTGAACCCCGAACCCTCCTACGCAACCACGAGGCATGCGAGGGTCCAGCCAACAACGGCGACCAGGGCCAGCAGGCAGCCGGTCGCTGCCTTGCCGCCGCTCTTGGTGTACCGCAGGCCGCTGCCGGGCACGCTGATCGACGTATAGCGTCGCGCGCATGCATTGACGCCCGTGCGGAACCCTTTTCCGCCCATCGAGTCGCCGACGCCCGACTTGCCGACATTGATTCTCCAGCGGCCCGATGCTGGCGCTTTTTGGTACGATGAATCAGCTCCCCTGCGTTATGCGATCGACCGCGTCGCGAAGCTTCTGGAGTTGTCTTGGGGTCATACCACGCATTGCGCGTACAATCTGCAAGACTTCGACGGGCGCCTCAGCAATGGTTGCTGACAAATCGTCAGGGGCCCTGCCCGCCAACGCGACCCACTGGTCGGGATCCTCCTCCAGCAGCTCTGCCATCCGTCTCACACGATCCACAGTTGGCGGCATCACGCTGCACTGTTCGACGCGGCATAGGTACGTGGGGCTAATGCCAGCGAGCTCGGCGAACCGGCGCAGACCGAGTTTTTTCCCCAGACGCTTTGCGCGGAGGACATGCCCAAATGGCGCAGCGCCGCTGGTGCCGGAAGTCTTCTCTCGGTTGGCGGTTTTCATATCAGTGTCCTAGCAACTCATACCGTTACTGAAGGTCCTCTTTTCGCAGCCGCAGCATTCTCGCGGCTTCGCTCCAAGTTTTACCCAGCTTACTGAGTTCAAGTTTCGCGGTTTTCGCGAGGCAGTTTCGGTCAAATTGAAATCGGCCTCCATGCCAAAAACGGGTAAACCTGTGGTGCATCAAACATCCCAGGCAACCCG
>Ga0307374_10000958_pt1 | contig 54329 bp, 51 predicted proteins | sample OX3MG_FD_202532 | JGI IMG/M metagenome (GOLD analysis project Ga0307374, IMG submission 202532) | Soil microbial communities from Risofladan, Vaasa, Finland - OX-3 | ecosystem: Environmental > Terrestrial > Soil > Coastal area > Acid sulfate soil | place: Finland: Risofladan, Vaasa | collected...
TCGAAAAGGTGTCCTTCATTTCAGGTGGAATTGCGGTCTAAGTAACTCCAATTCTACCTGATGGGGACACCTTTTTCGCGCATGGTCAGACCCTTAACTCGCCACCCCGACGGTGGATGCAGGCTAAACGACAAAGTCCCATCCCATTAGATTGTTAATGTCGGAGACTCGACCTCAACGTTCTAATGACATGGACTTCGTGGTTTCCAGAAATGCGCTCTGGTCGCCCCCATATTTCGACGAATCCAGTAACTCTCGGTCCCGAAAAGAATGGCGAGGACGGCTTCAGAGATGCCCGCGAGCAGTCCTTAGCCGAAGCTGTGCTCGGCGAATCCACCACCGATCCCTACGTCGAAAATCATCGCGAAGCCCCCGGGCACTATCGGCCACAGTAGAAGCCGTCATCTCCGAGCGAGGAGCTAATCATGTTAGAAATCGTGCATTGCGAAGTCATTGACACGGCTCGTGCTGATTTGTGGACTCCCGGCCTCGGACAAGTCGACGCTCGCTCGTGAGCTTGCACCCAAAATCTCCGCCATCAGGTTGGATAAGGACGGGTGGGCGACTCAACTGGGCGCCGATTTGTGGGATGAAGAGTTCCGAGTGCGTCTCGAACAACAGCTATGGGTTCTTTCCCAGGATCTCCTCGCCCGGGGCCAGAGCGTGATTTTGGAGTGGGGTCACTGGGCTCGAGTCGAACGGGATGAGAAACGACTCGGAGCGCGAGCTTTGGGGGTGGGAGTGGAACTGCATTACCTCGAAGTGCCCTTAGAGGAGCTAATCGGGCGAGCTGAACGTCGCAATGCGTCGGGCGAGTGGACCGCTTCGCCAATGTCTCGGGTTCACTTTGAAAGGTGGGCAACGATATTTCAACCCCCCGACGAGGAGGAGATCCTGTTGTTCGACAAGCCTGATGCCGAAGGTTGATCTCGTCGGACTTGTCTCGCTCGCTGTCAGCAGCGTCACCGAGGTGCCAGTCTGGGACGCTCCTTAGGACCGCTGGAAGCCCCGAGGCGACTTGGGAACTAGCCTCGTTTCGAGGATTCACTTGGTGTGTGAGTCCGATTTCATAAGGTGCGAAGGTCTTGCAATCGATCACATGAGAAACGTGACGTCTCTAATCTTCGAGTCCTTCACGCGGTAGATGACGACGGCGTGCAGGTGCGGCGGGTATCCCGCTACGTTGCAACCGTCGACGAGCTCCTCGTCGATGACGTAGTCGCCGAACTCGATTCGCCTCGGAATTTCCAGACGGAGGTCGGGACTGTCGCGGAACAATGGTTCGTAGAACTTACGGATCGCCAGTTCTCCCTCCATCAGGGCGTTGCCGTCGCCATCCCTGATCACCGCGTCCGCCGAGAAGTAGGAGATGAACTCGTCTAAGTTGCGGGCTCGGTACGCAGCATTCCCGCCGTCAATGAGATCGGTCGTCGTGGACATTTTGCTCCTAAGGCCGCGGTTGTTTGGCGCCAAGTTTGGTGGCACTCCGTCGAATTTTACCGCGGTCCATGGGTCAGGGAACCCTCGACTGCTTCTCGGCAAATCCGTAACCGTCTTGACTTACGCCAATGCGAGTTTTGTTCACTCCGAGATCGTTGGTGTCGGAGAACCGATGAGATAGGTCTGGTACCCGAGATTGGTGCCTTGACGACTCATTGACTCCTGCGTATGGATGGAGATTTCACAATTTCATCGACGATTAATTAGGCCCGGCCGTTTCGGTGATGGCGATGATGTTGTCCCGATTTTTACTAAGGCTCACGTATCGATGTCGATTAAGTTCGTGGTGTGCACACAGAAGTTGTCGTGTTGAATGGTGGATCGAGCGCCGGAAAATCGACGATTGCTGGGTGCTTGCAGAAGCTTCTAGATGACCCGTGGCTGACGCTCGGCGTCGATGACCTCATAGTCGCAATGGGAAGCGTGATCCCAGAAACGGACTCCGCAATAGTTTTCAACTCTGACGGAACTGTCGTGACCGATGAACGATTTCGTAAAACTGAGAACTCTTGGTATCAGGGTCTGGCCGCGATGGCGCGGGCTGGCACGGGAATCATTGTCGTTGACGCATTCCTCGGCGGTGCGAGTTCGCAGTCACGCCTGGACGCGGCTCTCTCAGGTTTGCAAGTCTTGTGGGTGGGCGTTCATTGCGATGCGGACGTCGCGTCGAGGAGAGAGTTGCAGCGTCCGGATCGCGTGCACGGCATGGCCAAGGCGCAATCCATTCTCGTTCACGAAGGAGTGCGTTACGACATCGAGGTTGATACCACTTCGCGGGAGGCGGAAGATTGCGCCCGGACCATTCTCGATTCGATGGTGCGCTAACCATTCGGGTGTGACAACTTGGTACGGACTCTCGGGGATAGTCACTTGCGCCGCAGTAGACGACGCGGCTGTGACGCAAAACGTTTGGAGTCTCGACGGATGCGATGTAGCTCCGGATCTGTTCAAGTGCGCCCTGATGAGCGTCGGGTCGTTCCCTTCGAGAAGGTCCTGCGTCGGCCATGTTTGAGTAGGCGGTTGATCAATGGGAGTTGGGACCCGCTAGCTGTTTCAGCGCCAGCAAGTCGAGTGGCGTTGACGCACTCTGACGATTACGTCGAGCGACCGAACAGGTGCATCGGAAGCGCAAGTGTTCGCGATCAGAATAACCAGATTATGTCGTCGTCCACCGCAGACGAAAAATAATCAAGAGGGACTCTATAGTTCCAATTAAATGAATGATGAGTCATCGAGTGCCCGCATTGTTCATGGCAAGCATGCGCGGCCATTAACGAACTCTGGTCGTGCCCCGCGTGCGCTATCGAGTTGGACAGAACGGACTTGGCGTTCGGTGACTCAGAAGAAGTACTTGGGAGCCGCCCTTCTGGTTGTCCTCTACGTGGGATGGTTCATTCATCTGAGCCTGAAGTTGTACTACGGCTACGGTGATCCTCCCTTCGACCTGGCAATCTTTGATCAGGGTATGTGGCTCATTTCGCATTTCCACGATCCCTTCGTTACCGTGATGGGTCGCAACCTTTTCGGTGACCATACGTCGTTCGTGTTGCTGCTGTTTGCGCCGCTCTATCGACTCTTTCCCGAGCCGCAAGGGCTCCTCGTCCTACAGACGCTCTTGCTCGCTGGTCCCGCCGTCCCCATCTACCTCTTGGCTCGCAAGTACGTCAAGAGCACCCTGATTGCTACGTCACTCGTCGCCGCGTACTTATTGAACCCCCTCGTACAGCAAGGCAACCTCAATCAGTTCCATCCCGAGTCGTTCCAAGTGCTCTTCATCAGTCTGGCGATCTACGCCGCTATCGAGCGCAAATCGGTTTTGCTCATAGTCATGGTGGTGCTCGCGCTGATGGTGAAAGAGGACGCGGCGTTACTCGTCGTTCCCTTAGGCCTGTGGGTCGCTGCCCGGCGAGATCGCCGGTTGGGGATGTCAATCGTCGCCGGGTCGGTGCTCTGGGCAATGGTGGCGAACTGGCTGATCATCCCGTGGTTGCTCGGCTCGTCGAGTATCTACGCTTCGCGAATCCCCTTCGGTGGGGTTTCGGGTCTGTTCGGCACCCTCTTTCACCGGCCCGGGCAACTCTGGTCGTACCTGATCTCCCAGGGGCGCCCGTTTTACCTTTGGCAGCTCGGTTGCACCGTTGGCTTCGCCTTCCTGCTCGCTCCAGAGATTGCTCTCATCGGCGTCCTCGTGGTCGCAGAGATCATCATCAGCAATGACCCCTACATGCATCAGATTCTCTATCAGTACTCGATGCCGCTGGCGCCGGTATTGGTACTCGGTACGCTGTACGCCATTGCCAAACAGTCGCACCGTTGGCGACGAGACGCACTGGCGACGGTGGCCTTGTGCGGGGCAATTTTGTCATGCGCCCTGTGGGGTTACGCACCGTTCTCGGCCAACAAAGTCAGCGCGGGTTGGGTGCCGTCGGGTTCCATTAACGCTCTGGCCTACGTTGAGTTGGGGTTACCTGCGAACGCCGTGGTCGCCGCGTGGTATCCGCTGGTGTCGCACATCGACCACCGCGACCAGGTCTACGTTTGGCCGACGCCGTTTTACGCCTCTAATTGGGGCACCACGAATGACACCGGGGCCAGGCTTCGCGTCTCGAGCCAGGTGCAGTATCTCCTGCTGCCTACTGCGCTGAGCGCCGCCGATCACGCTGACGTGTTTAAAGAGATCGCCTGCGGTTACCGACTCGTTCGCAGTAGAGCGGGTTTCGGACTTTTCGAGAAGAAAGTATCGCCGTAGCGCGGCCCCGGCCGGACCTAGTACTTGATACGACGGTGTCGCTCGTAAATAGAGGTGCCGGAGACCCGACGTCACTGGTTTGCTGGCCCGCGCCGAAGAGTGCTGGCCCGTAACTATCCGGTATTGGGGAAGGGGACCGACGTGGTGCAGTTGTCGGAATGACCTCGAGGTGTCGTGGGTCTGGCACCCACGGTCTTGACGAGGAGCTTCGTCAAGACGGGGGGCGTCTCACGAGGCAAGATGTAGTGGTGGTGGCGAACAATCACTCTGAAGGACGATCGATCGGTGAGACCATCGATCGAGAGGCGCTGCGAGCGAAGTACCGCGAGGAGCGCAATAAGCGAATCCGTCCCGACGCGAATGACCAGTACCTCGAGCCCAGCGGTCGCTTTGCCCACTTCCTCGATGACCCCTACGTCAAACGTGTCGATCGCGAGCCGCTCTTTGACGAAGTGACCGTCGCGATTATCGGTGGTGGCTTCTCCGGACTCGTCACCGGTGCTCGCTTGCGCCAGGCCGGCGTGCAGGGCGTTCGCCTCATTGAAGGCGCGGGTGACGTCGGCGGTGCGTGGTACTGGAATCGCTACCCCGGGGCCATGTGCGACACCGCGGCCATGGTCTACCTGCCGCTGCTCGAAGAGACCGGGCAAGTTCCAACGCTGAAGTACACCTTCGCTCCGGAAATCCAGCGTCACGCCCAACTGATCGCTGAAAAATTTGGGCTCTACGACAACGCACTCTTCTCCACCGAAGTCACGGGACTTGAGTGGGATGAGGCCGCCTCTCGATGGATAGTTCGTACCAATCGCGGCGACGAAATACGTGCCCAATTCGTCACGATGGGCACGGGTCCGCTCCATCGACCCAAGTTGCCGGGGATCGTGGGTATCGAGACGTTCGAGCGGCACAGTTTCCACACGAGTCGTTGGGACTACGACTACACGGGCGGCGACCCAGGCGGATCCGCGATGGAGAAGTTAGCCGATAAGCGAGTGGGCATCATCGGTACCGGGGCCACCGCGGTCCAATGTATTCCTTTTCTGGCGCGTACGGCTCAAGCGCTCTACGTTTTTCAGCGCACGCCCTCGTCGATTGACGTACGCAATAATCACCCAATCACTCCCGAGTGGTTCAACACGCTGGAACCGGGATGGCAGCAACGCTGGCTCATGAACTTCGCGACGTTACAAAGCGGTGGCTTCGCGGACGAGGACATGGTGAAAGACGGCTGGACCGACATCGCCCAGCGAATCCGTGACCGGGTCATCGCCAACGGCGGCGACCTAACACCGGCGACGATGCGCCGCGCCTACGAGGACAGCGACGACGAAAAGATGACCGAGATACGCGCGCGGGTCGACGACGTCGTGAAAGATCGCTCGACGGCCGAGGCCCTCAAGCCGTGGTACCGACAGCTCTGCAAGCGGCCCTGCTTTCACGACGAGTACCTCGAGACGTACAACTTGGCCAACGTTCACTTGGTCGATACCCACGGACAAGGGGTCGAGCGGATCGACGAGTCCGGCGTCTGGGTGGACGGGCGTCACTACGAACTCGACTGTCTCATTTTCGCCTCGGGCTTCGAAGTCGGCACCGGGTACGTACGTCGCTCGGCTTTTGACGTGGTCGGTCGAGGCGGTCTCACACTTTCGAAACGTTGGGATGAGGGTATGCAGTCAATGCACGGCATCCACGTTCACGGGTTCCCCAATATGTTCGTCGTCGGCGTGACCCAGGCGGCGAATCTCATTTCGAACGTCACGCACAATCTCACCGAAGCCGGGACGACCATCGCCGCCGTCATCGCTCGGACCCTCGCGGCTGGCGACGACGAGGTCGAGGTGAGTGGCGAAGCCGAGCGGGCGTGGATGACGTTGCTCGAGGGCACGAGTGAGTCGTTCCTGGCTGATCCGGAGTGCACACCGGGTTACTACAACAACGAAGGGCGACCGATGGATGCTCGCGAGCAGTTCAACTTGAGTCGCTACCCCGAAGGACCCGTCGCGTACTTCAACTTCATCGACGCGTGGCGAAACTCGGGGGACTTCGAACATCTCGAGTTTCGTAAACGATCATCGACATGACCGACTTCGTCGCGGACGTCGGCTCGGATGGCCCGATTTTTAATCTCTTTGACCCTCAGTGGTCGAGTGACCCGTTCCCGCTCTACGCCGAACTGCGAGCTCGAGCCCCGATCCATCGAAACGAGCTTGGTTTCTGGGTGGCCGCGCGCCACGGGGACTGTCTGGCGGTCCTGCGCGAGCGCGGAGCGAGTGTCGAGCGATCCAACATGTTGGATGATGAGGATTCCGCGAGATTTGATGGTCGCGTGATCCCAAGTGACGAAGAGACTGCCAAGGAGTTCGAGAACCGATCCTTCTTGGTCCGAGATCCGCCGGATCACACGCGACTGCGCGGTCTCGTGGCCAAGGCCTTCACCCCAAAAGTGGTTGAAGGACTTCGTGGCCGCACGCAGGAGATCGTCGACGAGCTGATCGACACCGCGCTTAGCGAGGGCGCCATCGACCTCGTCGACCAGTTCGCCTACCCGTTGCCCGTGCGCGTGATCTGCGACTTGCTCGGCGTACCCGTCGCCGACCAGGATCGCTTCAAGGGGTGGTCGCACGCCCTCGCCCGGGGCCTTGATCCTAATTTCTTGCTACCCCAAGAAGTCCTCGACGCCAGCGCGAAAGCCCGTGAAGAGTTCGCCGCGTACTTCTTCGAGCTAGTCGGCGAGCGGCGCCGCTCGCCCGGTGACGACCTGTTGAGCCAGCTCGTCGCGGCCGAAGACAGCGGCACCGTCCTCAGCGAAGCCGAGCTACTCTCGACGTGCATCTTGCTCCTGGTCGCCGGTCACGAAACCACCGTGAATCTCATCGCGGGAGGGGCGCTCGCCCTGTTAGAACACCCGAGCCAGTTGGCGCGCTTTCGCGATGACCCCGCAGTAGCGCGCAGCGGCGTCGAGGAGATGTTGCGATTCGTCTCGCCCGTGCAGTTGACTGGTCGAACCCTTCTCCAGGGCATCAATCTCGGCGACGTGCGTATCGAGGCCGGTCAGTTCGTCATGTTGCTGCTCGCGTCAGGGAACCGAGACTCCTTGGCGTTTGACAACCCCGACGACTTCAACGTCGCGCGAACACCCAATAACCATCTCGGATTTGGCTTTGGCGTCCATCACTGTCTCGGCGCACCCCTGGCTCGCATGGAGGCCGACGTCGCGCTGTCTACCTTGTTCCGCCGAGTCCCGCACCTGGCGCTGGCGTCGGACGTCGTGACCTACAAGGCGAACGTCATCCTGAGGGGTATGGAGTCGATGCCGGTCTCACTCTGAGTCTCCAGCGACCAGGGTTGACACGTAACCAAATGGTGACGTATACTGGCTGAGTGTGGACGACAACCTTGTCTTTAAGGCCCTCGCTGACCCGACCCGTCGCCTTCTGCTCGACCTCCTGTTCGAGCGAGAGAGTCGGACCTTGACCGAACTCGAGTCGCACGTGGCTATGACGCGCATCGGCGTGATGAAGCACCTACGCCTGCTCGAAGCGGCGGGTCTTGTCGTAACGCGCCGGTCGGGACGAGAGAAGCTTCATTTCCTCAATCCAATCCCGATTCGGCTGATCCATGACCGGTGGATCGATAAGTACACCGAGCGTCGAACGTCGGCGCTCGTGAATCTAAAAACCAACTTGGAGGCAAAATGATGACTACCCCTAACGGGTCCGAGACAATCCAGATCTACCGCGTGTACATCAAGGCCACGCCCGAGGTCATTTGGGAGGCGATCACCCAACCCGAGTGGACGGTGCAGTACGGCTACGCCCCTCTCGTGGACTACGAGTTGCGATCGGGTGGCGCCTTCAAGGCGTTCGCAAACGAGGGTATGAAAGCCTTCGGCTGTCCCGACGTCATAAGTGACGGTGAGGTCATCGAATCTAATCCGCCCCGCAAACTGGTCCAGACGTGGCGAATGATAATGACGCCCGAGTTGGCCGCCGAAGCATTTACCCGCGTGACCTATGACATCGAGCCGGTTCGAGGCGGTGTCACAAAGCTCACCGTCACCCACGACGTGACGGGTGCGCCAATGTGGGGCGGAGTGGCGCGCGGTGAGAGCGAGTCCAGTGGTGCCGGCGGCGGCTGGAGTGAGATCCTCAGCGGGCTCAAGACTCTTCTCGAGACGGGTCACCCACTCCCGTTTCAGAGCGGACCGGCGTAGAAGGAACTCAGCCCAGCAATTGCGAAATGAGTTCGCGTCGATCGCCGCAGCAAACCCGTGGAGCGGGCGACGGGAAAAGAACCCACATTGCAAGCTCGGGAAAGTAGATGACGTAATAACTTTGTCGGAGCAGCAACGCTGATTACGTAATACTTTTCATGACTTTCGTAGCGCGTCGGATTCGATTGAGCGCGACGGGCACTTGGTCAACGCGATTAGTCCGGCTTGTGAGGGTGAGTTCTCGTCTGAGACCCGACGCAAAAGGTTTGGCACTAAGCACTGACGTCATGTTTAGTGACTCAGGACTCGAACCAGAGATGTGCTCAATCTCGGTACGCGGTTCGCCTTTTTGAGGCAGCGGCGACTCGCGACGTCAGCGCCCCGGTGCTGGCGTCGCCCTAGTTACTCAGAAACGCCGAAAGTTCGTCGCGCAAGGTGGCGCGATTTCTAGAAGCAACGGCCACGTTGACGTCCATAACGTCGAGCAACTGTTGGACCTGTTGCTGGCTTACCGGCATGGGATTGGCTTCGTGGAATGCTCGGACTTCTTCGGCGAGAGCCGCGTCGACAAAGCTCACGATGCCCCCAAGGTAGTTCGGGTACGAAATGGGGGCGAAACGCTCTATCGCTTCGGACTGGCGTGCGGCAGCGAGACGCCACACTTCAACGCCGGCGTCACGATTACGGATGAGAGCGCCAATTAGATACGGCGCGTCTTGGGTGCGCACTTCACTAAAGGCTCGCTCAAAGGCCGTCGGGGGAACGCGAGCGTCGCCCGAATCGGCGCTGGCGAAGAGGTAGCGCTCCTCTTCCTGGGGCGAGCTAGCGGCGGCGCGTCGCTCATCGCAGACGACGTCGTCACCGAGACGACCTTGCGCCATCGTGATCGACACGATGGCACTGGCCAAGTTCCCACTCACTTCGCCGCGGTCAAATCGACTCGTCGCCTCGGCGATGATCGCTTCGTCGCGCCCCTGATGACCAAGAACGCTAATGACCAACGCGCGCATTTCGCTGATCTGGGACGACTCGCCGTCTCGAGGTTCCCAGCCCTGACGCGTAAAGGTGGGGCGAAAGAGCGACTGGACGACGTCGCGTAACACTACGCGGCCCTCCTCGTCCAGGATTCGATCCGCGAGTGCGACCGCGCGACCAATCAACTCCCAGGCCGAGGGTTCGTCAAAGGTCGACATACCGCGAGCGAGCGTGAAGAGGTCCGAAAAGCTTGAGCGACCTACGAGAATCGCCGACCACGTGTCGGCGAGGAGGACCGCACGCTCGAGTGCGTCGAGTTCACCGAGTTTCGTCGAAAGTGCGCGTAGTTGGTCCGAGCCATACGCCGTACGAAAAAATCCCCAGCCACCGCCGTTGACGATAGTCGTGCCCGAGACGGGAATTGTCGCAGAGGTACCGTCGAGGAGTTGGGTCGTCTCCACCGCACCGTCGAGCGAACGAACCTGCATGGGCACCTTCCACGAGGTACCGATGGCCGACGCGCCCCGCGTCGGCCCGTAGGAGAAGGGCTCTTGACTCACGGCGTCGCCCTCCACGCGCAGGAGCGGAAAGCCTCCTTGGAGAATCCAGGTATCCATGATGGAGCCCACGGGCTGACCCGAAGTCTCTTCGAGCGCGGCCCAGAGATCCTTCGTCACCGCGTTCGCGTACGAATGGCGCTGTAGGTACGTGCGGATACCGTCACGAAACGTCGTCTCGCCGAGGTACTGCTCGAGCATGCGCAAGACGGCGCAACCCTTGACGTAGGTCAACACATCGAACATACCCCGACACTCGTCGGGCGAGATCACGCGAAACTCAATGGGTCGCGTGGAGTGTTGCGCGTCAACCGAGAACGCCGCTTCGCGCTGGGGATGAAAACGGACCCACTTTTGCCACTCGGGGCGAAAGTGATCGGTACAGAGTGACTCCATAAAGGTGGCGAAGGCCTCGTTCAGCCAGATACCTTCCCACCACTCCATCGTCACGAGATCGCCAAACCACATGTGGGCGAGTTCGTGGTTCACGACGAGGGCGACGCGCTCAAGTTCTGGAATCGACGCCGAGGCCGGATCGATCAGCAGGTCGGTCTCGCGAAACGTTATCAACCCCAGGTTCTCCATCGCCCCGGCCGCAAAGTCTGGAATGGCGATGAGGTCGACTTTGTCGCCAGGATAGGGAATCGCGAAGTAGTTACTGAAGAATTCGAGCGCGTGGACGGCCGCCTCCCTCGCCCAGTCGATGAGGTGCGCGTTGCCGATGGGGTAGATCACGCGAAGCGTCGTCCCCGCGACCGCCGTCTCGCTCGACGCTTCAAAGTCCCCCACCACAAAGGCCACGAGGTACGTCGACATGATCATCGACTCAGCGAAGGTCACTTCGCGATAGCCCTCGCCGATTGAGCGCGTCGACAGTTCGCGCGTGTTGGCGAAGCCGGCCAGCGATTCGGGTACCTCCAACGTCAATTGATAGGTCGACTTAACGGCGGGGTCGTCCCAGCAGGGAAAAGCGCGCCGTGCGTCGGTTGTGGCGAACTGGGTAGTGGCGATGACGTGCGTACGACCCTGCGCGTCCTCAAAGGTCGAGCGATAAAAGCCGCGCAGTTGGTCGTTTAAGACGCCGCGAAACGACACGGCGAGTGTCGCGGCACCAACCGGCAGGTCTTGGTCAAAGGTGAACGTCGCCGTTTCGTACTCGTCGTCGAGGACCGGCGCACTCGAATGAAAGATGCGTCCGTCCACGGTCACGGTCGCGGGTTGGACGTCGAGTTCAATGGCGTTCATGACAATGGAGCGAACTTGTTCCGCGATCGTGACCGTCACCTCCACGCTGCCCATAAACGTCGCGGCGTCTAGGTCGGGTCGCAGACGCAGTCGATAGGCGTGGGGCACAACCGTGCGGGCAATGCGATAAGGATTCTCCGGGTCGTAGGTTCGCGTAGTCACCCTGCGATGTTACGGCGCGGGCCTGCGCGCGCGAAACAACGAAGGCGCGCCATCACCCTCAACCACCTAACACCCGGCGAATAAGAGTTTCGACAGTCAATCCGAACAAACCAGGCCTCATTGTCATTGAGACCCTGAGGTTGACCCCATTTTTTGGGAACTAGCCCAAGTGGAGCGGGTGACGGGGATCGAACCCGCATGGCCAGCTTGGAAGGCTGGAGCTCTACCATTGAGCTACACCCGCGTGTCTCTTCAGACAGGAAGAACCATTCTAAGCGCCACCATTAGCGTAGGAGGGTGGATGCATCGCTCTTCGAACAGGTCGGCGGCGAGCCCTTCTTTGTTCAACTGGTTGACGCGTTCTACGAAGCGGTCGAGCGTGACGAGACGCTGCGCCCGATGTACCCCGACGATCTGACGGAGTCCAAGCGCCATTTCATGCTGTTTCTCGTTCAGTACTGGGGCGGCCCGGGCACCTACATGGAGGAGCGTGGTCACCCCCGGCTGCGTATGCGCCACGCCCCCTTTCGCGTCACTAAAGTCGCCCGCGACGCGTGGCTCGCGGCGATGGCGACGGCGTTATCGAGCGTGCGCGAACAGCTGAACGACGATCAGTTTGACGAGTTAACGACGTACTTCGCCATGGCCGCTCAACAGATGAGGAACGTCTAGTTTCGGCGAGCGAATCGGCCCTGGCCGATGGCGGCACCGAGTAAGACCACGAGACCGCCGGCCGGTTCAAACCAGGCGAGTGATTCGTGCAGAAAGGCGACCCCGACGATGACCGCGACGACAGGCGTGAGGTAGGTGACGGTGCTCGCGATCGAACTGCCCACCGCAGCGATGACGCGAAAGTTCCACATGAAGGCGAAGCCACTACCGAAGATGCCGAGACCTAGTACGCCACCGACGGCCTTCGCGGTAACACCGTGACCGTTGAAACCGTCAATGAGAAACGTCGGTAATAGTGTCGCGGTCGCTAGAAGGAGCTGTGAACTCGCGAGCGACACCGGCGCGAGTCCTCGGGGAATGAGGTAGCGCTTGGTGTAGGGGAAGGAGACGCCGTAGAGGGTTACCGCGGCGAGGAGCGCCGCTACCGCCCACCAGGGATTCGAGCCGAAACCGTGCCAGACGCCTAGAACGAGCAACACGCCGAGCAAGCCAACGCCGAGGCCAACTATTTGGTGTCGCTTCACGGGGTCGTCACGGAACACCACGATGATGAAGAAGAGCGACGTCAATGGTGTCAGCGCGTTGATGATCCCCGCGACGATGGACGTCGTTCGTGTTTCGGCGAGCGCGAAGAGAATCCCGGGGATGATGTTCAGACACATCGCCACAACCCAGAGGTGGGCCCACACGACGCGCTCTCGGGGTAGCGACACGTGACGCACCTTGGCAATGATGAGCAGCGTGAGGGCACCGAGAGCGCAGCGCCCGAAGGCCACGCCGTAGGGCGTCAGAAAACCGAGAGCGAACTTGATGAAAAGGAACGAACAACCCCACGCGATGCCGGTCGCCACGTACGCCGGGAGCCAGGAGCGAGTTGGGGCGGTGGGCATGAGCGAAGATTAGAGGCGGAGACCTCGGTAGTGATCCCTCCGCGTTTTTGCTCGCCAGATTCTTTACGCTAGAAGGTATGAGTCGGCGTGATCTTTGGCGAGAAGATGAAATTCGCGTCATCTCCGTTACCCCCGTCTCGCGCGGTGTCCTGCGCCCAACGCTGGTCACCTTGACAACTATTGCGCTCATCGTTGAGGGTGCCTCGAGGTATCGCGACGTGCACCGATTCGAAGACTGGTTGCTCTTGATACTCGTCGCACCGCTCGCCGCAGTGACACTGACGAGAACGTGGCGCTGGCGATCTCGTAAGGTGCACGTCACGAGCGATCGGGTCATTGTCGAAGGCGGCGTCTTGGGTCATCAACGCTCTTCCATCGAGTTGCGTGACGTGCTCGCGACTCGAGTCGACCAGCGCGTGAGTGAACGACTTACTCGACGAGGTTTCTTGGTCCTTGAGACGCTGGCCGGACCCGTGGTCATTGGCCAAGTTCGTCATCCCTCAGCGCTCTCGCGGTTGATCGACGCCCAACGCCGAGACCAAGTTCTCCGGTCCGTTCCCTTGGACACAGTTTTTAGCGTCGAGGGGCAAAATTATTATCCCGGCGAAGTTCGACCCGACGAGTGGCAACGTCACCGTTACGAATGAGTTGTAAATAATTCCTGTACGGTGAATTTGTGACTAACCGGTATCGCTGCAACTCGTGCGGCAATTTGACGCGTTTTGACGTCGTTGAAACGACGTCCGTTCGGTCGTTTCATCACTACAGTGTCGGTGGCGACCTTAGCGTTGAGGAGCCCGAGATTATTGCGCACAACGTCGAATCGGTGTCCTGTCGCTGGTGTGGTCACGGACGTGGCGTTGAGGTTCTCACCGAGTTCGAGTGAGCGACCTTCATCCTCGATCATTTGATCCCCCTCGCGATCGCGTCGTGGCGCGAGTGCTGCGAGGAGTGTCGCTGAGCGGCGAGTCCCAAACCGTCGAATTCAGTCGGCTCACGTTGGTGGCCGCAGTAAAGCCTCACTGCGATGGATGCCACGATTTCATCTTTGGTGACTTGAGCGAATTTGCGGAGGTCGACGTGGTCATCGTTAGTGCCAGCGCGAGCGACGATGGCGAGTGGGACGACGTCGCCCAACCAATACTGGTGTCGTCAGAAGCGATGGAGGAGCTCAATATTCGTGCAGCGCCGCACTACGTACTCGTTGATCCGCGAATTTCGCGCGTCGTTGCTGAGGGTGTCATCTTTTCACCGACGCAAGTCGCCAATGAGATTGCTTCGTTTCTCATTCTTTGAGATGTAACAGCCCCTTGAGAGAGTGCGATCATCGAAAAAGGGGAAATGAAATGACAAAAGAAATTGAACTTTCGATTAGCTGTCACGAGTGTGTTCGGCGCGCCACGCCAGACTGTTCGGACTGTCTGGTCACGTTCATCCTGGGTGACACACCCGAAGAGTTGGTGATGACCGCCGAAGAAGCCGACGTCATACACCTCTTCACCTCCGAAGGACTCGTGCCCACCCTTAAGTACCGCTCGGCACATTAGCTTCGACGATTCGAGTTAGGTGGCTAGCGTGGTCCCATGGCCCGCCACCTCCTGGTGACCAACGACTACTTGCCAAAGACCGGCGGTATCCAGGTCTACCTTCACGAACTGTGGCGTCGACTCGAAGACGGTCGCGCGGTCGTCTTGAGTGCCTCGTCACACGAGGACGCGAAAAGCTTTGACGCCGCCAGTGACGTCGTCATTGAGCGCGTGGCGAACGCCACCTTGTTCCTACCGACGTGGAAGGCGTATCGCGCCATCGAAGACGCGATCGAGCGCCACCAGCCCGACCTCGTGCTCTTCGATCCGGCGTGGCCGCTGGGAGTCCTTGGGCCGCGTCTCTCTCGTCCCTACGGTGTGATCCTGCACGGCGCGGAGGTCACGATTCCCGCACGACTGCCCTTCGTCGCTTCGTCACTTCGCTACGTCCTAAAGCGCGCCGACGTGGCGATCTGTGCGGGAACGTACTCCGAAGGAGAGGCCCGGCGAAACGCCGCGGAGAATCTCTGCCCCACGATTCAGATTCCTCCTGGTGTGGACGTGGCCCACTTCGTGCCGCTCAGTGACGCGCAACGAGGAGACGTTCGTCGCGAGATGGGCTTTGGCGACGAAGAGTTCCTCGTCGCCTCGTATTCAAGACTCGTGCCGCGAAAAGGTATGGACACCTTGATTCGCGCCAGTGCGTTGCTCGCGACGAAGTACCCCCAGTTTCGCGTCGCCATCGGTGGCGCCGGACGCGACGATGCCCGACTTCAGCGACTCGCCGTCAAGTCAAACGCGCCGGTGACGTTCCTCGGACGAGTTGACGATGACCTACTTGCGCGATGGATTGCTTCGAGTGATCTGATGGTGATGGACTGTCGAAGTCGATGGCTCGGTTTAGAGCAAGAGGGATTTGGCATCGTCTTCGTGGAAGCCGCCGCGTGTGGCGTCGCCCAGGTCGCGGGCCTCTCGGGCGGTAGTCATGAAGCAGTGCGCGATGGTGTCACGGGCGATGTCGTTAGGAACACGCGAAGCGCGAGAGCGCTCGCGAACGCGATCGAGTCGCTCATGCTCGACGGTGAGCGTCGACGCTCGTTCGCCCAGCGCTCCAGAGAAATGGTGCTCTCGGAGTTTTCGTGGGATCTCCTGGCTGAGAAACTTTCGAGTGAACTTGCGCCCTTTGACCACTTCAACGTCCAAACTTCGTTGCTCTAAGGTGTCGTCGTGACCCAGCGTGCGACAGAGTCGATAACGGTCGACGCGCCGCCCGAGGTTGTGTACCGGGTCGTGACCGACTTCGAGCACTACGCCGACTGGGTGAGCGACCTCAAGAGGATTGAAGTGCTCGAACGCGACGCGCTCGAGCGTCCCGTCGAAGTCGAGTTTCGAGCCGCGGCCTTTGGTCGCTCGACGACCTACGCGTTGCACTACGACTACGCTCGCGCGCCCGAGATCCTTACTTGGTACCAGACGCGGGGGGACTTAACCTCGACCCTTATTGGCCAGTACCGCTTCGAGCCCACAGCAACCGGGACGTTGCTCACCTACGATCTCGAAGTGGAACTGCTCGTGCCCATACCATCCTTCGTCAAGTCCCGGGCGGCGTACCGCATTCAGTCCCAAGCGCTTCGCGAACTCAAGGCACAGGCCGAGAGGTCCAAGTGAGCGACGTCGCGATCGGTATCGACGTCGGGGGAACCAAAGCGCTCGCTTTGATGGTGGCGCGCGATGGACGGGTGCTCGGTGAGATGCAGTCCCAGACTCCTCACGACGAGGGGTTCGGCGCCGGTGAAGCGACGACCAAAGTTCTCGTCGAACAGGTCTACGAACTCTGTGAGCGACAGAGTCTTGATCCCGCCCACGTGCCGATCGGCCTCGGTCTACCGGGCATGATGCGTCGAGACGGACACCTCGCCTTCGCGCCAAATCTTCAAACCGCCTCGGGCGCTGACCTGGGAACGCTGCTCGGCGACGTCCTGGGCAACTCGAGCGTCTTCTGTGAGAACGACGCCAACTGCGCGGCGCTCGCCGAACACGAGTGGGGTGCGGGAAGAGGAATTCGTGACTTCGTTATGGTGACGCTGGGTACGGGCATTGGCGGGGGTGTGGTCGCCGACGGCGAGTTAGTGCGCGGTCGCAGTGGCTTCGCGGGCGAAATTGGCCACATGGTTGTCGAGGCGCGCGGCGCGCAGTGTCGTTGTGGGGGACGAGGGTGTTGGGAGCGATACGCCTCGGGCGGAGGACTACATCGAATGACCCGCGAGGCCGCCCTCGACGGTCGCCTCGCGACGCTCGTCGCGCAATGCGGTGGCGACGCGCAGCGGGTGCGGGCCGAAGACGTCACCGCCGCCGCGGCGCAAGGGCTCGACGAAGCGGTGACGCTGATGCGAGAGGTTGGGTGGTGGCTCGCGCTCGGCCTCTCGAATCTGGCGGCCATTCTTGACAGCGGCCACTTCGTAATTGGTGGCGGACTGTCGAGTGCGTCTGAACTCGTCTTACCGGCCGCGCGTGAGTTCTTGGTGGAACTCGTCGAAGGCTACGAAGCTCGTCCGACCATCACGGTCACGACGTCGATGTTCGGCCCACGTTCTGGCGCCATGGGTGCCACACTCGTGGCCTTCGCGGGCGCGTGAAACTCGGCGTCTTGCTGCCGACGTTTCGCGACGACGCCATCGACGCGCTCGGCGTCGCGAAGAAAGTCGAACGTGCGGGACTTGATGGCGTCTTTGCTTACGACCACCTTTGGCCAATGGGTTCGCCGGAACGCCCTTCGCTCGCGCCCTTCCCGGTGCTCGCGAGCGTCGCCGCGCAGTGTCCGAGTCTCTTCGTCGGTCCCCTCGTAGCGCGCGTGGGACTCTTTGGAACATCGAAGTTGGTGGAGCAGTATTTGACACTTGAAGCGTTGGCGCCGGGGCGCGTGATCGCGGCCATTGGTACTGGCGACCACCTGTCGGCGGCGGAGAATCAGGCCTACGGTTTCGCGTTTCAGAGCGCCGAGGCGCGTCGAAGGCTCCTGCGAGCGAGCCTCGAGGCACTTTCGCCCATCATGGAGTCGTGGTGTGGCGGGGGTGCCGAGACGACGAATGAAATCGCTCGAGAACTTGGTGTCGCCATCAATCTCTGGGGCTCCGACGTGGCGCGCGTTCGCGAGGTCGCCTCGAGTGGGCCGGTGAGTTGGGCCGGTCCCTTAGGCGAAGAGCCGGCACAACTGCTCAACGAGTTACGCGACGCCGGCGTGGCTTGGGTGGTCGCCGGTCCGCCGTTTCAAATAGACGAGCTCAGTGAGTGGCGTCACGCCCGCTAACTCACTACGGTTTATAGATGGAGTTTCGCCGCATAACGGGTCTGCCCCCGTACGTCTTTGCCACGATCAACGGGTTGAAGGCTGAAGCTCGAGCACACGGCCGCGACGTTATCGACTTCGGCTTTGGCAATCCCGACCTACCGAGTCCCGATATTGCCGTGCAGAAACTCGCCGAGGCCGCCAATAATCCCAAGAACCACCGCTACAGCGCCAGTCGCGGTATTCCCAATCTGCGCCTCGCGATCGCGAACCGCTACAAGATGCTCTTTGACGTGGACATCGATCCTGACACCGAAGTCGTCACGACCATCGGCGCCAAAGAGGGTCTCACCCACCTCATGTGGGTACTGCTTGGACCAGGGGACAGCGCCATCGTGCCGAGTCCAAGTTACCCGATTCACCTGGCCGGTCCGGGATTTGCCGGCGCGAACGTGATCACCGTAGCGATGGTGGACCCGGGCGCGAGCACGAACGATCCCGGCGACGACTTCTTTGAAGGCTTGCTCAACGCGTGGAAGAACGCCGAAGTAAAGCCCCGCGTCATCGTGGTCTCCTTTCCCCACAATCCCACGAGCGCCTGCGTGGACTTGGCCTTCATGGAGCGACTCGTGGCCTTCGCGCTCGAGCACGACGTCATTGTCTGTCACGACTTCGCCTACGCCGACCTCGGTTTTGATGGTTACCGTCCGCCGTCCATCCTCCAGGTGCCGCGCGCGAAAGAGTGCTGCGTCGAGCTCTACACGTTGACCAAGTCGTTTTCGATGGCTGGGTGGCGCGTGGGATTTCTCGTCGGCAACGCCGAGATTGTGGCGGCGTTGACGAAACTAAAGAGCTACCTCGACTACGGCACGTTCCAGCCGGTGCAGATAGCCGCGATTGTCGCGATGAACGAAGCGACGGAGTACCCCGAGCAGTTGCGCATGATCTATCAGTCACGTCGCGACACGATGATCGACGGACTGAATCGGATTGGTTGGGACGTCGTGACGCCGCGGGGATCGATGTTTATCTGGGCGCCCGTTCCCGAGCCGTATCGCGAGATGTCCTCACTCGAGTTTTCCAAGTTCTTAATTGAAGAGGCCGACGTCGCGACGAGTCCGGGCGTGGGCTTTGGTGAAGGTGGCGATGGACACGTACGTTTTGCCTTAATTGAAAACGAACTGCGCACTCATCAAGCAATTCGAAATCTGAAACGGGCCCTCGCGAAACTCGGCTAACGCTTAGGGTCTCCCCGCGCCCTTCACGGGAACGCGGACAACTTCGATCGCGCCTTCGGTGGTGTCGGCGGCCCGGAAACGGTCACTGGTTGGCGCGGTCATGACGTAGAGCGTCTTTTGATCCGAGCCGCCCAGCATGCACGCGTACGCCGTCTTGGTTGTTTCGACCACCGCGGTGATCTCGCCGCCTTCTTTCACGCGCAGGACCTGATTGGTAAGAGCATTCGCTACCCAGATCTGACCGTCGGCGTCGAGACACATGCCGTCGGTCGCCACCACGTCGAGCTGGGCCCAGACGCGGCGATTGGCGAGCGTGCCGTCGTGGTTGATGTCAAAGGCGTTCAGACAGAACGTCATCGTCTCTCCCACGATCAGCGTCTTGGCGTCAGGAGTAATGACCGAGCCATTGGGAAAGGCCATCTTCGCCACGACCTGGATGACGGTTCCCTCGCTGCTCAAAACAACGACGTTGGTGGTGGGTGGCGGCGTCGCGGTGAGACCTTCGACACCCTGATCACGCAGAATGCCGTCGAGGTCGAAGCCAAAATTACCGACGTAGCTGACACCGCTGGACGAAGTGACCATGTCGTTGGCCCAAAAGCCGCAGTACTTCGAGATGTCGGCGAAGAGCGTCGACGTGCCCTTGTGCAGGCGCAGAACCTGGTGATTGGTCATTGAGACACAGAGCATGTCGCCGTTGGGTAACCACCCCAGACCCGAAGGTTGACCGGGCACCGTGTGTTCGAGACGCTCCTCGGTGCCTCGTTCGTCGATGGAGAAGACCCCGTGACGATAGAAGTCGGAGAACCAGAGTCGGCCCTCGTGCCAGCGTGGCGCTTCGCCGAAGGAGAGTCCTTCGCGTAGTACTCGCGATTGATAGTTTTCCAACGGTCCCCGATTCGCTACGACGAACCTAGTCTTTACGCGCGATCAAGAGCGCTACGCCAGCTGGCGTAGCCAACGTCAACGAAGTCGGGATCCTCGGGACTGAATCGCTTTTGCGCGCGCCAGAGGTCTTCGAGTTCTTCGAGCGAGCGCCAAAGTCCAACCTCGAGTCCGGCGATGCTGGCGGCGCCTCGCGCTGTGGCCTCCAAGGACGAGCAGCGCAAAACGTCAACGCGCGAGTTCGTGGCCTGGAGTTGGAGCAACAGATCCATCGCGGCTGCCCCGCCGTCGGCTCGAAGTTCCCGTAGCTCGACGCCGCCGTCACGAAAGGCGTCGGTCATCGCGCGTACTTGGTAGGCGAGCGATTCGACGAGCGCGCGCGCGATCTCACCTTTACCGACTCCTCGGCTGAGGCCCGTGATTGCGCCACGCGCGTCGGGGCGCCAGAACGGTGAGCCGAGACCAGTGAAGGCCGGCACGAAATGGACACCTGACGAATCACTTACCGAGAGTGCGAGCGCTTCGAGTTCACTCGACGCGCCAATGAGCCCGAGTTCACGCAACCACTGCACCGCGGCGCCAGCGACGAAGGCCGAACCTTCAAGGGCGTAGGTAGTTGCGCCCTCGCCGAGGCTCCACGCGACCGACGTCAGGAGACCTTCGATCACGCTCGGCACGGTGGTTCCCGCGTTGGCGAGGAGAAAGGCTCCCGTGCCGTACGTCGCCTTTACGAGACCGCGCGAGAAGCAGGCCTGCCCAAAGAGGGCCGACTGCTGATCGCCGAGAATGCCAGTGATGGGTACGCCGGCGAGTTCTGGAACGACGTCAGCGCTGACGGAGGCGAACGGGCTCGCCGATGGACGCAACGACGCGAGCATGCCCGGCGCGACGCCGAAGAGATCCAGCATGGCGGGCGACCACTGCAGCGTCGAGAGGTCCATGAGCAATGTCCTTGACGCGTTCGACGGCTCGGTCGCGAAGACGCCGTTCTCGACACCCCCACTGAGCACCCAAAGAAGCCACGTGTCAATGGTGGCGAAACTTGGGGTGAGCGCGCGCTCAGTGAAGCCGCGCTCGATCATCCAGCGCATCTTCGTGGCGGAAAAGTATGAGTCGAGGACGAGGCCGGTTGTTGAGCGAACGGCCGGACCGTGGCCGAGCGCTTCGAGCTCTTGACAAAAGTCGGCCGTTCGACGGTCCTGCCAAACGATGGCGCGATGAAAAATATTGCCTCGCTCACGGTCAAAGCCGACCGTTGTCTCTCGTTGATTAGTGATACCGAGCGCCACGACGTCGTGACCCGCAAGTCGGGCTCGCCCGGCGACCTCGCGGAGGGTCCCGATAGCCAGATCGGCGATCTCTTGCGGGTCGTGTTCGACCTCGCCGGGGGAGGGGAAGTACTGGGTCAGTTCGCGGTAGGCCTCGTCGACGACCTCGAGGCGGGCGTCAAAGGCCACGCTCCGCACCCCCGTGGTGCCAGCGTCGAGGGCCAGGACGAGCTGCATCCGGGTCAGGCTACCCAGGGAAGGACGCTCAATATTGGGCCCTAGGCTGGCGGAAGAAGATTTCTACAAAAGTCTTCAAAAATATAGTTGACAAGAAGTAATTACAGTGATGTAATAACACAGCATCTAGCGATGAAGTGTGGTCTAACCACTACATGTTGTGGCTGAGGGGACAAAGGGACAAAAACCTTTACTTCTCGTCTCCGTCGACGGATGCGCGTACTTAGTGTCGGGTAATGGGACAGAAAAGAGAGAGAAATGGCCATCGCACCGCAGCGACTCGGAATAGGACTTCGTCGGTTTTTCACCACTGAGGATCGTCATCCCTACGACGAAGTCGTCTGGGATCGCCGTGACGCGCGAATCTCCAACTTCCGCGATGGCTCCGTGGCCTTTGAGCAACTGAACGTCGAGGTGCCCGCTAACTGGTCGTTTAACGCGACGAACATTCTCGCTCAGAAGTACTTCCGTGGCACGCTCGGTACCCCTGAGCGTGAGACGTCCTTGAAGCAAGTGGTCGACCGCATCGTCGACACGATCGCTTCGTGGGGCGTCGAGCGTGACTACTTCGTTGACGAAGAAGAGACCGAGACTTTCCGCGCCGAGCTCAAGCACCTACTCATTACCCAAAAGGGTGCCTTTAACTCACCGGTGTGGTTCAACATCGGCGTGAAGGGCGTACCCCAGCAGGGCAGTGCCTGCTTCATTCTCGCCGTCGAGGACTCGATGCGTTCGATTCTTAACTGGTACGCCGAAGAGGGCATCATCTTCAAGGGTGGATCGGGAGCGGGCGTGAACCTCTCGAAGATTCGCTCGAGCGCCGAGGCACTCGAAGGTGGGGGCACCGCGAGTGGACCCGTCTCGTTCATGCGAGGTGCCGACGCGTCCGCGGGCACCATCAAGTCCGGTGGCAAGACGCGCCGCGCCGCGAAGATGGTCATTCTCGACGCCAATCACCCCGACATCGAAGAGTTCATCTGGTGCAAGGCCCACGAAGAGAAGAAGGCGCGCGCGCTACGCGACGCGGGCTTCGACATGGACCTCGACGGCAGGGACATCAACTCGATTCAGTACCAAAACGCCAACAACTCCGTTCGCGTCTCTGATGAGTTCATGGAGGCTGTCCTCACCGACAGCGACTGGAACTTGACGGCCCGTCACGGCAACGCGACGGTTCGCTCGATGAACGCTCGTGACCTCTGGCGCCAGATCGCTCGCGCGGCCTGGGAGTGCGCGGACCCCGGTCTGCAGTTCGACACCACGATCAATAAGTGGCACACGTCGTCCAACACCGATCGTATTAATGGCTCGAACCCGTGCTCTGAGTACATGCACATCGACAACTCGGCGTGCAACCTCGCGAGTATCAATCTGTTGAAGTTTCTGCGCAACGATGGACGCTTTGACGTCGACGCCTTTAAGCACGCCGTGGAAGTGCTCTTTAGTGCACAAGAGATCCTCGTCGGCGCCGCCGACTACCCTACGGAGAAGATTGGCGAAAACTCGCGCAAATTCCGCCAACTCGGTCTCGGTTACGCCAACCTAGGAGCCCTCCTCATGGCTTCGGGACTGGCGTACGACTCCGACGAAGGTCGCGCGTGGGCGGCCGCCATTACTGCCCTTATGACTGGTCACGCGTACGTGACCAGTGCGCGTACCGCGGGTCGCATGGGCCCCCACGAGGGCTACGCCGAGAACGCCGAGCCGATGATCAACGTGTTGCGCATGCACCGCGACGCGTCGTACCAGATCGATGACACGAAGGCGCCCGCGGACATTCTCCAAGCGGCGCAACACGCCTGGGAGGAGGCCGTGGACCTAGGAACTCGTCACGGCACCCGTAACGCCCAGGCCACGGTGCTCGCACCCACGGGCACCATTGGTCTCTTGATGGACTGTGACACGACGGGCATCGAGCCGGACCTCGGACTCGTGAAGTTCAAGAAGCTCGTCGGTGGCGGCAACATGTCGATTGTTAATCAGACGGTGCCACGCGCGCTGGAGAAGTTGGGCTACTCCCAAGAGGAGAACGACGTCATCATTGCCTACATCGACGAACACAAGACCATCGTCGGCGCGCCGGCCCTAAAGGCCGAGCACCTGCCGATCTTTGCCTGTTCCATGGGTGACAACACGATTCACTACTCCGGCCACGTTCGCATGATGGGGGCCGTCCAGCCCTTCATTTCGGGTGCGATCTCCAAGACCGTGAACATGCCCGAGGACGCGACGATCGAAGACGTCGAGAACCTGCACCTCGACGCGTGGCGACTCGGCATTAAGGCCGTCGCGATCTACCGTGACAACTGCAAGGTCGGTCAACCGCTCTCGACGGCAAAGAAGGACGGCGAGGGTCAGACCACGCCACTCCCTGACTCGAACATTGACGCCGCCGAAGTCGTCGATCTTTACGCACAGATCGCCAAACTCGAATCGGCGCTCGCGAGCGCGCGCAGCGCCAGCCCCGACGTGGTGGTCGGTGCGGTACGTGAGCGACTCGCTCGTCGTCGCCTCTCCTCGACGTTCTCCTTCCGCGTTGCGGACTGTGAGGGTTACGTCACCGTCGGTGAGTACGAGGACGGCCGTCCGGGCGAGGTCTTCATCAAGGTCGCCAAGCAGGGCTCGACGCTCGCGGGCATCATGGACGCCTTCTCCATCTCGGTGAGTCTCGGTCTCCAACACGGTGTGCCGCTCGCGACCTTCGTGCGCAAGTACGCGAACATGAAGTTCGAGCCTTCGGGCATGACCGACGACGCCGATCTTCGTATCGCGACGTCACTCGTGGACTACATCTTCCGTCGTTTGGCGTTGGACTATTTAAGTGTCACCGAGCGTGAAGACCTGGGCGTGCTCTCTACGGGTGAGCGCATCCAACCCACGTTGCCCGAAGTAGTGGAGCAGGCAACGCCCACGATCAACCTGCCGATCCAGGCTGGTCTCTTGGAGTGCACGGATCGGCCGCTCGAGCGAACGGAGGCGCCGTCACTGCTCGGCCGCTCCGAACAGCGTGACGCGCCGATGTGCTACCAATGCGGCAACGCCATGCAGCGCGCGGGCTCGTGTTATGTCTGTTCGACCTGCGGCGCGACGAGCGGCTGTTCGTAGTTTCTAGTTGCAAGTAAAATTCAGTGGAAATTGTGCGCGAACTTTAGCGGAATAGCGTTGAAGTCACGTTCTCGGCGAACCGAAAGCGTCCGTGTCTTGGGTAGCGTCCGCGTCGTAAGAAATCCCCGACGAGGGACTCGCCCTTCGCGGGCGTAGCGCCTATCCTGTTGCCGAATCAAGGCGGTGGTATTTCAGCGCCGCGATGAATGATCGAATTTGGGGGATTCTCTTGCTCGACTTTGCATCTGCCTGGGAGGAAGTTGCCGACACCGTGGCGGAGCGAGACGCCGTCGTCCAAGGTGAGCGGCGACTCAGCTACCGGGCGTTCGATGACGCCGCGGCCCGCTTCGCCACCGCGATTGATGTGGCGGGCCTGCCCGAGGGCGGCAAGATTGCCCTCTATCTGCACAACTGCCCTGAGTATCTCATTGCCCAGTTCGGTGCGTTCAAACACCGTGCCGTCCCCGTCAACGTCAACTACCGGTATCTCGACGACGAGCTCGTCTATCTGCTCGAGAACTCTGACGCGGGGGTCCTGGTCTTTCACAGCTCGCTCTCGGCCTGCGTGGGGCGGGTGCGCGCTCGGCTCACCAACGTCCGGCTCTTTGTGGAGGTCGACGACGGTGGCGTCCACCTCGAAGAGACGCGACGATTCACGGACCTGCTGGAGGCGAATCAGCCACAGGCGCGTAAGCAGCGGTCCCCCGAGGATCTCTACCTTCTCTACACCGGCGGCACGACGGGGATGCCGAAGGGCGTCATGTTCCCCCAAGGCGAGTTCGTTGGGGGTCTCTTCGCCGGGGCCCTTGCGCTGGGCCTCATCACCTCCACTCCCATCGATCGAGCCGGTATCAGGGCGCTGGTCGACGAGATCACGGTGTCGGGCCCGGAGGTCAGTATTTCGTGCTGTCCGCTGATGCACGGAACCGGGATGTGGATTGGCGCGATGCCCGCGCTGCTGACGGGTGGCGTGGTCGTCCTGTTGGAATCACGCTCGTTCGACGCTGAGGAAGTGTGGCGCCTCACCGAGCAGGAAGGGGCGACGCGGATCGTGATTGTTGGCGACCCCTTCGCTCGCCCGCTCCTGCGCGCGTTGGAGGCCCGCGAATCAGAAGGTAGAGCCGTCGACACCGCTAGCGTGCGCCACGTCATCTCGTCGGGAGCTGTTTGGAGCCGAGAAATCAAGGACGGGTTGAGATCTCGCATGACTGCCCTCCTCGTCGATTCGCTCGGTTCAACGGAGGGCTTGGGCTTTGGGGTCAGTAGCGCAAGTCGCGACCAGGGCGCTCCGACCGCGCACTTCTCGCTGACTCCAGACTCCAAGGTCATTAGCGAGAAGGGGCTCGAGGTTTCGCGCGGAACCGGCGAACAGGGCATTCTCGCGAGCCGCACCGCGGCCTACGCGTACTACAAAGACGATGAGAAGTCGGCGAGGACGTTTATGCGCATTGATGGAAAGGGTTACGTACTCACCGGAGACTGGGCTACCGTCGATGGAGACGGCACCATCACGCTTCTTGGACGCGGATCCATGACCATTAACACCGGCGGCGAGAAGGTCTTCGCGGAAGAGGTCGAAGAGGCCATCAAGCGTCATCACCTGGTTGAGGACTGCCTCGTCGTTGGACTTCCCGACGAGCGATTTGGTCAAAGGGTTGTCGCGGTCATTGGTTCGCCCGCGCCTCTGGCGCCGACTTCTGACGAAATCCGTGACTTCCTGCGATCGTCGCTCGCTCCCTACAAGATCCCTAGGGCTGTCGTCGTTCGAGCCACTATCCAACGAGCACCCAACGGCAAGGCGGACTATAAGTGGGCGCTGCAAACAGCACTGGAATCCCACTCAACGGAGTGACCAACCTCACGGTCACGACGTTGGGTCGATCACTGATGGGCTCGAGGCGACCTCGGATCCAGTGCGGACTGCATCTCGGATGCCACGCAACACGTAACGACCGCGTTGTATCGAAAATTCAGTAGAGACTACGCGAACGCCACCAGAGCCGAATCCGAGCTTCAGTGGAATCGCCGAAAAGTGTAGTGGAGTCGCGTCTCTTACACTGACTTCGCGTTGACGGCGTCGCGGTCCCAGCTTCTGGTGGTGGGCTTGGTTTCGACGACTACGTGTTCTTGATCGGGCCAGCGTTTTCGATCACTATTGCTTCGATGTTGCCCGCCGGCGTGAAGCCCAACACCTGGGCGTAGAAGGACAACTCCGCTTCGGCGGTGCGGATGAGGTTCTTGGCTTGACGAAAACCGTGCTGTTCGCCCTCGTAGGCCACGTAGGCGAAGGGGACGCCCTTGTCGCGTAGGACCGTGGCCATGGCTTCGGCTTGAGCCGGGGGCACGACGGCATCTTCGAGACCTTGGAACAAGATCATCGGCGTTCGAAGCAACTCGGTATGAAAGACCGGCGAACGCTCCTCGTAACGCGCGCGGGCTTCGGGCCAGGGGCCGATCAGACCGTCGAGGTATCGTGACTCGAACTTATGGGTGTCCTCGGCGAGCGCCCCGAGATCACCGACACCGAAGTAACTCGCTCCGGCGGCGAAGTGGTCGCGGAAAGTCAAGGCGCACAACGTGGTGTAACCCCCGGCACTGCCACCGTGAATCAAGAGCGCCTCAGGATTCGCTCGACCGCTCGCGGCGAGGTAGAGCGCGGCGTTGACGCAGTCGTCGAGATCAACGACGCCCCAGGCACCCTTTAGACGTTCACGGTACGTGCGCCCGTACCCACTGCTACCGCCGTAGTTGACGTCCACGACACCAAACCCTCTACTCGTCCAGTACTGGACCGTGTAGTTCAAGGCGGCGCTGCAACTCGCGGTGGGCCCGCCGTGACTCGCCACGATGAGCGGGGGCGCTTCACCTTGGGGCCCGTCGAAGTCAGGGTTCGTGGGGGCGGAGTAGAGCGCGTGTGCCGTCAGTCCATTCTCGGTCGCGAACTCAATGGGCTCGGGCACCGAGAGATACGCGGGGTCGACGCTGTTCACGAAACTCGTCGCGAGAACCTTCACGGCACCGCTCGTGAGGTCGACGTGCACCACCGCGGCGGGCTTGTCGGGGGAGGCCACCAGACCCACGAAGTCGACGCCGTCGGAGGCGACCGAACCGATGATCTTCCAGTCGATGGGTACCTCGCGCATGCCGGCTGCGTTTAAGACGCCGAGGTGACTGCCGTCCGACGCGTGCCAACTCGTGACGAGTGACCCGTCGACCAGGGGTGCGTAGTTCGCCAACCCAAAGATCCACGCGGGACGGCCAAACTCACTCGCCAGCGGATACAGCGCCTCTGGCTCAGTGGGGGTGTCGCGGTAGAGGTTCCACCAGTCGGTGCGGTCGGACACGAAGACGAGTGAGCCGGTGGCGTCGTAGCGGGGCTGAATAACGGACTCGTTGGGGTTGCCCACAACCACACGACGCGCCGTCACTTGGCACCGCTCATCAAGTTCGACTTCGTACAACACGGTCGTGTCCCAGGGCATATTGGGGTGGTCCCACGCGACGTAGGCCAATCGGCGCCCGTCGGGTGAGAAGGTGGGTGAGCTGAAAAAGTCGTGTCCCTCGGCCACTACCGTTGGAACGTCGCTGCCGTCGCTCGCCACGACCACGATGTCGTTGACGACCTCGCTCTCGTGACGCTCACGAACACACACCAGAAACTTTCCGTCGGGACTAACCACGGGATCGGCGTATCGCCACGAGCGCGGCGTTGGTGGCTCGGCCGTGAGGGCAACGGGTTCTCCACCGTTTTCGATTCGGTACAGTCGCTGGTCGGCGAAGTTCGAGAAGTAGACGGTCGAACCCCGCACGGCGTAACAGAGTCCCCCGTACTCATGGACCAGGGTTCGCGCCGCGAACTCAGTACCGAACACGTCGGCCGTGACGCCGTCGGAACCTCGGCGAACGAGGACGTTGCGCCCCGCCTCGGTGGGACGTGACTCAATCCAGTAGTACGCACCGGCCTCGACCAGTGGAAAACTCAATCCCACCACGTCGCCCACCAAGAGTTGACTCGTGACCGGCGAGGCCCAGGATCCGAACGCGGAGCGGTTTGCTGTCATGCCCTACGATAACCTTGAGCGACGTCGATGTGCTCGGCCAACGAAATTCGAAGCCGTACGGTCGCACTGGTGGGGTGGTGGCGTAGTCTCGTTGGCCAGCTGTGCGCGTTCGCCGCCGTGCCACTACTTAGGAAAGTTCTTTTCGCCACGTGACGATGCCGCCCGACACGACGGCGCCGAGCTGCTCGTTGACCGCGATCATTGGTGTGTTGAGGGCAGAGTTGGACGTGGAGATCCTCCTCGTTGCGTAGTTGCCTTCAGCGAGCAGGCGCATCGTGGCGATTTTCATCAGTCCACCAAGTCGGTGTCCGCGGTGTGCGCCCAACACCAAGGTGTCCCACTGGTACGCGGTCTCTGGTTGCTCGCGCGACACGGTGAGTTCACTAAAGCCCACGAGGGTGCCGCTCGCTCGTTCTCGCGCTACGGCCACGAGTAGATCGCGGCCCATGTCGTAGGTGCGCTGCTCGTGTATTCGCACTCGCTCGTCATCCCACTTCTCTTCTTCGTAGTCAAAGCCGGGGGAGGGCACTTCGAGAGGCATGACGGCGATGAGGTGCGCTCGTTCGCTAAGGAGTTCATCGGGAGTCGCCCCTCGCCACGACAGGATCTCGTAGGCGATCGCGCGGGGCGACCACTCGCTAGAGAGACGATCGAGTTGGCCGTCGGGTCGCGGCCAGTTCAGTTCACGTCGAAGGTTTTCTTCGACGACGACGTAGCCCTGGCGTGGCGCGAACCCTCTATTGGGTTCCCTCACGTCGTCGCGGCCACCCTCCATGACCCAGAACAACAACGCTGGCCGCCCTAGGTTGCGCGCGGTTGCTTCGAGGTGTTCGAGGGCCGCCGAGCCGTACCCTTTACGTCGCTCGAGCGGATCGACGAAGAGCTCGCCCCTGATCCAGTGCAGGTTGTCGTCGCGCGTCACTTCCAGCGCGGCCACGGCCACGGGGTGCAAGAGATCGTCGCCGTAGGAGAAGAGCTGGTGATACGCGGGCACGGACTCATCCAGGGTGCGAGCGCGCCACTCTGAAGGAAGCCAACTACCACCGCGACCCTGATCTCGCTCTAGTTCCGAGCGATGCAGCACACCAAACCAGGCGTCGAATTGGTCGTCACTGGTTGGATCGACGCGAGAGAACTCCACGTCGTGAACTTACTTAAAACGAACGCGTGGAAGCTCCGCGCAAGGGCCACCTAGATTTAGTGGGAGCACTTCAAGGAGAGCACCATGGCGATTAACGTCACACCGATACCGGGACTAGACCCACGCATCAATGATCTTCGTCGCCGCACGGCCGATTTAATTAATGAAGAGATCCTGCCCAACGAAGAGGTGCTGTGGCGATCACGCCGGGGTCGCGACCTCAGCAAGGACCAACGAGAGTCCGCTCGGCGCGAGAGCTTTGAACTGCGCGAAGTCATCAAGGGCAAGGTCTTCGACGCCGGGCTCTGGGCTCCTCACTTACCGACCGAGTACGGCGGAGCGGGACTGGACTTCTTATCGCTCGCCTACATGTACGAGATCCTCGCCTACGGGGTCGGTGCGTCGTCACTGTTCGGCATCGCGGCACCCAACTCGGGCAACGCGAGCATCCTCGTGAAGTACGGCACGGACGAACAGAAGGCCAAATGGTTGTTGCCCCTCATCGCCGGTGAGATGGAGTCGGGTTTCTCAATGACCGAACCTGATCACGCCGGATCCGATCCTCGCTCCATTACCACCGAAGCGGTACGCGACGGCGACGACTGGGTCATCAACGGTCACAAGTGGTTTACTTCGAACGGCATCGACGCCAACTTCTTCATCGTCATGTGTCGAGCGAACGATCCCACCGGGGAGTTTGGCAGCACCGGTCGCATGACTCAGATCATCGTGCCCAGTGACACCGCGGGCGTGAACATCGTGCGCGGCATTGGCATCTTTGGTTCCGCGACCTCTGATCACTGTGAGATCAGGTACGAGAACGTGCGCGTGCCCTTAGCGAACACGCTCGGTCTCGTCGGCCAGGGTCATCAAGCGGCCCAAGACCGTCTCGGCGCCGGTCGGGTGTACCACTGCATGAACTCCATCGGTCAGATGTGGCGCGCGTTTGACCTCATGGTGGAGCGTACGTTGGTGCGCGAGGTGCACGGCGGACTGTTACGCGATAAGCAGTTCATTCAAGGCTTCATCGCCGAGAGCTACATGGACCTCCAGTCCGCGAGGCTCATGACCATAAACGCCGCGGAGAAAGTCGCAAACGGTGACCCCGACGCGCGCACGGCCATCTCCGCGATCAAGGTCTTCGTGCCCGCGGCCTTTCATCGCGTCGTTGATCGGGCGATTCAGGTGTGGGGCGGGGCCGGGGTCAGTAACGACTTACCCTTGGCTCAGATGTACTTAACTGCTCGAATCCTGCGTTTGGCGGACGGACCCGATGAGGTGCACAAGATTCTCATCGCCAAGAACATTCTTCACCGCTACGACGAGGGGATTGGTTGGAACTTCGGAAACTGAGAACTGACGTTCGTCGTGTCGCTCACCGAGCACTCGTCGGAGTTATTAGTTACCAGTCACGCCGTTGGTAATCAATCGCGTCGTCGTACTCGCGCGCTTGGTGCAGACCGTGATCGGGAGGCCCACGTAGGAAGAGTGTGCGAAGGAACCGAGCGTTACGAGAACGCCCGACGCTTTGCGAGCAACGCAGGTTGAGGGCGTGAAGTTTCCCGTCTCGACAACGCCAAAGGCACCGCTGACGGACTGGCCCTCGGCCAACGTATGGATCGCCGGCATCTCGCCCATGGATTCGTTACGCGCAAGTGGCCCGACCTTTTTGTGGACCTTACCGGTCACGGGCTGAACCGCGGGAACGCCAAAGATTGTGCACGCACCGCCGGTGTTGGTGAAGACGATGGGGTAGTAGATCGTTCCGGCGGTGCCGTTAGAAGGACCGTGGGTCACCCTGATCTGGGAAGCGACGCAACTCTTGGCCGTCGCGGCGAAAGCCACGGTGGTGGGTACGAGCGCGGCACCACCCGCGACGATACCGCTCCCGACCAATCCCAAAACTATGAACACTGCCTTGACTGACTTCATCGTGACCAGCCTTTCGCCACCTCATTTAATCATGTCCAACCGGGATAGAAACTTACGGTTGGATGTCGATACTGCCTCGTGGCAAAGGCAACGTGGCGTACGTCACAAGGGGGAAAATGAAGTAACGGCGCGCCCGTCGGCACTCGCGCTGATGTGACGACGTAGGTTCATCATCATCGCCCCGCCCACGAGTGCCGTTATTCCGGTGCCAATGGGCCACCAGTTACCGAGGTGCACGCTGAAGTAGAGGGCGGTGATGGTGGGCGCCAACGTGCCCGAGATTCCCCACGAGAAGCCGGCGGCCGCGTTGTAGCGACCCCGCAGGTGCTCGGGGGCGATGTCGTTAACGATTGCTGATCCCACGGGCTGCAGCATGGTCTCACCTATGGCGAAGACGATCATCGCGAGACACAACATCGCGATCGACGCCGACGCCGGCAGCGTGAGTGTCGTTTCGAGAATGAGCCAGAAGATGAACCAGAACGCCGCGACGACACCCATGACGCGCGTGCGGCTCTTGCCGTCGATGCGATTGAGCACCCAGAGCTGAGCGAGGACGATGGTGGAGGTATTGAAGAAGAAGATCACACCGATCACGTGCACCGAGAGCTTGAGATTGTTCACGACGAAGAGGCTGAGTCCAGCGTCCAATGAGCCGTAGCCGCCGATCATCAAGAAGACCGACGCCACGACGTAGCGAACCATCCGCGAATCCCTGATCACTTCGCGCCAACCTTCGGCACTCTTGACCGGGTCGTCGTGGTGTTCCTTGTAGGCGCCGCCGTGCTGGCGAAGAGTCAGGAAGTAGAGGGCCGCGAGCAGCGTCACGCCGGCGTTGAAGATGTACAACACGACGAAGGTGTCGGGGTGCTGGAGGTCGACGACGCTCGCTGAGATGAGTCCGCCAAATCCCATACCGAGATTGAGGAGCATGAAGTTAAAGCCAAAGGCCCGTTGGCGATGTTCCGGTGCGACGAGTCGACTGAGCATGGTACTTCCGGGCCCCCAACCCGCGCCGCCAAAGACGGCAACGAGGAGAGCGGCGAGCGTGGCCTGTTCGTGCGTGTGCGCGAAGGCCCAGAGCACCAGGGCGACGGCGTCGGCGCTGTAGGCGAAGAGAAGGACGCGAAGCGGTCCCAGCCGGTCGGTCATCGTTCCCCAGAGTGGCGTACTGGCCAGTCCCACCACCGCGGACAACGCCAGGAGCAGCGTGGAGAAACTCGTCGAGAAGTGGCGAACGTTGTGCAGGTAGATCACAAAAAGAGAGATCGTGAGACCGCTTCCGATGCAGCCAATGAACGTGCAGATGTAAAAACGGCGCAGCGGGCCGTGTATTGAGGACCGAAAATCGATCGGAACGAGGGTGTCAATGAGTTTCACGAGGTCATCAGGCTACATGAGTCGCTTTGTGCGTCGAATCACAAGAATGTCGAAGTGACGTTCTCGCGGAGGGTTAGGGTTGGGGCGTTGGCGCTTTGCGCACGGAGAGGTGTCACAGCTTGAGCACTCGTTTGGCGAAGAGCCGCGTTGACCTTTTAGAAGAGATTGCTCCCGACGTTGAGCGCCTCTACAACCGGCACTTAGAAGCCCCGAGGCTCTGGTACCCCCACGAACAGATCAATTGGGGCGAAGGCGAGAACTTCAACGATCGCCCGTGGGCGCCCGAGGACTATCCCCTCGCCGATGGCGTGCGCAGTTCGATCTACGTGAATCTCTTGACCGAGGACAATCTTCCGTACTACACCGACGCGATACTAGAGCACGCGCCCATGGGTCACCCCATTCGTGACTGGTCGTGTCAGTGGACGATGGAAGAAAATCGCCACGCCATGGTCATGCGCGACTGGGTACACATCAGTCGGTGCATCAATCCCACACTGCTCGAAGACGGTCGTCGCGTGCAGATGCAAAAGGGCGAAGTCCCGCACCCCGCCACGTTTGCCGAATTAATTTCCTACGTCTCATTCCAAGAGCGAGCGACCCAGATCGCGCACCGCAACACCGGGGCGAAACTGCCCAAAGACGACAAGATCGGTCGCAACGTCCTCGCGCTGATCGCCGGTGACGAAACCAAGCACTACCTCTTCTACCGCGACCTCACTCTGGCGGCCTTCGCGATCGATCCCTCGGCCATGATGATCGCTGTCTCAAAACAGGTGAGTACCTTCGCCATGCCGGGAACCGGAATTCCGAGCTTCACTCGTCACGCGGTGCGCATCGCCAAAGAGGGCATCTACGGTCTCGGCCAGTACCTCGGAGACGTTCTGACGCCCGTGCTCAGCCTTTGGGACATCGAACACCTGAAGGGTCTCACCAAGGAAGCCGAGATTGCTCGGGTTGACTTAGTGAACGTCAAGGCGAAGATCGCCGAGTCCGTCGAGCGCATGGCCGCGAAGGCTTCTGCCCTAAAGTCGACCCTCTCTCCTACGCACTAAGTTGCTTCGCCACTAGCGACTACTCCTTGGTGTTCGCCACGTGACGGATGTAGTCCTCGAACGACTTTTGTTGAGCCTGTAGCGCGTGAACCTGGCGTTCGTGCATTGAGCCGCCTCGGACGAGGACGTAGGCCAAACAGCCCACGAGTGGCAGGATCAGGATGAAAAGTACCCAGAGCATCTTCGCGCCGCCACTGAGGTCGTGGCTTCGAAAGAGGTCCGCGAAGACGTGAAAAGCCAGCATGATCCAGAAGATGAAGATCACGAAGTACAGCGTTGAGACGAAGACGTCGGCAAGGGGATAGTTCGAAGCCAGCACCGTGGTCCTTTCAATAGTCGTTACGCGAAGTGTAGGTTCAACACTCCGTCGAGAGGAGTAATCGTGCGTTGAGCTCGGCTCGCTTGACACTACGTTGGCCAAGCAAAATGAACTGAACGATGGTCGGTCTTGTCTAGGATTACGTGTTCATGGGGGTGGCCAGTGCGCAGCATTAACGACGTGATCGCGGAAGTCGGCGCGCCCGGACAGCCCTTTGAAGTCATTGAAGTCGAACGAAGCGGCGTGACAAATCGGGTGTTTAAGAACGCGCCGGCCAACGTTCGCCAGTTCTTCGATCTCGCGCGCGGCATCGATGAGACGTTTTTGGTCTACGAAGACGAAGAGTGGAGTTTCAACCGCGTCATGAGCGAGGTCGACGGCCTTGGTTACGCTCTCGTTCATCACTACGGCATCAAAAAAGGCGACCGCGTCGGCATTGCAATGCGCAACTATCCCGAATGGGTCATCTCCTTCGCCGCCATCCTTTCGGTGGGCGCGATTTCGGTCTCGCTGAACTCCTGGTGGACTGAGAGCGAGCTCGACTACGCCATCAACGACTCTGAGCTCTCAGTCTTCATTGGTGACGATGAGCGCATCACGAGAGCGACGACACCGTGTTTGAAGGCCGGCGTGCGCATGCTCGGTGTTCGCCTCGCCGACGAAGTCACCTACGCCGCCGCCGTCGAGCGCTGGAGCGACGTCGTCGTGACTGGTGTGTCGATGCCCGAGGTAGAGCTCGACGCCGACACTGAGGCGACCATCCTTTACACGTCGGGCACCACGGGTTTTCCCAAGGGTGCGGTCTCGACCCACGGCGCCATCTCTCAGACGATCATGGCTTTCTCTTCGGGTGCGGCCCTGCAAGCGGCCCGACGCGGGGGCGTCGCCGAGGGCAGCGGACAGGCGCCGTGTTTCATTTTGATCGTGCCGCTCTTTCACGTCACGGGATGTATTCCGGTGATGATGTCGTGCTTCTCGTGGCACTTCAAGTTGGTCATGATGTACAAATGGGATCCCGAGCGGGCACTGGCCCTCATCGAGCGCCACAAGGTGACGAGTTTCGTTGGGGTGCCGACCCAGTCCTGGGATCTCATCGAGTCTCCAAGTTTTTCCAAGTTCGACACGTCGTCGCTGACCGCGGTCGGTGGTGGAGGTGCGCCCGCGCCACCGACGTTGGTCGCGCGCGTCGAGGAGTCCTTTCAGCAGGGTCGCCCGACGTTGGGTTACGGCATGACCGAAACGAACGCGTACGGTCCGGGTAACTACGGTGATGACTACGTGAACCACCCCACCTCAACTGGCCGCGTTCCGACGATCGTGATGGACGTCGACATACGTGACAGTTCATTGAACTCCGTGCGCGTGGGCGAGGGTGGCGAGATCTGGCTGAAGTCGCCCACGATGATTTCGAGTTACTGGCGTAAACCCGAGGCGACCGCCGAGTCGATTGTCCAGGGCTGGCTGCGCACCGGGGACCTCGGTCACGTCAGCGATGAGGGCTTCCTCTACGTCGAGGACCGGGTGAAGGACATGATCATTCGAGCCGGGGAGAACGTGTACTGCGCTCAGGTGGAGTCGGCGATCTACGAACACCCGGCGGTCTACGAAGCGGCGGTCTTTGGCATGCCCGATGAGCGTCTCGGCGAAGAAGTCGCCGCCGCCATCATGGTTCGTTCGGGTATGTCGCTCAGTCTTGAGGAGCTACGAAGTTTTCTCGCGACTCGACTGGCGGCCTTCATGATCCCCACGCGCGTGGCCTTTACCAGCGAGCAGCTACCGCGCAATCCCGCGGGCAAACTCTTGAAGCGCGAGATGCCGGCGATCTACTTCGACAACACGCTCTGAATCGCGCGACCCGCGTACTCGGCGACGTTGACACCCTCGAGATCACCAAGCTCGAACCACTGAACCTGGTCGGTCGTCCCCGCGGCTTCGTCGCGCAGCTCACCGCCGGCGAGCGTCACGGTGTAGAGCACGCGCACCGTGTGAATGCGGTCTCCGTTCGGGCGACGTCGCACGTCACTGACGACGTCGTGCAAGAGCGGATCCTTCACCGAGAGTCCGGTTTCTTCTTTGAACTCACGAAGCAGCGTCTGCTCGGGCGACTCGCCGAAGTCGATGCCACCGCCGGGGAGCCACCACAGTGGGGGCCTGATCTGGGGGCTACTCGAGCGAACGAGCAACACTTTCTCCTCGTGTTCGAGGATGCCGTACGCCCTTACGCTGGTGTGCTGTTTACTCATCGGGCGACTTCCGTCCTAACTCGATTGGCTGGCTCGCCGGTGGACTCGAACCGTCGAGAAAGGTCCTTCGACATCCCTCGCCGCAGAAATAGTAGGTCACCTGATCTGGGCCCTGGGCGCTGAGCGCGCTTTTCGAAGACACCCGCATTGAACAGACCGGATCGACCTGGTCTCCCTCGAGGTCCTCGACCATGGTGTCGTCGCCGGGACTCTCACGGTGATCGCGCTCGAATCGGTCGCGACAGCGCAGGGAGCAGAAGTAGAAGGTCTCACCATTGAGGACCCACGTCGAGGCGGGCGAAGCGACGTCGATGGTCATGCCACACACGGGGTCGGTGGCGCTGAGGGCCTGTTCTTGGGGTCGGCGAGCGAGTAGCCAGACGTAGAGCAGCACCAAGGTAGCGAGAACATTGAGGACCAGCGTCGAGCCGAGGGGGAAGTCACCACTAAGTGCGCGAACGTGGTGGCTCGTGGGCACGAGGTGGGCTAGGTGAAAGAGACCGTTGACCAGTAGTCCGCCCACGCTCATGACGAACCAGAGCAGCGCAAAAAGTCGCCACGTCGAAGCGCCACCGTAGAAGCGGCGATAGATCGCGAGCAACGGCAACGTGATGAGGTCGGCGAAGATAAAGGCGATAACGCCGCCAAAGGCCACGCCGTGGGCCCACAGCGCCGCGGCGAGAGGAATGTTGCCCACCGAACACACGAAGGCAATGACCGCGACGAGGGGCGCGAGCACGGCATTTTCAACGACGGTCCACGCTCCGTGGCCACTGATAAATATGTGGCTCCACCACGAGGCGGGAACGTGCACACTGATAAAACCCGCCACCAGAAAACCCGCGAGGAGCTCCTTGCGCAACATCGTGAGATCGCCAATGCTGTAACGCGCGGCCAACGTAAAGTTCCCTTTGTGGTGAACGCGTTCGCGCCACGACGATCCCGACGCGCGCTCGTTGGGTGGTGCGTCGAGCAAGACTCGCTTCTTGAGCTGCTCTTGTCGAAATGCACTAAACATCACGCGCGTCGTGAGCGCGAGCAGAACGATCATCACGACGCCGCCGACGAATTGGGCGAGTACGAACTGCCAACCGAGCAAGAGATAGAGCAGGACGCCCAGTTCGATGACGAGATTGGTCGAGGCGACCATGAAGATCAGTGAGTTCGACCACGAGGCGCCTCGAGCGAAGAGCGCGCGCGACATCGCGCTCGCGGCGTAACTACACGACGAGGAGAGAATGCCGAGCAGCGACGCCTTCGCTGCCGACCCCGGTGTCGTCGTGCCCAACTGCGCACGAAGGGCGTCGCGCGGGATGAGGCTCTGGACCAGACCCGAGAGCGTGAAGCCAAGCACCAGCGGCCACCACGTCAACCAGATCATGGCGAGAGCCTCTTTGAAGCCAATCGCGAACCAGTGCAGCCACGCGGGCGCGGTAGCGATCATCGATTAACGCGTGGTGGGAAAGCCGAGGTCAATCTGTGACTCCGAGGCTTGGGGCCAGCGTGTCGTGATGACTTTGGCGCGAGTATAGAAGGCGAAACCCTCTGGTCCATAGATGTGCGCGTGACCAAAGAGCGAGTTCTTCCAACCGCCGAACGAGTACGCGGCTATTGGAACGGGTACGGGGACGTTCACACCGATCATGCCGACGTGGACCTGGCGTGAGAAGAGACGCGCGGCGTTGCCGTCGCGGGTGAAGATCGCCACGCCGTTACCGTACGGGTTGGCGTTCACCAGTTCGATGGCGTCGTCGAAGGAGGCGACCCGCGCCACGCCCAAGACGGGTCCGAAGATCTCGTCGTCGTAGGCCTTGGTGCCGGGACGCACGCCGTCAAGGAGACAGGGACCGACGAAGAAACCATCACCGAGGGTCAGCGTCGTGCCGTCGCGCACCACCGTGACGTCGTCAGCGCCGGCGGAGGTGACGTAGCTCGCCACGCGATCACGGTGTTCCTTGGTGATGAGCGGTCCAAAGTCACTGGTGGGATCGTCACCGGGTCCGACTTTTAGACGGTCGAGTCGTTCGGCGATTCTCTCGATGAGCGGGTTCGCGGCGTCGCCCACCGCGACGACGACACTGACGGCCATGCACCGTTCGCCGGCCGATCCGTAGCCGGCGTTGATCGCGGCGTCCGCCGCGACGTCGAGGTCCGCGTCGGGGAGCACGACCATGTGGTTCTTCGCGCCGCCGAGCGCCTGGACTCGCTTGTGGTGCGCGCTGGCGGTCTCGAACACGTGCCGAGCGACGGGCGTGGAGCCAACGAAACTCACGGCGTCAATACCGGGATGTTCAAGGAGCGCATGAACGGTGGTGGCGTTGCCATGGAGAACGTTAAAGACGCCGTCGGGCAGACCGGCCTTTTGTAACAGTGTGGCCACACGCACCGAGACCGAAGGATCGCGCTCGGAGGGCTTCAGAATCACGACGTTGCCACTCGCGATGGCGTTGGCAGTCATCCAAATGGGCACCATGATGGGAAAGTTGAACGGCGTGATCGCCGCGACGACGCCTACGGGCTCTCGCAGCGTGTGCACGTCAACGCCTTCGGCCACTTGATCGGAAAACCCACCTTTCAGGTGCTCGATGAGTCCACACGCGAACTCCACGTTTTCCAACGCGCGAGCAATTTCGCCCTTGGCGTCAGCGGTCGTTTTACCGTGTTCGAGCGTGATAATGGAGGCCAGCTCGGCGGTGTGTTCGACGATGAGTTGGCGCAGCGAGAAGAGAATATTCGTGCGCTTGGAGAGTGAGGACTGAGCCCAGCTCGCTGCGGCGTTTCGAGCAGTCGCGACGACGTCGTTGATGAAGGCGGGCGCGGGGACGGGAACCTTCGCGATCACCTCGCCCGTGGCGGGATTGAAGACGGGCGAGTGACCGGTCTCTTCGACGAGAACGCCGTCTATAAAGTGGGGAACCGCTCTCATCTGCAACCTCTTTCGCAGAGCCAATATACCGGTTTCCGTGTTTTTCACCGTTATGGTTGCTCCATGACTTCACCTGACGAAGGGCGCGCACTGAGAACGGCGGCGTCAGTAGGACCGCTTGGACCCAGCCGCTATTCGGTCGACCTTTCACCGGTCTACACGGTGATGGGCCACCCTCACGGTGGCTATTTGCAGTGTGTCATGGGAAGTGGCGCCCTCGCCGCGGCCAGTGATGAGGGCGCGGCCCATCTTCACGTCACGGCCCTTTCCACCAACTACGTCAACGCGCCGTCGGTGGGTCCCGCGGAGTTGCGCACTGACGTTCGTCGCGTTGGTCGCGGCGCTTCCTTCGTCCACGTAGCGCTCTATCAAAGCGATCTCATTGTCGTTGAGTCGCTCGCCACGCTCGGCATCCTGCACGAAGGCGTCGCGCTTCGCTACCAGAACGCCGACGTGCCCATCGTCGCGCCAATTGAAGAGTGCCGTAAGTCCACGGGTAGTGACGAGATGAATATCATGCGCGTCGTCGATCAGCGCCTGGACCCCGCGACGTCGGGCTGGTCGACCGGGGAGCTCTCGTTACACGCGGACGTACGCGGTTGGCTTCGCCTCGACGACGGCGAGGCGTCGTGGGACGCGTGGAGTCTGCTTTTCGCGAGTGACGCGCTGCCACCGGCGACGTTTCCTCTGGGGTCATCGGGTTGGGTCCCGACACTGCAACTCACTTCCTACGTTCGACGAGTTCCCACCAGCGAGTGGTTACGAGCCCACCAGTGGGCGGTCGTGATCGCTGAGGGTCTCGTCGACGAACGTCTGGAACTCTTTGATGAGAGGGGCGAGCTCGTCGCGTCGTCGTCCCAGTTGGCCATGGTGCGTTTTCCAGAAGGTCTCTAGATCTTGGCGAGCAGCGCGCACGTCAATGACGACGGGTCGATAACGATTCGACCTCGACTCACTCTGCCCCCGGAAGAGATTGAACTGCGCGTGAGCACGTCTGGTGGGCCCGGCGGTCAGCACGCCAACCGCTCCCTGACTCGAGTCGTCGCGTCGTTTCACGTGCTTGATTCGAACGTATTGTCCGAGTACGAGAAGCAGCGAATAGTTGACCATATTGGCCCCGTCGTTCGTTCGAGCGCCAGTCGATTTAGATCGCAACGACAGAACCGAAACGCCGCACTCGAGCAACTCGGCGAAAAGCTGTTAGTCGTTCTCACCCCTCGTACGTCGCGTCGCGCGACGAAACCCACCAAGGGTGCAAAGATTCGCCGCGTCGATGACAAGAAGGCCCGCGGACGGTTGAAGGAACAGCGCCGTCGACCGGCTGACGATTAACGTTGCTTTTCCAGGTGACGACTGATGACGTCGAGTGCTTTGCCCATTAACTCTGACGTCAACGCGCTGTCGTCCTCGTGAGGTCCACGAAGTGGCGTGAGCGAGGCGTACCCGGCGGCGATGAGCGCGCCGTCTTCGTCGGCGTCTTCGTCACTCACGTCACCGAGTTCTGGACTGGCGGCGCCGATTCGTAGTGGAAGCTCACCTTCGTCGCTGAGCGCCTCGCCGCCGGCGCTCGGTCCGGCGGCCTTGACGATTCCCGCCATCGAAACACGACCCCGCCGCACGCCCTTGAGTTGCGCGGCGGGCAAGTTGGGAACGTTGAGGTTCAATAGTGTGCGCCGCGGTGCGCGAAAGAGTTCATCGAGCACTTCAATGGCCACGGCACCGGCCGTGTCGTAGTGCACGTCGTCACCCCACTGAACCGACACGGCCAGTCCAGAAAGGCCCAGTTGGGCCCCGGTGAGAATTGCGCCTACGGTACCTGAGTGCAAGACGCTACGCCCCACGTTCGCTCCGGCATTGATGCCCGAGACGACGACGTCAGGTTGAAAGTCGAAGCTGCCGAGCGAACCCAGAATCGCGCAAAGGGCCGGCGGTGCCTCCAGTCCGTAGGTGACAATGGACTCCGCGCCGTCGATACGGTGGCGGCGGTACTTGACCGTTGGACGGTCGAAGACGTCACCCACGGCCGAGGACATCCCCGAGTAGTTCTTATTGGGCGCCACGATAATTGCTTCACGAACCTCATTCGAGGGCGCTTCGTCTATCCAACGGGCGACGCAACGAGCTAACACGGCCAGGCCGGGCGCGAGGACGCCGTCGTCGTTGGTAAGGAGTAATCGCATAGGAGAACCCTAACTGTCGTAAGTTACTTACTAGTGAAAAGGAAGAAACACCTCTGATGTTGCCCTCCGGAGAACAGATCGCGATTGCCCACGGCGATCAACGTGCCGTCGTCACTGAGGTCGGCGCGACGCTTCGCACCTACGTCAAAGGCGGCGTGAGTGTCATTGAGGGATTCGCTGGTGAAGAGGTCCCGACGCACGCACGTGGCCAGGTGCTTTATCCCTGGCCCAATCGCATTGGTGATGGGGAGTGGACGTTTTCTGATCGAACGGCTCGGCCCACAGTCGATGACGTCGCGCACGCCACTGCATCGCACGGTCTCGTGCGATGGCGACCGTTTCACGTCGAGGCGGTGAATCAGAACCGCTGCGTGTTGTCGTTGTTGTTACACCCAACGCCGGACTACCCATTTCTCAGTGAGATCAGTGTTGCCTACCATCTCGGAGCGCTCGGCTTAACAGTAACGACGACCGTGACCAATCGCGACGAAGTGCCGATTCCTTTTGGTGTTGGGTTCCACCCGTACCTCGCCGTGACGACGCCCACCATTGAGGGCGCGCAACTCGAAATTCCGGCCAAGGCCTACGTCGCGGTGAACGACCGCCAACTGCCCACGGGTGAGATTCTTCCCCTGGCGAGCAGTCAACTTGATTTCTCGAAACGAAAGTCGCTCAGTGGCCACGAACTCGACGTCACGTACACCGAACTTATTCGAGACGACACTGGTCTCGCGATCGCGACGCTCGAAGACGCAGGGGGAGGCGAGATCGAACTGAGCGTCGACCGCAACTTTCCTTACCTCCAGGTGTACACCGGCGATCAATTAGAAAAGGGACGACGTCGCACCGCGGTGGCGATCGAACCGATGACGTGTCCGCCCGACGCGTTGCGCAGTGGCAAGGACGTCGTCGTATTAGAAGCTGGCCAGCATTGGGCCGGATCGTGGCGACTGCGGCGCAAGTAGCGATGACGTCGCGCGTCGTTCTCGTCACCGGATCAACGAGCGGCATTGGACTCGCGACAGCCAAGCGATTCGCGCAGAGCGGCGACGTGGTGGTCTTCAACTCCGTTCACAGTATTGAGGCGGGTGAGCGCCTCGCTCGCGAGACTCCCCGCTCTCACTACGTCCAGGCGAATATCGCCGTGGCTGAGGACTGTGAGCGTCTTATCGCTGACGTGCTCGAGCGTTGCGGCCAACTCGACGTGTTGATCAATAACGCCGGCCTGACCAAGATCGTCGCGCATAAGGATCTCGAGGCGGCCACCGTGGACGTCTGGCGAGAGATCTTCGAGGTCAACGTCTTTGGTACGTGGCAACTCAGCGTCGCGGCGATGCCGTCGTTGCGAGAGAGTCGAGGTTCGATCGTCAACGTGTCCTCTATGGCAGGAGTTCGTCCCACGGGATCGTCGATTCCCTACGCCGCGTCCAAGGCCGCGCTCAATCACCTGACGACGTTGCTCGCCAAAGCGGTCGGACCGGACGTTCGCGTGAACGCCGTCGCGCCAGGGTTGATTGACACGCCCTGGACCGAAGACTGGGACGCCGTGCGAGGATTCGTGCAGGCGATGGCCCCACTAAAGCGCAGCGGGACCCCCGACGACGTCGCCGACGTGATTGTGGCTCTCGCGACCACTTCGTACGTGACGGGTCAGGTCGTGGTCGTCGACGGGGGACTCTCCATCGCCACGTAACGCGCCTGGGGTGTGACGGCGAGGCGAATGAGATAACTCGCTACCTTGGTACTCGGTCGAATAACGAGGCGGTCCACGACCTTGTTGGTCCGTACGCCGAGTAGTTCTTGAGTCCATGGCGCGAGTAACGACCACGCACTGAGTACGAGCAGCCGATAGGTGAAGCGCTGGCTGCGACTCTTCATCACGCCGTGGGCGATGAAGTCACGAGCGACGGCGCCGGCGGCGCTGAGTCGCAGTTCGGGACGAAAACTCAATACGGCGGCGTTCAGTTGCGCCACCGTCGTTGGCGCGTCAATGACGCCGAGATCGCTGGCGAGCGGGACCATCTCACGTACGTACTGGTCGGCCTCGTCGTCACTTAAGGACTGCGCGCCAAAACGTTGGTAACCGGAAAGGAACATGGAGATTTCGGCACAGTGCACCCATAACAAAAGATGAGGATCGTTCGCGTCGTAGGGGTGACCGTCGTCGGCGACGCCGTGCACGAAGCGGTGCACGTTGAGAACCCTGTCGATCGCGTCGCGGGCTTGTTCCTTGGAGCCGTAGGTCGTAGCAGAGATGAAGTTGGCGGTCTGGAGAAGACGACCCAGTGGATCGTCTTGGTAGCGAGAGTGATCGGCCACGCCGGCCATTGCGTAGGGGTGCAGCATTTGAAAGAAGAGCGAACCAAGTCCACCAATGAGCATTGAGGGCAAGTCGCCATGCACTAAACGAGCCACACCGCCGACCTCGCTGTACGCCTCGGCGGGGTCGTTGCACCGTGGGGGAGGACCCTTCGTAAGACCGGCCGTGCGTCGAATGGCGACGCTGGCGCGCTGGCGCGTTCGCGTCGAAACACTGCGTACCCACGTGGTAATCAATCGACTCTCCTAAGTTGTAGAACTCACACTACGGCCAACCTCTTCCAATTTGGTCGGTCGTCTGCGACACTAGAGAGATGCCCTCGGTGAAACCACTTCGCTCGACGTCGACCGAAAGCGACGTGGAAAGCGAGATTACGGTCGTCACTGAGCGCCCCTGGAACGTCATTGTCTGGAACGATCCGGTGACGCCAATGACGGTGGTTGAAGTGATCTTTAAGAAGATCTTTGGCTACTCGAATAACAAGTGCACGCGCCTGATGCTGATGGTCCATCACGAGGGCCGGGCCATTGTCTGGTCGGGCCAGCGCGAGCGTGCCGAGAGCTACTGCGTAAAACTCCAGGTCGCCGGACTTCAAGTGACCGTGGAACTCGATTCGTAATGGCTGGCAAGCTCTTCATTCGCCGCCGCGACGGGCGAATCGAAGTTCGCCTCAATGACGTGGGTCGTGACGCCATTCGAGAAGTCTTCGCGCACGTCGTAGCGAGCGAGCGAGATCCTGATCACGACTGGCATCTATCGATGAACGCGCCGATTAATCCGAGTGACGATCACGATGACCCCCTCGCGACGCTCGCGAGGCAACACGACATCGCTACTAACGCCGAACTCTCGGTGATGACGTTGAAGGAACAGTTCTTGAACGAAGCGGAGGCTTGGGCCTGGCTCTGCACCCTTCAGGTAGCGCTTCGCGCCACCGTGGTGAGCAAGGGGATACTGAGCGATGAGAAACTTGCGTCGTGCGAACCCGAACTTCTCGATGAGATTCGACTCATGCAGCAGTTCCTTTTCGACTTAGCGGCCTGTTTCTAGTCATCCGTGACGTTTTTGTTACCAGGCTCTTATGACCGCGCCCGAATAGATAGAGCGGTCTGCTCCCATTAGGCTTGTCCAATGATTCTGTCCAAACACACGTCTATTGTCCTGTCCGCGCTCGTTGTACTTTCGGCTTCGTTCGTCCTTGGTTCGCCACTCTTGGCCCAAGCATCTGTATCAAATCCAACGGCCGCTTCGGTCATTGCCGCGGCTTCGGCTGCGGTCAAGAAAGAGATTGGCGTGCACGTGCACGTCTCGACCGTTTCGGGCAAAGTGGATTCGACGGTCGTGGCGAGGATTGGAACGTTGGACGGTTCAGAGACCTACACCGAAGGTGTCTCCACGTTCGTCATCACGGTGACCCCAAAGTACGCCTACCTCAGTGGCAGCTTGACGGGCCTGACCACCGTGATGGGTCTCAGCGCCGCGCAGCAGAAGAAGGTCGGTACCTCGTCGATTTCGATGAAGGCGGGTTCGACGCCGTACAAGACGTTTAGGGCCAACTTGACGTCAGTCGCCTTCGCTCAGTTGATACCCGCGTCCAAGGGCACGACGCTCTTGCCCAAGAGGGACAAGAAGACGAACGGCTACCAACTCAAGTGGGCGACGGCGGCCACGAGTACCGCAGCCGCGACGACGAGCGTCTTGACGATTTCTTCGGGCGCCAAGGCCCTCCCGATCAAGGAGACCGTAACGACGTCGGGCGGAACAAGTCATACCAAGTTCACCAAGTGGAACAAAAAAGTCACCGTTGTCGTACCCTCGAAGACGGTCAAGTACGCGACGGTGTTTGGATAGTAAATCCTTACGGTGCTAACTCGCGTCCGCGGGTTTAGCCACCCGCGTCGAGTTTCACCAAGACTTCGGCAAGTTGGCCGCTATCGCCTCGGCGATACTCATGTACCCCGCGACGTTGGGGTGATCGTCTGGCCCAAAGGGAGAGGGCTGGCACATCCACGTCTCTTCGCAGATGACGGCGACGTTTTCTGGAATCGTGCCGACGTTGTCGATGACGACGGGGGTGTTGTTGTCGTTCTTGAACGCGGCCGGGAGATTCGCGATTCGAATTGATGCACCGTCGTAAGCCTTCTTGAGAGCGGCGTTGAAGGCATCGACGTCGACCAGCGTCGCGGTGGCGACCGCGGGGCCCGTCGCGCCGTCAAAGTACCGCTGGAGAAACGGGTCCTCGTACTCGAACCCGACAAAGCGCACTCTCGGGCCCGCAACGTCGGTCAGGTCGTGCAGGATAATTGGGAGATCCTTATTGATGAGTACGAGTTGTTGGTTGAAACATGGCTGATTCACCGTCGCGTGCGATAGACAGTGTCGGATGTTATTGAATCCGAGATCTATGGTGACGACGCCGGGCTGATGAGGATGACTGAGTAGGTACGTTCGAGCCATCGACAGTTGCGTGACCGGTGGGGTATAACAGTGATCGCCGCCCACGGTGTCGAGCATTGACTGCACCGTCTCTCCGGGGCAGCCGATTTGCTGGAGGTCCAAAGCCACGCCCCTCGTGGCTTCAATAGCTTTTAAATCGTTGGCGTAGCCGAGATTTGTACGATGGCCGTTGTGAGTGGCGACACCCGTGGGCTGGACCCCGAGAGAGGACGATCCGCCCACGTCGAGATAAAAGGCGGGGGTGCCGACTGACGTCGGGGTCGTTTGTCCAGTAGCGTGAGCCCGGCCAAAAAAATACGCGCCAAGTACTACGGCAACGAGCAGAATCGCCGAGAGTCCGTATTTGGCGAAGCGCATCATTGGGGACGTTGATACTTTCGTTCACGTCCTCGTCCGGTAAACAAGCGCTCGCGTAAATTAACGTTGGGCGAGTTTCGCTCGGGGTGGGGCGCTCGCAATCTCACCACGACACTCTAGTTTTTTACGGTTGCACGTTGTGACCTTTGGATCACGGCGCCGCGCACGGACGAGGCGGTGACGTATTTCGTCGCCGTCCGCCGGAACTTCGGCGGCGTCGAGGCGAAGGATTCCGTCGGACGGTGGACCTCGATGCCGAGTCCCGGGGCTGTCGCTCCGCCCAGCAGGTGCTTTGATGAGGGAGAATAGTAGTAAAAGACGATACCGTCTCGTTCCGGAACGGTGTAGTATCGTATTAGGCATGGTTACCCACATCCCGCAGTCGCTTAGTGAAGAGTCGATCGTTGATCGACACGCCGGTGGTCGTCATCTCGACGCCTCGCGCGACGACGCGCTACGCGCCGCGGCTCTGGAACTCCTCGGTGAGATTGGTTACGATCGACTGACCGTTGACGCGATCGCGGCCTACGCGGGTGCCGGTAAGGCCACGATTTATCGTCGTTGGTCCGGCAAGGCCGAACTGGTGTGTGACGCGCTGTCGTGTCAGAAGCAGGCCATCCCGGTACCTGATACCGGATCGTTGTTAGGTGACCTTGAGTCGTTGGCCCAACACGCGATGAAGACTAATAACACTTCGGACAGCCAAATGATGGTCGGACTTGCCAGTGCTTTGCCCCACGACGCGGAACTTCGTGAAGTGTTTCGTGAACGCCTCGTTGGGCCGCACGTCGCGATGCTCAAGGAGATCTTTGAACGCGCCGTTACGAGGGGAGAGATTCCTGTGGTGAAGAACATCGACCTCGTGGTATCTATCATCCCGGCGCTGGTCTTTCATCGTCTGTTGATCCTCGGTCTCGCGCCGGATACTGAGTTTGTCAGAAACGTGACCGAAGGAATAATTCTGCCGCTCGTTTTTGCGAATTCGAAAGAGACGTTGCTTCGCGAAGTACCGCCATCCCCCCTCACCAACTAGAAAGAGAAAGTTTCAATGTCGAATACCGAAGTTTCCGAGCTCTCCAGTAGTAACACCGCAGGTAAGCACCTCGGCCTCGCGCTGGCCGTGATTTCTGGCGCGCAACTCATGATCGTGCTGGACGCCACCGTTGTCAACGTGGCCATACCCACGATTCATCATGCTCTGCATTTCTCGCGGACCAATCTCGAGTGGCTAATCACGGCCTACTCACTGACCTTTGGTGGACTGCTGCTCTTTGGCGGACGAACGGGCGACCTGTACGGCAAGCGCAAGATGTTCATGATCGGCATTACCATCTTCGCCGTCTCTTCACTGCTCGGTGGTTTCGCGACGGACAGTATCTGGCTCATCATCACGCGCGGCATGCAGGGCGTCGGCGGCGCCATTGCCGCACCAACGGCGCTCTCGCTTATCGCCACGAACTTTCCCGAAGGCCGGGATCGAAACCGGGCGATGGGCGTCTACGCCGCGATGTCCGGCGCGGGTGGCGCGGTCGGTCTTCTTTTGGGTGGCATCTTGACGAGTTACGTGTCGTGGCGATGGATCTTCTTCATCAACGTACCAATTGCCGTTCTCGTGCTGTTTCTCGCTCCTCGAGCTCTCAACGAGTCGAAGTCGACTTCGGGCCACTTGGACATCCCCGGAGCAATCACCGCTACCGGTGGCATGCTCTCGTTGGTCTATGGACTCTCGAACGCGTCGAGTCACAGCTGGACCAGCACCTCCACGCTCGTTTCGCTCGCCGCGTCAGTGCTTCTGCTCGCCGCGTTCGGGTTTGTCGAACAGCGCAGCAAGGAACCGCTGATGCCGCTCAACATCTTCAAAAATCGAAACCGTTCAGCCAGCTACGCGATGATGCTCGTGATTGGCATTGCGATGTTCTCGATGTTTTACTTCCTCACGCAGTACTTGCAGAACGTACTCGGCTGGAGTCCCATTCGAACGGGCGTGGGCTTCTTGCCCATGACGGCCGGCATTATCATTGCCGCCACTGTGGTGTCGCGCTTGATCGGACGCATGGGGATTCGAATTCCTCTCCTCGTTGGACCCGCGTTCGCCACGATCGGTATGCTGTGGATCTCACGCATCACCGTTTCGAGTAGTTACCTCGACATTCTTGGTCCGCTGGTCATCATTGCGTTTGGTATGGGCGTTACGTTCGTTCCCCTCACCCTCACCGCCGTCTCGGGCGTGAAGCCTCACGAGGCGGGGCTGGCGTCGGCGTTGTTGAACACCATGCAACAAGTCGGTGGTGCGCTCGGACTCGCGGTACTGGCGACCATTGCCATCGACGCTTCGAACTCGAGGCTCGCGTCGCTACACCAGACAACCAAGTTGGCCTACAAGATCGCTACGACCCACGGGTACACCACGGCCTTCGTGGTTTCGGCGGGAATTGCGTTCGTTGGGCTTCTCATCTCCATCGTGTTCATTCGCGTTCCGACGCCCGCGGCCAGTGCCGTGAGCGATGTCCCCACACCCGCGCTCAGCCACTAGTTCAAGAATCGCCCCGTTGCCCGTAGCGTTCGTTGGACCGGCGACGGGGCGGTTTCGAAGGTTCGTCGACGTTGTAGGCATTGACGTTGACGAGGGGACGGGCCCGAGGGACTTACTTGGCGCAGGCGATGATCGGGCGTTAGCGCCTCATCGCCGTCGGCCTACTTGGTGCCGTTGGCCGCTACGTAGGACTCCAAGCTCCTCGCGCTCGCGACACTCTCCTCGAACGCAAGGCCGAACTACTCGGTGCCGCGACGCCCCGTGACGCGAACAACGAGGCGAGCTCGACTGATGGAGCGAGTACTCGCGAGGTCGTTGACGTGGCGAACATGGAGCCGGGGAAGAGGGCGTGTTCGCCACGTCAACGGGCTCTTCAGCTGCTACCTACTGACGTGGCGTACTCCACCGAGTTCGATCGGATGGTGTCGCGGTACCAGCGAAAACTCTCCTTTTTGAGCCGATCGCCCGAAGGAAAGTCAATCCACACAATGCCGAAACGTCGCGAGTAGCCAAAAGACCACTCAAAGTTGTCCAGCAGGCTCCAGACGAAGTAGCCCTGCACGTTCACGCCAGCGTCGATCGCGTCGTGCACCGCCGAGATGTGCTCTTGGAGGTAGGCGACGCGGTTGTGGTCGAGGACGTTGCCGTTGGGATCGACGTAGTCGTCGAACGCGGCACCGTTTTCGGTGATGTAGATCGGCAACTTCGAGTACTCCTCTCGAATGCGCACGAGCAACGACGTCAGTCCCGAGGCCTGGATCTCCCAGTCCATCGAGGTCTTGTCGCGGCCCGGCGTTTCAACGGCTCTCAGTCGCAGGTCGGGGAACTGTTCTCCGGTCGCGACGAAGTAACCGGCGAGTCGAGCCTCGGTGGCCCTGGACACATCGACGACCGTGGAGGGGAAGTAGTAGTTCACCCCGAGAAAGTCGAGCGGCTGGGAGATGAGACCAAGGTCGCCGTCTTGTACAACCGAGAAGCCCGGTTTCGTGTTCGCGTAGTGCTCGAGCATGTCCTCGGGGTACTGACCGTGAAAGACTGGCTCTAAGAAGAGTCGATTCAGATTGCCGTCAGCGCGACGAGCGGCCGCGAGATCGAGTTCGTGATCCGATCCCGGACGGGTATCGCCCAGGTTCAGGGTTATCCCGACTTTGGCTGAAGGAACGGCCGAACGCAGGATCGGCAGGGCCAGACCGTGGGCGAGCAGCAGATGGTGATTCGCGGCTGCGGCTTTGCCGATGTCGCTGATGCCCGGAGCGTGGCGACCGGAACCGTAGCCGAGCCACGACGAGCACCACGGTTCATTGAGCGTGATCCAACGTTCGACGTCGCTCCCTAGGGCTCGAGCGACCATGTCCACGTACTCGGCGTAGCGATCGGCGGTGTCGCGTACGCACCAACCACCCTCGTCTTCGAGAGGCTGGGGTAAGTCCCAGTGATACAGCGTGAGCGTGGGTTCGATCTCGCGTGCGCGCAGTCCATCGACCAGTCGGCGGTAGAAGTCGAGACCCGCTTGGTTGGCTGGCCCCTTGCCGTTGGGTTGGACTCTCGGCCAGGCGACCGAGAATCGGTAGGCGCCGACACCGAGTTCCTTCAAGAGATCGAGGTCCTCGTCCATTCGGTGGTAGTGATCACAGGCCACGTCGCCGGTGTCACCGTTCCACACGGCTTCGGGCGCGTGGCTGAACGTGTCCCAGATCGAGGGACCGCGGCCGTCGACGTCTACTGCCCCTTCGATTTGGTACGAAGCGGTAGCCGCTCCCCAGAGAAAATCGGGCGAGAAGGGTCGGGTCGAATTTTTGTTAGTAGAGCTAGAGGTGCTCACGGGGTACGTCTCCTAAGTAGTTGGGGTCGAACAAAGTGGTGATTCCTCTACGAACGGCCTCACCGAGTTGGAGAGGAGTGAGGCCGTTCGTAGAGAGACTCGTTGTTAAGCCTTCTTGAGGTGACTCAAGATCAGCGGCAACTGAGGGTCACCGGGCGACGGGTCGGCGTAAGGATTCTTTGCCGTCACGAAACCAGTGAAGTGGGCCGTTGAGTACTCGTCCCAGTCCGCGCCGTAGAGCAGCGGGGCAACCGGTACCTGAGTCGACACGAGTTTCTCCAAAGCCGTTACGGCCCTCTTTACACCGGCTTTGTTGCTCGGGTTGGTGTTGGCCAACGTGGTCAACAACGTCTGAGCGGCCGGAGAGTTGTAGCGACCGTAGTCACTGTTCGCCGAGGATCCAAGAGGCGCCGACTGCGTGTAGTCGAGCCAGTTGGAGAACTGCACGTACGGGCTCGTACCACCGTTACCCCAGTGAATGATCGTCTGGAAGTTACCGCTCGCCGAGTCGGAGTACCACTGCGAGGCCTGTACGCCGTCGACCGTGCAGTTGATGCCTTCGGCTTGGAGCTCGCTCGACATCAGCTGGTCGTCGGCGTAGTAGTCCGAGTAGGCCGTTGGGTCCTCAACCGTGAACGCAATCTCCACGCCATTCTTGGCGTAGTAACCCTTCGAGTCTTTGGCGTATCCATCCGCGGTCAGAATCGAAGCGACCTTGGTCGGGTTCGAGGTGGCCGAGAGGTCGTTAGTCAACGGCTTGGTGAGGTACGAAGCCTGGCTGGGCAGAATAAGAGCACCCGACGAGGTCGCCGGCTTCTCATAACCCGTCTCGCCCTTGAGCGAAAGTGCCGAACGGTCGATACCTTCACTGATGGCCTGACGAACTGCGGGGTCGCTGAGCGGTCCCGTACCCGTAACGTTGAACTCCAAAGTGACCGTGCTCCCAGGCGCAAAGAAGATGTGGTTCGTTTTGGGGTCCGCGCCCACGAAAATCTTCTTCACGTTGGCGATGTCGTTACCCGCCCAGGTCAACTGACCATCGGAGAGCGCCGTAGCGGCCGCGGTGTTAGAGCTGTACGAAGGCACGTTGATCTCGCTCGGGACTGGCTTGACGCCCCAATAGTGGGGATTTGGCTTGTACTTCACCACTGTTGAGGAGTAGCTCTTCAATTCGTACGGTCCGGTCCCAACGGGCTTGGTGACAATCGCGGTCGCCGGGCTGGCAATCTTCGACCACACGTGCGCGGGCACGATAAGCGCGCTGCCAGCGATAGCGGTGATGTTGAGGTACTCGGGCGCCGCGTAGTGCAGCACGACGGTGTAGGCACCTTTGACGGTGGCCGGAGCCGACATCGTGGGCACGCCGTAGACGTTCGTCGCCGGTACCCTGTTCAGTAGGTTAAACGTGTAAGCCACGTCCCTCGAGTTGAACGCCTTACCGTCACTCCACTTCACGCCCTTGCGCAGATGGAAGGTCAACGTCTTGCCCCCATTGCTCCACGCGTAACTCTTGGCGAGCCACGGGTACTGAGTGTTGGCCTTCAACGTGTCGAACTCGAACAGCGGTTCGTTGACGAGTGAGCGAACGCTCAACTGCTCGGCAAAGGAACTCGAGTCAAAGGGGTTGAAGTTGTCGGTAAAGGTCACTCCGGTGTTGCCCTCGATGGTTAGCACCGAACTAGTGGCAGCGGAAGCGGCCCCGATCGATGCTGCCACCATGCCGATTGATAAACACGACAAGGCAGTTAAAACAACTCCCAGCTTTCTAAACATATTCATCCTTTATATTGATATTGTCCAGCCGGCTATCGCCGACATCTTTTCGAACCGTGTGGGTCCTTATTGATCGACGCGAGGCCGGTTGGGCTTTCGCGTTTTGTTTTAGCGCGTCACTGACGAATCAGCCGAGCGCCCGACTAGTTGGTTGTTTTCATGTCTTCGTGGATTCCCCCTCTCGTCGGCGCTCTGGCAGCGCCACTTCGACTGCGGCTTCGGGTCTGTCCGCGTACAGCCAGCACTTCGAGACGTGGCCGTCTCCAATCTGGAAGTTGGGCGGATCGCTGGTGCGACACACGTCCATTGCCGAAGGACAGCGCGGAGCGAAACGACATCCCACCTCGGCGACCTCGAACGTCGTGCGCTCGGTTCTCTTGGTGGCCTGACTCGTGGGATCCGAGGGATCGGGCACCGAAGCGATCAAGAGCTGGGTGTAGGGGTGGGTGGGTTCGTCCACCAACGCCGTGCCGCGCGAGCGCTCAACCACCTGGCCGGCGTACATGACGATTATTTCGTCGGCCAAGTACCGTGCCGAAGCGATGTCGTGAGTGATGTACAAAATGGCGAGCTGTTCGTTGTCACAGAGCCCCTTTAAGAGGTTCAAAATGCCAAGACGAACCGAAACGTCGAGCATCGAGATGGGCTCGTCAGCGAGCAGTACGTCGGGCTGTACGCACAGGGCTCGAGCAATGGAGACGCGCTGGAGTTGGCCACCGGAGAGTTCGTGAGGATAGCGATCGAGGTAACGCTCGGGTGGATCGAGCGACACGCGCGACAGCGCGGTCTTGGCGAGCCCTTCTACGTCGACCTTGGCGGCACCGTGAATGAGCAGCGGGCGCTCGAGGCTGTGGCGAATACGGTGCACGGGGTTGGTTGAAGCGAAGGGGTCTTGGAGAACGAGCTGAACCTTTGAGGCGTAGTCGCGGGTGCGCTTGGCACCAACACGAATCGGCACGCCCTCGAGCACGAGTTCGCCCGAGGTGGGCGCGACGATGCGAGCCAGCATTCGCGCGAGTACCGACTTGCCCGAGCCACTTTCGCCGACGACCGCCGTCACTCTGCCCTGAACGAGGTCGAGACTCACGTCGTCGACCGCGCGCACTACCCGCTTCGCGTTTACGAGACGTCCGGGCACGCGCGTTTTGAAGTGACGCGTGAGGTGGCGCGCGCTGAGTTGCACGGGAGGACCTAAAGACCTTTCGGTAATACACTAACGTTCTGGTCACAGCGAAAGTCCGCAGTGTGCGAGGAACGAGAAGCACAGTCTGGAGTCGCTGCCGATGCGCATGAGCCCGTCATCGGCAAAGACGGCTGCT
>Ga0307374_10000962_pt1 | contig 54118 bp, 42 predicted proteins | sample OX3MG_FD_202532 | JGI IMG/M metagenome (GOLD analysis project Ga0307374, IMG submission 202532) | Soil microbial communities from Risofladan, Vaasa, Finland - OX-3 | ecosystem: Environmental > Terrestrial > Soil > Coastal area > Acid sulfate soil | place: Finland: Risofladan, Vaasa | collected...
GATGCGTTGGTTTTTTCTCAACTACCTCGATTGTGAAGGAGAATGAAATGCAGAAGTTGTTTTCGATGCTCGTGATCGGCGGCGTGGTCAGTGCAACCGGGTTGCCCGCGTTGGCTTGCGGTGGCGGCGGTGGTGGGGGCTGCGCCATGTCGGGCGGAAGCGGCTACGGTTACGGCGGCGGCCGCGCCGTGGCCAGCGGCAAGATCGCCGGACGCGCTCCGATGCTGGCCCAAACGGCGCCCGCGACCAACCGCGCACCAGCCGGCGCTGCCACGACCGCGATTGCCCGCGGCAAGCCATCGGCCGCCTCACCGGCCGTTCGCACCGTGGCTGCCAGGGCGAAGGCTCCCGCCGCGCCGATCTATACCTGCCCGATGCACCCGCAAGTCCAATGGACCAAGCCGACCGACTGCCCGATCTGCGGCATGAAACTGAAGCTCAAAGCGACGAAGCCGGATGCCACGAAGCGCAGCGCGCCAGCGGACGAACACGCCGGCATGGAGATGGACGAGATGGGCGACATGCCGGGCATGGGTCAGGGCGCGATGAGCGGCATGGACGACATGAGAATGTGCCCTGGATGCATGATGAACATGGGCGGCATGTCGGGCATGAATGGCAAACAAGCGCCCGCCGCGTCGCAAAAAGCGTCCGGCGGAGCGATGCGCATGGCCGGCATGGGGTGCGGCTGTTGAAGTTGACCTGACCCGAAGTCCGTAGGGTGGGACCAGCGAGCTTGCGAGCGCCGGCCCACCATAATCGACCTCGCCAACGGTGGGCCGGCGCTCGCAAGTTCGCTGGTCCCACCCTACCTTTGAACACGAACAACTTAAGGGACTAAAACGATGAAACGATTGCTGACCGTTCTGGCGATCTCCGGAACCATGATGGTGGCCCACCGCGCGATTGTCGCCCAAGACCTGAGCTCTCGTGCCGACCGCAAAATCACCGGCCAATACTATCTGCCGCATTCGACCTCAGCCTATCACCGCTCGGCGATGGAGCACGCCCGCGTGCTGAACTATTACGGCGAGAACTACAAGGCCGTGCCCAAGGAAATCACGCAACAGCACGTGGCCGAGGTCAAGCGGAACGTCGATCTCGCCAAGAAGGAGTTGGCCAAGCTGAAGCCCGAAGCCGCCAAAGACAAAAAGCTGCAAAAGCCGCTGGCGGCAATGGAGGCCCATTTGGCCACGTGTGATGAGCTTTGCCAGATGCTCACCGACGTAGCCGTCAAGACCGGCGGGTCGGACAGCGAAGCGATTTGCGATTGCTGCCAGAAACTCGAAAGCGAGCTCAAGGCGGCCGAGGCGGAGAACGACAAGATCAAGGAGCAGCTTGGCGTGGCGCCGAAGAAGAAATAGGCGACTGGTGGGCCGGCGCTCGCAAACTCGCTGGTCCCACCCTACGGAGACGGCGGCCGCACACGGGACCGGAGGGTTAGCACCAACGGCCGGCCCGTGTCGCGGCCGCCCCGCCGAATTTCGGATTTTCGATTTTGGATTTTGGATTGCACGCCAAACGAAGCACCGGGGCATCGCCTGGCCGCAAAGCGATTCGGCAGCGCCGGCGCCGAACTGGCCAGGCTCTGCCCGAGCCACCTGAACCCTGAACCCTGAACGCTGAACCCCGAACCCTCAACCCTATGTCCGACCGCTACAACAACCGCCTGCCGCCGCCGCCACACGACGAACCCGAACCGATCGACGAGGGCGGCCTGCGCGCCCCGCCCGAACTCACCGGCTGGCGAAAAGCCTGGTGGTGGTTCGATTTCATCATCCTGGTCAAATTGGCCCGGCTGCGGTTCATCGGCATCCTGGCGGCCATCGGCATCGTGATCACGCAATGGGACACGCTGGTCGCCTACTACGACCGCTATACCCGCCCGGCCGAAGCGGCCACGGTCGCGTCGAGCGACGTCGAGTGGTTCTGCCCCATGCATCCCGCGGTGGTCCGCGACAACAGCAAAGAGAAATGCCCGATCTGCTTCATGCCGCTCTCGAAGCGCAAAAAGGGCGACGTCCACGAAGAGGCCCTGCCGCCCGGCGTGGTCAACCGCGTGCAGATCTCGCCCTATCGCGTGGTGCTGGCCGGCGTGCGCACCTGGAGCACCGACTACGTGCCGCTGACCAAGCAGGTGAGCGCCGTGGGCTTCATCGAGTTCAACGAACGCGAAGAGCGGAAAGTGAGCGCCTGGGTCGGCGGACGAATCGACAAGCTGTACGTGAACGAGACGGGCACCACCGTCGACGCCGGCGAGGTGCTGGCCGATCTCTACAGCCCCGATCTCTACAGCGGCATGCGCGAGTTCGTCGGTGCCGTGCAGGGCGGAGACCGGCGAATGGCCGCCAGCACGCGCGAGCGGCTGCGGCTGTTGGGCATCAGCGACGACCAGCTCGACGAGCTGGCCAAGACCGGCAAGGCCAATACGCACCTCAAGATTCGCTCGCCGATCACCGGGCACATCATCCAGAAGTACGTCGTCGAGGGGCAGTACGTCGAGACGGGCACGCCGCTCTACGACGTGGCCGACCTATCGACCGTCTGGATTCAGGCCCAGGTGTATGAGGAAGATTTTCCCTTTTTGCCTCAGCGGCAGACGCACCGGCCGATTCCCGCCGACAGCCCGGATGCCTTGCCCGTCGTGGCCACCAGCCGTGCCTTTCCGGGCGAGCCGTTTCACGGCAAGCTGGCGTTCGTCTATCCGCACGTCGACGAGGCCACGCGCACCGTCACGATTCGTTGCGAGCTGCCCAACCCCGGCCACAAGCTGCGTCCCGGCACGACCGCGACCGTGACCATCGAAGTGCCGCCGCGCGACGTGGAGATGCTCCGCGACGCGGTGGCCGACGATGCTCCGCGTCAGGCCCAGCTCGGCGAAGGGCTGGTGCTGGCCGTGCCGGAAAGCGCGGTGATCGATACGGGCAAGCAGCGGATCGTCTACCGCGAGAGCCTGCCCAACGTGTTCGAGGGGGTGCAGGTGGAGCTGGGGCCGCGCATGAACGGGCCCCAGGGTGCGATGTTTTACCCGGTGCTGTCGGGACTGAAGCCGGGTGATTTGGTGGTGGCGACGGGCTCGTTTCTGGTCGATGCGGAAACGCGGCTCAATCCGGCGGCCGGCTCGATCTACTTTGGGGGCAGCGGCGGCGGATCGAAGAGCGGCTCCGGCGTGACCACCGTGCGACCGTCGACGCCCGAGGATCCCGACGCCAAGATCGAGGCCGCGTTGGCCGGTCTTTCGCCGGCAGACCGGCGAACCGCCGAGTCGCAAAAGTTTTGTCCGATCTTGAAGAACAACCGCTTGGGATCGATGGGTCCGCCGGTGAAGCTCGAGGTGGACGGCCAGACGGTGTTCGTCTGCTGCGCGGGCTGCAAGAAGCAGGCGCTGGAAGATCCGGAGAAAACGTTGGCGCAAGTGACCAAGCTGCGCGGCGGCAGGCCCGCCAGCGGCGATGCGGCGAAGGCGCCGACACCCGCGCCGTCCAGGCCGGCCAAGAATGACCCGGATGCGCGGATCAAGGGCGCGCTGGCCAAGCTCTCGCCCGAGGACCGCAAGTTGGCCGAGGAGCAGCGCTTTTGCCCGGTGGAAGAAGAGAACCGGCTCGGCTCGATGGGCAAGCCGGTAAAGCTGCTGATCGATGGTCAGCCGGTGTTCCTCTGCTGCGCCGGGTGCGAAGAGGGCGCGAAAGCCGACCCGAAAAAGGCGCTCGCCAAGGTCAAGGATCTGAAAGAGCGGGGAAAGCCACGGATGAAACACAGATGAAACACGGATTAAAAACAAAGAATGTCGCTGGGCCGTGCCAGACGATGACCGTCGCCACGCCACAAACTAAGGAGTGTGCTGGTTCGATCCTTGACGAATGTTTACCTCCAGGCCGTCCCCTTTCATTCTTTATCCGTGTTCCATCCGTGGCCGTTAATCTTGACCGTTCCTTTTCCGCCACCGATGAAACCCTCCCATGATTGAACGCATCATCGAAGCCTCGATCCGCAACCGCTTCCTGGTGCTGATTCTCGGCGCCGCGCTGACGGTGGCGGGCGTCTATGCCATGCTCCATACGCCGGTCGACGCCATCCCCGACCTGAGCGAAAACCAGGTCATCGTGTTCACCGATTGGATGGGCCGCAGCCCCTGGGAAATTGAAGACCAGGTGACCTATCCCCTCTCGCTCAAGCTGAAAGGGCTGGCCGGCATGCGCGCCGTGCGCTCCAGCAGCGAGTTCAACTTCTCGATGATCACGCTGATCTTCGAGGACGACATCGACTTTTACTTCGCCCGGCAGCGCGTCACCGAAAAGCTGGCCGAAGCCGCCAACTTCCTGCCGCCGGGCGTGCTGCCTTACATGGCGCCCGATGCCACGGCCTTGGGGCAGATTTTCTGGTATACGGTGGAAGACAGTCCCTCGAACCCGGTCGACTCGGGCCGGCTCTGGGCGCTCAACAAGTTCTACATCGCCCCGCAGCTCAACGCGGCGGCGGGCGCGGCCGACGTGGCCGACGTGGGCGGCACGCCGCTGGAATATCAGATCGACGTGCGGCCCGAAGCCCTGCGGGCCTACGGCATCACCCTGGGCGAGCTGTATGCGGCGGTCTCGAAGAGCAACATGCCGGCCGGCGGCGGAGTGGTGCAAAAGAACAACGCCGAGTACATCGTCCGCGGCCTGGGCTGGATCAAAGACAAAGCCGACATCGAAAACACCGTCATCAAGGAGGTCAACCGCGTTCCGATCTACGTCAAGACCATCGCCAAAGTGCAACTTGGCACGCAGTTCCGCCGCAGCGTGTATGAAAAGGACGGCAACGACGTGGTGGGCGGCGTGGTGCTGATGCGGCACGAAGAAAACCCGTTGGAAGTGACCGAGCGGGTCAAGCAGAAGATTCAGGAAATTCAGCCGGGCTTGCCCGAAGGCGTTCACATCGTGCCGGCCTACGACCGCACGCGGCTGATTCACGGCGCCATTCACACGCTCAGCGAAGTGATGTGGCACGAGATGCTGATCGCCTCGGTCGCCATCCTGCTGATCCTCTCGCACCTCCGCAGCGTGTTCGTGATTTGCATCACGCTGCCGTTGGCGGTGCTGTTTTCGTTCCTGACGATGTGGCTGTTGCGCATGCTGGGCATCATCGACATCCAGGCCAACATCATGTCGCTGGCCGGCATCACGATTTCGATCGGCATCCTGGTCGACCAGGCGATCGTGATGGTCGAGAACGCCACGCACGCGCTGAAGGAGCATTTTGGCGACCGCCGGGTGACGGGCGACATCCGCGAGCTGGTGATCCCCGCCTGCCGCACGGTGGGCCGGCCGATTTTCTTCTCGGTGATGATCATGCTGATTTCGTTCATCCCCGTGTTCATGCTCAGCGGGCGGGAAGGGAAGTATTTTCACCCGCTGGCGTTCACCAAGAGCTTCGCCCTGTTCGGTGTGGCCTTGATTTCGATCACGCTGGTGCCGGCCTTGATTCCCACGTTCATCAAGGGGCGGTTGCGGAGCGAGGAAGAGAACTGGATCGTCCGCAGCTTCATCAACATCTACAAGCCGCTGCTGACGTGGGCCTTGCCGCGGCGGAACCTGGTGATGTGGATGTTCGCCGTGCTGTTGATTTTGGCGGCGGGCATGTTTCCCTTGCAGGCCATCATCGGGCAGGGGGCGAGCGAAATCGCCTGGCGGCAGACGTTTCTGGGAGTTTTCTTCCTGGTGACGTCGTTGACCGTGATGTCCATCACCGGCAAGCACGGCCCCGACTTCAAAGCGTTTTGGGGAGATTGTGGACTGGTATTGATCGCCGTCGCGCTGATGGCCCTGGCGGGCGGAGTTGTCTGGGCGGGAAATTGGATGGGTTCCGCGTTCAGCGCGTTCACCGTGCCGCTAGTGCTTATGGGACGCATCAATCCGGTCGAATGGCTGGCGTGGTTCATTGTCGCTTGCGCCGGCGTGCCGGTGCTGGCGCTGTTCTGGATTGCCTTTCGCACACAGCGCCGACTGCTTTGGCAAACCACCACCTTGACCAGCCTGATTTTGATCGGCCTTTGGGCCTACAAGTTTCCCAAGATCGGCGTGGCGTTCATGCCCGCCCTCGACGAAGGCACGACGCTCGACATGCCGATCACGGTGCCGCGGGCCAGCGTGACGCAATCGGGCGACGATCTGAAGGCCCGCGATGCGCTCTTGCGTGGTTTCCCCGAGGTCGAGTCGGTGATCGGCAAGGCGGGCCGGGCAAACACGCCGACCGACCCCTCGCCGCTGGATATGGTCGAGACGTTCGTCAACTTCCGTCCACGTGAGCTGTGGCCCAAGCGCGTGCTGAAGTTCAACGATGCTCGTGCGCAAGTCGAAGTCGAACTCGCGGCGTTGGAAAAGCAAGGCTATCTGACCGCGACGACCGGTGACGATCGGAACAATCTGGTGAACGACGCCACGCAAAAGGCGCTGGAGCGGTTCGACGAAACGCTGCGTGACTTGGCCTTGCTGCGGTATGAAGAGATGGAAAGCGATCTGAAGCGCGAACTGACGCGCTTCGCTGTGAACGAAACATTGCGGCAGACCGGTGCGGAAATGGAGCACAAGAAAGCCGAGGGAGGCTCCCATTTGCCACCAGCTTTAGCTGGTGGTTCGGGGGACAAGAAGGTTTCCCTTGAGCCGGCTTTGGCCGGGCTTCCTACCCCGTCGCCCAGTTCACCGGCCACGACGACCGGCACACGGTCGAGAAGCCCGGCTAAAGCCGGCTCCGGCCAAGTTGACGGACCTGGCTACCACCAGCTAAAGCTGGTGGCAGACGGAGGCGCGTCGGAAGGCGACCCCTTGGTCGATGAGCTGACCACCAAGTATGGCCACTGGCTGGCCAAGAACCCGTCGCTGGAAGACGTGACGCAGTTGAGCCAGGATGTCGCACGATCGCTCAAAGAACGTGGCCTGATCGACGACGAGGCCGAAGCTTTGGAGCTCCACGACTCTCGGTTTCGCACGCTGGCCAACGCGGTGGCCGAGGCGCTGGGCGGCGAGCATCGCACGTTCGCCGGCGAGCTGCTGGCCGCGGTCGAGCACCGGCGCATGGATCTGTGGCGCGACCGCGTGAAGCACGTCAATTGGGAACTGTTCGACGAAGGCGTCCGCGAGTTTTGCTGGTACGCCCTGGAAGAAACCGTCAAGGCCGCGAAGAACGTCGGACAGCTTGCCGGGGCCGCGCACGCGGCCGAAGCGGAAAAATTCGCCACGGCGTCGCTCGACGACCAACTTGGCAAACCGTTCGACGCCGGCGCGCTGCGGCCCTTCGTCGCCTTGCGCGAGCAACTGGAGAGCGACTTCAAGCAGCGGGTCTTCTTCTGGCCGCGGCAGACCGGTCCCAAGGGCGACCTGGTCGACGACGAAATGGGCCGCGTGCTGCAGGTGCCCGGCTGGAGCAACATCTTCACGCAGCCGATCATCAACCGCATCGAAATGCTCTCGACCGGCGTGCGCACCGACATCGGCGTCAAGGTATTTGGGCCCGATCTCGACACCATCGATCGCGTGTGCAAGGAGGTGGAGGCGGCGCTCAAGCCCATCAACGGCGCCCGCGACGTGATCGCCGCTCCGTTCATGGGCAAGGGTTACCTGGAGATCGACATCGACCGCGAGAACGCCGCCCGCTACGGCATCTCGGTGGAAGACATCGAGAACGAGATTGAAGTGGCCCTGGCGGGCAAGGCCATCACTTATACCGTCGAGGCCCGCGACCGCTTCCCCGTGCGCATCCGTTATGCGCGCAGCGAACGCGAGGACGAAGAGAGCGTGCGGCGTTTGCTGGTCAGTCCGGGCAGCATGGCCACCGGCGGCGGCTCGTCGATGGCGTCAACTGCCGGTTCCACGGGCGAGGCGATGAACACCACGGGCCAGAGCGCCGGGCACGCGGCCTCGCCGGGACATGCCGCCCGCGGCAAGCCATTGATCCCGCTGAGCGCCGTAGCCGACGTGCGCGTGGCCGGCGGGCCGGCCATGATCAAAAGTGAAAACAGCCAACTCTTGAACTACGTGACGCTCATGGTGCGCGGCCGCGACGTGGTGGGCTTTGTCGACGAGGCGCAGCGCGTGGTCGCCCAGAAGGTCAAGCTGCCCGAAGGCGTCCACATCGAATGGAGCGGCGAGTTCGAGCACCAGGTGCGGGCGGCCAAGACGCTGCGGGTGGTGTTCCCGGTGGTGATCGTGCTGATCTTCGTGATTCTCTATCTGACCTACAACGACCTGATGGACGCCATCCTGATGATGCTGGCCGTGCCCGAAGCCTTGGCCGGCGGGGCGTTCTTCATGTACCTGTTCCCCAAGATCGTGCAGGGCTGGGACGCGCCGCCGATGGATTTCAGCGTGGCGGTGTGGGTGGGCTTCATCGCCTGTTTCGGCATGGCCACCGAGACGGGCATCATCATGCTGGTCTATCTGCGCGAAGCGATCGAAAAGCGCGGCGGGCTGGAAAATATCGAGTCGTTGGCCGAATTGCGTCAGGCGGTGATCGAAGGCGCGGTGCACCGGCTGCGGCCCAAGCTGTTGACGGAAGGCGTGGCGATCATCGCCATCTTTCCGATGGTGTTTGCCAAAGGTGTGGGCGGCGAGATCCTGGCGCCGATGGCCTTGCCGGTGCTGGGCGGGCTGCTGATTTCCGACGAAGTGGTTGACCTGTTCTTGCCCGTGCGGTTCTATTGGGTCCGCCGCGGGCGGTGGTTGAGACTGCAAGAAGAGAAGCGGCGCACAGCGGCAGGGCAAATGTAGAGTCGAGAGGATGATGTTCGATTTGAAGGTTCGTGTCGTCAATCCCGTGAATCTTGCCCGCGAGGTGTTGCCATGACCCCGATCATCACCAGTCCGGTGGAGCTCCGCCAGCGCGGGTTCGAAGTGTTGGTGGCTTCTCTTGGCTGGGTCAATGCTGTTCGCTTTCTTCAGCAGTATGAAGTCAGCCCGCGCGACTATACCAAGGAACGCGATCAAATCCTGCCCAACTGGGATGCGGAAACGCTGGTTCGCCTCGCCAGGGAACGTAGTCGGTCCGAGCAGTAGCCGATTTCTGCACACATTGGCGGCTTCCAGTCGCAGACTTGGCCGCTGACCGGTGGCCGCCACGGGATTCGCAGCAGCTCACCCGGCGGCCCAGCCGCGCTGGACAAGGGAAGAGCTTGCGGCCCTGGCGTGGGAGAGAGTCAAGCACGAGGACTGGGACGAGTACGATAATTTGCCGGAGAAGCCATGCCCCACTTGACGCCTCCGCTGGCCGACACTATATTCGGTCAAACGCATGCCAGCCGTCGCTACCGATTCCCTGAAGGCGTCCAGCCAACTGCTCAAGGCCTTGGCCGATCCGGTGCGGCTGCGCATTTTGCACCTGCTCTTGGAAGCCGACGAAGTTTGCGTCTGCCATATCCACGAAGCTTTGGAACTGCCCCAGCCGACCGTATCCAGGCACCTGGCGTATCTTCGCAAACGTGGGCTGGTCACGGGCCGCAAGGAAGGTCTGTGGGTGCATTACCGGTTGGCGAAGGCAAAAACCAATCTCCATCGCGGCATCATGGTTTGCCTCCACACCTGTTTGACCGATATGCAAGAGCTACGCCGCGACCGCGAGCGGTTGAAAAGGGTCGCACCGTGCGGCGATGAACGCTAACGGCCTGGCGCTGTTTTTTTCGACAGATATATATGTTTAGGCAGATATGTAACGTAACGCGCGGAGAGGCATCGTGACGATCATCAGGGTCTGCTGTTGGTTTGGCGTGTTTGGGCTGATTGCGGCGGCGGCGGTCTGCTTGGCCGTTGAACGAGATGAAAAGCGAGACGCCGGCGCCTTCGTTCGGGCACTTTGGACGGTGCAGCGGTTTGGTACCGCGGAAGCCGCCGATCCCAGGCACGACGAGCGGACGAAGGCGCTGCTTACGGCCGCGCTGGCCAAAGACGGGACGATCACCAACCGGGCAATTGAGAACAACCTGATGGATGCGAAAACCTACCACACGCTGGCCGGCGCCGACGACCGTTTGCAAGCCTCCGAAATGCGTCAAGCGCTCGACTCGCAAGCGCCGAAGACGCGCCGCCGGCTGTTGCCCCGCGTCGCGGCTCACCTCGACGCTTTGACAACCTCCTTCGAACGGATCGACGCCGCACATCTCGCGGCCGGCGAGAAGCTGGCGGAGTGGATCGCGGCCAACTACCAGCCCGGCAGGCCGCTGGCGATCCTCTTCGTTTGCACGGGCAACTCCCGCCGCAGCATCCTGGGAGCCACGATGGGCAACGCGGCGGCCGCTTACTGGGGGTTGCCGCAGGTCCACTGTTACAGCGGCGGCACGGCGCCGAGTGCCTTTAACCCGCGGACGATCATCGCGTTGCGGGCGATCGGCGTCGAGATTGAGCCGACCGGCGAGGAGGCCGAGCGAGGCGCGGAGGGGTCGCCGAATCCAAGCTACGTGGTGCGCTGGGGTGAAGCGTCGAGCGACGCAACCTCGACCATGGAAACCATCGAATTCTCCAAGCACTACGGCCATTCCGCCAACCCACAGAGCGGCTTCGCGGCCGTGATGGTCTGCACGCAAGCCGACGCGGAATGCCCGTTGGTCAAAGGCGCGTCGCGGCGCATCTCGATGCCCTACCTCGACCCCAAAGCCTACGACGACAGCGAATATGAGGCCGCGAAATACGCGGAACGGCGCGACGACCTGGGCCGGCTCATGCTCGCCGTGATGCTCAAAGCGCGACGGCAATTGGAACGGCAAGTTGGCAAGTAGGGTGGGACCAGCGAGCTTTGCGAGCGCCGGTCCACCAAGATTAGGCGCCAGGCAAAGGTCAACTCAAGTATTTCTGAACCCTGAACCCCGAACCCTGAACCCTGAACCCCGAACCCTGAACCCTGAACCCTGAACCCCGAACCCTGAACCCTGAACCCTGAACCCTGAACCCTGTGACGGTGGGCCGGCGCTCGCAAGCTCGCTGGTCCCACCCTACAGAGAAACATCGAGAGAAAGGAAGTGTTCGAAATGACCCCCTCGTGCGCCTGTGACCGCCCGCCGCGCCTCTCGTGGCTCGACCGGTTCCTGACGCTGTGGATCGCTCTGGCCATGTTGGCGGGAGTGGCCCTGGGCAACTTCGCGCCGGGCCTGGTCAACGGCGTCACGCAGTTGGCGGTGGGAACGACGTCCATCCCGATTGCGGTCGGCCTGATTCTGATGATGTACCCGCCGCTGGCGAAGGTCCGCTATGAGAAACTCGGCGAAGTGTTTCGCAACACGCGCGTGCTGGGACTGTCGCTGGTGCAGAACTGGATCATCGGGCCGGTGCTGATGTTCGCGCTGGCGGTGCTGCTATTGCCGGACAAGCCCGACTACGCGGTGGGCCTGGTGTTGATCGGCCTGGCGCGTTGCATCGCGATGGTGATCGTCTGGAACGATCTGGCCGAGGGCGACCCGAAGTATGCGGCCGGCCTGGTGGCCTTCAACTCCGTGTTCCAGGTGTTCTTCTATTCGGCCTACGCCTTCGTGTTTCTCAAGGTCTTGCCGCCACTGTTGGGTGTCAACTTTGGCGAGGTCGATCTCTCTGGAATTACCATCAGCGCCGTGGCGCAAAGCGTGTTCGTGTATTTGGGCGTGCCGTTTCTCGCCGGGATGATTACTCGCTTCATGCTGGTGCGCGCTCGCGGACGCGAGTGGTACGAGTCGGTGTTCATTCCGCGCATCAGCCCAATCACGCTGATCTCGCTGCTGTTTACGATTGTGGTGATGTTTTCGCTGCAAGGGGAGTCGATCGTTCGGCTGCCGCTCGACGTGCTGCGGGTGGCACTGCCGCTGGCGATCTATTTCGTCGTCATGTTCGCCGTGTCTTTCGCGATGGGCAAGATGCTGGGGGCCGACTACTCGAAGACCACGACCCTCTCCTTCACCGCGGCCAGCAACAACTTCGAATTGGCGATCGCGGTGGCGGTGGCCGTATTCGGCATTGATTCGGGGGCCGCGTTCGCGGCCGTCATCGGCCCGCTCGTCGAGGTGCCGGTGCTGATCGGGCTGGTCAACGTGGCGCTGGCCCTGCGGCAACAATACTTTCGGTCGAATGAGGTCGTTGCGGCATCGAGTTCACCAAGCGAGCGGCCGACCGCGTCGTTGGAGCGATTGTCGAAACCGTCGTAAAAAGGAGTCAACAGTGCGGAACCCGGCCCGGCATGGACGCTCGGCGGTTGTGGTCGCGGTTGCGATGCTCGTGTTCGCAGCGGCGCAAGACTCGTTCGGCCAAAGCGGTGTCATGGACGACGCCGGGCCGTCGGACGAAGTCCTGGTTCCGCGCGCGCGGCGGCGTTATGGCCCGTTGGAGGTCGTGGCGGAGTCGATTTTTGGCAGTGGCACGGATGAGCCGTTCACGCCGTTGCTGCTCAGGAACTTCTTCACCGATGGCTGGGACGACCCGTGGATCGCGCCGCCCGAAGATGCCGATATGCCACGGCGGCAAGGGTGGGTCAACTCGGCCGACGGCCTGTTTTTTCGCAACCTGGTGCTGGTTTACACGAACACCGAAGGTTTGCCCTCGGGGCAGGACGCGAACCTGGGGCTGTTTCAGTTCCAGTCTCCCCTGAGCCGCCGGCTGTGGATCAGCCTCGACGAGCCATTCGTGACCACGGCGAGCAGCATCGGCGGAGTGGGGGGCGCCACCGCGTTCGGCGACTTCAACATCACGACGCGGGTGATGCTGCACGAATCGCGGCGGACGTCGGTGATCGCGGGCCTCCGCACGCGCATGCCCACCGGCACGCTTTCGACCTTCAACGGCCTGGAGAGACTCTTTCCCGACGTGCAGTTCTGGCATCATTTCGCCGGCCGTTGGAGCATGCGTGGTTCGATGGGCCTCGACGTTCCGCTGAACAACTTCAACGTGCTGCCGACGAACCTGCAGTCGATCTTGGCCATCGGGGAAACGATCACCGAGCACGATCGTTTCCTGATCGGCGACTTCCAATACTACGTTTCGGCCAATATGCACAACAATCTCAGCAGTGCGCCGGGCCACACCTTTTTCAGCCTCACGCCCGGTTTCCGCACGCACTTGGGCGGGGAATACTTCCTGGCCGGCGGCTATGAGATTCCGCTTGTCGGCCCGGATCCGTTCGGCAACCGGCTGACGTTCTTCTTTGTGAAAGGCTTCTAATACGCCGCTCAGTACAACCGCCGGCGAAAGAGCCATCCCGCCACGGCGAGGTTCACGACACCAATTAAGGCCATGGGCCAAAACTCGCCGAGCAGCATGTTAAAGGGCGTGCCTTCCAGGAATACGCCCCGCAGCACCACCACGAAATAACGCATCGGATTCAGCAAGGTGAGACGCTGCAGCAACGGCGGCATGTTCGCGATCGGCGTGGCAAAACCCGACAGAATAATGGCGGGCACCAAAAACAGAAACGCGCCAAGCAGGCCCTGCTGCTGGGTCACCGCCAGCGAGGAAATCATCAGGCCCACGCCAATCGCGGAGACCAGGAACAACGCCACCCCCGTGTAAAGCGTCAGTAGGCTGCCCAACAGCGGAACCTCGAACCAAAATACCGCCGTGGCGATAATGAGTGTGGCTTCCGCCACGCCGATGAAAAAGCCGGGCAGGGCCTTGCCCATCAGCACCTCGGCCGGGCGATAGGGCGTGACCAGCAATTGATCGAACGTGCCCTGTTCGCGCTCTCGCGCGACCGACAGCGACGTAACCAGCATCGTCACCACCAAGGTCAGCAGTGCGACGATGCCCGGAACGATGAACCAGCGGCTTTGCAGGTTCGGGTTGAACCAGGGGCGCATCTCGAGTTGAGCGGGCGGCTTCGCTTGTCCGTGGCGTGCCGCCCATTGGACGTTGAAACGGTGGACGATGCTTCTGACATAGCCCAACGCCAGCAGGGCGGTGTTGGAATCGCGGCCATCCACGAGCACCTGCACCCGCGAGGAACCGCCGGTCGCCAAGTCGCGGCTGAAGCGCGGGCCGACGTGTACCACCAGCAACGCCTCGCGGTTGTCGATCAGCGGAACGATCTGGCCGTCGTGCGTCAGCCGGGCGACTTCGCGAAAATGACGAGAAAGTCGGAACCCGGCCAGCAGTTCCCGCGCGTCCGGCCCCGTGTCTTCGTTATAGACGGCGTAGGGAATGTCGCTCAGATCGTAGGTGGCCGCATAGCCGAACACGAGCAACTGAATGATCGGCGGAACGACAATCACGAAGCGGCTTTTGGGGTCCTTGAGCAGCGCCAGGAACTCCTTGATGATCAGGGCGAACACCCGTTGCCAGACGGTCATTTCTCACTCCAGCCGCTTGCGCGATTTCCAGCGGGTCAAGCCCAGGAAGAAGGCCGCCATGACGAGCAACGCCGCGCCGTTTGGCAGAATGATTCCCGGCACATCGCCGGCCAGGAAGACCGTTTGCAGTATGGACACCAAATAGCGCGCAGGAATCAGGTGCGTGATCGCCTGGATGGGGCGCGGCATGCTGCCGATATCGAAAATGAAGCCCGACAGAATGAAGGCGGGCAGGAACGTGACAATGATGGCGACCTGTCCCGCCACGAACTGATTCTTCGCCACGATGGAAATCAGCAACCCCATTCCCAGGGCCGCCAGCAGGAACAGCGCGGAGGCGGCGAACAGCACGGCGAGCGAGCCGCGCAGCGGAATGTCAAACAGCCACACGGCGGCGGCCACCGACAACACCAGTCCTCCCGTGCCCAGAACAAAATAGGGGATGAGTTTCCCCAGCAGGATCTCGCGGACGGCGACGGGCGTGACGAGCAGAGCCTCCATCGTGCCGCGTTCCCACTCGCGGGCCATCACCATGGCGGTCAGCAGAGCGCCGATGAGCGTCATGATGACGGCAATCAGCCCCGGAACGAGAAAGTCTCGACTGCGCAGCTCGCTATTGAACCAGACCCGCTCCGTCACGCGCACCGGCGTTTGCTCGCCCACCGCGCTCGTTTGCGCCTCGTGCTCGAGCCATTTTTCCCACGCCCCAGTCACGTAACCGTGGACCAACCGCGCGGTGTTGGCGTCGACGCCGTTGAGAATGATCTGCACGCGAGCGCCACCGGGGCCGCGCCGCCGCCGCGCGAAGTCTTCGCGGAGATGGACGATGCCGTCCACTTGGCGTGTCCGCAGCGCCTGCTCGGCCTGGTTCATCGTCGACATGGGGATGGGGTCGAAGTAGCGGGAATGCTGGAACGCGCTGACGAAGCTGGCGGCGTCGGCGCTCGGTTGCTCGACGACCACGGCCAGCGGCACGTGTTCCGCGTCGAGTGAAAGTCCGTAGCCGAAGATCAAGAGCAGCACCACCGGCATCACGAAGGCGATGGCGATGCTGCTCGGATCGCGCAGCACCTGCAGAAACTCTTTCCGCACCAGTCCGCGGAGGCGCATGGCGCCCCCGCCCCGCGGCCGATCGGGAACGTGCCGTTGCCCGTCGCCTTCGTTCATGCGGTCTGTCCTCGCCGCCCGCCTTCGATCAGGTGGATGAACGCCTCTTCCATGGTCGGTTCTGGTCGCGTGGTCGAGCGGGCCAGAAGCTTGACGTCTTCGGGAGTGCCGAGGGCGAGTATTTCTCCGCTGGCCATGATGGCCAGCCGGTCGCAATACTCGGCTTCCTCCATGAAGTGGGTGGTCACGAGCACCGTCACGCCGCGTGCCGCGAGCTGGTTGATGCGATGCCAGAATTCGCGTCGCGCCAGCGGATCGACGCCGGAGGTCGGCTCGTCGAGAAAGAGAATGTCGGGCTCGTGCATCAGGGCGCAGGCCAGGGCCAGGCGCTGTTTGTAACCGAGAGGCAGCTCGGCGCTGGTCGCATCGGCCAGAGGTTCAAGTTGAAACTGTTCCAGCGCCCAGGCCAAGCGGTCGGCGCGGCGTCGGCCCGACAAGCCGTAGGCACTGCTGAAAAACCGCAAGTTTTGTCGCACGCTGAGATTGCCGTACAGGGAAAACTTTTGCGACATGTAACCCAGACGGGCCCGCGCCGCGGCCGCCGCGCGGCGAACGTCGACTCCCGCGACGCGCAGCGCGCCGGCGCTGGCCGGGAGCAGGCCGCACAGCATCCGGAAAGTGGTCGTCTTGCCCGCGCCGTTCGCCCCCAGCAAACCGAAGACTTCGCCCCGCCTGACGTCGAACGTCACGCGGTTGACCGCGACGAAGTCGCCGAACCGCCGTTCGACGCCGCGCGCTTCGATCACGCTTTCTTGCGAAGCGGCCGCCGCTGGGGGCAAGGCCGCGGGAACCGCGCTCGTTGCCTCCTTTTCGCCATTCGTCCATTCCTCAACGGCCGCTCTCGGCCGGCGCGATTGAAGCATGGCGATGAAGCTGTCTTCAAACCGCGGCGGCACGCGCTCCAGGGAAGCGCCCGCCCGCTCCGAAAGGAATCGCTGGGCATCAGAAGCTAGCCCGCTCTCCAGGACCAACCGCACCCGATCGCCCTGAATCACGGCGTCGACCACCCCGGGAGCGAAGCGCAGCCGGGCTTGAACGTCGCGCTTTTTCGCGGCGGGCGCCGACACCACAAAAGTGCGGCCCTGCAAAGACGAACTAAAACTCGCCGGTGGACCTTGTCCCAAGACCTCGCCCTCGTGCAGCACCACGACCTCATGGCACCGTTCGGCCTCGTCCAGATACAGCGTGCTGAGAAGCACGCTCATTCCCTCTTGCTCGACGAGACGGTAGACGATGGACCAGAGTTCCCGCCGCGAGACGGGATCGACGCCCACGGTCGGTTCGTCCAGCAGCAATACCGGCGGCGATCGGACGAGCGTACAGGCAAGCCCCAGTTTTTGCTTCATGCCTCCCGAGAGTCGGCCGGCCATGCGGCGAGTGAACGGCGCCAGCCCGGTCATGCCCAGCAGCTCGCGGTAGCGGTCCGCTCGCTGTTCATGGGGCACCCCTTGCAGGTCGGCGTAAAGAGCGAGGTTTTCGGCCACCGTGAGATCCTCGTACAGGCCAAACCGTTGCGGCATGTAGCCGATGGTGCTTTGCACGGCCAGCGAGTCGCCGGAGGCGTCTCTGCCCAAAACAACGACCTGGCCCGCTTCGGGCGCCAACAGCCCCGCCGCCAGCCGCATGAGGGTCGTCTTGCCGGCGCCGTCGGGACCAATCAGCCCTGTCACCGCTCCACGGCGCACGCCAAAGCTGACGTTCCGCAGGGCTTGAGTGCGTTTGCGCCCGGCGCCAAAGCCCTTGTCGACGCGGCGAAACTCGATGACGGCGGCGCGTGAATCAGCACCCAAAGTTGGCGTTTCACCGTTTGACGAGTTGGCAACCATTTCACTCAGCGGCTTTCCTCTCCGCCCAGCCTTCCGCGGGGCGAGGCTGGTCCAAGGGCACGTATACCGTCACAGGCATGCCGAGCCGAAGCTCGTCGCGCGGGTTCTTGACGAACACGCGAACTTGATAAACCAGGCGAGTGCGAAGTTGGCGGACCTCCACGGATTTCGGCGTGAATTCGGCCGTGGGCGCGATGAAGCCGATCCATCCCCGATAGCGCTTGCCGGGATAGCTGTCGGTCTCGACCTCGGCGGCCATTCCCAGACTTATCTTCCCCAGGTCCGGTTCCGAGAGATAGGCCCGCACCCAGACCGGGTCGCTGAGCGCGAGGGTATAAACGCTTTTTTGGGGCGAAGCCATGTCGCCCGGTTCCAGGATGCGGTCTTCGACGGTGCCATCGCTGGGCGCGTACAGAGAGCAGTCGGCCAACTCGGTTTCCGCCAGGACCAATTGGGCCTCGACGTTCTTCAGCGTGGCGCTGGCCTCGGCGATGTCCTCCTTCCGCGGGCCGGCGACGGCCAGATCGAGCAACGCTTGATTGGCGTTGCGTCGCGCCTCGGCCACCTCGGCGGCGGTTTCGGCGACGTCGGCCTCTTGTTGGGAAGCGGACTTCGACTCGGCCAGAGAGCCCCAACGGCCATAGGTCCGTTTGGCGTTTTTCAGGTCGGCTTCTGACAACTGCACGTCGGCGCGGGCCTTGCGGATTTCCTCGCTCCGCGTTCCCGCCTCCAATCGCGCCACGACTTGCCTTTGGGCCTCGACCTGCGCGGCGGTGCGCTCGGCTGCCGCTTTCAGGCGGCGCGCGTCGAGCGTGGCCAGCAGTTGGCCTTGCCGCACGCGATCGCCTTCTACGACGTGCATGGCCGCAATCCGGTCGTTGCCGTTGAAAGCCAGTTGCACCTGCCGAATGTCTACGTTCCCGTAAAGAACCAGCTCACTGGCGGGCTTGCGCTCGTGAACGAATGGCCAAGGCCAGGTTAGCGCGCCCGTGGCGGCGAAGCCGGCGACAAGCAAAAGCAAAACCACACGCGCGAGCTTCTTTCTCGAGATCGCCGCCTTTTCGACTGCGTGGGCTTCCGGACCAAAGGAAGGTCCGCTCTGCGTGGCCGCCGCCTGACTGGCGGCGACGACCGCGGGACTGGCTGACGTGCCGCGTGCTTCCGATACTTCTTGCGTTGTTGCCGTGCGCATCGCCGGGCCAATCAAACCTTGCGTTCGTTTGTCAGCACCAGCCCATTCCGCTGAATCAACTCGTGAATCCCTTGGACATACGGTTGAACGTTCTCATAGCATTCGGAGACCAGCCGAAAGCGGCAATGCGAGGGCGCCTTGCCGCCGAGGGTGCCTTTGAGCGTGGGGTTTTCCATGGCGAATTGCACGACGTCGCAATCGCGGTCCTTGATGAACTCGTAAAGTTGCATCATGAAGCGCTTGTCGCCAAAGTCGCCCGCCACCTCGAATTCGACCTGGGGAACAATGGCGGACACCGTCTCCGCCGCCCTGGCGCGCGCCTTGTCGAGGGCGACCTTGGCCTTTTTGGCCTTCGCTTCCTGATGCACGAGCTTGAGAATCTTGTTCTCCCGCTCGATCTTCTGGACCACACTCCTGTCGGGGAAAGCAATCGCTTCCGTCGGACAGATATTGCCACAGGTGGTGCAACCGACCATGCAGCGGTAGGGCTCAACCACCACGGCCTTCCGCTTTGCCTCGTCCATTTCAAAAACCAAGCGGCCGCAAGTCACGTAGCAGAGGCCGCAGTTGATGCAGGCTTGTTCGTCAATGGCTGGAAACCAAGGGATTTCCCTCCGCGGAATGCCGTGCCATGCGGCCTGCGCCGCGCTTGGCGCGGGCGTCTGGGTCGCTGCCATGATTGACGTTCTCCTTTGTTGGCCAAGGAACCCCACAGATTGGCAAAAGCCGTCGACTCGAGCGGAGACGAGTGATGCACGCCGCGCGCCGAAGCTGGTGATAAGTGAGCCGATGCCCGCGCACTTCCTCGAATTAAGCATGACAGGTGCCAAAGCGCTCGCGAAAACAACGGGCCTGAACAACCCACTCCCATGTCGCGTGTTCACCAAGATCGCCGTCCTTTGCGGCGGCATTTGCAGGTCAGGCGCGCTGCCGGGCGCGCGAACGGGCGAAATCGCACACGACGGCTCAAACCTTTGGATCTTTCCGCCACGGAAGAATCGCGATCCGCCCCGCCTGTTGGTCGATCACTTCGCGGAGGTACGCGGCCTCCTCTGCCTGGCGCGCCAAAAGCACCGGGTCGGTCACCACGAGCGGGGTCAGGCTTTGGTTGACGACCCAGGCGAACGGCTGGATCCCCGCCCGTAGAAGGTCTCGTTGCAACTTCGCCGCTTCATGCACCGGCGTGGCCTCCGGCAGCGTGACAATCAGCACCCGCGTGAATCGCGAATCGCGGAGCCGCGGCAGCAACTTCTGGACGGATTCGGGCATCCCGCTGCTTTGCCGGGTCACCTCGCGGTGGTACGCCAGTGCCGCATCCAGCAAGAGAATCGTGTGCCCGGTCGGAGCGGTGTCGAGAACGACGAAGCCCTTCTCTCCGCCCGCCACGGTCTGGGCGAAGGCCTGAAAGACCGCGATTTCCTCCGTGCATGGCGAGCGCAGATCTTCTTCGAGCAGGGCCTTGCCCTGTTCGTCGAGCGAAGCGCCGGCGGTCCGCATGACCTCGGCGGTGTAGGCGGCGGTCTCGGCCCGCGGGTCGATCCGGCTGATCGTTAGGTTCGGCCGATCACCGTTCACCGCGTCCGACACGTGCGCCGCCGGATCGGTGGTCGTCAGGTGAACCGGAAAGCCTCGCTCGACAAGGGCGACCGCGAGGGCCGCGGCCACCGTCGTCTTGCCGACGCCCCCCTTGCCCATCGTCAAAATCACACCATGGCCGGCGGCGGCCAGTTCGTCCAGCAGGCCGTCCAGGGATGGCAATGCGGCCGCGCGCCGCGGGCGATCCGCGATCGGTTTGAAGGATTCTCCGCGAACAAAAGCGCGGAGGGCATCGGCTCCGAGAAGGTTGCGCGGCGCCAAGGGCAGTATGGTGCGGACGAAGTGCGTCAGCCCGGCGGGAATCTGGTCCAGCGTTTCGCGGCTTCGCAGTTCCATCGCCAGCGCGACGGGGTCGCACTTGTCCGTGGCCACGAATACGCCGTTGACGACAAGCTGCTGATTGTCGATCCGCAGCGCCGACAGTTCCTGGCTCGTCCGTTCGGCTTCTCCCAACGCGTCGGCATCGGGCCGGCTGACCAGGACGAGCGTGGTCGTCGACGAGTCGGCGAGCGCCTGAATGGCGTCGCGGTAGAGTTGCTGTTGGGCCTGCAAGCCGGCCAGCGGCCCCAGGCACGACGCGCCGGTGGTATTCGTAGCCAAAAAGCCGTCCCAAGCGGAAGGCAGCGACATCAGCCGCAACGTATGCCCCGTCGGCGCGGTGTCGAAGATCACATGGTCAAAGCCGGCGGTGCCTTCGCGGTCGCCGAGCAGACGGGCAAACTCATTGAAGGCCGCGACCTCGATCGTGCAGGAACCCGAGAACTGTTCTTCCATGCTGGCCACTGCCGCATCCGGCAAGACGCCCCGGTACGGCCCGACCATTCGCTCCCGGTATTCGCGCGCCGCAGCTTCGGGGTCGATATTCAGGGCCCACAAGTTGGGCACGCCGCGCACCTGCGTCGGCTCGTGTCCTAACTCGGTGCCCAGCACCTCGTCGAGGTTGCTGGCCGGGTCGGTACTGACCAGCAGCACTTTCTCGCCCCGGTCCGCCAGCGTGACCGCCGTGGCGCAGGCGAGCGAGGTCTTGCCGACGCCGCCCTTGCCGGTGAAAAAGATGTTCCGCGTGGGAGTTTGGAGAAAGTCCATGCGGTGTCTCGCTTTCTTAACAACAGCCCGCCTGTCCACACGCACTGGCCGCGGCTTGCGCCAGCGGCTGGCTGAGCTGCAGACCGCACCAGCGGGCCAACATTTCGCGAGACGCGTAAACCCCCTTGCCCACCACGCGGCCGTCGACGCGGATAAGGGGCAGGCACTTCACGTCGTACCGGGCCAGCAGTTGCTGGACATCAGGGTGGGCCGTGAAGGCCGACGCCTGCTGCGCGAGGTTGTAACGCTCGACCGCCACGCCCTGCCCTTTGAGCCAGTCCAGGTCGGCGGCGAAACGCGGCAGCACGGGGTCGATGTTTGGGCCACACAGGCCGGTCGGACAGCACATCGGCCGATCGAAGACTTGGAGCAATGTCATGGTTTTGTCCTTTCTGTCAAAGACGCGGACTGTCACGAATTATTATCGTTTATCGTCGATTAACGCTGATTGTTTGAAAAAAAACCGCTCAGAGCGCGGCGACGAGCTGCTTGAGCCGCGCCAGCACAGCCGTGTTGACGCCGTAACAAACTTTGGGCCCGTCGATCTCGCCCGTGATCAGGCCCGACTCCTTGAGGGTTTTCAGGTGCTGCGACACCGTCGATTGGGCCAGGTCCATCTGATCGACGAGCTCGCCGCAGATACACGCCTCTCGGGCCAGCAGGATGCGCAGAATGCGCGCCCTGGCCGGGTGGGCGAGGGCCCAAGCCAGCTTCGCGAGCGCCTCGTCTTTGTCGCGGCTGTCCGGGACCGGCCGCGATGCCTGATCGGCCGGCGTCACGCAGCGTCGTTTGGCGTTCACCGTTTCGGTCCTTATTAAAATCGTTTATCAACGATGAACGATATGCGGCAATGGCGCCCAAGTCAAGAGAGGAACGTGCAGTGCCGCCATGGCAAGGAGGAGCCTTTTGCGCCTTTGCTCCTCAGGACGCTGTTCAACGGTGGCTGGGATTGAAGCGCGCCGTCAAGAAAAACCCGCCGTGTTCTGTAGGGAACGGACTCCGTGCCGTTCTGTGAACCGGCCAAATACCGTCGAATCGCACTTTCCGGAACGGCACGGAGTCCGTTCCCTACAGAGATGCTCTTTACATCTTGCCAAACGGTATCACCACCGAAAGTTTCGCTCCGTCGCCCAATACCGCTTGGTCCGTCGGAGTCGCGAGATGGTGCATTTTTTCGACGAGGAGTAAGCCATGCGGATCGCTGGCAAGCGAGTGACCAGAACGCGGCTCATTGAAAGTGGCCGGTTTGTCGTCGCGGTCGACGTGGAAATGGTCATCCCGGCCGACGATCCCTCCGAACCGTGTTATGAAGCCGAGAAAGTCGAATTGTTGAAAGAGGTCGCGGCCCCCGCGGAGAGCGGCGACAGACCTTGGCTACTCAAGCACGGCCGAGTGTATGAGCTCGTGGGTGCGGAGTGATCGTTGCCGGTGCGAAGGCACACACGAGGCGCAGGTGGCTTATTTGCGACGTGGACCGATCGGCACGCGCAGTGTCTGACTGTCGGCGGGAGGCGCGGGGCGATTGCCAGGGGTGGGCGGATCTTCCACGATCCGCTTCCAGCCGCGGGGCGTCCCCGGCACCTCGAACACCCCCCAGAACTTCTTCCACGGATTGTTGATGGATGGCGGGTCGAAGAGATAATTGATGCTGTTGCCGTTGGGCAGTTCCAGGCTGACCGCCTTCGGCATCATCTGTTTCTCGGCCAGGACTACGGTGGCACGCTGATAGTTTGCCCTGTCTTCGGGGTGCATCGGTTCCACTCGCAAGAGAATTTTTTTGCCCACCAGATCGGGCGGCGTGACGAGTCGCATCCAATAGCGCTGGCGCATCTGCGCCGCGGTGGTGCCAAACACAAATGGCAGGGGGCTGTTGGAGATCGCTTTGCCCTTCAATTCGTCGGGCAAGCGGCGCTCGATGAGCTGTTTTTCTTTGTAATTGAACTCATAGACGGCATTGCCGTCACAGACCCAATATTCGCCGTCTCTCTTCACAAACGACGGCGGATCGACCGTCGGGTCTTCCGCTTCTTCGGTGATGCGGTAATGCCCCTTGTCGGGCGCGGCATAGAGGATGACGCCGCGGTAGATACGGCTTGGCACGTCGGCTTTGCCGAAGACCTTGTCGTATTTCCAGCTTTGAAAGGTGCAATACAGCGTCTTCACTTCGCTCGTTTGCTTCTCCCAGGCCTGAAGCACCAGTTCGAGTTCCGATTCTTCTTCCGGCGAAAGTTGGCCCCACGAGGCCTGCGGCCGCCGCGGCTGCGGGGCGAACTGGCCGAGCCTGCCGCCCAGGGCGGTGTGGGGGCGGGCGGCGACCTGCGGCGGTGCTTTCGGGCCATATACCGACTGGCTCTTGCCCGCTCGCGGCGCCGGCGGAGCCGAACGGTTGGCCGTCCGTGCGTTGCGGCGCGGCGCGTCCTGACCCAGCGCGGGTCCGCACAGCACGCTCGCGAACAGTGAGTTTCCGATTACCAACACCAACCTGCTCCGGCCGGACAGCATAGAGTTTCCTCGCATCGAAAATGGGGCCGGATGGTAGCAAATCGGCGAGAAGCCCCCTAGCCCGAATGCTCCAGCCAAGCCAGGAATTCTTCGGGCCGGCTGAAACACTCGACCGCGAACCCCGCGCCCCAGGCTTCGACGTCGGCCAACGTGCGGCCGGCCGCGTAACAAACCGTCCGCACTCCGGCCCGGCGCCCCGCCTCGATATCGAACAGATAATCGCCCACCATCGCCACCTGCTCGTGCGGCAGTCCCCAGATCGCGCAGATATTCCAGATTCCGGCTGGGTTGGGTTTGGCGGGTGCGTCTTCACGAGCGACGACCGTGTCGAAGTGCAGATTCAACCGCCGCAGGGTGAGCAGCGTCGCCTGCCGCCCGTTTCGCGTAAAAACCGCCCGGCGAAGCCCGCGTCGTTCCAGGGCGGCCATCAAGTCGGCCACGCCGGGCATCAGCGTGGCCCGTTCGGCGCCCTCGCGCTCATGCCGGTCGAGGATGGCCCAGCACTCGCTTCGCCGCGGTTCGGGAAGGTCGGCGAGCGCTTCCAAAATCGGCTGCTTTTCGACGAGGCCCATTTCGCGGCGGATGCGATCGAAGTCGAGGCCCGAATCGACGAGCGTGCCGTCCAGATCGAAGATCAGTCCGCGGATCACGTTTCTGTGTTCTGTATTCCGATGAATCCCACTATAAGGTAGACGATGAAACTCGCTCTCGTCCACGACTGGCTCACCGGCATGCGGGGCGGCGAAAAGTGCCTGGCCGCGCTTTGCCGGCGCTTTCCCGACGCCGAGCTGTTCACGCTGCTGCACGCGCGGGGACGGCTGGCGCCGGAGATCGAGCGAATGCGCATCAACACCAGTTTCTTGCAACGATTGCCCTGGATCGAGCGGCACTACCGTTATTGGCTGCCGGCCATGCCGCGGGCCATCGAGAGCTTTCGTCTGCCGGCCGACATCGACCTGGTGGTCAGCTTCAGCCACGCCGTGGCCAAGGGCGTGCAACCGCCGCCGGGCGTGCCGCACGTCTGCTATTGCTTCACGCCCATGCGTTATGCCTGGCAGTTGCGCGACGATTACTTCGCAGATCGGGCGGCCCCGGAGCCGTCCGGCCGGCTGGGGTCCGTGCTCGGTCTTCCCCGCCGCACGTTGTCGTCGACGCGCGACCAGCTTCTCGACCGCATTCGCGAGTGGGACCGTGCCAGCAGTCACCGCGTGACCCACTACGTGGCGATCAGCCAGACGGTCGCGCGGCGGATCGCCGATTGCTACGATCGGCCCAGCGAGGTCATCTACCCGCCGGTCGATACCGACTTTTACGCGCCGGCGGCGGTGGGCCGCGAGAACTTCTATCTCTGCGTGTCGGCACTCGTGCCCTATAAAAAAACCGAGCTGGCGATCGAAGCCTGCCGGCGCATGCGTCGCGATCTGGTTATCATCGGCTCCGGGCCCGAAACACGGCGGCTGAAGCGGCTGGCCGGGCGGCACGCTACTTTTTTGGGCTGGCAGCCCGACGAGGTGATTCGCGATTATCTCCGCCGTTGCCGGGCGCTGATTTTTCCGGGGCAAGAGGATTTTGGCATCGTGCCGGTCGAGGCCCAAGCCTGCGGCACTCCGGTGGTGGCGTATGGCCGCGGCGGCGCGACGGAAACGATCGTGCCGGCGGACGAGCGGCGTGCCGGCACGGGGTTGTTTTTCGACGAGCAAACGCCCGAAGCGCTGGTGGCGGCGTTGCGTTGGTTCGAGGCCCATCCGCATCAGTTTCCCGCCTCGCTGGCCCGCAAGCAGGCGCTGCGGTTCAACGCCGAGCGTTACGAGCGCGAACTGCTGGATTTGCTGGACGCCATCGCCGGCGGGCGACTTGGCGGACTGCGCCGCGCCGCGTGACGCGTTTCACCTGGCGGCCGACGGTGAGACCGATTTGCCCTCCGATCCGCCACGGATGTTCAAGCAGATTCAAGCAAGCAACGGGTCATCGTCCGCATCGATGAAGAAGCGGACGCCGCTGTCGAGATCGAGGACAAGGCGTTTCTGACGTACTGCCTTTCGGAGGGAGATCCGAGTATTACCTTGGAAGAGGTCCGGCAGGCATTGGCCGTCATTCCCGGCTCCCTGACCGAGGCTTGCTCCGCCGAGCGCGATGAGCGTTAGATGCCTGGCAGTTTTCTCGATAGGAGCGCCCTGGCCAAACATCATCTTTCATCCCCTTACGAACGGGCCGGGTCATCGACGCCACCACCTGAAAGGCTGAATGCTCGGCCGAGCGCAGCAGCTTTTCTGGCCCCCACGTAGGGCGACGTGTCGGTCGCCTATTCTGTGAGGCAGCGCGCGGCAACAGCCGATGGCGATCGCGCGATCGAAAGGTGGCGCGTGCCGAAGGAGCTGCTGGAAATCGAGTTTCCGCGGGCCGATCTGGTTTGCGAGAAGGATACTCCCTGGCGTCAGTGGGTTGGCTTCGCCCTTAACTCGCTAGGTCTGGAATTCCTCGAACACTCATCAACGCTCATTCACACGAATCGGAATTGCTTGAGCTTTGACAATCGAGGCGATGTATTATAATGGCCGCAATCCCGCGCGAGTTGCGCGGCACACGAAAAACACGGAGGTCAAAATGTCACGAAAGGCCGGCAAGGACAAGAAAAAACAGCCTCGGCGGGCGCGGGTTGCGGCACAAGGGGTTTCGGTCGGGCCACACGGCGAGGCCAGGCCCGGCGCCACGCCGCCCAGGCTTCAAGTGGCGTGCGCGAGGTGGACCAGCGGCCATTATGACGAGGCCGAATTCTTTTTTCGCGACCTGCTGGTAACGGATCCCGACGATCCGCACTTTGCGCGCTATTGGTTGGCGTCGTGCTTGTTCGAGCTAGGCAGGTTCGGCGAGCTCGAGAAGTTGCTGCGCGAGCGCGACGAACACTCCGGCGTGTGGCGATTCGTTCAGGCGCTCGATGCCTTCCGCCACCGCGGCGACAGCGACGAGGCGCAGCGGCTGCTGGTCGAGGCCGACCGGCTGGAACCGGGTTTCAAACGCTACCTGTTGCAAGAGGAGTTGGTCGACGCGCGCCGCGAGGTGCGGTTCGACGCGAGCACCGCCGAGCGGGCCTTTGGCTGCGCCCGCCTGTTCCTGCCGGCCTGGCGGTCGGTGCCGGGTGCCGCGGTGTGGGCGAGGCGGATTTTGAAGGTTCCACCAGCGAGCGCGCAGGCGGATGACGTGCCGCGCCGCTTCCCGCACGACGAGCTGCGGTCGCTCCCGTCGCGGCGCGAAACGTGGCAAGTCGGTTTGAGGAGGTGCCAAGACGAGCGGCCGGGCGACGACGGGCTTCCGGGCGACGATGGGGCGATGTGGCTGTTCGGCGTGGCGAACATCGAAGGCCAAGAGATGCGGGTCATGACCGTGATCGACCGCCCGCTTACGGAAGTGGTGGCCTGGAACGAGCTCGTGCCGGCCTTTATCCGTCCGCTCGACGGCAAGCCCGCGCGGCCCGCCGAGCTGGTCGTGGGCCGTCGCGACTTGTGCGATGCCTGGAAACCTTGGCTGGCGAAAATCGGCGTCGGCTGCCGGTGCGAAAAAGATCCGCAACCGGTCGGGCAAATGCTCGAAGGCATGCACCGCCTGCTCGAGCAGGAAGACAAGCCGCCCGCCGAGGACGTCGATATCCGCGACTTTCCTCAGACCGACGCGGTGTGGCAGGCCGACTTTGTGCGGTCGCCGGCGTGGGTCATGAACGAACGCGAAGGGGCGTATCGGCCGTGGTCGGTACTCGTGCTTGAAAAGTCGCCTGCCAGCGCGCTGCTGACCGCGCACACGCCGGGCGGTCCCACGCCCGACATGCTGCTGGAGTTTCTCGTTCGGGCGATGTGCGGCACGCGCGGCCGGCCGGCCCAGCGGCCGCGGCTGATCGAGCTTTCCGATTCGGATGGTTACGACCACCTCCGGCCGCGGCTTGAGGCCGCGGGAATCGCTTGCCGGCTGGTTGACGAAATGCCCGAGTTCAACGACTTCTGTCTCGACTTGGCCCGCAGCATCGACGGCTCCGAGAAGTGCGCGTTGGCCGACGGCAAAGGCGTGACCCGTACCCAGATGGAATCGTTCTATGAGGCGGCGGAGTATTATTTCCGCGAGGCCCCGTGGCGCCGCGTGCCGGGCGAAGTGCCGATCGAAATCCGTTGCGACGACCCGGCGATGGGCCCGCGATACGCGGTCGTGCTCGGGCGAACGGGCGTGCAGTTGGGCCTCTGCGTCTACGACGACTTGGAAATCACCAAGGCGATGCTTGGCGGCTACGCCGGCCCCGATGAGAACCGCGCCTTGGCGGTTTGCTACGACGAGGCGCAGATCATGGCGGCGGTCGATCTGCAGCTCATCGAGCGGTTGGGCTGGCCGGTCGCCGCGCCGGAAGCGTGGCCCGCGGTGATGCGGCTCATGCCGGGCCGCACTCCGCGTTCTGCCACCGCCGAGGAACTGGTTTTCCTCGACGCCTGCCTGCGCGCCATTCCCGATTTCATCAAAGCGAAACGGACCTCGCAGACATGCCACCTCGACGTCGCCGGTCGCCGCGTCGAACTGCGATTGGCGTATCTGTAGCAGATTGGGAGCGGCCATGTCGAGATGGTCGTCAACCGGCGGCCGACAAACTCGCTGGTCCTGTCCCGCCACACCTTCCGCTTGTGGCCGTTAATCCGCCGGCCTAGACTCCGGTTATGGCAGCAAAGGTATCGAAATGAGATTGGGCACGTTCTTATTCTGCGCGACGCTTTCGTCGCTCGCCTGGGGCGGCGACGGCGATAACGCGCGCCGGCCGGGCGAAGAATCGGCCGCCGAACGGGGCTACCGCTGGCTGACGACGAAAACCTACTTGCCGCCCGACTTCGATCAGCAAGTGTTCGACGATCTGTGGAAGGTCTGGGAAGAACCGTCGCGTTCGCGGGCCGAAAAGGCCACGCCCGAAGAACGGCGGAAAATGGCCTTTTCCCGTTACGGGCTGACCGAGGCGCCCGGACGAACGGGCGGAGTGGCCTTGCAGTATGTCGACGATGGACGCGGCGGCTGGGTGATGAACTGTTTTGCCTGCCACGGGGGCAAGGTGGCCGGCCGGGTGATTCCCGGCGCCCCGAACACGCTCTATGCCTTGCAGACCCTGACCGACGACGTGCGGGCAACCAAGCTGCGGCTGGGCAAGACGCTTTCGCACATGGATCTGGGCGGCGCGGCCATGCCGCTGGGCACCACCATCGGAACCACCAACGCCGTGATCTTCGGCATCGTGCTGTTGACCTATCGCGACGCCGATCTGAACGTCCACCGCGACCGCTTCCCGCCCACACTTTTGCACCACGACCACGACGCGCCGCCCTGGTGGAACATCAAGAAGAAAGGCTATCTGTATGCCGACGGCGGCGTGCTGAAGAGCCATCGCGCCCTGATGCAGTTTCTGCTGCTGCCCAAGAACGGGCCGGAGAAATTCCGCCAGTGGGAAGGCGACTATCGCGATGTGCTGGCCTGGATCGAGTCGCTGGAGGCCCCCAAGTACCCGTTCGAGATCGATCGCCCGTTGGCCCGGCGCGGCGAGCGGCCGTTTGTCGAGCATTGCAGCGAGTGCCACGGCACGTACGGTGTCAACGGCAGTTACCCGGAGCGGAATGTGCCGATCGACGTGGTGGGCACCGACCGGGCGCGCTACGATTCGATCCCCGCCTCGTGGCGCGACAACTATAGTGCCACCTGGTTCGGTCATTACGGCGAGAAGGCGGTCAAGCACGATCTGCCGGGTTACGTCGCCCCGCCGCTCGACGGCATCTGGGCCTCGCCTCCTTACCTGCACAACGGTTCGGTGCCGACCTTATGGCACCTGTTTTATCCCGACCGGCGGCCGGCCGTCTGGACGCGCAGCGAAGACGGTTACGACACCGAAAAGGTCGGGCTGGAAATCACCGCCTTCGACGAGGTGCCGCAGCAGGCCCGGCACGGTGCGGCGCGCCGACGCTACTTCGACACCCGCGAGTTCGGCAAGAGCGCCGCCGGGCACCATTTTCCCGAGGCGCTCAACGACGACGAAAAGCGAGCGGTGCTCGAATATCTGAAAACGCTGTGAGGCCGGCCAGCCGATCTGTGAAACGGTCGGCACCGGACGCAATCAGATGAATCGGATCGAAGAAATCGTCGTCGCTCAACCAATCGTGACCGTCGACGATCGTCACCTCGCGCTCGCGACCAACGCTCCCGAGGGCAGCCATCACACGCGCGCGGAACTCGGCGGGGCACCATCGGCGCAGATCGCTGCCTTCGGGAAACAGAGCCAGCACCGTGCGAATTTGTTGGCTGTCGAGCAGCGTCAGCAGATCTTGGAAGACACGTCGAGAGGCGGGAGCAAGACGGCTGTTCTGAAAGTAGGGGCCGAGTGCGCCTCGCTCGGCGGCGACGAACTGGGCGTACATTTGGTCGCTGCGGCGGTCGCCGCCGATCGGCTCCCAGCCATGCTCGTCGAACCAGGACGAAAGAACTCCCCAGGGAATGCTGGGCATAAACCCGCGCGCCACCCAACGTACCAGCGCGAAACGGTGTCGATACCAGGGCACGAGCACCCCGGACGTCGTCGTCACCGACCGCGGATCGGCCAAGGGACCGTAGCTCTCCAGCCAGTTTCGTTCTCCCAGCCCGATGCCGTGGCTTTCCAGCCACGTCAAATTGTCGGGCACCGCGACCTCGGCGAAGAACGTGGGCGACGTCTCCAGGATGAGCGTGTCGGGCCGGATGCCCGCATCGAGCAGCCGACGCAGCAACAGCAACTCGGTCACCGGCCCGCCGCCCGGCACCGCGAAGTTATACACGACCACCGGGCGACGTCGCGTCTCGGCCAAACGTTGTTCGAGCCGTCGAGCGTTCAGGCCGGTCAATGCCCGCGAGCTGCCGAGCACCAGCACGAGCGGCGTGCCTTTCGGCGCCCGAGCAAGGTGGCTGCGAAGCTGGTCGAGCTTCTCTCCATACAGCGGATCGTGAAACTCGGCCGGTCCCCAGCCGACCAGCGCCGACAGGGCCAGGTGAATCAAACCGAGGCTCACGAGCGAGCAACCGAGCGTTGCGCGTGCGGCCCGTGCTGTGCATCGGCACTTGCTCGACATGTTACCTCGGCAGATGTCCTGTTAAACTGGGGAACGGTATTCAGCGCTGCGTCGGATGTCAAGGCGATTAAGGGTTCAGAGTTCAGGATTCAGGGTTCAGGTCTTTGGTCTTGGGAATCCCGATTCCATTCATAGCGCCATCCCTCATCCCTCATCTCTCATCGCCAACCGCTCGCCGACAACGTAACCCATGATTGACAAATCCGAAGCTCGCGTGCGGCAGATGTTCGGCGAGATCGCCGGCCGCTACGACTTCTTGAACCATCTGCTGTCGCTCAACATCGACCGCTACTGGCGGTGGCGCACGGTCCGCGCCGTGCCGCCGGCCGCGGAGGGGCCGATTCTCGACCTCTGCACGGGCACCGGTGATCTTGCCTTGGCTTACTATCGGGCCAGCGGCGGGCAGGCCACGATCGTGGGGGCCGATTTTTGCCATCCCATGCTGGTGCGGGGCGATGCGAAGCGAAAAAATGCCGGCTGCAACGGGCAACTCACGTTCGTCGAGGCCGATGCCCAGCGGCTGCCGTTTCCGGACCATTACTTCTCGATCGTCTGCGTGGCCTTTGGGCTGCGCAACGTGACCGACACCGACCGCGGGCTGAGCGAGATGGCGCGGGTCTGCCGGTCCGGCGGCAAAGTGGCCGTGTTGGAGTTTTCGTTGCCGACGTGGAGACCTGCCCGTGCCGTTTACCTTTGGTATTTCCGGCGTGTGTTGCCGCGCATCGGCCAGGCACTCGCCCGCAATCGGCACGAAGCCTACAGTTACTTGCCGGCCAGTGTCGGTGAATTTCCCTGCGGCGAGGCGTTGGCGGTGCGGATGAGACAGGCCGGTCTGGGCGAAGTTGTCTTTCGCCCGCTCACGTTCGGCATTGCCACGCTCTATGTAGGAACCAAATGATGTCGAATTACGTGCTGGCCATGACCGGCGCCAGCGGCGCGATCTACGGTGTGCGTCTTTTGGAGCAACTGCTGGTCGCCGGGGCGGAGGTCGAGCTGGTCATCAGCCCGGCCGGCGCCGCGGTCATCGAGCAGGAACTGGGGGTGTCGGTCGACCTCGACCACTTTGCCCTCGACGATTTGTTGCCGCTCACGTTGGACAAAACGCCCGCCTTGATGCAGGCCGTATTCGGCACTCGCGCGCGGCGCGCGGCCGGCGACGACGGCCTGCGAAGCACCAAGGTGTCGGGGGAAAGCGTTTTGCCGGTGCGCTATCACCACTACCGCGATCTGCTGGCCCCGATCGCCAGCGGTTCCTCGCGCACGTCGGGCATGGTGGTTTGCCCCTGTTCCGGCGGCACGCTCAGCGGCGTGGCCCATGGCACCTCGGTAAACCTGATTCATCGGGCGGCGGACGTACATCTGAAGGAGCGCCGCAAGCTGGTGTTGGTGCCGCGCGAAACGCCGCTCTCGATGGTGCAGCTCGACAACCTGCGCCGCGCGGCCGAGGCCGGGGCGATCGTGCTGCCCGCCATGCCGGGCTTTTATCATGGCGTGCAATCGCTGCGCGACGTGGTCGATTTCGTGGTGGCCCGCGTCCTCGATCAGCTTGGCGTCGAGCATTCGCTCATGCGCCGTTGGGGAGAGTAGCCGATGTTCCGCCGCATGCGATTGATGCTGGAGATGGTGCGGTTCAGCCACACGGTGTTCGCGCTGCCGTTTGCGCTGTTGGCGGCGGTGATGGCCTGGCGCGAAGGGGCGGTCGCCTGGCGCTGGCGAGACCTGCTGGGCGTGGTGCTGTGCATGGTGCTTGCGCGAAGCACGGCGATGGCCTTCAACCGCCTGACCGACCGCGAACTCGACGCGGCCAACCCGCGCACGCGGTCGCGGCATTTGCCGGCGGGGCTGCTCAGCGTGGCCGGCGTCACGGCCTTCGCCGCGGTCTGCGCCGCCGGCTTTGTGGCCAGCACGCTCTTGTTTTTGCCCAATCGCTGGCCGGCGTATCTCTCGCTGCCGGTGCTGATTTTCCTTTGCGGCTACAGCTTCACCAAGCGGTTTACGGCACTGGCCCATTTCTGGCTCGGCGCCGCGTTGGGTCTGGCGCCGGTCGCCGCCTGGATTGCCATTCGCGGCGAGCTTGGCTGGCCGCCGGTCGTGTTGGGGGCGGCGGTGATGTTCTGGGTGGCAGGCTTCGACGTCATCTATGCCTGCCAGGACGTGGAGTACGACTCGCAAACGGGCTTGCACAGTTTGCCCGCCAGGCTAGGAGTCGTGCGGGCATTGCGTGTGGCGGCGGTTTGCCATTTGGGGACCGTGATCGCGCTGGCTGCGCTGCCGCTGGCGTACCGCGAGCTGGGTTGGATCTATCTTGTCGGCATCTTGGCCGTGGCAGTGTTGCTGGCTTATGAACACCGCCTGGTGCGGCCCGACGATCTGACGCGCGTCAATGTGGCGTTCTTTCACGTGAACGCGGTGGTCAGCATCGGACTGTTTCTGGTGGGCACGGTGGATTTGTTCTTAGGATATGCACCCTGGGAATAGCCGGAGGCACAATGATCGCTGAAAGAGCCGCCGAGATTGCTGAGCTTAGTACGCGATTTCGGGCGCTAAGAGCTGACGAAATTGCTGCAGAGATAGCGCGGATAACGCACCTCTTGAACAATCAAACATGCGAACCGGCGCCGACCAACATGCTGGACGTCGCGGACAAGCCGCGGGCTGATGTAGCCGCATGGCTGGCCGGGCTGAATCTGCCAAACACTCGCGTGCATGCGTGCTGGATAAGCCTTCGAGAAGGCGTCGAGATGCAGCTTTCGGATTTTGTGCGGCACTACGACGAGCTCTGGCTTCCCGGCGCTGACGATGTCTGTGTCTCGGACCCGAACGGCCAGTTCGTTCTCTTCTTCGATCATGAAGAGCGAATCACGGCTTGGTGTCAAACATGCGTCGATGCGGCGAGCCACGCAAGCAACTGACTACGAACCGAAGCTCGTTCCGCGCGAGAACTGGCCCGCGACCGAAGTTGAACCGCCGGAAGCTAATCGGCTTGTGAAACGTGTGGTTGTCGTGTCAACTGTCGGTTTCCGACAGTTCACCAGAAGTGGGGTGATGCATGACGATCACAGATAGTGCGTCGGCCGTTGCCGCCTTCGCCTTTACGGTGAATGTCAAAAGCCGATCGACGAGTTACGCGCCGTCGCCGATTGCGGTTAGCATGGCAACGGACAGATTTGTCAGTTCGCTAAAGGGGGGGTGTCTTGCGCTTTTCGGTCGCCATCGTCGGTTTGCGCCCGCCCCATCTCGCATTAAGATAGTTCATCATGGCATCATCAGTGCAACCCACCTTCGCCTCCATCCGCGACAAAGTGCTGACCGGCGAGCGGCTGACGCTCGACGACGGCGTCTACCTCTATCGCCCGGAAGTACACCTCAACGACCTGGGCGAGCTGGCCAACCTGGTCCGCGAGCGGATCAACGGCAACGCCGCCTATTACAACATCAACACGCACTTGAACCCGACCAACGTCTGCGTCTATCGCTGCACGTTCTGCGCCTTTCGCTCCGACCTGCGCGATCCCAAGGGCTACTTGATGAGCGACCAGCAGATTGTCGAGCGCGGCCGTGAGGCGGTCGAGGCGGGCTGCACCGAGATGCACATCGTCGGCGGCCTGCACCATCAGATGAAGTTCGATTGGTACGTCAACGTCGTCCGCCTGCTGCACCAAGCCTTTCCGCGGCTGCACCTCAAGGCCTGGACCGCCGTCGAAATCAACTGGTTCCAGCATCTCACCCGGCGGCCCGTGCGCGAAATCCTGCAGGAGCTGATCGACGCGGGACTTGGAAGCATGCCGGGCGGAGGCGCCGAAATCTTCCATCCCGAAGTCCGCGACCGAATCTGCGAGCACAAGGCCGACGCCCAGAACTGGCTCGACATCCACCGCACCGCCCACCAGCTCGGCCTGCGGACCAACTGCACCATGCTCTACGGGCACATCGAAGAGCCCTACCACCGCATCGACCACCTGATCCGGCTGCGCGATCTGCAAGACGAAACCGGCGGCTTCCAGACCTTCATTCCGCTGGCCTTTCACCCCGACAACACCGGCTTGAGCCACATCCGAAAGCCGTCGGCCCTGATGGACCTGCGCACGATGGCCATCAGCCGCCTGATGCTCGACAACGTTCCGCACATCAAGGCCTATTGGATCATGCTCGGCATCGGCACCGCCCAGACGGCGCTCGCTTACGGGGCCGACGACCTCGACGGCACGGTGCGGCACGAGCTGATCTATCACGACGCCGGGGCGGAAACGCCGGAAGTCCTTTCGGTTGACGAAATCTGCCGGCTGATTAGCGAGGCGGGGCGCGAGCCGGTGGAGCGCGACACGCTCTATCGCCGCATTGTGCGCGAGGGGGCCGAGTGGCAGGCGGCCGAGCCGATCGCGGCGGCGGTATAGCTTGCCAAAACTCTCGCGTCGGCCAAAATGGGGCCAGCGGACCTGTTTGCCATGCACTCTCAACGAAGGAGCCACGCTATGACCGATTCTGCCCGACGTGAATTCCTCAAGACGACCGCCGCGGGCGTAGCGCTGGCGGGCATTGGCGACTACGTGTTGGCGGCACAAGAAGAAAGCTCCGACGGCCTGCCCAAGCGGCCCTTGGGCAAGACCGGCGAGAAAGTCTCGATCCTCTGCCTCGGCGGCTGGCACATCGGCGCCATCGACGAAAAAGACGCCGTCGCCATCATGCACGAAGCCATCGACCAGGGCATCACGTTCTTCGACAACGCCTGGGACTACCACGACGGCAAAAGCGAAGAGGTCATGGGCAAGGCCCTGGCCGGCGGCGGGCGGCGCGACAAAGTGTTTCTGATGACCAAAAACTGCGCTCGCGACCGCGCCGGCAGCATGAAGCATCTGGAAGACAGCCTGCGGCGGCTGAAGACCGATCGGCTCGATCTCTGGCAGTTCCACGAGATCAACTACGACAACGACCCCGACTGGATTTTCGACAAGGGCGCCCTGGCCGCGGCGCTCGAAGCCAAGAAGCAAGGCAAGGTCCGCTACCTCGGCTTCACCGGGCACAAGCACCCCGACATCCATCTGAAGATGATCGAAAAGCCCTACGCCTGGGACACCGCGCAGATGCCGATCAACATCATGGACGCCCATTACCGCAGCTTCCAAAAGCGCGTGGTGCCGGTGTGCAACGAGAAGGGCATCGGCGTGCTGGGCATGAAGTCGTTCGCCGGCGGCTCGCCCAAGGGGCGCTTGCCCGACAAGGCCGGCTTGAAGGCCGAAGATTGCCGGCGTTACGCCCTGTCGCTGCCGATCAGTTCGCTGGTGTGCGGCATCATGTCGCGCAAGGATCTGCACCAGGATCTCGGCGTGGCCCGCAACTTCAAGCCGATGCCGAAGGACGAAATGCAGAAGCTGCTGGCCAGCACCGCCAAAGAAGGCGCCGACGGCCGCCACGAGCTGTTCAAGTCGACGCAGGTTTTCGACGGGCCCTATCACCGCCTGCAACATGGCTTCGAGGTGGAGAAGACGGGATAGTTGTTGCCGTGCCCGAACATGCAACCGGCTGCCGACCAGTGCCGGCGAGCTGCCTGGCGTCTTGCTAGCCGAAACAAGCCTATCGAATCGACGATCGCCGCAGCAACCGCATGCCGTTGGCCACGACCAGAAGCGTGGCCCCCACGTCGGCCGCCACCGCCAGCCAGAGCCGGGCAAGCTCTTGCGGACCGACGATGGCCGCCAACAGCACCGCGGCCTTGATCCCCAAAGCCAACGCGATGTTTTGGCCCAAAATCGCCCGCGTGCGGCGGCCGAGTCGCACCAGCTTCGGAAGCAGCCCAAGCTGCGGCGATAACACCACCACGTCGGCGGTCTCCAACGTGGTATCGCTGGCCGCCGGTCCCATCGCCACGCCCAACCACGAGGCTGCCAGCGCCGGCGCGTCGTTCACGCCGTCGCCGACCATCGCCAGCCGCGCGTGCGTGATGGTCAGGGCTTTCACTTGGTCGACCTTTTCGTGGGGCAGCAGATCGGCGTGAAACTCATCCAAACCCAGTTCCTGGGCGATCTGCCGGACCACCGGCTTGCGATCGCCGGAAAGCATGACCAGCGGCCGCACGCCCAACCGTCGCAATTCGGCCAGTGCCGCCGCGGCATCGGCACGCGGACGGTCTTCAATCGCCAGTGCGCCCAGAAAGCGCTCTTGCGATCCGACCAGCACGATCGTCGCCGCGCCATCGGCCAACAACGCTTCGGCCACGCTTCGCACTGCCGCCGTCGGGCCTCGGGCGCCCTCGGCAGCCAGCGGCGGCTGCGAAAACAGCGACCAGTTGCCCACGAAGAACGTTTGTCCGTCGAGTTCGCCGCGGACTCCATATCCCCGCAGCGCCACCACGCCGGACGCCGCCGGCCACTCGACGTGACGCCGCCGCGCGGCGGCCACGATGGCCAGGGCCAGCGGGTGTTCGCTGCGGCACTCCACAGCCGCCGCCACGCGCAGCAGCTCCTGGTCCGACACGCCCGGTGCGGGAACGAGGCGCGACACTTCGGCGATTCCGCGTGTGAGCGTGCCGGTTTTGTCGAGCGCCAGCGAACCGATTTGCCCGGCACGTTCCAGGAATTCGCCGCCTTTGATCAGGATGCCGCCGCGGGCCGCCGCCTGCAATCCGCAGACGATCGTCACGGGCGTCGAAATGACCAGCGCGCAGGGGCAGGCGATCACCAGCAGCACCAGCGCCCGGTGCAGCCACTCGACGGGCCGGTGCGATTCGGCCCACGGCGCGTGCCAGCTCATGGCCACGAGCGGCGCCACGGCCAAGACCAAGGCCAGCGCGATCACCGCCGGAGTGTAGTAGCGAGCGAACCGATCGACGAAGCGCTCCGTGGGCGAGCGGCCGCGCTGCGCTTCTTCGACGAGCCGCGCAATGTGGGCCAGCGTGCTGTCGGCCGCCCCGCGACGGGCACGCACGACGAGCGCGCCCTCGCCATTGACGCTGCCGGCGTAGACGTGCATGCCGGGCTGCTTTTCCACCGGCAGCGCTTCGCCGGTGATGGGCGACTGGTTGACGTTCGACGCGCCGTCTTGCACCTCGCCGTCGACCGGCACTCGCTCGCCGGGCCTGACCAGCACGAGATCGCCGGGCGTCAATTGGGCGGCGTCCACCTCGCGCAGTTCGTCGCCCTCGTAGCGATGGGCCTGCGGCGGCACGAGCTCGATGAGCGAGCGGACCGCGGAGCGCGCACGCGTCAGGCTGTAACTTTCCAACCACAGCGAGACTCCGAACAAGACCATCGCCGTGGCGGCCTCGAAGTAATCGCCCGTGGCCAAGGCGCCCGCCGCGGCCAGCGTCATCAGGGCATTCATGTCGAGAGCCCGCAATCGCACGGCCCGCCAGCCGGCACGGGCCACGCTGGAGCCGGCCACCAGCGTGGCGGCGATGGCCAGCGCGTTTCCGGCCGCCGGCCAGCGCAGCAACCACTGCGTGGCAAACCCGATCACGAGCAACACCGCACCGCTGAGCGTGCTGCGGCGAATCCGCGCACGCGGCGAGGCGGTGGGCAGGCTGGTGTGCGACACGACTTCGGCCGCGAAGCCGATCTGCCGTACTTCGGCGGCGATGGCCAAGGCGTTCAGGCCGGCGTCATGCTCGACGACCAAGCGTCGATTGAGATAATCGGGCGCCAGGTCGACGACGCCCGGCAGACGTCGCAGACCTTTCTCGATGAGCGACAGCTCTTCGGGGCAATCGAGTGCGGGCACATAGAGCGTGGCCGAGGTTGTGGCGGGTGCGGAATCCATTGTGCTGGATTGTATACCGCGCGCCCGATTCCGGGCCACCGTTTGGAGAGGGAGCGCGGCGGCGTAGGGTGGGACCAGCGAGCTTGCGAGCGCCGGCCCACCGAGAGCGACGTCGTTTACTGGGAAGGCGCGGCATGGACCGCATGCGGCGGTTCGCCGTAACAGGCAGAGTGCTTTACTTGATGAGGGCTGGATTCCTACTTTCGGCCGCGACTGCGCCAGGCGAACAGCCGAAGGCCGACGGCGCCGAAGCCCGCCAGCACGACCAGCGCCGTTCTGACGACGAGTTGGTCCGTGGAAACGGCGGGGCCGTTGACCCAGTAGAGAAACGGGGCCAGCGCCAGCGTGGTCCAGCAGCAAAATTCGGCCGGCGCCGAGATTCTCGCCGAGCTCGGCGGCGCAAAGCCAACCGCCGGTGAGGTCGGTCCCATTAAGGCGCTCGTCGATGCCGAGAGGTTCGACGAGATCCGCCTACTGAGCAATTTCCAGCCTGCTTGGAGCAAACTCTACGGCGAATGGCTTGGCAAGACGCCGACGATCATCCCGGTCGAGCTGGCAAAACCAACCGACTATGTCGGAATCTTCCGCATTGCCGATGGCGAACTGGCGAGAATCGTGCGCGAGACGGCCGACGATCTGGTCGAAATCTGCATTCACACCAGTCCCGGCGCGCCAGCGATGGCCGCCGTCTGGTTACTGCTGGGAAAGACCCGCTACGCGGCAACCTTTTATGAAACACATAAAGGGCGATACTGGAAGACAGAGATCCCGTTCGACCTTACTATTGATGCGCTGCCCGAATTGCTCCGCGGCCCGGACAGCAAATTCGCGCACCTCGCCGCGCACGTCAAAAATACGGCACGAGGTTGAGCAAGCTCTCGACCGCGGCCACGTCGGGCGCCGCCGGAAGCGCATTGGTCGCCGGCCCGTAATACTGGCAATTTTCGGCGGCAGTTGCCAGAAACCCCTTGATCTTAGCGACGGCCGCAGTCCAGCGCTCCGCGTCTGCTGATCGAGCCGCGATCGCCAGCTCAAGCATTGCCGCAAACAGGTTGCAGATATTTCCGTCGATGCCGCCGCTCTCGTCATGCAAGAGCTTAATTGCTCGCCTCAGTCGTTCGATTGCGTCGCGCGCGGTCCGCGGGGCTTGCCGTGCCGTCGCTTGGGCGTAGATCCAAGCCGAGTACGGCTTCTTGCCTAATTTGAGCCGCTCATCGAGCGCCTCATCGCTCCAAACGCGACCTTCGAGCCGGGCCAGATCTGCGCGGAGGAACGGCAACCAAGGAACGGTGGTTGATTGCGCACTCCAATCGGCTTCCTCCAGCGCTTGGGTTGCACGCACCAGATCGCCGTGCCGCAATAAGGCGTGAATACGATCATGCGTCGTTCGCGCAAGGTTCCCGCCGTCGCCTAACCGGCGCTGCAGCGCTTCGGACCGCGCAAATAACTCGTCCCAGCCTTGCTCTCGGGTGATCGCCATGGCGCGGGCCAATGTGTTCCATAGCTTGACCCTCGTCAACGGCCTGAACCGCCGCGGTTCACTTTGAGCCTTCTCGGCCCATGCGCGGAGCAGCGCCGAAATCTCGGCGAAACGATGCGCGTTGAAAAGGCTTGCGGCATGTTCGGCCGCGGCGTCAGCCTCCTCGTCGTCCGACGTGAGCGGACCAAGAGCCTCGATTCGATGGTGCGCCTCCCCCGCAATAGAAACCGCGTCGGCGAACCGGCCATTGTGCCTGCAAGCAGCGGCGTAAAGTCTCGAAAACTCGATCGCCATGGTCCCGTCGATCGGCTGCAAAAACCGGCATCGACGAGCGCGGTCGCCTAAGTCGGCTGCCTCGCGATAGCGGTTTTGGTCATCGAGCCACCTCAGTCGCTCCAGCACTCTCGCCGACTCTCGCCTATCGAGCGGTCCAACCGCGTCGAGCAGTGGGGCCAGGAGGCCAGCATTGTGCAAACGGCCCGCCAGATCGGCAAGCGATTGCACTTCCCAGACCTCGGTCGCGACGCCGTGAGCAAACTCGCTGCCAGACGCACAGATGATAAGGCTCAATTGGCCGCACTCACGATTTGCGGCATCGAGTTTGGCACGGACGTCGCCCACCGCTTTCAGTCTACCGCCAGGCTCAAGTTGGACGACAACCGCCGCCGCCCGCAGCAACGGAAGGCCGAAACCAGTCATGCAGTCGAGCACAGCCAGCGCGGCCGCGATCGTCATCGATTCACCGCGCGCCCTGAGGCCGGTTAAATTCTCGAATCGAAACGCGAAACGCTCGGGCACGGTCCACGTCTCCGCGACGCCGCTCGCCTGCAGCAACGCGGTCAGAACATCGAGGATGTCTTCATGGTTAAACGGTAACTTCCCATCGACGCTCCAATAATCTTGGTCGCGAAGCGGCCGCAACGGAAAGACGTGACCAGTTCGGGATTCGTCAATGGCGAGACCGATAATACGCGGTTCCGGACGGTCGCTGACGGCCGTTATTTCGCGCCCCGGAGCCCAGCGATCGATTACCCCGACCGGCAGCAAAATATCGTGCTCCCTGAGCGCTGTCATTACGCGTTCGAGTTGCCAACCCGACATGAGCCACGCTGCGTCCGATCCCTGCCATATTGCGATGAGTCGGTCGATGCACAAGACGGGATTGGTCCGCCAAAGCGCTTCGGTGCCCGCCTCCGCCATGTCGGCCGTGAGCCACGGAGTGTTCACAATCGGACTGTGACTGTTTGAGGGTTGCCATTGCCGGCTTGAAGAATCACCTGCCCGTCTAGCCAGACAAAATCAGGCTCGGCCCTGTGGAAGTCGGGCCGCTCGCCGTTTGTCCACACTGCAACCTGCTTTCCAGCGCTGCCGAAACCCGTAAGTTGTGGAGGAGCAACGTCTTTAGCTCCCCTCCAGCCCACACGCACGCCGCCAGCATCGGCGGCAAGCACCAGCGCACCACCGGTTCGCAGGGGGACTTCAGCCCAGCGCAATGAAGCCGGTGCGCGCGACTCTCGACGATCGGCCGTCAAGCCGGCACCAGCGCTGGCCGCAAGTGCCAAGTCCGGCTCGACCGCGACGAGCCATGATGGCGGAGCTCTGCCGAGCTCATCGAGCTGAAGAACCGGTCCCTCGCCGGTCGGCGGCTGCGGCTTCCCGCGGTCGGCAAGGGCCTGTCGCGCACGAGCCACCTCGTCGAGCCAAGCCATGTACTCGGGGTCGGCTTCGGCGCACTCTCGCACCGGATCGTTCGGCATATTTCCGCGGGCCAACCCCGCGATCACCCGCCGCACCTCGGCGGCGGCCTCCTCAGGCACCATTCCAACCCGGAGATAGTCGGCGCACATGGTCGCGGGCAACCAGGCCGATTCGCCGCAACGAACGGTCAGCGGTCGATCGAGAAATTCAGGCCATAGTCCAACGTCGCATTGTCCCGCCAGGGGAAGATCATCCGCCGGGGCCAGTAATACAATCGCCGGATCGTCGACGTGGAAGCGGACCACTAGCCATTCGATGGCCGCCTCGACGGGCGTTTCGAAGACGTATAAATCGCCCGGTGCCGGCCCCCCACTCGCCCGCGCCGGCTCCTGTGCAGTTGCCTCCAGCCGTGCCGCTGCCTCGACGATCGCCTGCCGGAGCCGCTCCGCCCGATCCTGCCTGGCCATGGGTATACCCTCGCTTTTCATGTCTCTGTACCTGCCTGCGATTCATTAACCAGCACGATACTTATTCGTCCGGCTTTTCGCCCAGAATTTCCCGCAAAATGCTCCGCAGACGCTGCAGGTAGTCGGACAGCGTTTTGGCCGACATCGTCAGCCGCCTGGCCAGTTCGGCCTGATTGGGCCGCGATATACCTTCGTCTTCGATCGTTCGGATCCACTCCTCAAAGACCGCCGTAAGACCTTTGCGGACACGCGCTTGCTGCTCCTTCGCAATCCGCCCCGGAACGGTTCGCTTAAGCATCTCGAATAGGTCCCTCGTGTCGGTGCCGTCATCGGGCCGCACGAGCCTCACCAGGCGAAGCGACTCGTCCTGCCCCTCGTAGGCAAGCTCGCCCGCGGGTACCGCGTGCCTTGCCGCCCAGTCGTCCCGCGCGCGTGAGGCAATCGCCGCCACGAGGTCGGAAACGCGAAAACAGCCAATGCCGTCGGCCTCGATCCCGTTGAGAAAACCGATCATCCATTCGCGGCCGCTGTCCGAGGTCGTCACCAGCTCCGCCAGGGCGTCGCCCCACTTGGCTGCTTCCGCGACAGCTTTGCGCAATCGCTCAAAATCGCAGGGAGTCGAGGCGGCGTTGGCGGCGCCCAGCAGAACAATCGCTGCGCTTCGCAAGCGTCCGTCGTCGGTTCCCCTGACAGACGCTTTGCCGGATGTGGCCAAATCGGCCACGGCGGACTCCAGGTTTTCAAACACGGCGTAGCCAACCGGGTCGCGCCGGAGCTGTCGATCGAAGAGAAAGCGATCCACGTTTCGCCGGATCAGCCCCTCGATGTTCGGCAGCACCATTGCGCGGCTGGAAGAGGCGAAGGCCTTTCAGAACCTGGCCGTGAGCAAAAAGAAGGACGCCGATGAACGGGCAGAAGACGAGCGCGCCGGCCGCAAGCTGCAAAAGGCGATTCGTGCCATGCTGGCGACGTTGCCCGACACGTTGATGAAGGACCGCGCCGATTTTCTGACCATTTTCGACGAAGCCGTAACGAACGCCGGCTTGCGGTTGGCCGCGCCGGTGCGTCGGGCCATTCTCGACGCCCTCAGCGAGCGTGATGAGACGGCCGCCATCTGTCGCGATGAAGAGGGCAACCCCGAGCCTGACAGCGAGTTGCGCGACACCGAGAACGTGCCGCTGGGTGAAGACGTTTACGCCTATTTCGAGCGGGAGGTGAAGCCGCACGTGCCCGACGCCTGGGTCAACGAGACGGTCCGCGACGAAAAGGACGGCGGCATCGGCATCGTGGGTTACGAGATCAACTTCAACCGCTATTTCTACCGCTATCAGCCGCCGCGCCCGTTGGAGGAAATCGAGGCCGACATCAAAGCCGTCGAGCAAGACGTGCTGCGGCTGTTGAAGGAGGTGGCTGGATGAGCGCGGCGCGATACACACGCGAGAGACGCCGGACGAATTGTCGGGACGCCGTCCCGACAATCGCGCCGGTCCGTAGCACCGAAGGTGCGTCATTCGATAGCGCAGGGTGCAACCCTGGGTTGCGGTGGCGCGCAAATACCGTAGCCCTGAAAGGGCGTCATTGCGGAGTCCAACGCATACCGTCACGCCCCGATCAGGCGCCGGAACACGGGCACGGCTACAACGTAGGGCCGGCAACTTTGGCCCGTCGACGGACTGCCACTGACCTGCCGCCGGCGCAGGGAGGCCGCCGATGACAACCACGATACGCGATCAGGCCGCTGTTCGCTGCTGGAAGCGATATCCGGAATATCGACCAATAACGCATCGGTGGCTTACCTCGGCCCCCACGACTTGGGCCGTAAAGAAGGTTTCTTGGTTGTTCCACGCTACCGGTAGCGGGACGACACCCAACACCGGCGATCAGTCGTATTTTGGCGGGGATATTCCGTGGGTTAATACCGGCGACCTCAACGACGGGTGGCTTGATGACATACAGAAGTCAGTCACCGAAACAGCGATAATAGATCATTCCGCATTGAAGGTTTATCCAGCCGGAACATTGCTAATTGCCCTTTACGGGGCGACGATAGGCAAACTCGGCATCGTATCGAGGCCAGCAGTTACTAATCAGGCTTGCTTCGCGATGGCTCGGCCCAAGGGAGTGGATGTTCGCTATGTGCTTTATTGGTTCCTCGGCAATCGTGAAAGAATCGTCGCGATGTCGTATGGTGGTGGCCAGCCGGACGTTAGCGGAGAGTTGATTCGCAACCTCCGAATCAACGTACCGCCGCTATCGGAACAATGCTGCATCGCGGCGTTCCTCGACCGCGAGACTGCAACCATCGACGCCCTTGTCGCGCAAAAGGAGCGGCTGATTGCACTGCTGGAAGAGAAGCGGCGGGCGGTCATCAGCCACGCCGTCACGCGCGGCCTCGACCCCGCCGCGCCGCTTAAAGATTCCGGCTCTCCTTTTTGGGGACCGATTCCTGATCACTGGACCATGACTAAGCTCCGATACCTGGTCCCCGACGAGCGCCAGGTAATGTATGGGATCGTGCTTCCTGGTCCGCACGTTGACGACGGCATCCCAATCGTTAAAGGTGGGAACTGTGAGGAGGGCCGTTTACGACTTGAGTTTATGAGCCGAACATCCAAGGAGATTGAAGCTGGCTACGCACGATCCCGCCTCCAGGAAGGTGACATTGTTTACGCCATTCGAGGGAGCATTGGCGCCGCACAAATTGTCCCGGCCGAGCTAAGCGGAGCGAATCTTACTCAAGACGCGGCGCGAATTGCTCGGCACCCTGGCGTAAATGTGCGCTGGCTCCTCTACGCTGTTCGCTCGATGCCTTTTTTTGCCAAGCTTGAAGCCGGTGCGCTTGGGGCGACGATTCAGGGAATTAACATCCGCGACTTGAAGCGCGCGGACCTCCCGTGTCCGGGAATGGGCGAACAGGAGCAAATCGCGCGTTTCCTCGACCGGCAATGCTGCCAAACTGACTCACTCATCCAGCGAGTCGCGGACGGCATTGCGCACCTGCACGAGTACCGCGCCGCCCTGATTTCCGCCGCCGTCACGGGGCAAATCGACGTGCGAGGCGAGGTATGATGAAGGAGAAAGGAGAACCAACGATGACCCGTATTGTCGTTCAATCGAAGACCGACCCTGACGGCACGCTACACCTCGATGTTCCGCTGGGCAGGGATTTGGCGAACCGCGAAGTGTCGATCACCATTGAGTCGGAACCGTCAGTGCCGCAACAAGAATACTTGGAGTTCCTGCAAGCGACAGCCGGCGCCTGGCAAGGCGATTTCGAACGGCCAACGCCGACCCAGTCCGAGGAGCGAGACGCATGGCCTTGATTTGAGCCGGCTTTAGCCGGGCTTTCAACGCTTTGCCACCAGCTTTAGCTGGTGGTGCCGGGGTGCCAATCATTGTTGCTGTTGAGCCGGCTTTAGCCGGGCTTCCGAAATGTGGAAAGTGGCTTTGAATCAATGGCTAAAGCCGCAAATGCAAAAGCCGGCTGAAGCCGGCTAACGAAACGGGTACTCGGGGCGACAACCACCAGCTAAAGCTGGTGGCAAATACTCTAAGTCCGGCTAAAGCCGGCTGCAAGAAAACCGTCTTCGCCGGCGAATCATGAGCATATAGAAGCTGGAAACGCGGCGGCGAGCTGCAACCGCAGGGCGTTTCAAGACTGGCAAACGCATGAATAAAACCATCTCCGAACAGGCCCTCGAAACGGCCATCGTCGCCGACCTGGTCACGGCGCACTACGTCCAGCGGCCGCCGGCGGCGTTCGACAAGGCACTCTGCCTCGACCCCGGGCCGCTCGTCGACTTCGTCGAGGCCACGCAGCCCAAAGAATGGAAAAAATTCGTCGAGCAGCACCGCGAAGCGGCACGCGATCAGTTGCTCAAGCGCGTCGCCGACGCAATCACCGCCGACGGCACGGTTACGGTTTTACGCGAGGGAGTGAAGGCCACCGGCTGCAAATTCCGGCTGGCGTTCTGGAAGCCCGAAACCTCGCTGAATCCCGACACCGACGCGCTCTATCAGGCGAACCAGTTCACCGTCATGCGTCAGGCGCGGTACAGCGAAAAGAGCGACCACAGCCTCGACCTGGTGCTTTTTCTGAACGGCTTGCCGCTCTTCACGGCCGAGCTCAAAAACCCACTCAACGACCAGGACGTGACCGACGCCATCGTCCAGTACCGCCGCGACCGCGACCAGCGCGAGCCGCTGTTCGCGCTCGGCCGCTGCCTGGCCCATTTCGCCGTCGATCCGCTGCTGGTGTATGTGACCACGCAGTTAAAGGGCGACGACACCGCCTTTTTGCCCTTCAACCGCGGCGACGGCGAAGGAAAATACCGCGGCGCCGGCAATCCGCCGCCCAAGCTCGGCAGCGGCTTCAGCACCGATTATCTGTGGCGCGAGGTCTGGGCGCGCGACAGCGTGCTCGACCTGATGCAGTACTTCGTGCAGGACGTCCGCGAGCGCGACGAGCAAGGCAAGCTCAAACGCTCGATCGTCTTCCCGCGCTATCACCAGTTGGAATCGGTGCGCGAGTTGGTGGCGCATGCCCGCGAGCACGGAGCCGGGCAGAACTACCTCGTTCAGCATAGCGCCGGCAGCGGCAAGTCGAACTCGATCGCCTGGCTCGCGCATCGCCTGGTGTCGCTGCACGACCACCACGATAAGCGCGTGTTCGACTCGGTGATCGTGGTCACCGACCGCGTCGCGCTCGACCGCCAGTTGAGCCGCACCGTGACTTCCTTCGAGCAAACGGCCGGGCTGGTCGAGCACATCGACGAAGGCGGCAAGCATCTCAAGCAGGCGCTGGAGGCCGGCAAGCAGATCATTGTCACCACGCTGCAAAAATTCCCCGTCGTGCTGGAGGAGATGCGCAAGTTTGGCCAGGAAACGCTGCCCTGGAGAGCCGATGGGCTGCGGTTCGCCCTGATACTCGACGAGGCCCATTCGTCGCAAGGGGGCGATGCTGCCAAAGAGATGAAATCGGCGCTGCGCGTCGGCTCCGACGACGAAGAGGGCCAAAGCGCGGCCGACCTGGCGCGGAAAGACCAGCAGGCCCGCGGACGCATGCAGCACGTCAGCACCTTCGCCTTCACCGCCACGCCCAAGCACGAGACGCTGGAAATCTTCGGCGTGCCGAATCCCGGCGGCAGCCCGGCCTTTATGCCCTTCAGCCTCTACAGCATGCGGCAGGCGATCGAAGAGGGCTTTATTCTCGACGTGCTCAAGAACTTCATCTCTTATCGCACCTATTGGACGCTGCTCAAGAAGGTCAAGGAAGACCCCAAGTACGACCGGCAGAAGGCGAGCAAGATGCTCACGCGGTTCGTGTCGGAAAACCCCAAGACGATCCGCGAGAAGGTGCATGTGATCGCCGAGCACCTGGCCCACAAGATTTTAGACCAGATCGACCACCGCGCGCGGGCCATGCTCGTCACCAGCTCGCGGCAGCAGGCGGTTTCGTACAAGCTGGAGATTGACAGGTATCTGGACGAGAAAGGCTATAGTTGGAAGGCCGTGATCGCCTTTTCGGGCACGGTCAAAGACGAGGAGACCGGCAAGGAATACACCGAGGCCGGCATGAACGGTTTTTCCGAAGCCCAGACCGCGGCCAAGTTCGCCACCGATCCCTATCGGCTGCTGATTGTGGCCAACAAGTTCCAGACCGGCTTCGACCAGCCGCTGCTGCACACGATGTACGTCGACAAGCGGCTGGCCGGCGAGGTGAACGCGGTGCAGACGCTTTCGCGCCTGAACCGCACGCTGCCGCCCTACAAAACCGACACCTGCGTGCTCGACTTCGCCGACAACGCCGAACTGGTCAAAGAGGCGTTCGGCCGCTACTTCGGGCAAACCAGCCTGGCCGAGGCCACCGATCCCAACGACCTGCACAAAGTCGAGAGCGCGCTGAAGAAATACAACTTTCTCTTCGCGGCCGACGTGGAGAGTTTCGCGGCTGCGTTCTATAAGCCCCGGGCGGTGATGGAGAAGGTTTACGCGGCGCTCAAACCGGTGGTGGAGCGCGTGGAGGCCGGCCAGGAGGACGATCGCCGCGAGTTCCGCGGGCAGTTGCACCGCTACGCCGACCTCTATTCGTTCCTCGGGCAGGTGATCCCCTTTGCCGACCCCGAACTGGAGCAGCTCTACCAGTTTTGCCGTTGTCTGTTGCGCGTGCTGCCGGTGCCGCGCGAGGAGCAGCCGCGCGAGTTGAAGAAGTTTGTCGACATGAGCACGGTGCGTCTGGTTCAGGCTGCCCGTGAGTCGCTCTCACCGGCCTTGGGCAAGGGCGTGCTGGAGCACGAGAAGGCCGGCCTGACCGGCGGCAAGCCCGACGAGGTGCTGGAGCCGCTGTCTGAAATCCTCAAGCTGCTCAACGACCGCTTCGGGACGAGCTTCGCGGAGGACGACAAGCAGTTCTTGGAGACGCTGGAGGAGAAGCTCGACGCCGACGTGGGGATGGCGTCCAGCTTCGCGGTGAACACGCGCGAGAACGCGCGCCTGACGTTCGACCACAAGGTTCGCGACCACGTGCAGGACATGATCGACGTGAACTTCCGGTTTTTCAAGCAGATCAACGACAAGCCCGAATTCGCCGCGTTTTTGAACGATCTGCTGTTTGATCGGTACGCCCAGCGGAAGGAACGGACGGCGGATGAGGGCGCGACGTAACATGATTGGCGTTAACCCTGGGCCGCAATTGCCCAGTGTTTAACAGAACTTCGAAGAAGGATCGTCAGTGATGCGACTGTTGCAGCGACTCTTCGGTCGAGTGCGGGAAGCGACCGGGACCGACCCCATCAAGCACGTCGTCGTGCTGATGTTCGAGAACCATTCGTTCGACCAGATGTTGGGCTGCTTCAAGTCGGTTTATCCCGACCTGGACGGCGTCGATCCGCGGCAGCCATACAGTAATCAGGATTCGGCGGGTCGAAAATACTTCCAGCGGCAATCGAACGATACCGTCGTCAATCCCGATCCGAAGCACGAACTGGAGCACATCCTGAATCAGCTTCGAGGTGGCAATGCGGGATTCGTATCGGAATACGAAAAAGAGTATCCAGCCACCACGGCCGATGAACGCCAGCGAATCATGGATTATTTTGGCAAAGGCGACTTACCGGCGTTGCACGAATTGGCCGAATGCTTCACCATCTGCGACCATTGGTACTCGTCAGTACCCGGCCCGACATGGACCAACCGCTTCTTCGTGCATTCGGGCACATCCAAAGGTCTGGTCACGATGCCAGACGGCTTTGCGCCGGCCAGGTATTACCTGAGCTACAACCAGGATACGATCTACGACCGGCTCAACGAACGTCGTATTTCATGGCGCATTTATCATGGCGATGTGCCGCAGTCGCTGGTTCTTCGCCATCAGCAGCAGCCACACAACGCCCGCCACTACTTCTTTCTGGATCGCTTTTTCCGCGACGCCACGGGCCACGAACGCAGCTTTCCGCAATACACGTTCATCGAGCCGAATTACTTCCACCTGCCGTTCGAGCAGCAGCCGCAAAACGACGACCATCCGCCGCACTCGACAGTGGCAGCCCAAGAGCTACTAGCGAAGGTCTACAACGCCATCCGGAGCAACGCCGAACTCTGGAACTCGACGCTGCTGATCGTCGTCTATGACGAAAACGGTGGCTTTTACGATCACATCGAGCCGCCGGCTGCAGTTCCGCCTGACGAGCATCATGAGGAATACACCTTCGATCAGCTCGGTGTGCGCGTGCCGGCATTACTGGTGTCGCCGTGGGTTGATCGCGGAGTGCTGCCGACCGAGTTCGACCACACGAGCTTGCTCAAATACATGGCCGACAAATGGGGCCTTCGACCCTTGACCCAGAGGGACCGCAGAGCGAACAGCTTCGCCGCGGCGATCCGGCTTTCAGGTCCGCCTCGCACAGACACGCCTTTATCGCTCAGCGTGCCATCCCCGAAGCTGGCGATGGCCGCAGCACCGATGACCGCAGAACAGCCGGAACCCGCAATGAACGAGAATCAAAAGGCGCTTCTGCGGTTCACGGAGGATATCGAGCCAAAACCGGTTGCTGCGGCCGCCGCGGCGGCTCCCGGCGGATTTGCCGCGGCGGTCGCCGCTCCAACTCACGGCCAATTGGCCAAATGGCGGGTCGAAGCGTTTTTGCGACAGCAAACGGCTACCGCTGAAGCGTCCACAGCCGTTTCGCCTTAACCTGTGGCAGCCTCAGACACGCAAGCGCGCTTTACTGGCGAAAAGCGACCGGCTGGCGAAATCGCGCTGGCGAACGCCCCGCCCGAGGCGTCAAAGTAGCAGGCACGCTCCGCCGTGCCGTTGCCTTAAGCCGGTTGACGCTGCGCCCGAGACAACGTCGATCGGAGCGCGTGACTCGATTCAGTGGTGCGCCATCGGAAGTGCTGCAACGGCACGGCGGAGCGTGCCTGCTACTTTGCATATGCCAGATATTCGCCGGGCGAAAGGCCGGCGCGGATGGGGTTGGCGGCGATGTACCGCCGCAAATGCTCGAATTGTTCGACGCTCCGCACAAGATGATCGAAACTTTCTTCTTGCCAGAAGCGGCCATTGCGCCCGAGCAACTTGTTGATCTTGCCAGCCGTAAACGTCTTCCAAGACCGGCACTGGGCCTCGATTTCGGTCCCTCCGATGAGGCAGGCTAACAGATGTACGTGATTCGGCATCACCACGAAATCGCCCAAGTGGTAGCGGTCTCCATCAAAGTGCCGCAGGCTTTGCCCGACGATTTCCGCCAGTGCCGCCCTGCGCAGCACACAGGCGCCATAGCCGCGATCGAGGTAATCCATGAATTCGCGGGTAAACTTGCGGTGGTATTCGTCCTCCAGCTCGGCGCTCTCTCGCAGCGTTGCTTTCCAGTTGGGCTGGTGAGGATCGATGCCGTGGCGCGCCAGCCAAACGTCGCGTCGCTTGTGCCACGACCGCAGCAACGACTGCGGGACCGAATCGTCGGTGCGGAAGGTAACGAAGTAGGTCACGCCGGGCTGGTACCAGTGCGGCAGCGTCCCTTCTCGGATCGTCAATTCCCCGCGCGGATCAAACAGTTCAAAACACATGGTTGCGCCTCTCAGGAGAACTGCATACAACCGCCAAGATAATCAGCAAGCCGCATCGCGCGAAGCGTCAAAGTAGCAGGCACGCTCCGCCGTGCCGTCGCCTTAAGCCGGTGGACGCTGTGCTCCCGGCAACGTCGATCGCAGCGCGTGCCGGATCCGGTGGTGGCGTCTCTCGTGATGCGGCAACGGCACGGCGGAGCGTGCCTGCTACTTTGTGCCGTCGCCTTAAGCCGGTGGACGCTGTGCTCCCGGCAACGTCGATCGCAGCGCGGGCCGGATCCGGTGGTGGCGTCTCTCGTGATGCGGCAACGGCACGGCGGAGCGTGCCTGCTACTTTGTGCCGGCTGCTGACGTTGTCTTGGTAAATATCGCCGTCTCACCGTTGAAGAAGTCGGACATCTGCCCCGGCGGCCCGTTAAGTACCTGTCGAACGAGACGTGGGCATCCAACATTCTTCCAGGATAACTACTCAATACCATGCTGAACGCCACCGCTGACCGCCTGATCCACGAAGTTGCCAACCAAATTGAAAGCGCCGATGCGCCGCTCCAACTGACGCTGCCGATCACCGACCCGATCGTCTATGGCTACATCACGCAATTCCCCAACGACCAGCGCGTCGAGAAGGCCGCCGAGGCGCTCAAGGTGGGTGTCATCGCCATCAAGTCGGCCAGCCCGACGCTCGATATGCGCGTCGTCCACGACAAATTCGCCGAGGTCGAATCGCGCTTCAAAGATTTTGTTGGCGAGTTTCAGGAAGAAATGACCGCACACCTCGGGCATTACTTCAAAGACAAAGACGGGCAACTCCCGCGCTCGCTCGACGGCTTTCTCGGTCAGGAGGGGCACCTGGCGCGGATCATCCGCGCATGGTTCGATCCGGCCGACGGCAAGCTCGGCCGACTGATGGAAGCCCAGGTCGGGCCCAACAGCCTGTTCGCCCGATCGCTCGATCCGAAGAACAAAGACGGCGTGATCATGCTCATCGAAGCTCGCATGCAGAAGCTGCTGGAAAACCGGCTCAATGAGGTGCTGGCCGAGTTCTCGCTCGACCAGGAAAAGTCGGCCATGTCGCGGCTGAAGACGCTGCTCGACGAGGGTTTTCAGAAGATCAACCTGGCGTTGGGCGTCAAAGAGGCCACCGCCGCCGAGGCTGCCCGTAGGCACGTCAAGGGGATCGAGTTTGAGGCCGATCTGTACAAAGTCTTCGCGGCGATGGGCCGCGGGCTGGGCGACGAGACGGAGTTTGTCCGCGGCACGCCCGGCGAAACGCGCAAGAAAGTCGGCGATTTAGTGGCTATCTTGGGCGAGACGGCCGGCGCGCCGGGCGTCAGGATCGTTTTCGAGGCCAAAGACTCTCGTTACAAGCTGAAGGAAGCGATCGACGAGTTGGAGGCGGCCAAGGAGAACCGTGCCGCCGGCATCGGCATCTTCGCCTTCGCCAAGGGGAGCGAGCCGGCCGAGATCGGCGATTTCCGCCGCATCGGCGACGATTTCTACTGCACGGTCGATAAAGACGACCTCGCCGCCGGCAAGCCGCTCTTGTTCTTCGATTCGGCCTACAAGATCGCCCGAGCGCTGGCCGTGGCCGCGGCGCGGCGCGAAGCGGCCGGTGGACTCGATTTGCAGGCCATCGAGCAGCACGTGCAGGAGTTGCTGGGCTGGGTCGCTCGCATCGGCGAAATGGCCACCAAAGCCCGCACGATCCAGACCAGCGGCAAGTTCATCGAAGAGCACGCGACGGAGCTCAAGCAAGACCTTGACCGGCGCCTCAACGGGGTCCTGGAGATGCTCCGCAACGGTCAAGAGGCCGGCCTCACGGGCATAGGGTAGGATGGCGTTCACATGACGGGCTGGGAAGCCCATCCTCCGCGCACGGCCGCGACCGGCCAAAGTGCCGGGGCCGTCGTACAGCAGCCGCCGGGCATGCAAAGAGACCCAGGCCACATCCCCGGAACTTTCTGGCCGCTGGCGGCGTCTAACGGTCAGCGGCGGCGGGTGGTGGGCGAGCCTGCCGGATTTTTCCGCGGGGGGTGATTTTTTGACGGTCGCCAAGCGTATTGCTGGCAGACGGGGAAAAGAGCGGGCCGATGGTCGGTCGCGCGTGCTGAGACATTGAGCAGTGACGCCGGCTGTTGGTCGACCGCACCCCCCGCGCACGGTGTGGGCAAATTTGCCCACACCGATGAAACACGAGGTTTTGGCTGTCGACCGACCTGATGCGGCCCGCCGGCTCCCGTCGAGGTGCGGTGAGAGATCGAAAACAAATCGGTCCAAGCCAACGGTGCGGTAGAACACAGGGAGCCACGCACGGCGCCTGCAACCGATCCAACCCAAGCCAGTCGCGAGATAGAACATAAGAATGTCTTGGTTCCGAGCGGATGCCGCCGGCTTGCCCGGCGGGGGTTCGCGTTGGCCGTCTACAGGACGACGCGCCCGACAGCCGCTTGCGGTAGCGGGCCGCCGCTTCCCGGTCACCCTCCCGCTTGCGGAGCAAGCGGGCTACGTAGCCCGCCCGCTCCGCGAGCGGATCGGCGATCGGGAGGCGAACGGTGGTGGTTGGCAGAGTGTCAGCCGTGCCTAAGAATTGAGCAGCGGCCTAGCGTGGACGCCGGTGCCGATCGGCTTGCGCAAATTTGCGCCAGCCGATGAAACACGAGGTTTTTGCCCATCGGTTAACCTGGTAGATGGTTTTTTGGCGGCTGCTCAAATGATGGGCATGGTGGTCATCTGGCTGCCTGTTCTTTGAGCAATTCTATTGTCGTGCGGCGAAGCAGCGTCGCCGGCGTTCGTCGAGCCGCGGTGAGAAGTCGAAAAGATCCGGTCCCAAGCCAACGGCGCGGTAGAACAACGGAAACGATGCGGGCCAGCGCCCGCCGCGGATCCATGCCAAGCCAGCCGCGCGGTAGAACGA
>Ga0307374_10000964_pt1 | contig 54080 bp, 47 predicted proteins | sample OX3MG_FD_202532 | JGI IMG/M metagenome (GOLD analysis project Ga0307374, IMG submission 202532) | Soil microbial communities from Risofladan, Vaasa, Finland - OX-3 | ecosystem: Environmental > Terrestrial > Soil > Coastal area > Acid sulfate soil | place: Finland: Risofladan, Vaasa | collected...
CGCGCCGATGACGCGTTCGTGGACCTCGCCGGTAATCTCTTCGACGGTCTGCTGAAACCTATGGCTGACCGCTTTGATACGCGGCGAGAAATAGCGCATGAAAGTGAACCACACCGGCGCGATTGCGATCGCGACCAGCGCGAGCCGCCAGTTCATGGCGAACAGCGCGAGGATTACAAGTCCGAGTGACACCGCATCCATCCAGGCGTCGATTAGCGCGGACGAGACGAGTTCGTTGGCTTGGGACACGTCGTTGAGGACGCGCGACACGATGGCGCCCGACGTATGTCGATCAAAAAACGAATGCGGCAGCTTCTGCAGATGCGCGAAGAGCCGTGCTTGCAGTCCGAAGATAAGCCGATTGCCCGCGATACCCGCCCAGTAGTTTCGATAGTAGCTCGTGATCGACTGAATCGCGTAAAGCGTGAGCATCGCGATACTGAGCGCGGCAAGCTTGCCGTCGGCAGTGGCGCTCAATCCGAGCAGATGCGACAGTGCCGCTGTCCAGTGGTCGATAACCGCGCTGATGCCATCGATTTTCGCATGAGCCGGAATCAGCACGTCGACCACGTATTTAAAGGCAAGCGGGAAGGCGAGGGGAAGCGTGAACTTTCCTATGCCCATCAGCGCCGCGCCGATCACGAATCGGCGATAGGGCCTGACGCAGGAAAGAAACCTGATGAACGGACGGTCGGAAAGCTTTGCGGACATCGTTTGTAGTTCCTGGTTTCGACTCGCGAGGCCAAAATCGCCTGCTTTCGTCTCCCCCCTTCAAGACGCAACGGCCGTGCCTTGCTCCGGAGGTCGAAAAAGCGCGCGATTGCTTGCTCGGCTGCGGATTCGCGCTCGATCCGATGCACGAAATGGTGTGATGATGAACCAGATACGGTGGCGGATGAGGGGCGTGGACGGATGGCGGTAGCGGGCGCGCGTGAGCCGGATCGCAAGGTGGCGGGGGGCGTCGGCCTGATCGCGGCGATCGTGATGCTGCAGATTTATCAGGGCTACACCCTCTCTGTATCGGGCGTCGCGTCCCCATGGATCGCGCAGAGCTTCGGCCTCGACCAGTCGGGCCTTGCCCGGCTTTTCGCCTGGATGTCGACCTCGGCGTTCGGTTCGATGCTGCTCGCGCGGATGGCCGATCGGGTTGGCCGGCGGCGGATAATCCTGGCGAGCCTTTTTCTCGCGCCACTGTTCGCCGCGGGCGCAGCCGCAGCGGCTCATCCCCTGGAATTCGCGATCTTCGAGATTCTGATTTCCGCCCTGCTGGGAGGATCCGTCTCCTCGGCGATCGTGCTGCTCGCTGAGGAGTTGCCCGTTGAGACCCGTGCGCGCGGGCAGGCGGCGGCGGCCTTGGCCAGCGCGATCGGCGGCGCACTCTGCTACCCGATAGCGCCGTTGCTGATCGACCATAAATGGTCGTGGCGATGGCTGCTGGCACCGTGCGTCGCGGGGATTTTGCTGGCCCCGCTTATCGGGCGGATGCTTCCGGCGCAGACGCAATGGATGCGCAGCCACGAGAGCGGCAACGCCACCCAAAGCTCCTTCTGGGACATTTTCCATCCCTTCTATCGCCGGCGCTCGATTACCCTGCTCGTCTGTGCCGCCCTTGATACGATCGCCGGTACTGCGGTCAACGGATGGCTCTACTTCGACGCGGTCTCGATAATGGGCCTGGCCCCTGAAAAGGCCAGCGTACTCGTGGTCACCGGCATGATTGTCGGGATGGTCGGTTATCCGATCGGCGCATGGACCTCGGAGTCGATTGGCCGGGTGCCGACGGTTGCGTGGTTCGGCGGCGCGGCGTGGCTCGGAGCCCTCGCCTTCTACTGGGGACCTCCGGGCCCGGTTTCGCTGCCGATGCTATGGCTGCTGGCCAGCTATTGCTGGTTCAAGGTCGGCTCTTCGATCATGACCGTAGGCGCTAATGCCGCGGCGACCGAACTCCTGCCCGCCGATCTGCGCAGCACGATGGTCGGGTGGCAGATGATAACCGGCGCGGCCTTCTCGATTCTCGCGCAGACGCTGATCGCCGCTTTGATAGCGCCGCTCGGCGGCCTGACCAACGTCATCAAGTACGGCGCTATCCTGGGAATTCCGAGCGCGATCATCTTCGGCACCTTCATCGACGAGACCCGCGGGCTTCCTATTGATGTAGCGGCGAAAGAAAAGCAATGGCACGAGATTCGCGCGTTGAAGACGGCCGCCGCGGGGGCGGCCGATTAGGCGCCTTCAGGATCGCAGATGAACCGCCCTGTTCGAATCATAACGCTCGCATCGCTCGTTACCCTGATGCTGAGCCTGCTCCTGGGTCTTTCGCTCACCGCCAGCGCCGCCCATAAAATACGGCATCACCATCGACGCCGCCCGCGTCGCACTCCAACTCCCACTGCGAAGCCAACTCCCGCTTTGCGACCGCTCGTCCTTATCACCGGCGGCACCGGAACCGTCGAGGTGCCAACCGGCGAAAGCCCTGCCGTACTCGACAGCGCCGAGGTCTATGACGCCGTGTCGGGGCACTTCATGCCGATCGCGCCGATGACGACCCATCGCGACCGCCATGCCGCCGTTGCGCTTCGTGACGGGCGCGTGATGGTCGTTGGCGGCGTCGATACCGAGCTCGTGCCCCTGATTCTCTTTCCCGGACCCACGATGCCGTGGATTCTCCATTCGACCGAACTCTTCGATCCGGGCGCCGGCCGATTCACCAGCGGCCCGGATATGACTACTGCGCGCGATGAACCGAGCGCGACTCTGCTCAAGGACGGCATGGTCCTTATAGTCGGCGGCGGTGACGACAGCGCCGAAATATTCGACTCCGTTGCCGGCCGATTCCTTCCGGCCGGCGTCCTGAGCGCCGACCGCTACGGCCAGACCGCGACTCTGCTCCGGGACGGCAGAGTGCTGATCGCGGGCGGCGGCGACGCCGGCGCCGAGATCTTCGATCCGGCGCATCGCAAGTTCATCCGTACCGGCTCGATGAGCACCAATCGCATCTACCACACGGCGACGATGCTCTCGGACGGCCGAATCCTGATTGCCGGCGGCAGTCCCTACGCACGCAGTTCCGCGCTCAACACCACCGAACTCTACGACCCGCATCGCGGAACATTCGCGAGCGGCCCAAACATGATCGAGCGCCGTGCAGGCGCGACCGCGACTCTGCTGAACGACGGGCGGGTGCTAATCGCCGGCGGATGCGCCGACGCCTCGGCGGAGTTGTTCGACCCGACCCAGCACAAGTTCAGCGCGGCCGGTCCGATGGTCGCCAGCCGCTACGACCATTCGGCGACTCTGCTGCCCAATGGCAAAGTGATCCTCGCCGGCGGATGGGACCAGGAATACAAGCCGCTCGCGAGCGCCGAAATATTCGACCCGGCCACCCGCAAATTCAGCGCGACCGGTGACCTGATTCAGCCTCGCGCCGGACATACCGCAACGCTCATCTGGGTCAAATGGCCGATCAAGTGGATTCTGCCCACTCCCTCGGCGACCCCAACCGCATCGCCGACGCCGACGCCAAGTCCGACGCCGACGCCAACTCCGTCGCCGTCTCCGACCCCGCGTGTAACGCCGTCTCGAACTGCAACGCCCGCCCCGACCCCGAAATCGACCACTACGGCAACGCCGAAGGCCATCGGTAAGCTGAGTGCGACTCCGACACGCACCGCGACTCCCGCGATGCAGAAATCCCCGACTCCCACGCCGGCGCCATCGCGCCACGCCAGCTCGACCCCGGCCGCGACACCATCGATTACGGCGGTGCCATCGGAAACACCTGCTTCGTCTGAAACCGCCGTGCCTTCCACGACGCCCGCACCGAGTCCGTCACCGGCAGCCACGCCGACACCTCGAAGCGGCGCGACGGATGATCCGAAACGACCCGCGGCTGATTAGCTGACTTCGATACCGATCGAGCTGTCTGAGCTTTCGAGCAGTTCGACTGTGACGCCGTTCGCGGCGCGCGTGAACTGCAGCGATAGCGACTCGCCGCCGACCTTGAGGCCCTCCACTTTCACCCAGTCGAGCCAGACCGGTAACGCCGGCGATTTAAGCCTGACGCGCCGCTCCGCTCCGGCCACGCGGATACCCAGTATCGATCGCATGACCATGAACACGCTTGCCGCCGACCACGCCTGCGGATGGCACGCGACCGGATACGGCACCGGACCCAGCCGCGACTCGCGCACGAAGCCGCAAAACAGCTCCGGTAGGCTTCCGGTCTTGAGATGCAGCCCCGCCTGAAGCAATCCTTCGAGAATCGCGAACGCGCCATTCGGGTTGCCTGCGCGCACCAGCCCCATCGCCGCGATCGCATTGTCGTGCGGCCACACCGATCCGTTGTGATAGCTCATCGGGTTGTAGCGCTTCTCGTTCGCGCCGAGCGTGCGCACGCCCCATCCCGAAAAGGCATCGTCGCGAAGCAACCGCTTCGCCATCACCGCCGCGCGGTCTCCATCGACAATCCCGGCCGCCAGACAATGCGCGCCGTTGGACGCGACCACCTGGCATTGTTGCTTGTCCCGATCGAGCGCGAGCGCCACCGTGTCGAGACGTTCGACCCAGAAGTCGCGGATGAAGTTGGCCTTCAACACGGCGGCGCGCTCGCGCATCTGATCGGCGACTGCGCCGCGTCCCAGCCGCGAGGCGGTCCGGGCGAGGCTCTCATAGGCGGCGAACACGTAGCCCTGCACCTCGGCGAGCGCAATCGGGGCGCGCGCCAGCGTGCCGTCGGCATGGGAAATTGCGTCGAACGAATCCTTCCAGCCCTGATTGGCCAAGCCGGTCGGAATCTCGCGGAAATATTCGACGTAGCCGTCGCAATCGCGATCGCCCCAGCGCTCGATCCATTCGAGCGCGAGTTCCACGTTGGGCCACAGCTCATTGGCGAGTTCCAGGCCCGCCGTGGCGTCGCAGTATTCGCCCATCAGCCACAGATAGAGCGGGGTCGCATCGACGGTTCCGTAATAGCGCCCGAACGGGACTTCGCCGGTCGCCGCCATCTCGCCCCATCGCATCTCATGGACAATCTTGCCCGGCTGCTCGTCGCGCGCCTCGTCGACACGCGCGCCTTGCGTGCGCGCCAGCATCCTGAGCGTGCGCCCGGCGATTCCGGGGTTAAACGGCAGCACCGAGAGCGCCGTGATGAGGCTGTCGCGGCCGAACAGGGTCGCGAACCACGGGATACCGGCCATCATGAAGGTGCCGTCGGCGCTCTCCGAAATTATCGAGGTCAGGTCGGTCTGCGAGCGCCCAATGAGTGAGTTGAGAAGCTCGCTGCTGGTCGTTATCGTGGCCCATCCGCTGCGTCGTTTCGCGATCTCGTCGCGGCGCGAGGTAAGCGCCGTCTCGAAAGTGATCGGAACCTGAACCGAGCGGCCGTCCGCCCCGGCTCCGAGTCCGCACGTGATCCGCGCCTCGAATTCCACCGTCTCGCCCGGCGCAAGCTCGAGCATGAAACTGGCGCCGCCGTTGTGCAGATGCTGCGGGCCGGGATTGAAAACGATCTCGGCGGTCCGCGTCACCTCGTCGAGGCCGCGATACTGGAATTCCACCCGGCTTTCATCGAGCACCGGTTCGAGAAATTTTCCGTGGTGCACGCGCTTCACGCCGCGGACCTCGAAAAGATCGGCGAAATCCGCGCCAAAGTGGATCTCGAACGGCATCCGCACCGCCAAATTCGCGTAACTGCGCACCACCACTCGATGGATCAGCGCGGCGCCGGCCAGCACCCAGCTCCTTTCGATCTGGACCGAATCCCGCGCGAGCGATATGACGCCCGCGCGCGTATGCAGATCCGGATTCGCAAGATTGATCCGAAGCTGCGCGTTGTCGTCGCTCAGATAGGAATTCAGCAGGCACGGCGATTTCCCCCCAATCGACAACTCGAAACGGCTCAGATAGCGCGTGTCCCGATGGAACAGGCCGAGCGATTCGAGCGGTGATTCGAGGATATCTCCGCCGGCGTCGAAAACCGCGAAACTATGTCCGTCAGCAAGCACCCTGGTCTCCCGATGGGTCGAAAGAGATGAAGCGAGAACGTAGTAATCGGAGCCGACCTTGAGCGTCTCGCCAGAGTGGCGCACGGTCGATTTGCGCGCGGCCGTCCTGCCCGGCGATAGGTCTCCGGTATCCTGTTTCATGAGCGGAGATCAGGAAGCGTGCGCACTATTGCGCTCCGAGTTCGCCGCGATGCTTTGCAGCGTGCGGTAAACTTCCTCGTATCGGTCCGCCATCACATCCGCCGTAAAGCGCCGCTCGAACCCCTCGCGGACCGCCGTTCGCGAAAGTTTCTGTATCTGCCCAACCGCTGCAACCAGCTCGTCGATGCTTTTGGCCACCAGCCCCGTCACGCCCACGTCGATAACTTCAGGCACCGATCCGCACGGGCGCGCGATAACCGGCGTGCCGCAGGCCATCGCCTCGATCATCGCAAGCCCAAACGGCTCGGGCCAGTCGATCGTGAACATCAGCGCGATTGCGTTGCCCAGGAACTCGCTCTTTTCGTGCTCGCCGATCTCGCCGATATATTCCACGTCCGGCGGCGACAGCATCGGCTCGATCACCCGCTCGAAATAGGCGCGATCGACCACGTCGACCTTGGCCGCAATCTTGATCGGTATTCCGGCCTTTCGCGCGACTTCGATCGCGATATCCGGCCGCTTCTCCGGCGATATCCTGCCCAGGAAGGCGAGGTATTTACCAGCGCCGAAACTCGGCCGCAGCAGATCCCGCGGCAGCCCGTGCTGCACCGTCGCTATCCAGTTCATGAACGGCAGCGGCAGCCGCTGCGTATCGCTGATCGATACCAGCGGGTTCTGCCGATAGCGCGAGTAGATCGGCCGCAGCTCGTCAATATCCAGCCGCCCGTGCATCGTCCCGACGGTCGGCACGTTCACCAGCTCCGCAAACGCGAAGCTCCAGTAATCGATATGCGAATGGATTATGTCGAAGCGCTCCTGCGCGTCTTTGTATACATCGCTGATCATCGGCAATTGCAGATAGGTGCCCATCTCGGGCTTTCCCGCCAGCCGCAATGCCTGCGGACATCCCGGCGAAAGCCGCGCCGAGGTCTTCGAGTCGCCCGACGCAAACAGCGTCACGTCGTGTCCGCGCCGGACCAGCTCCTCGGTGAGATACGAGACTACGCGCTCCGTTCCGCCATAGAGCTTGGGCGGAACCTGCTCATAGAGCGGCGCGAGCTGCGCGATCCGCAGACGCGGCTTGGAGTTGTGCATCGAGACCGGATGTTTTCTATCTTTATTCATGACTACCGTGAAAGGTTCCTGCGCGGCGACCGTCCGGCGCCGCCTGTGCCATTATACGTGAATCAACCGCGATCCGAATTTCGTAAGGCGCCAACGCGTCAGATTAAATTCGCAGGCAGGAAGCGTGCCAGTCACGAATGCCGCCAATTGGCTCAACTTTCGCCGACGCGCCGGCGATTTCCACTCGAAACCGGTTAGACTCAGGTTCTTTTTGGTAGCGTATCGATTGGAAACTCGGTGGCACAAGCCCCGCCACCCCACCGCCTGGGCGGCCGCGGGTTTACCACCAAATCGAACCCATTATTACCATTGTGAAGCCTTGCGCCGACGCACAATTTTTGCCGGAAGTTGCGCGCCTGTTCAAAAAGGAGCTATAGCGAAACGGATCAGTTTTGACTGGAATCAGCCGTGAAGTCCCACCACGCCGCCGCCCTCGCCTCCTCGCTTTCGCAGTCATAATGATAACCGACCGGGCCTACTACGAGAAGCAGGCCCAGCAGGCACTGGAGAGGGGCGGCGCGTTCCATTGCTCCGAACCTGAGATAACGCAGGTAGTCATTCAGATGGCGCGCCGCTATCTCATCGACGCCGCAAGCATTCTTGACGTAGGTTGCGGAGCGAATCTTGATTACGACAGGTTCCTGGCGGATATGGGTAAGCGCCCGATATGCGCGGATTTCGCCCTGGGCTTCCTGCATTTGGCTCCCAAGGATGTGCGGATGCCCCTGGTTCAAGCTGACGCCACGTTGTTACCTTTCGCTGACTCATCCTTCGACGCCGTAATTTGCTCGGAGACCATCGAGCACGTACTCCGCGATGACAGCGTGGTTACCGAGGTCGCGCGCGTACTGCGGCCACGCGGTGTTCTGTTGATAACCGTGCCGAATCTCTGGAACGCCTCACGATTGTTGGAGATGGCCAAGCAAGGAGACTTCACAGTTCGGATGATGACCGGACATTTGAGAGAGTACGGACCAAGGCGCCTGCGCATCCTCCTTCGCCCCTATTTCGCGATTGAAGAATGGCTCCCTGTGACCTTCGGCTGGACCGGAAAGGTTGGCGGTCCGATCGACCGGCTGATACGCATCGGCATCTTAAAGCGGTTCTCGAAGTCAATCGCGTTCGTTGCTCGGCGAAAATAGAACGCTTCAGTCTCAATTTAGTACGCGGCGGGGTCAAACCAGGACGATCTTCGCCCGCGCGACCCGCCGCCAATCCCGGCCCATGCGCTACGGGTCACGCACGCGGGAAAACTCCGGCGGCGCGAGGCCGACACCCCGCGGCCTCATTCCCCCGACGGGCGTAAACCGTGCCCGCTCGAAGTCCCTCGATTCCGCCGCCCGGCCCATGAGTGAGTATCCATCCAAGGTCGCCGAGCCGCTCGAATAGTGCAAGCTCGGGATTCATCGAATCATCATTGGCATGCCACTCGAACACTATCGCGCCCACGTCGAGCGAATCGAAGCGCCGGTCCATCAGGATTGCATATTCGCCGCCTTCGATATCTATCTTGAGCAAGTCGATCCGGCGGCCGCCGGCGAATTCGAAAAAATCGATCACCTTAACCGCGATCCCTCCGCGCCGGTCGCCAAAGACCGTGCTCGAGCAGGTGAAATCGTCGCTCAGAATCGCCTTCCCCGCGGCATTTCCCACCGCCTCGGCATGAATCGTCACCCGTCCGCCAAGCCCGTTCGCGGCCAGCATCTCCGCCAGCATCGCCCGGCTCCCTGGATGAGGCTCGAACGCATCGATGTGCGCCTTCGGAAAGCGTCGCGCCCAGTAGGCCGCGCTATATCCAATGTTGGCGCCAAGATCGACAATTTCCCTGACCGCCCCGATTTCGCTCGGCGGCACCAGGCCGTAGCAATCGGCCACGAAAATCTCGTAGGCAAGATCGAGATCGCGCGCTGGCGCTCGGCGAATTATCAGGCGCTCTCCGGTGCGGAGCCGGACCATCACACGTCCGCTGCCCGGCGCCGCGCGCCACAGGATATAGCGCGCCCGGCTCGATATCGTCATCAGGTCGCGCAGGCGAAGCGTCGTGGCGGCGATCGGTCCTCTCATACCGGCCCATCCGCTATCGCCGGATCATCCTCCCGCACCAAGCCTGACTGAGATTCTGGCGCAATAGCCACGTCGCTCCGTATGACTAAGTCGGCTGACTAGATCTGCGAATACCTGCTGGTACCCTGATCGCGCCGCCCCTTTACTTCTTCGTGAAGACGAAGTGCTTGTCCATCCGCGTGTGCACCTCGTTCAGATGATTACAGTACTGGTAGAAGCCGCCGTTGTAGTTGCCATCCTGCCGGCGCTGCGACTCGCCTTCGAAATTATAGTAGCCCGGCGTGCAATCCTGGTTGCGAGTGGTCTTGCCGCGATGCTCGATGACCTCCTGCACCCACCACTCCTCGGCTTCGGCCGTCGTATCCATGGATTGGTAGCCGTGGCTTCGCGCGTAATCGATACACGCTGCGATGTGATCGCCCTGGGCTTGCAGCATGTCCGTCAGGTTGAACTGGAACGAGGCCTGGTAGCCGCCCATGATGAAGAGGTTGGGATAGCTCCGCGAGTGGATTCCCAGGAGCGTGCGGATTCCGTCGCGGTATTTATCTTCGAGGTCGAGGCCGTGCTCGCCCTTGATCTGGTTGTATATGCCCGTCTTCTGCACCTCGAAGCCGGTGGCATAGATCAGCACGTCGACCTCGTATTGCTTGCCCTCGAACACCGGTCCCCTTTCCGTAATCTCAGTGATGCCCTTGCCCCGGGTGTCGACCAGATGCACGTTGGGCCGATTGAAGGTCGGCAGATACTCGTTGTGGAAGCACGGGCGCTTGCACATCAGCATGTACCAGGGCTTGAGCGCCTGCGCCGTCGCCTTGTCCTTTACGATCTGATCGATGCGCTTATGGATCCTCATCATCGCATCGATATTCGCGTTCTCCTGCCGGCGAATCTTCTCCTCGCGCGACATCGCGTCATACTTCGCCTTCTGCGCCTCGGTCATCTGCGGCTGCGCGCGCGCGAGTTCTCGCCGTTGAGCCTGCCATCCCGGCTTCAATCTCCGCGCCCAGTTGGGATCGGTCTGCCAATCGTCGCGAATGTCGATCGACGAGGGCGTGCGCTGGAATATGTACAGCTCCTTGGCCGACGCGCCCAAACCGGGAATCGCCTGCACCGCCGTCGCGCCCGTGCCGATGATGCCGACTACCTTGTCTTCCAGCCCCGACAGGTCGGGCTTGGTATAGGCGTAGTCCCATCGCGAGGTATGAAAGGAGTGGCCCTTGAAGGTTTCGAGGCCTTTGATCTTCGCTAGCTTGGGTTTCGAAAGCGTGCCGTTGGCACAGATCACGAACCGCGCCTTCATGTGGTCGCCACGGTCCGTCGTCAGATGCCACATCTGTTCGGCCTCGTCCCACACCGTCGAGGTCACCGTGGTCTGGAAAACCGCAAGTTCGTACAGATTGTATTTCTTCGCGATTGCCTGGCAGTGAGCGTAGATTTCCGGACCCTTCGAGTAGTGATCCTTGGGCACGTAATCCAGTTCGTCGAGCAGCGGCATGTAGTCGTAAGCCGGCACGTCGCACGACACGCCGGGATACCGGTTCCAGTACCACGTGCCGCCCACGTCGGCTCCGCGCTCCACGATCCGGATGCTCTCGACGCCCCGCTCGCGCAGCCGCGCCGAGGTGAGCAGCGCCGAAAATCCGCCACCGATAAACAGGCATTCGACGGTATCGTTGATCGCCTCGCGAGGCTTAATCTCGCCTCCGTATGTGTCAACCGCATACTTGGCCAACGCGCCGGTCAGGTCGGACGTGTATTGCGATGTCCCTTCCGGCCGTAAGCTCAGCCGCAGGTCGCGCTCCTCGGCGAACTTATGCTTGATAGCTTCGTAATAGTCTTGCGATCGCGCGGTCTTCTTCGGGCCTTCGCTGATATTCGGGGTTCCGCTCACGGTCTCACGATGCGGATTGTCCTGTGGCTCGCTCAATGTCAACTCTCCTTGTGTATGGTCAGTGCTCGACGGTCACTGCCTCTCGTGATTCATCAGGCTCACGCCTTTGCGGCCGCCAAGCCGGTTGGGTCGGATGCCCCCGTAAATCGCGATTAGACTCTCCGTAGATTGAGGCAAGGGGCCTTGCGCTGTCAACGCCGACGAATCCGCCGCGGTGGGCGATCGCTGCGGCGGCTGCGGCGTCGATGCCTGTCAGTATCCTACTCGCCCAACCCGCCTCCGGTCGGCGCCACCGGATGCTGCTGAGTCAAACAATGCACCGCGCCCAGTCCCCACACCAGGTCGGTCGAGGGAATTCCGACCACGCGCCGGCCCGGAAAGAGCCGCCCGATTGTCGTCAGCGCTTCGTCATCGGCCGCGCATCCGAAGGTCGGAACGATCACCCCGTCGTTGAGGATATAGAAGTTCGCGTACGACGCCGGAACCCGGATACCCTCGTGAAAGAGCGCCGGCGGCATCGGCAGCCGCTCGATCCGCAGCCGCCGCCCGGCCGCATCGCGCATCGCTCCGAGCCGCGTCAAATTCTCTTCGAGAGCGCGATAGTTCGCGTCGCCCGGATCATTTTCGACCACCGTCACGACCGTCCCCGGCGCGACGAACCGCGCCAGATCATCGACGTGGCCGTCCGTATCGTCCCCCGCTATCCCCTCGCCCAGAAAGAGCACCGCGCTTACGCCGAGCCATTCTTTCAGCGCATCTTCTATCTCGCGCCGATTCATCGTGGGATTGCGATTCGGGTTGAGCAGGCACGATTCGGTCGTGAGCAGCGTGCCCTCCCCGTCCACGTCGATCGATCCGCCTTCGAGCACGATCCCGGTCGCGGCGACCTCGAAGCCGTAGCGCTCGGCGAGCCGCCGCGGCGTCGCATCATCCAGATCGAAGGCGCCGTATTTTTCACCCCACGAGTTGAACCGCCAATCGAGCGCGATCTGCCCGGGCGTCCCTGAATCGGCGCGATTCACGAAGATCGGGCCGTGGTCGCGAATCCATGAATCGTTGGTCGCAACCGCGACTAACTCGACCCGCTCGAGGACCGCGGCGCCGTCCCCCCGCTCGCCGGACGCTTCGCCGGCAAGCCCGATCATGCGGCGAATCTCCTCGGCGTCATGCTCGGTCGCAATCAGGATGCGCAACGGCTCGAACGACGCGATCGCCGCGGCAAGACGCGCGAACACCGGCGGGATCGCGTCGAACTTCCCCGGCCAGGTCGCGCGATTATGCGGCCACACCAGGTAGGTCGCGCGATGCGGTTCCCATTCGGCCGGCATCCGATACGTCCCGGCGGGCCACGGACAGGGCGGTCGCGTCGCGTGAGCGGAACTCATCGTCAGGAGCGGAAGCGGCGCGTCAGGTCGCCGTACGCGTCGATTCGGCGGTCGCGCAAAAACGGCCAGTTGCGCCGCGTCTCCTCGATTAGTTTAAGGTCGCATTCGGCGAACAGTATCTCTTCCTTGTCCGACGACGCGCGCGCGATCACTTCGCCGAACGGGTCCGCCACGAACGAGCCGCCCCAGAACTCGAGATTGTCCTCGACGCCCACCCGATTCACCACCGCGACGAACATCCCGTTGGCGATCGCGTGCCCGCGTTGAATCGTCTCCCACGCGTCATGCTGTCGGCGCCGCACCGAGCCGATCTCCGTCCGCTCCCATCCGATCGCCGTTGGATAAAAAACGATCCGCGCCCCCGCCATCGCCACCAGCCGCGCCGCCTCGGGAAACCATTGGTCCCAACATACCAGCGCACCGATCGATCCATGCGCCGTGCGACTCGCGGTGAAGTCCAGGTCGCCCGGCGTGAAATAGAACTTCTCGTAGTAATGAGGATCGTCGGGGATATGCATCTTGCGGTAGCGCCCCGCGATACGCCCGTCCGCGTCGATCGTCACCGCCGTGTTGTGGTAGAGCCCCTCGGCGCGCCGCTCGAAGAGCGACGCCACGATTACCAGGCCCAGGCGCGCCGCAACCGCGCTCAGCGCCTCGGTCGACGGTCCGGGAATCGGCTCGGCCAGGTCGAAGTTCGCCGCCCGCTCCGATTGACACGGATAGGGCGACCGAAAAAGCTCTTGCGTGCATACGACGCAGGCGCCGGCCGCGGCCGCCTCTTCGATCCGTGCGATCACCTTCCCGAGATTGAGCGCCGGCTCGGCGGCGCAACTCATCTGGATCAGCGCGATTTTGAGCGAATCCGAGGCCACCCTCAATTTTGATAGCATCCCGCTCCGATCAGCAAGCCGCGCGTGAACCTTGCCCCTCCGCCCTCCATGAGCTGAATGCAAGATCACGGCAGTCCGATTGCGCCTTCTTCATTCGTTCAGATAGCCTTCGGTCGGCTATGACCGGCCACGTTCCGATCCATCTTCAGGGAGAACCAACGCCATGAAACTGAGAGACACCCTAAAAGCTGTCGTCCGCCGCGATCGTTTGGTAGCGCTGTTGGCCCTGATCGTTGGAGTTGCCTCGCTCGGCAGCCCTGTGCGCGCGGCGACGTTGCCGATTTGCCTAACGTCGATCACGCAATGCTGCCAGATAACTTCACCGGGCCGATACACGCTCGAAACGAGCATCACCGAGACCGCCTCGCAGGATTGCATCGATGTCGTGGCGCCTTACGTGCAGCTCAACCTCGGATCCTTCCAGATGTCCGGCAACGCCTCCGACACCGGAGTGCACGTGCTCGCCAGCGCCAATCATTTCCTTATGGTTGGGGCCCCCGCTACCATCACTACCTTCAACGTCGCGATTCAGAACGACGCTCCGAATGTCATCATGTTTAGGCTCAATCTGCCGGAGAACAACACCGGCGTGATCAATAACGGGCCTAAGGCCAACTATGAGTCGATCAACCAATCTTTGGGTACCAAAGGCTTTGTGAATAACGCCGCCACCAATCTGGCGATTACTCTGTCGGAATTTACTGGCAACGTGACTCTGGGAATCCAGCTCTATAACACTTCCAATGCCCTACTCCAGAACGTACAAGCCAATCAGAATGCCGCAACGGGAATAAAGATTGTCGGCGGCGGAGCGAATTCGCTCGCTTTCATCACTGTGGACAACGATGCTCTCTATGGACTCTGGGTCAAGGAGTCCTCCAATAACGCATTATCCTCCGTCGTCGCCACGACCGACGGCACCGGAATCTATTTTGGCTGCTCGACCTCCGGAGCCCCGGACGACACGCCGTGTCCCACGCCGGGCAGGAACAATCGATTCCTCGGTACAACGAATGTCTCCCTCAACACCAAGGACGGGATCGCGGTTGATTTGGGTGAGTTGGGCGACCAGTTGTGGTCAATCACCGCAGCCAATAGCGGCACGTTTGATGCCCAGGACGAAAACCCGAACTGCGGCAATAACTTCTGGGTGAGTGTCATTGCCACAACCGTCTCTCCGCCTTGCGTCAGCGCCATACAGCCTTAGGCTGAGACCGCGGCGCCGGGATGATCCGCGCGAGCCAATCGACCCGCCACTCACAATTCTGCACGGTCACGCGCCCGCTCGCCGACCCTGACCTCAACCGCGACCCCCGCCGCTCCTGTCGGCATTCCCATTGCCCATAGCGAAATTGACCCGACCCGTGATTGTTGCCGAATTGCGAAATCGCGCCTGTGACCGGCGAAGCCGTTGACTTAGGGATGCGATATGGTGCATCAAGCAAGGGCGGTTTGGCTCGCATAGCATCCGCTGACTTCAAAAATGGCACCCGAATCATAAAGAAGGGTTATAAGGCATGGATAGGGTCACGGCGCATGCGCGGCTACGTCTCCTGGTCTCTGTTCTCTTTGCGCTGTTCTTTGCGATGCCGGCTCTGGCAAGCACGCTGCAGCCAACATCATCATCGGCCCCCGATTCCGTTCTGATGGTGCGGCTGCCCGGCCACGTGCTGCCCGCTCTAGCTAAAGCGACCTTGCTGCCGTCCAAGCCGGACGCCGACGCGCAGCCGCTGACGCTCACGATCGTGCTCAAGCACGACGATCAGGCGGGCTTCACCAGTTATCTCAAGGACCTTTACGATCCGCATTCGAAAATCTTCCATCACTATTTGACCCAACCGGAGATAGCCGACCGCTTTGGCCCGTCGCAAAGCGATTACGATTCGATGCTGGCCTATCTGCAAGGCCATGGCTTCACGCTCGTGAAGGGTTCCGCTAATCGACTGACTTTGACCGTCCGCGGCACCCGCGCCGCCGCCGAAAGGGCGTTCTTGGTGGGGATCGACGATTACAAGCTCGGGGCAAGAACTTTTTATGCCAACGATCGCGATCCTTCCATGCCAGAAAGTTTGGCCGCCCGCGTCATCGATATCACCGGAATGGCGAACTTCGCTGAGCCGCGGCCGACTTGGGACGCGATAAAAAACGCCTTCGCGCCAACAGTATGCACCTTGGCTGCACTCTCCTGTGTCGAGGTCAACCAGACCAGGAGAAATCAGGTTTATCAGGAGTGCTTGGACGATATTAAGGCTGCGGCGGCGGGTAATCTCCTCCCTCTCTTCTCGGCGCAATGCGTCCCCACCCCTCCATCTCCTTCGACTCAACTCAAGCCTGCCGATGTTACACCGCTCAAGCCATCGACTCCCACCGGCGCGGGACAGACAGTGGGCTTGCTCGAGTTCGATTCCTATGTCCCCAGCGATGTGAGTAACTACCTGAACCTGCTTGGCTCGACGGCCACTATCAGTCAGGTCACCGAGAAGAACGTAAACGGTGGCGTGGCGCCCGGTCCCGCCCAATCCGAAGTTCTGCTCGATATCGACGCGATTCTATCGATTGCTCCCGGCGCAAACGTGGTGGTTTACGACGCCCCCTTCAGCGGCAGAGGCAGCTTCCAGGCGTCCTTCAACCAGATGGTCACTGATAAGGTCAGCATAATCAGCAATAGTTGGGCGTACTGCGAGGATCAGACCACGCTGGCCGACGTCCAGAGTATCGACTCGATCCTTCAAAATGCGGCGGCCGGCGGTATCAGCGTGTTCAACGGCGCCGGCGACACCGGCAGCACCTGCCTCGACGGCAGCCCCAATACAGTCGCGGTCCCGGCTGATTCTCCCAACGCTACCGCAGTCGGCGGCTCCTCGCTCGCGCTAGGCCCCGGGTTTACTTACGCTGGCGAGACCTGGTGGAACGGAAGCATCTCGACCCCGCCCAGCGGACAGGGCGGCTTTGGCGTAAGCAGGTTCTTTCCCGCCGCTACCTATCAGATTCCGCTGAGCGGCACCACTTCGCGCTCCGTCCCCGACGTGGCGATCAATGCCGATCCAGCGCAGGGCGTCCAGATCTGCGAGGCCAGTGCTGGCGGATGTCCCAGTGGCGCCCTCTACGGCGGAACTAGCGTCGCGGCGCCGATCTGGGCAGCTCTCACCGCGAACCTGAATGAGGAGCTCGGGAAAAATCTCGGCGCGCTGAATCCCACCATCTATCCGCTCGCGAACACAGCCGCCTTTCATAACGGCACCTCGATGGGTTCCGACTTCGCTCACGTCGGGCTCGGCTCCCCCAATCTCAACGCGATACATGTGCTGCTCACGCACGCGACCGTGGGAACTCCGGATGCCACGCAGTCACAGGTGGCAGCGTTCTTTACCCTGCCCTATCCATTTGCCGAAAATGTCACAGGCGTTCCGGCCGACGGGAAGACCCTCGGATATGTGGTGGTGCAGCTCTTCGATGTAAATGATAATTCGGTAAGCGGCAAGACGGTGACACTCGCCGCAAGCGGCGGCAGCTCCTCCATCTCACCGTCCAGCGGTGTTTCTGATTCCAACGGCGAGGTGGTCTTCACCGTCACCGATCTCACTCCCGAGACTTCGACCTTCACCGCTACCGACTCAACCGACGGCGTGCATATTTCCGCGGCGCCAACTGTTGCCTTTGTAGTGCCGCCGGCAACATCCGCCTCGCTCGCCGCGTTCCCGACCACCGTCACCGCCGACGGCAAGAGCCTCGCCACCCTGACCGTGACGACGCAGGATTCGCTCGGCCGCCCGACGCCGGGCAAGGTGATCGCCCTGACCCAGAGTTCCGGAAAATCGGTCATCTCGGGACCGAACCCGATGGTCACCGACAATAACGGCCAGCTTCAGCTCGGCGCCTCCGACACCAACTCCGAAATTGTAACCTATTCCGCAACCGACGTGACCGACGGCAATCTGCCGATACCCAATCAACCCTCGGTAACTTTCAGCAATGCGACTAATCCCGGATGCGCCTCCGGGACGCCAGTCGGCGCGCCGGGCCTGACCGTATCGGCGTTCGCGACCGGGTTCATCGCACAGGCCTTCAACTATGGCGACGTTAACTGGGGATGCAACGGCGCGTTCCCGCCCGCCTTCGACTCCTCGGGCAATGCCTATGTCACGAATTTCTTTGAAGGCAACATCTACAAGTTTCCCTCCACCGGAGGCGTCGCGAGCCCCGCAACGCTGTTGACTCCGACCTCGCTCGGCAAGACTCTGGCGCAGATGGTGTTCGATGGCGGCAACCTGTACGCCGCTCAGAGCACCGCGTCACCCACCAACTTTAACAACGGCTCCGTCCTGCAAATCGACCCGTCGACCGGCGCTGTGCTCCGCACCGTCGCCTCGGGGCTGACCTGCACCGTCGCGCTCGCGGTCGATCCGTTGAGCGGCGATCTTTTCACTGACGACAACTGCAGCGGGGCGGGCTCCGACAACGGTGCTATCTGGCGCATCTCGAATTTGGGCACCACGCCAACCGTGAGCATTTATGCGACGCTCCCGGTAACGGAGAACGGGCAGATATCGTTCGCGTCCGACGGCACGATGTACGTGCTCGGGGGATTCAACGGGACTCCAACGCTGTTTACGGTGAGCGGCACCAACGGTCCGACGCCGCCGACCGTGACCACGCTGTCCGGACCCATTTCGCCCGACTCTGTTGTCGCACAGGGAACCGGCACTAGTGGCGGCGCCCAATTCCTGGTCCTCGATCAGACCCCTACCGGTGCCGCATCCCCGGAAACCACGACCTTCGACCTAGTCCCCACGCCGCCCACCACCGCGTCGATTCTGACTCTCAACGGATCGCTCGGAGGTCTGGATGTGGGACCTGACGGATGTCTCTATGGTGCCACCGGCAACGCCGTATTCAAGCTGACGAACAACTTGGGCGCCTGCCTCTACACGTCGAGCATGGCGCTGCCGTCGCTGGTGCTGACGCCGCCCGCAGTCTCGCCCAACCCGGCGCAGGGCAGCCCGCAGACCTTCGTAACCAGTTTCCACTTCGCGACCGCGCCCGACGGGACGCCGGTTGAGCTCAACGTTAGCGGCGTCAATCCACAATCGATACAGTCCAATACGGTAGGCGGCATCGCTTCGTTCACTTACACGGGAGCACATCAGGGCGTCGACACGCTCGCCACTTCGGCGACGCTGAATGGCTCGCCGCTCACGTCCAACCAGTCGCTGGTGACGTGGGGGCCGGGAACCGATGTTACCTATCTGACGCTCAATCGGAGCCAGACCGCTGGAACGCCGAATCAGCCCGCCAGGTTGGCGGCCAACTTGACCAACGCCTCGGTGAGCCCGATCGTTCCGATCGCGGGTCAGCCGGTAACATTCAACCTGGGAGGCGCAATCTGTTCGGCCACCACCAACGCGAAGGGCAACGCGGCCTGCCTGGCGACTCCGACCGGGACGGGAATCGTGACCCTGACTGCGAACTTCAGGGGCACATCGCTGTACAATCCTTCGAGCGATTCAAAGAGTTTCAACGTGGTGCAGATAGTGGCCTCGCCGACCCCGACGCTCACTCCCACCGCCACGCCGACCGCGACCCTGACGCCCACGACCACGCCGACGCCAACCGCAACGCCGACCCCGGCGCTGCCTGGAACCGGCTTCAGCGCGCCGGGCGCGACGATCAGCGCGAGTCCCGGCCAACAGGTGAGCGCTACCTTCAGCGCCCTCAACGCGACCGGCGCCGCCGAGACGCTCAGCTCAGTGACCGTCGCGCTGAGCGACCCGGGAGTCTTTTCGGCGCTCGCACTCAGCGCCAACGGCCAGGCCGCGACTGCCGGCGCGTCGCCGCCGCTGACGGATAACACCTTCACCTTCGCGCCGCCGATCGCACTGGCCGCCGGCGCGTCGGTAACGTTCACCGCGAACGCGACCGTGGCGGCGCATCCGGCGATGGCCGCCTCGAACATGCGCTTCGCCTCGGCCGACCTGATTCGGGTCGCTTCGCTCACGATGACCCGCAACTCGACGCGGCTGCCGTTCTTCGGTGCGCTGATGATGCTCGGCCTTATGTTGATGGCGTGGCCAATCAGCCGGCGCAACCGGTTGATTGGCGCAGCGATGCTGGTGATGGTGCTCGCGATGAGCCAGGTCGGATGCAACGGTGGCTCGGGCAGCAGCAGTCCGCCGCCACCGCCGCCCGCGACGGTCAGCTCGACGATCACGGTGACCGCGGCCAGCGTGAGCGGCGGCAGCGGCGCGACGGTCGGACTGCCGCTGACGATCGCGACCGTCACGGCGCCGCCGTGAGGGTCGCGATGCCGCAGTGAACCCACTGCGGCATCGCAAAGATCCCCACCGGGCGCCGTTTGTTAAAGCGTTGCGAGCCGGGACTGCCGCTGCTCGAAGCGATGGCCCCTCGATGGGCGCGGCAGGAGGCTCTCGTCCTCATCCCGCGCCCGCGCCGAAATCGTGACCAGCTTCAGGCCGGATCACCGAACGAGATCGAATACGACAGAGCGCCCGAGTCCGAGACCGTCTCGTAGGATGACTCGCGAGCCAGTGGTACCGAGCCCGGTTTGCGCTCGAACGGCGAGACGAGACCGAGCTTCTTGCCGTGCTCGCGCAGCGCCGGGATAACGTCACGGTTGAGCAGCTCGAGGCAGCGCTTGCGATCCTTCGCTGACACCGGCCCGTCGAGCCAGAACGAGAAGATGCCCGGGCGCAATACGTCGAGAATCATCTTAAGCTTGGGAATCACGTTCTCGGGCGTTCCGGCGATCATCTGCATGTCCTTGAGGACCTGAGGATAACCGCCGTAAATCTGGCGCTTAACCGCTTCGATCTGTTCTTCGGATTCTTCTCCGCTGCCGGTAAAGAGCGGCTTGCCCGAGGTGTTGGGACCGGTATCGAGCTGCGCCAGGCGCCGCGTGGCGGCCTTCGAATTGTAGCCCGGCGGAAACATCCATTCGGGCCGGGCGAAATGAGCGAAGGCGCCGGCGAACAACAGCCGTTTGCCGAGTTCCTCGGCACGCGCCTGATTGTCGCCGACCATCACCGGCTGGAGATAGCCGAAATTCTCCGGTCCTGCCTGATAGCCTTCGCGCGCCGCAGTCTGGCCGTAGATTTCCCAGAGCTCGATGGTCGGCTCGAGCTTGGTAGCCAGCGCTACGTAGGGGTAGCGGTTTTTCGCGCACCAGACGGCGGTGTCGGGACTGATCAGCCCCGGAATCCAGTAGGGCGGATGCGGCTTCTGCAACGGGAGCACCCATGGATTGACGTGGCGGAAGTGCAGCCGCCGGCCTTCGTAGCGAAACGGCCCCGGAGTGGTCCAGGCTTTGGTGATGAACTCGACCGCTTCTTCGAAGAGCTCGCGGTTTAGCGCGGGATTGGTGTTGTTGGCGAACTGCTCGCTGCCGGCGCCCCGCACCCAGCCCGAGACCAGGCGGCCGCCCGAGATGAGGTCGATCATCGCCAGCTCTTCCGCCAGCCGAAGCTGATTCGCGACTGTCGCCGCGGGATTGCCGAGCAGGACGATCTTGACCCGCTTGGTCTTGGCCGCGAGCGCGGCGGCCTCGACATCCATCACCGCGCCCATGCAGAACGGGGTCCCGTGATGCTCGTTGAGCATTACGCCGTCGAAGTTGAGCAACTCCTGATCGGTGTAAACCTTCTCGTCGAGGTACTGATTGAGAAGCTTTGCACCGTGCTCGGGGTCGAAGAAGCGGTTGGGGGTTCCAAAGAAACTTCTGATCTTGAGAATCTGATTCTCGAGGAGGCGGAACTTTTCCGGATCGGTCTCCGGATCATAGTGATACGCACGCTCGGTGAACCACATCATGTGCATGGCGATACCTCCTGCGGATGTCGATCCCTGGCTTGGTGCTCGCGCGCGCGCTCACGCGGCGAGGAATCCTTTCACTTCGCTCACGAACTGATCGGTCTTCTCAACTTCCGGGCGATGCCCGCAGTTGTCGAATATGGCAACGGTCGAGCCGGCAAGCGCGCGATTGTATGCTTCGACGACCGAACTGGGCACCACGCGGTCCTGCCGTCCCCAAATCAGCAACACCTGCGAGTTGTCGATTCCTTCCAGGATATGAGGAAGGCTCGGGTTGTGAAAATAGGGCTGCCATGCGAGGCGGGCGAATTCCGCGCGCGCGTCTTCCCACAGCTCGTACTGCTCGGGAGTATTGGGCTCGCCGTAGAGTTTGGAGAATTCGGGGGTGCTCGCGGGATCGAAAACAGTGCTGCGCAGATACGCCTGCGCGGGCATGTTGAAGATATCCATCAGCTCGCCCACCGGAGCCTTGATTCCGCCCGGCGCCACCAGCACGGCACGGCGGAACTGATGCGGGCAGGCAGCGAGCATTTCCGCGGCGACCCATCCGCCGAATGAGAAGCCGATCACGTCGATGTCGGACCACTTTTGCTCGCGCAGCATCCGTGCGTAGACCGCGGCCAAATCCCGCGTGTTATCGACCCATTCGATCCGTGGCGCCCTTCCGAATCCGGGCGCCATCGGAACTATAAGAGTGTGTTCCCTGCTCAGTTCCGACTGCCACGCGAGCCAGCCCGGATAGCCAAGTTCGTCGTGTAGGACGAGCAGCGGCTTGCCGCTGCCGGCGGTGATGACGGGCAGTTCGACCCCGGCTACCGAGATGATTCGTTCACTCCACTCTGATGACGCCATCGCCAGCTCCAGGATCGTCCGGTTTGCGGACCACGCTCTTGCGACTGATCGCGCCGCCGCGTGCAAGTGCAATCGGCTGGGGCGCAGAGCCCCCTTGCGTTAAAGGACGAGGCTCGGGCCGCCGTACTTCGTCCAATGTTGATTGTCGTAATACTCGCGCCATTGGTAAATCTTACCCTCAGCGGTCAGCTCGAACATGCCGCATACGGGAAGCTTGAGCGTAAACCCGTTACCGTCCCAATCCCAGCAGTCGAGCCGCTCCGTGAGCACCTTGTTGCCTTGGCCAAAAAGATTGAGCAGCCGGAATTCGATTTTTTTCGCGGGCGCGATGATCGAGCCGATCATTTTGGCAACGTTCTCCTTGCCGCAGATCGCCTCGAGTGGCTGGTTGAGGTAGCACATGTCGTCGGTCACCTGCGCCATCGCAAGCGGCAGGTCGCGCGTCTCCCACCCGCGGATAAAGGCACGGACGACTTTCTCGTTGCGTTCGACTATCGGATCAAGAGCAGACATGGGATTATTTCCTTCGCTCCACGCGCGCATGCCTTAAACGTGCAACGTCGGACCGCCGTTCCTGAACCACATTTGATTGTCGAAATAATCGCGCCAGCCGCTGATTTTGCCGTCTTCGGTGAGGTCGAACATCCCGATACAGGGCAGCTTCAGGCCCCATCCCTTGCCGTCGAAATCCCAGCAGTCGAGGCGCTCGGTGCAGATCGTGTTGCCGCGGCCGAACACGTTAAGCAGCTTCCATTCGACCCTCTTCGTAAGGTCGAGGATGCTCTTGATGATCTTGCGCACGTCGTCGAGGCCGACAACCGGTTCGAGCGGCTGGTTGATGTAGACGATCCCGGGCGCCAGACAGGCCGTCGCGGCCTCGGCATCAAGCGCCGCCCACGCGTCGATGAAGCGGCGCACGACCGCTTCGTTGCGCGCGACGATCGGATCTTTTTCGACGGATTCGACTGCCACTGGCGGTCTCCTTGCGTAGCCGAAAGTAGTCAAATCTCCCTCTGAAACGCAACTATTCAGGAGAGATGCGTTTTCGTAACCAGCTCTCTCTTTGCCGCGGCTTTCCGCCCGATGTGACCGTCCAACACGGGCGGCGGAACCGAACCGCCCACGCCGCCAGTCCACCACGCCCAACGTTCCGAACCATTCGCGATCTAGGCGATCTTCCCTGCCAAACTAGGCGATTTTCCATTCGCATCTAGGACAGTTTCCGATTGGGTGGCCTCTCCAGATCGAATATTTTGCGAAACATGAATTCGCCGCCGCTTCGCTAACAGTGGCGTACCAACGGCGAATAAATCCAGCTCAGGAGGCAGGTCATGGCAAAGCGCGATCAGTCATCAGGCGATACCAGGCGTGAAACGTCCGCGGCCGGCGAGTCGGTTCGGCTCGAAGCACTCGCCAACCTGGCACACGAGCTTCGGTCGCCGCTTCAGGCCCTGCTTGGCTATCTCGATATCATGCGCGAGGATTGGGCCGAGACAATTCCCGCGGAGCCGCGCGCGATGCTCGAGCGGATGAACGTCAATCTCCACGATCTCGTGCATACTGTAGACAACATCATGGAGTTCGTGATGGCCGACGCGGGCGCCGCACCGCGCGTCTTCGAGGATATAACCGTGAGCAGCCTCGTCACCGACCTGGCGCCGGGTATCGAGGCGGCGAGCCACGGCAAGCCGGTGGCGGTGCGGTTCGATCTCGAAAATGCGCCGGGCTCGATCCATTCTTCGCGCCGCGCGCTGCGGCTGATCCTGTCGAATCTGGTGCTGAACGCGATCAAATTCACCGAGCGCGGGAACGTCACGGTGCGGATCGCCGCGGCTGATCGCGCGAACCGGACCGCCGCCGAACATGAAGTTGATATCGAGGTGAGCGATACCGGAATTGGCATCAATCCCGCCCTGATGGAGGAGGCCTCGCGTCCGCTCGCGCAACTATCGCACACCAATACGCGCAAGTTTCGCGGCCTCGGGCTGGGACTTACGGTAGTGCGGCGCAATGTCCGCGCTCTCGGCGCGACGCTCGAAGTCAAATCGGCGCCGGGCCAGGGCTCGCGTTTCCTATTGCGGATTCCGCCCGCGCACCTCATCGCGCAATCGCGGCGCAACCAGCAAAGGCTTCCGGCGATGCGCGGTTCGGGCGCCTCGGCTCCGCCGCCGCACAAAGGCGCGCCTTATTCGCCGCTCGCGACGATTTGAGCGGGCACCACGGCAGTCGCCCCGGGATCAGAGGGCATGGATCGTTCAGTTGAGACCGTTGCCCTGTCTCGATTCGCGCCCTCCTCCCTCTGATCCCGGTTGCGTATCGCGCACCGAATAGTTAAGATTTTTCTGGAATTCTCGGGGACGCCTCGGTCCCGCCTTCGGGGTGATACGTTTTGTTCACTGGTGTGATTGAAGACCTCGGCACGATCGAGGCGATACGGCTGACCGACAAGGGCGCGCTCCTCGCGATACGCACTGCGATGCCGGTCGCGCGTATCGCGATCGGCGATTCAATCGCCGTCAACGGCGCCTGCCTGACCGTGATCACGAAGAGCCGCGGCAAGGTTGCGATGGAGGTCTCGGCCGAAACGCTTCGGCGCACGGCGCTGGGCAACCTTCAGGCTGGCGATCGCGTCAACCTCGAACGATGCCTCACACTCGACAAGCTGATCAACGGCCATCTGGTCTCGGGCCACGTCGACGGACTCGGCCGCATCGTCTCGATCAAGCCCGAGGGCGACTCGAACCTGTTCACCTTCGAGGTCGCGCCGAGCGAGGCGCGCTATCTGGTCGAGAAAGGATCGGTCGCCCTCGACGGGATCAGCCTGACGATCTTCGGAATCCGCGGACGGCGGTTTAGCTGCGCGATCATCCCGCACACGCTCAAGATGACCACGCTCGGCACGAAGGGGCCCGGTTCCGCGATCAATGTCGAGAGCGATATGCTGGTCAAGTACGTCGAGCGAGTGCTGCGCGCGCGTAACGGCGCGATAGAACCTGTCGCCGCCGCCGGGCGCCATACCCGCGCCGGCGCCGCGCGCTGAATGCCAATGACTATCGTCTTGCGAGTGCTGGCTGAAAAGAGCCGCCGGGGAGCATCGTTATGAGCCTGATGCAGATACCGCGCAAGATCGAGTACGCGCTGCGCGCCATGATCCATCTCGCCGACCATCCCGAAGGCGTCGCCCGCGGCACCGAAATCGCGGAGCAGGAGCAGATTCCCAAGTACTACCTCGAGAAGGTGATCCGCGACTTGATGCATCGCGGACTGGTGCGCGCGCGGCGCGGTCCGGGAGGCGGCTATCAGCTCGCGCGTCCCGGCGACACGATCACGTTTCGCGATGTGATCGAGGCGGTGGAAGGTCCGATCACGCTCAACGTATGCGTGGATGGCAGCGCGTCGTGCGCGCTTCAGCCCGCTTGCCGGATGTTCCGCATCTGGGAGCAGGGCCAGCGCGTCCTGCTCGACATCTTCTCGCAAACCACGTTGCAGGAGATTGCGTCGTCGGCGCGCCCCTACGATTCGCGCCTCGCGATCCGGGCGGCGATCGAGAAGCAGCCCGAGCCGGCCAAACCGTAGCCGCCATCCGATTTATTTTCGACGACCTTGAACGAGAGCCACGAATCGATGGCCCAGGCGGCACATGCCCGCTCGAATGGCCAGGGCCAGGTCTTCACCGAAAAGACCTTCTATCTCGAGGAATTCTACGGCAAGAGCCTGCTCTTCGCCCTGATTCCGCCGGCTGGCGAGCGGCTTGGCGATCTCGATTCGCTGGTGCGCACGCTGCGCGAGCTGCGCCGCAATCAGACCCGATGCATCGTGATCGCCTCGCGCGCCGCCCTGCCGCGCCTGATGCGCCGGCTGGGGCGGCTCTCGCCCGAGCGCCCTCCGGTCTTCAACCCCACCGCTGGGATGCGCTCGCGGCCGTATCCGCCCGACTCCGCCGTCGCCCAAATCTGGGAGGGCCTGCGCGCCGGTTCGATCGTCGTCGCCTCGACCAAGACCGACGAGGCCGATGACCTCACCGTGTTCGCCCAGGAACTCGCAAGCCGTCTCAGCGTCTTCAAGCTGATCCTGCTCGATCGCCGGGGCGGCCTGATCGACAAGGACGGCCGCCGGCGACTGTCATTTCTCGAAGTTCGCAAGCTCGCCGCCGCGATCCGCCGCGCGCGTCCGGCGCTCCGGCGCGTCGAACTCCGTGCGATCAAGCGCGCGATCGAAGACGGCGTCGGATCGGTCAATCTGGTCACTCCGCGCGACGTCTACGAGGAACTTTTCAGCTTCGTCGGCGCGGGCACGCTCTTCACCGAGCAACAGTACGGTTCGGTACGCCCGGTCTCGATCGACGATTTCGAGGAGGTCGAGGCCTTGATTCTGCGCGGCCAGGCCGAGGGCTATCTGCTCGCGCGCAGCCGCGACGAGATCGCCGAGCTGCTGCCCTCGTGCTTCGGCTACCGCGTCGGCGACGAGCATCTGGCGGGCGTATGCTCACTGCTGACCGAGAAGTACCGCCATGATCGCGCCGGCGAAATAACCGCGCTCTACACGCTCACCCGCTTTCAGGGCGAGGGCGTCGCCGCCGAGCTGGTCAGCCGCGTGATGGAGGAGGCGCGAGCGCGCCGCCTGCGTTACATCTTCGCGTGCACATCAGAAGAGCGCGCGGCGCAATTTTTCGCGCGGCTCGAGTTTCGCAAGGTCGCCCCCGGCGACGTCGCGGCCGCCAAATGGCGCGGCTACGACAACGGCCGCATCGGCCGCCTGGCGATCTTCCGCGCCGACCTGACCTGACCGTTATCGCCGCGCCCGGCCGTCCGCCGCGACGCGCGCTCGGGCATCAGGGGCAAGAAGTCAGCGGCCCTTGAAGGCGGGGGCGCGTTTCTCGATAAACGCGCGCATCCCCTCCTGGTAATCCGCCGTCCGTGAGGCGTCGCCCTGCGCCACCGCCTCGGCTTCGAGCGTCTCGGCGAACTGGCCGCGATAGGTTCCGAGCAGCACGCGCTTGGAAATCCGAAACGCCGCGGTCGGCCCCGCCGCTATCTCGCGCGCCATCGTGCGCGCGGCCTCGGCCAGCTCCGCCGCCGCCATCGACCGGTTCACGAGCCCGCGCTCGGATGCCTCGCGTCCGGAAAGGCGCCGTCCCGTATAGATAAGCTCGAGCGCCAGATGGCGTCCGAGCAGGGCCGCGAAATGATGATGTCCGCCGGAATCCAGCACGGCGCCCAGCCGCCCGAACGGAGAGGAGATTTGCGCGTCGTCGGCCGCGAGCACGATATCGCACGCGAAGGCGAGTCCGAGGCCCGCGCCCATGCAGGCGCCATGCACGGCCGCAATCGTCGGCGCGGGGAATTCGTAGATTCGCGTTAGCAGCGGCGTGAAGTCGGCGCGCAAAATCGCGGTCGCGTCCTCGTGGGCGGGATCGGCCTCGGCCAAATCGCGCCCCGCGCAAAAGGCCCGCCCCTCGCCGCGAATCAGCACGGCGCGGCTTTCGGCTGATTGATCGAGCGCCGCGCGCAGCTCATCGATCATCGCGCGATTCACCGAGTTAAGTTTGTCGGGCCGGCTGAGCGCGATTTCGGTCACACCGGCTTCATTGGTAACAGTGATCGTCGAATAGCTCATTCGAGTTTTTCACCGCCTGAGAGTTTCAGAACCGCGAACAATAGCCAGTTTGACAGCCGAATCAGACGACGCCCGCATACGGCCCGATAACCAGCTTAGAAAACCGGGATTATGTCAGCCGCCGTGATATTACTCACATCGACACCGCTGATATCCAGTTCCGGAATCGCCGGGAACTTGATTCCCCAGTCCTCGACTACCTTCTTCACCCGCGCGATCGCGATCCGCCAGTTCTCCGCCTGCTCGTCATAGCTCAGCACCCCAAGCCCGGCCTGGCGCGCCGCGTCCATCAGCACGCGATGGTTCGGGATGAAGTAGTTCGGCAACTCCCAGAAGAGGTTCGGCGGCTCCCAGAGGATCATCGAGAGAAAGACGAAGCCCGCGCGGAGCTGGCGCGTGATCAGGTCCTTGTGGGCCTGGTTGAGGCGCGGCCAGTCGTTCTCGAGCATCTTGATACAAATCGCGAGATGGCGGCTTTCGTCCTGCCCGACGCGCGTGAACACCTGCTTGAAAACCGGCGACGTGGTTTTGTGCGCCATCCCGTAAAACAGCGTCGAAGCCGCGACTTCGCCCATCAGGAACGAGGTGAACAGCACCGAGAGCGGATACTTGTCGATCGAGTTGCTATAGCCGCGCCAGTAGCGGCCGCCATTATGATATAGCCATTGGATATTGTTGAGCGCGGCGCGGTCGAGCGTGGTCCTGGCCTCGAAGCGCAGCGGCCCGCCCGGCATCACCTTGGCGATCGCGCGCTGGCAGCATTCTTCGTGATTCATTTCGTCGCGCGTGACCGAGAAAAAGCATTTGCGCAGCGGGTCCTCGGCGTGAACCTCGTACGAATGGATCATCGCGCGCCCGAAAACCGCCGGCCCCGACCCATCGAAGTTCGCCAGCACCGCGTACCAGTACATGATCCCGAGCCGCTCCTCGGCGGTGTACTGCGACGGATCGAGCTGGTCCCACGGCAGCGTCGCCGGGTTCCACGCCTGCACTTTGGACTTCTCGTAAAGTGCGGCCAGCTCCTCGGTCTTGACCTCCCATTCGAGCGGAAAGATGTTCGGCATCGGCACCTCGGGCGCCAGTTCGAAACCGCCCGCCGGAATGACCAGCCTGCTTTCGAGTGCGAGCTTCGAGGCGCCGTTCGCCGGTCCGCGATCCACGCCGCCGATGGTCTGCGGTTCTACCGATAAAGCCATGTGGCCGAGCCCTCCGATTAAATCTACCGACCGTTCGGTCGATTCCAAATGTCGCTCGATTTTCAACTTATGTCAAGCCTATCCCGCATCGCAGCGCAAGCGGTCGGTCGATACGCGTTTCGGGACGTTCATCGAGTTCAGCTATCGCGGTTGCGGGCGATTCCCTCGAAAACCAGCATCGATACGGCCGCCGCAATTTCGTTGGCCGGTTGCGGACCGTCGGCCCGGTACCAGTTCGTAACCGAATTCGACATCCCGAAGACCAGCCGCGTGAGCAGGCCGGGCTCGATATCGCGGCGCACTTCGCCAGCGGCGGCGGCGGCGGCGGCCAGCGCACTGACCCGGCGATCGAAATCACGCCGGCGTTCGAGCGCGGCGCGTTCGCTCGGCGTGTTGCCCTTGATTCGCTGCATCAGCTCGACCTCGGGCGCGAACTCGAGCGTGATCGCGGCAATCCGGCGCACGATATAGCGCAGCCGTTCGAGCGCACTTCCGTTCTTCGCACCCGCCTCATCGAGGACCCGAAACAGCGGACCGAACGCGCGCTCGAGCGCGCGCTCGAGCAATTCCTCCTTGCCCGACACATGATAGTAGAGGCTCGACTTGCTGAGCCCGGTCTCGCGCGCCACGTCGCGCATCGAGCTCGCCTCGTAGCCGCGCCGGTTGAAGACGCGCACCGCTGCCGCCGTAACCATTTCGATATCGTAAGGCGCGCGGCTCGCGCGCGGCGGCCGCCCCATTCTCAGCGCCTCGCGGGACGTCCGCACAGTCCCGAGCCGGCCAAAGACGGGTCCATCGCGGAATTACGCGGCCCCAGTGCGCGCGTTACCGATCAGCGTCGCCGCCAGCGCCGTCAGATCGAAGTCGTCGTAGTACTCGATCTCGATTCGTCCCGGCGCGCCGCCTTCGGCGGGGACCACGCGCACGCGGCGCTTGAGCATCCGCCGCAGGCTGTCGGAGAGCGCGGCCAGATTCGGGTCCGCCGGCGCTCCCGGCCTTGCCGTCTTTGCGCCGGACGCGTGGCGCACCCGGCTTGCGATCTCCTCGGCGCCGCGCGCCGAAATCTTGCGCCCTGCCACCTGCCGCGCCGCGACCAGTTGCGCCTGCGGCGACGCGATACCCAGCAGCGGCCGCGCCTGCCCCGCGTTGAGATCGCCGCACTCGATCATCTCGAGCACTCCGGGCGCCAAATCGAGGAGCCGGATCGCATTGCTCACGTAGGGCCGGCTCTTGCCGATCCGCGCCGCGATATCCTCGTGGCCCAGGTTGAACTCGCGCGCCAGCCGCTCGAAGCCGCGCGCCTCCTCGATCGCGTTCAAGTCCTCACGCACCAGGTTCTCGACCAGCGACATCTCGAGCGCCTGATGGTCCTCGATCTCGCGGACCACCACCGGCACCGATTCGAGACCGGCCGCGCGCGCGGCACGCAGTCGGCGCTCGCCCGCGATCAGCTCGTAGCGCGGCGCCCCGTCGTTCGAGCCGCGCGGCCGCACCACCAGCGGCTCGATTATGCCTTGGCTCCGGATCGCGCGCGTCAGCTCCTCGAGCCGCTCGGGGTCGAAATGGCGCCGCGGCTGAAAGGGGCTCGGGTCGATCCGGTCTGGCGCAACCATCCGCATCCCTTCGCCGCCCATATCACTGGCGGCGGCGTCGGATTGCGGGTCCGGGCTGGTATTGGCGATTAGCGCGTCGAGTCCCCGTCCCAGCGGCTTTCGTGTCATTCCCCCTTCCTCCCGCGCTCGGCCGATCGCGCAAAGATAGCGCGCAGATTGAAGAGGCCGCGCTTGGCCGAGACGGCCGCGGGCTCTGCCGCCACCGCCGCATCCACCGGAACCGGCCGGCCGCATCGATCGAGCAATTCGCGCGCGAGGGCGCGATACGCTTCGGCGCCGGGCGATCGCGGCTCGTACTCGATCACCGACATTCCATGGCTCGGACTCTCGGAGATTCTGACGCTGCGCGGAATCACGTTCTGGAAGACCAGCTTGGGAAAATGCTTTTCGATATCGGCGGAGATTTCGTGGCTGAGTCGATTCCTCGAATCAAACATCGTTAGAATAATGCCCGCAAGATCAAGCTTCGGATTCAGCACCGATTTTACTTTGCGGATCGTCGCGAGCAGCGAACTCAAGCCCTCGAGCGCATAGTACTCGCATTGCATCGGCACCAGAACCAGATCAGCCGCTACTAACGCATTGAGGGTCAGAAGGCCGAGCGAGGGTGGCGTATCGATTAGTGTAATATCGTATTTACTTCTATACGACGTTAATACATCGCGAAGTCGGCGCTCCCTTCCCTCCATAGTCGCCAGTTCAATCTCGGCACCGACCAGATCGGCGCTCGAAGGTGCGAGTCCGAGTCCCGGCCTCGCGTCGCGGATGATATCAGAAAGCGGAGTGCGATTTACCAGCGCATCATAGATGGACGTTTTATTATTGACCTCCGGCAGTGCGGACGCAGCGCTCTGTGGAGCACTCCGACGGTTCCCGTTGGGAAGCTCGGAGGTTCGGGTCAGTCCCGAGGTCGCGTTGCCCTGCGGGTCAAGATCGATAAGCATCACGGGGCGCCGAAGTTCGGCAATCGCGACGGCAAGGTTGACCGCGGTGGTCGTCTTGCCGACGCCCCCCTTCTGATTCGCGATTGCTACGATCCGTCCGGCTGGCAAGATGACACTCGGATGCGATTTGCGATCCGCATCGGGCCAATACTAGACGGCTGATGTGCAGCAACGCAAAGTTTCCGTCCGCTCACGTGAAACATTTATCCCAGGCTGTGGATATTTGTTCGCTCGGGAACATCCAGTATTGCGGATGAAACGGAACGGGCTTAATACTCGGCTTTGCGCCAGACCATCAGCATCCGCCGCGAATCCAGACGGCCCGGAATCGAGTAGCCCAATCGGATCGGACCGTCGAGGCCTGCCGCCGATGCGGATAGTTGGGATATGTCGGCGCTCTCGACGCTGTAGGCAATCGCGAGGCCGCCGACCCGCAACGCCGCGCCGGCGATTGGGTGAAACATTTTGAGCGGCCCGAGCGCGCGTTCAGTCACGATATCGTATCGTGGCTCGAAGTTCGCGGCGGTCGCGGTGCCGCTTTGCACTGTCACATTCGAGAGGTTCATTTCGGCTGCTGTCGTGATCAGGAAGCTGGCGCGTTTGCGGCGGGACTCGGCGAGGGTAAACTCGGCGTCGAAAATCGAGGCGAGGACGAGAGCGGGGAAGCCGGCGCCGGAGCCGAGGTCGAGTACGCGCGCGCCGGCGGCCATCGCGGCGGCGATTTCGGCCTTCAGCGGATGGCCGGAAATCAGCATCGGTGCGAGGCTATCGAGGATATGAAAGGCGGTCGCTTCGGGATCGAGAGGCGCGGCGGTCAGGTTGGTCTTCGGGCCCCATAGCGCGATTGCCGTGGCGAGGCATGCTATCCGGCCGGCGAATTCAGGTGGGACGGGTATTCCGCATGAGGTCAGTGCGTCGATGACTTTGTCGCGGACGGTGATTCCGATCTTGTCGAGGGAAGGCCGGATCATTTGCTGAGTTGCGGGGCTTTTGGGCCGGGGCTGTGCGGGTGACGTTTCACGTGAAACATCTTCCAACGACAGGTCCGAGTCAATCTGAAACGCGCCGACGTTTCACGTGAAACGTCTGGGTCAAGGGTAAAACTCGTTGGATTTACTGCCTTTTCTGTATGCGAGCGACTCGGACGTTTCACGTGAAACATTTTTTCTGGCGGTCCGCGACGAGCAATCGAGATGCTGACGTTTCACGTGAAACATCGCCGACAGTCGCGCCCTCAGCCCAGACTCGCCCGGCGGCCGCCGCCCTTCAGATAGACCGCGAGCAGCGCGATCGAAGCGGGCGTGACTCCGGGCGTCCGCGCCGCCTGCCCGAGCGAGCGCGGCCTAATCGCCGATAGGCGCTCGCGCACTTCGGTCGAGAGCCCGTTTATCTTCCAGTAGTCGAGCTTTTCGGGGATAAGCGCATCTTCGAGCCGCTTCGACCGCTCGACCATCTCGACCTGCTGGCGCACGTAGCCCTGGTATTTGGCGTCGATTTCGAGTTCCGCCGCTTCGTCCTCACCGAGCCCCGAGGAATTCCCGCCGAGCGCCTCGATTACCGTCGTGTATGGCAGTTCGGGACGTCGCAGCAGTTCCCACGCCTTTACGCCATGGCTTAGCGGCGACGATGCCGCCGCGGTCAGGATGCTGTTCACCCGCTCATCGGCCGCAACGACGGCTTCGCGAAGCCGCGCCGCCTCGGCCTCGATTCGCGCGTATCGCGCGCGGGTCCGGGATGCATCGGCGGCATCGAGGAGTCCAATTCGTTCGCCGATCGGTGAGAGCCGGCGGTCGGCGTTATCCTCCCGCAGCAGCAGGCGATACTCGGCGCGCGAGGTGAACATCCGATATGGCTCGCCACCGATTCCGCGCGTCACCAAGTCGTCGATCATCACGCCGATATAGGCCTGATCGCGGCCGAGTATAATCGCCGGCTCGCCGCGCACTTTGAGCGCCGCGTTTATCCCGGCTATCAGGCCCTGTGCGCCCGCCTCCTCGTAGCCGGTCGTGCCGTTGATCTGTCCGGCCATAAAAAGTCCGTCGACCAGCCTGGTTTCGAGCGACGGTTCGAGCTGTGTCGGGTCGGAATAGTCGTATTCGATCGCGTAGCCCGGCCGCATTATCTCGGCCGCTTCGAGCCCGCGGATTGAACGCACCATCGCAAGCTGCACGTCGAGCGGGAGGCTGGTCGACAGGCCATTGGGGTAGATTTCGACGGTGTCGAGCCCCTCGGGCTCGAGAAACACCTGATGGCGGTCCTTGTCGCGAAAGCGCATCACCTTGTCCTCGACCGAAGGACAGTAGCGGGGTCCGCGGCTCTGGATTACCCCGGAGTACATCGGCGAGCGGTCAATAGATGCGCGGATGATCTCGTGCGTGCGCTCGTTGGTATAGGTGAGGTAGCAAGGCATCTGCGGGCGCTCGATCCGCACGGTGCGAAACGAGAAGGGCGGCGGCGGGTCGTCGCCGGGCTGAGGATCGAGCGCGGAGAACTCGATCGTGCGTGAGTCGAGGCGCGGACAGGTGCCGGTCTTGAGCCGGCCGATTCGAAAACCCAGTGCGGCCAGGTTCTCGCTGAGGCCCATCGCGGCGAAATCACCGGCGCGGCCGGCCGAGTAGTTGCGCATCCCAACGTGGATCAGCCCCTTGAGAAACGTGCCGGTGGTGACGACGACGCATCGGGCCTCGAAAATCTCGCCGATTTGCGATTCGACGCCGCGGATGCGGCCGTCCTCGACGATCAGCCGCTCGACGCTGGCCTGGCGGACGGCGAGGTTGGACGCCGACTCGACGACGCGCTTCATCCGGGCGCGGTAGGCGGCCTTGTCGGCCTGGGCGCGGCGCGCACGGACGGCGGGGCCTTTGCGGGTATTGAGCCTGCGGAACTGGATTCCGGTTTCGTCGATCGCAAGGCCCATCTCGCCGCCGAGCGCGTCGATTTCGCGCACCAGATGGCCTTTGCCGATTCCGCCGATCGCGGGATTGCACGACATCTGGCCGATATGGTCGAGGTTGAGCGTGAGCATCAGGGTGCGCGCGCCAATCCTGGCGGCTGCGAGCGAGGCCTCGATACCGGCATGGCCGGCGCCGATCACGATTACATCGTAGGACATATCGGGGGTGGATTATGGCGCGCCCAGAGCGGTCCGCAAAGCCCCGCGGGGCGGCGGGCGATTGAAGCCGATAGCGCTTCGCAGCCGGCTACGCCGCATTTTCTATTGCTCGATCTATTTAGACAGATTCTATATTTAGACTTCGATCGACTGATGAAGATGTAAGGGCGAGAGGTCCGCTGAGGCGCGCCCGAAGGCGCGCGATCCCTCCACTTCGGCAGCCTCCGGTCGGGATGACGAAAAAGAAAATCGCGATCACAAAAAGAAAAGGCGGAATGGCGAGAAGCGAGTAGCCGGGATGACAAGAAAAGATGTGGCCATGGTGACAAGCGAGTTGAGGTGAGACGGAGTCGGGAGCGCGGAGCAGAATGAACGATTGGCGGACGGTCCGGTACTAACCATCATCTCAGGCTGACAAAACATTCGTCATCCCGACCGCAGGCTGCCGTAGTGGAGGGATCGCGCGCCTCCGGTCGGGATGACGGAGAAGAGAAAGTCGGGATGACAAGAGAAAAGCTTAAGGGCTAGCGGGAGGACGGCGGATGCCGCCCTCCCGCTCATAAATTAAATCTCAGAGGCGCCAGACCTAAATCTCGGCGAGGCCTGGCGAGCCGTTATCAGCGGCCGCCGGCGGCCGCGGTCGCGATCGACGGCGACGTTCCGCTCTTGATATGCGGCATCACCTCGGTCGCGAACAGCTTCATGCTGCGCTGCGCCACGTCCAAGGGCATGTCGGCATACTTGAAGACGCCGACGAATTCCTCGGCTTCCATCGTATTGGCAATCATGCGCAGACTTTCGACGCATTGTTCGGGCGTGCCGAAGACCTGCGTCTTGGTGAACATGTTGCGGAAATCCTGCGGGCTGTTCTTGCCCGCTTCGGCCATCTTGGCATGGAACTCGTAGCCCTTCGCGTTGCGGAAGTGCTCGGGCTCGTCGTACTCGTAGTGGCGGATGGCGGTGTCGGAGTAATTTCCCATGTAACGTTCGGCGCCCGCGGCAGCCTCGCGCTGAGTCTCGGCGCAATAGACGAAGCATACGATCATCGGCTTTTTCACCGGCTGGCCGAACTTCACGCACGATTGTTTGAAATGGTCGTAGTCCTTGCGATGGTCGGCCCACGCCTTTTGCGGAATCACCAGCATCCCCATCCCCTGTTGCGCCATGATGTCGCCGGTTTCGGGCGAGATGATCGCGCCATAGAAGCGATCGGTCAGGTTCTGGCGCCGGGGCCGGGGCCGGATGCTCATGTCGGGAATCTGAAAATGCTTGCCCTTGTAGGAGAACCGCTCCTGCGTCAGCGCCATCCGGACGATCTCGGCCGCCTCGGTGAAGCGCTCACGCGACTCGCTCATCGGAACGCGGAAGCCGTCGTATTCGATCTTGCCCGAGCCGCGGCCGAATCCCAGCGTGAGTTCGCGATCGCCGCAGTAGAGATCGAGCATCGCGATCTGCTCGGCGACCCGCACCGGGTCGTGCCAGGGCAGGACGACGACCATCGAGCCGAAGCCGATTTTCTTGGTGCGCCCGGCCATGAAGGTCAGAAACTGGAGGACGTCGGGGATCATCGTGTAGGGCGAGAAGTGATGCTCGACGCCCCAGATGGAATCGAAGCCGAGCGGCTCGACCATATCGGCGAGGGTCATATCTTCGCGATAGATTTCCCAATCGGGTTTCTGCGCGCGAAAATAGTTCTGGAAAAAGAACGATGCTCCAACCTTCATTTATCAATCCTCCGCGAGTATTCAAATTTCGATTCGAAGGCGCCTCGCCCGCGGCGCACGTATCGCAAGCGGATTCTAGGTAATGGTGGATAGCCGGATCGCGCGGCCGGGCGCTGGGTTCTTCCCGCCTGCTCCTTGCAGTTGTACGACAATCGGCCTCGATCCGACAAGGGATTGCACAGGGCCTCGCGCTGACGAGTAATCACGCACGCGGGGGTTACTTGCCGATGCAGAAGTCGCGGAAGATCACGTCGAGCACATCCTCGGTGGCGATCTCGCCGGTGATCGCGCCGAGCGCGGACGACGCGCGCGCCACGTCGACCGCGACGATCTCGGGCGGCATCGATGCGAGCGCGCCCGCGCGCGCGGTCTCGAGCGCGTCGAGCGCCTCGGCCAGCGCTATCCGATGACGCTCGCGCGAGATTGCGGCGGTGGTGCCGGCGCCCTCGCCTGCGAACGCCGCAAGCGCACGCTCAAGCTCTTCGCGGAGCGCTCCAAGTCCTTCTCCGCATAGGGCCGAAAAGCTGAGCGCAGGAATCGCGAGGCCGGCCGAGAAAAGGTCGGCGGGCGCGAGCACAGGCGCCAGATCGGACTTGTTGAGGAGCGCGACGCCGGCGCGCCCGCGCGCGAGCGCTATGGTGCGATGGTCGTCGTCGTCGAGCGGACGCGAGGCGTCGAAAACGACGATCAGCAGGTCGGCCGCAGCGGCGTGGCTTAGCGTGCGTTCGATTCCGATTCGCTCGACCTGGCCGCCGCCGTCGCGCAGCCCCGCGGTGTCTTCGAGGACAATCGTCCACGGACCGATCGCGACTGAATCCTCGATCACGTCGCGGGTGGTGCCGGGAACGGGCGTGACGATCGCGCGCTCGACGCCGAGGAGCAGGTTGAGCACACTCGACTTGCCGGCGTTGGGACGGCCGATAATCGCGGCGCGGGCGCCCTCGCGAACGACGCGGCCGCGCGCGAAGCTGGCGTGGAGCTCGGCCACGTCGGCGCGTATGCGCTCGATCTCGGCGGCGACACGCTCGCGCGAGGGAAGGCCGATGTCCTCGTCGGAAAAATCAATCTCGGCTTCGAGATGGGCGCGGACCGCGATGACCGCCGCGCGCAGACGCTTGACGCGGAGGGCGAGCGCGCCAGCCAGATGGTCGAGCGCCTGCCGGAGCGCGCCCTCGCTGCGCGCGGCGACGAGGTCGGCTATCGCCTCGGCTTCGGTCAGGTCGATTCGGCCGTTGAGAAAGGCGCGGCGGGTGAACTCGCCCGGCTCGGCGATTCGAGCGCCACTATCGACCGCGGCGGCGACGACGCGGCGCACGATATAGACACCGCCGTGGCAATGAAGCTCCGCCACATCCTCGCCGGTGAAGGTTCGCGGCGCGCGAGTCGCAACCGCGAGCGCGCGGTCGAGAGTCGCGCCAGTCTGCGGATCGCGGATGTCGCCGAGACGAAGCTCGCGCGGGCGGAGCGCCCCGGGCCGGGCCGGAGTCCATAGCGCATCGAGAATCGCGAGCGCTCGCGGCCCCGATAAGCGCACGATCGCAACCGCGCCGCGCCCGGGCGCCGTCGCGGGCGCTACAATTGTGTCTTCGAGATACATATCGTGGCGGCTCCGAATGCTTTCTCGGCTATAATCCTGCCTGATCGGGCACGAAGACGAGCCAAGACCTGATTTTGAGGCAGCGGCGGGCTTGCCGACAAGCTTCGGGTATGGTTCGATTGCTGTTTCGACGCGGGGCGCGGCTCCGCTCTGATTACGCGCAGGGCATGGCAGACCCTTTTGGGGGGTTTCCCATGATGGCGCATCGCTTGGGCGTTATTAATGAAAAGGACTTATCAACCACACAACCGGCGACGCATACGGACCCACGGATTCCTCGCGCGGATGGCGACGCCGGGCGGACGCAACATACTGAGGCGGCGCAGAGCGAAGGGACGCCAGCGGCTGGCAATATCGATTCCGCCCAAGCAGCCCGGCTAAGCGGCGATGCGAAGCGGCCGGCCAGGGGTGCGTTCGGCTTCGGACCGGCGGACAGAGTCCGCGTCTCGACCGAATACATTCTTATCCAAAGACGAGGCGCGCGCTTTCAAAGCGGACACTTCGTGCTCTATGCGATGAGACTGGCACCGGGCGCACGGTCGCGGGTGGGAATAACGGTTTCGCGCCGGATCGGCAACGCGGTCGTGCGCAACCGGATTAAGCGGCGCGTGCGCGAATGCTTCCGGCTGAGGCTCCGAACGATGCTCTCCGAGGGAACCGCGATAGTAGTGATCGCGCTCAAGGGCGCGGGTGAACTTCCGAGCGCCACGATCAGCGGTGAACTCGAGGACGCTGCCGCCACGCTCGCGCGCAGGCTTGGCCGAGCCGCCCGTGGTTGATTACCGGTGGATCATCCGATGACCGACGCGGCCCGCCGGTGTTTTATCCCGGTACTCGGGATAGGCAATTTCTGCGCACGATCGATAATCACCATCTATCGGATGCTTATTTCACCATTGCTGCTCGCACTGATTGGGCCCGCGTGCCGGTTCGAGCCGACCTGCTCGGCATACGCGGCCGAGGCGTTCGGCGTTCACGGACCGATTCGAGGGCTCGGCCTTGCGATGCATCGGCTGATCCGATGCCGTCCGGGTGGCGGGTTCGGCTTCGACCCGGTGCCGCGTATCGAGGTCCCGAGCGGCGACGTTACAGGTAAAATTTAGTTGGACAGTCCACGTTCACTCGCAATCTTCATCGCCATAATAATCCTGGCGATCTTCTATACCGATATTGTTCGATGGGTCCGCCCCGAACCAGTGGCGAACAACGCCCAGCAGAGCAACGCCGGCGGTCCGCCGCCGAGCGCCAATGCGACGGCAGGAGCGTCGAGCGCCACGACGGGTATCGTAACGAATCAGTCGCCGGCCGCGGCCGTATCGAATCCGGCTGCGAGCGGCGCGATCGCATCGCAGCAATTGCCGGCCAATTTCGTCGCGCGCGATATTGTCGTCGATACCGACCTCTATAATGCGACCTTCACCACCGCCGGCGCCCGCCTGAAAAGCTTCAGGCTCAAGCACTATCGCCAGACCGTAGCGCCCGAAAGTCCGGGCTACGAGATGGTCGAGCAGAAGAACCGCCGCCCGATGGGCGTGGTGATCGAGCGCGGCGATAGCCAGATAAGCGACCAGGGGCTCGGCTACACGACCGACGCGCCCGGCAAGATCGCGATGGGCGCCGACGGCAGCTCGACGGTGACCTTCACGGCCGAGACGTCCGACGGGCTCAAGATCACCAAGACGTTCAACTTCAGGAACGGCACGTACGTCTTCGACCTCGCGGCGATGCTGGGCGACAAGACCGCGGGCGTGACGGCGCTTGGGCTCACGATGAGCCAGGGACTGACGAATCGGGTGGGATGGCGGGACATCCCCGAGATTCAGGCCGACATCGACGGCAAGGTGATCGGCGAGGATCAGAAGGCGTTGCTCAAGGGCGCCGCGCCGGTGAGCGGGAATATCGCGTTTGCGGGATTTGGCGATCGTTATTTTCTGGCCGCCTTTATCCCGGAAAAGCCGATCGACGGCAGCCTCCAGATGAGCTACGCGGGCGACGAGGCCGACGCCATCATGCTGTTTCCGGGCGCGCTCGAGGCGACGAGCGCGGTATATGTGGGGCCCAAGGAGCTAGGGCTGCTGGAGGCGGCCAGCCCGGCGCTCAGCAAGGCGATCAATTTCGGCTGGACCGGTATCCTGGCGCTGATCTTCCTGCGCGCCCTGCAGCTTCTTCACGTTGTCGCGCCCAACTACGGGGTCGATATAATCCTGGTGACGGTCGCGATCCGGCTGGTGATGCTGCCGATGTCGATCAAGAGCCAGCGCTCGATGATGCGGCTTCAGCGGCTGCAGCCGCAGGTCCAGAAGATTCGCGACAAGTTCAAGGATGATTCGACCCGGCTCAATCGCGAGATGATGGAGCTGTACAAACGCAACCACGTCAATCCGCTGGGCGGATGCCTGCCGATGATCGTACAGTTGCCAGTCTTTTTTGGACTTTACGAAGCATTGCTGAATGCGGTCGAACTGAGGCATGCTCCGTTCATCGGATGGATCAGAGACCTGTCAGCGCCCGATTGTTTTCCGATTTCGTCGATGCCGAAACTGCCCTTTATGGATTGTCACGGATTGCCGGTGCTGGTGATCCTGATGGGCGCGAGCACGTTGCTGCAGCAATACATGACGCCGGCGTCGCCGGACCCCAATCAGCAGCGGATGATGATGCTGATGCCGTTGATGTTTATCGTGCTGTTTGTGAACTTGCCCGCCGGGCTGTCACTCTACTATTTTGCCTCCAACGTGCTGGGCATCATCCAGCAATTCGTTCTAAACCGTGAATTCAGACAATTCACCCCAGTTACCGCATGACCAGCAGCGAACCAAGTGATTCGATAGAGATTGCGGCCGCAACCGTCGAAGCAGCAATCGAAGAGGCGCTGGGCAAGCTCGGCGCCGCCCATGACGACGTCGTAATAGAAGTGCTGAGCACGTCCCGCGCGGGCGTGTTGGGCCTTGGCGCGCGACAAGCGCGCGTGCGCGTCAGCAGGCGCACGCATGGCGAGGCGCGCAGCGGCGTCATGTCGCCGCCGCCGGCCCCGCCGCTCCCGCCGCGGGCCGCCGCTCCGAGGCCTCAGCCCACGACGCGAAGCGCGCCGGTCTCGCAGCCGCCCCTCGCGGCTCCATCCGAAGCCGTGCATCCGATTCCTGAAGCGACGCGCGAAAGTCCAGCGACGCGCGATCAGCCGTCCCCGCGCCATCAGATGCGGCCCGAACAGGAACCGCCGCGCCGCCATACGCCCGCGCGTCACGAGCCGCCCTCGCGCTACGAGATGGCGCCCGAGGAGACGGCGGGCCATACCGACGCGCGGCGCGCGCGCCCGGCTGAGGAGCGTCCCGAAACGCATGAGGCCGATCCTTCGGACGCCGCGCTTCCGACGGCACCGATCGAAGACCAGGTGCGCGACGCGACCGCGCTCGTTCGGCAGATACTCGAACGGATGGGCGAGAACACCGAAGTCCGCACCATGGAGGAAGACTCCGAGGGTATCGAGCTCGAAATCAAGGGCGACGGTTCGGGGCTGCTGATCGGCCGTCACGGCCAGACCCTCGACGCGCTCGAATACGTGGTCAACCGGATTCTCGCGCGCCGCGTCCATGACGCAATTCCGATCACGCTCGACACCGAAGCGTACCGCGAACGGCGCCGCCGCCAACTCCATCGCATGGCACTTACCATGGGAGAGCAGGCCAAGCGCGATCACGCCGCCGTCACGCTCGAAGCGATGGCGCCGCGCGACCGGCGAATCGTCCATCTGGCGCTCAAGGACGATCCGATGCTCACGACGCGGTCGTCAGGCGAGGGCTTCCTGCGCACGATCGAGATAATCCCGGTGGGAGAACGGCGCGATCGTGTCAGCGGCGGCGCAACATCGGGCGTGCCCGCGGGCAGCCCACCTCCGGGAGCGCCGGGCGACCGTCGAACTGGCGGGTCGGGCGAGAATCCGGGCGGAGGCGAGCGGCGCAATAATCGCGGCGGGCGCGGACGTAATCGGGGACGCGGACGCGGTGGCGATCAGCGTGAAAAGCAGGCCGATCCCAAGCAACCGGAGGCGCCGCCGATCGGCGAGCAGGGCGGCTTCAAGCACGGCCAAAAGCGTTTGTTTTAGTACCAGGTTAAGGAAAGCGAAAGAGATGGATATTGGATTCATAATGCCGGTGACCGCGCAAAGCGGCGACCTGGCCGAAATTGCTCGCACAGTCGAGGCGCTCGGCTACGATTCGCTCTGGATCCCGGAGCATCCGGTTATCCCGGCCGCGATGAAGACCTCGTTCCCTTTCGCGCCCGATAACAAGCTCCCCGAGCATTACGGGCGCTGGGCTGACCCGTTCGTCGCGCTCACTGTGGCGGCGTGCGCGACCAAAAAGATCAAACTCGGCACGGGAATCTGCCTGCTACCCGAGCGCGAGCCGCTGATTACCGTCAAGACGATCGCAAGTCTCGACCTGTTCTCGGGCGGACGGGTGATCCTTGGCGTCGGCGCCGGATGGCTTCGCGAAGAGACCGAGGCGATGGGCGCCAATTTCGGGCTTCGATGGAAGCATACCCGCGAGATGGTCGAGGCGATGAAGCTTTTGTGGGCCAAGGGCGAGGGCGCTTACGACGGCGAGATAATCAAGTTCCCGATGGTTCGGTCGGAGCCGAAGCCGGTGCAGAAGGCCGGGCCGCCAATCCTGCTGGGCGCGCATGGTCCCAAGGCGCTCGAGCGGGTGGCGCGCAGCTATGACGGATGGATGCCACTGGTCGAGGAGGTCGGTCATTTCGAAAAGGAAGCGGCGGCGCTGCGCGCGATCATGAAGAAGCAGGGCCGGAACGCCGACACGATCCAGATGTCGCCACTGGTCGATGTCGCGGCATTGTCGGCGGACGATCTGAAGCGCTATCGGGATGCGGGCGCCAGCCGGCTGATCCATTTTTCGCAGACGCTGGTGGCGGAGCACGCGAACGGCAAGGCGCTCGAGAACGCGCGGCGATTCGCGCCGGTGGTCGAGCGCGCCCGCGCGATCTAGTTTTTTCAGCGCGCTCTGCGTTCAGCCAATCAGCAAAGTGGACGGGGCTCGTCGATCGGCGAGCCCCGCCGCGGTTCCGCTATCATTAAAAAAGGACGCACGCTCCGTGACGCGCGAACGCCCCGCGATTGGCGGGGCGCATCACGGAACTAGCGCATGCGGAGAGATCAGGCGTTGGGATCGAGTCCCCACTTGCGCTTGTTCTCGGCGACCTGTTCGGAGGTGGGATGCTCCGTCTGCACGAAGGCCTTGACCTTGAACTGATCGGCCATATCGACCGTCGTATGGTTCAGGTCGACGTCGCTCTTGAAGACTTCCGGGACCGCCGGCTCCTCGAAAATAGCCTGCCACGGACATTCGGGCTCGCAAGCGCCACAATCGATACATTCGTCGGGATTGATATAGAGCTGATTGGGAAAACTCTTCTTATCCTCGCCGACATACTCGTAGATGCAGTCGACCGGGCAAACGCTCACGCATCCGGTGTCAAGGCAGTCGATGCAAAGGCGGGTTATCGTCCACGGCATGTTAGCTCATCCTCTCGTGTCGCGCTTTGCGAGCGCGTCAAATATATCGGCGCGCGGCCCGGCATGAAAGTCCGCGGCGCCACGCGTGTTCCGATTATCTAGCACAAATCGGAGCGGCAATCGCGACCCTGAGGACGCGAAAATCGCAAGAAATGTCAGAAGCCGGGCACGGCATTCGAAAGGGCCCGCGGATAACCTTTGGTCAGAGGAGGAATCGCGACGCCGGTGGGTTCGAGCCGCCGCTCGAGCATCGAGAGGTACATCTCGGCGAGATCCTTGTTGTCGCACGCCTTCAGGCCGAAGCAGAGACATTCGTAGCTGAAGCCGCTGCCCGGCGGTCCGAAGAAGTTGACCGTGGCCGGAAGCCATCGGCAGAGCGCGTCCGAGACCGCATCGGCGCCGAAGCGCGCGACCGCATCGGTGAATTCGCCGGCCGCGAACCTCTTATTCTCGGCGTCGTCCTGCAGGATGCGCTCGGCGGCGCGAGCGTGCGGCGCGTAGCTCGATTCCTTGTAATTGATGCCGATCATCAGGAGGCCGGTCATATCGAGGGAGAGCGCCGCTATCGTGAGGTCGAGCTCGCCGGCGATGCCGCGGGCGAATCGCAAGGGTGCCTCGAACGACGGCGCCTTGAGCATCGGGATAGTGGCGCGGTCAGCCTCCTGCTGGGAGACGCCAAGATCACGGAGCACGCGATAGACGAGACTCGCGTGATGGCGCTCTTCGGCTAGCTTCTTCGCGACGGCGACGCGGAGCGCTTCGTCCGTAAGCGAGGCGAGGGCGCGTTCGTAGCCGAGCGCGGTGAGCTTTTCGGCCATCGCATGGGCGGCGAGCAATCGAATCAGGGCGACGCGATAGTGCGGATCGACGCGGCCGCACCGGACGTCATCGGCCTCGATGGAGAGCGGCGGTAACTCGCGCCGGGGCATCCGCGCGACCTCCTTCGGACTTCGTTCCGCCCTGGGGCCTATGCGGACCGCGAGGGCAGAATCACGGTCGCGCTGCCTGGCGTGGTCTTCTCGCCCTTGGCGTTTTCGAGCCAGATTTCGCAATCGACCAGATGCTTGCCGCCATCGACGTATTTTTTGGCGACCTTGCCCCTGCATATGACCTTGGAACCCGGCTGGTCCATCCCGCGATACTGGACGGCGAGCTTGCGGACCCATCCGTGATGGCCGGCGAAGTCGGTCATGAGCTGGCCCAGAAAGGCATTCTTGAGGGCGCCATGAAGAATCACGCCGGGAAGGTTGTTCTTGAGCGCGAAGTCCTTGTCGTAGTGAATCTGGTAGAAATCGCCCGAGGCGCCGGCGTATTTGACGAGCTGCTGGGTGGTCGGTTCCTTTTCGAGCGGTCCGATTGCGGAGCCGACTTCGACGTCTTCCCAGTAAATCTGTTTAGCCATTGATTTTTCCTCCGTGGGAAGCTGATCAGACTCAGTAGCGGATTCCGGTGGCGCGCTGGACCGCGCAAAGCTGGCCGAACTGGTTGGTGTAGCTGGTCTCGATCGTGATGAAGACCATCGGGCCGAGCTTGCCTGCGCTCTCGCGGAGGTCGGCGACCTTCGAGACCACGGTGATCCGGTCGCCGGCGCGGATCGGCTCGAAATATTCCCATTCGGAGCCGCCGTCGAGTCCGCGAAACTGCGCCATATTGAGCTTGATATCCGGGATGGCGGCGGAGATGGAGCGGCAGAACGTGGGCGGCGCGATCATCCCGCCAAACGGGGTGTGGCGCGCGGCGGCCTCATCGTTGAACACCGGGTTGGAGTCGCCAACCGCTTCGGCGAAGCGGCGGATCGCGCCACGCTCGATTTCGGCGGTGCGCGATTCGCTCTCCATCCCGATTTGCTTCTTAACCTCTTCGGTCACGTACTTGTTAGCCATCGGCGGATTCCTCCGGAAATTTTATCAGGATTGGCGGGCTAGTGTGGTGTCTCGGTGATAAGCTGCTTGCGGCACTTCTATGTTTGTCATCCTGAGCGAGCGTTGCGCGAGTCGAAGGACCCCGCAATTACCGAGCTTCAATAATCGCCGATTATCTTGGAATGATCCCAGCTCGAGACGCGCTCGGGATGGAAGCGGATAACGGCGCGTTTGGCCGCGCGGCGCTTGACTGCTTCGGTTGGTACGCCGGCGTTACCCGTCGCCTGCTGTCCGCCGGTGACCATCGAGATCACCTGGGCAACCGCGTCGGGGCCTTCGACAACCTCGACCTGTCCCCGCAGCATCACGCCCTTGATCTCTTTATATTTGCGGCCGGTATCGATCATGATCGCCGCACGCGGATTGCGCTTGAAGTTGAGCACCTTCTGCGCGCGGCCGTAACTGGTCATCAGGATGTCGCCGTTGTCGGTCACGTAGTTCATCGCCACGATATGCGGGTAGCCGTCGGCGCCGAGGCTGACCAGCGCGCATTTGTTATGGGACTCGACGAAGGCGCGCGCCTCCTCGGGTGTCATGCGGATCGATTTCTGCTGGTTCATCGGCACCTGCTCCCGGCGGTACGGTCCGCCTCGTGTAACGCGAGTTCGTCGCGCTGACGTAAAATTGTTTAATATGGGGAACGGTTGGGGCGCAAGGCGAATCGAAGGAGATATCGGTGATGGCAAAGCTCGAGACGGCGGAAATCGAAAAGCGGCTAGGCGCGATTCCCGGATGGAAGTACGAGGACGGCGCGATAAAAAAGCTCTACCGCTTCAAGGAATTCATGGCCGGAATCCACTTCCTGATGCGGGTGGCTGCGATGGCGGAAGCGGCCGACCATCATCCGGACGTGACGATCAACTTCACCCGGATCACCTTTTTATGCACGACGCATAGCGACGGCGGCGTGACCGAAAAGGACTTCGCGCTAGCCGCGCAGATCGAGGCGGCGTTTGCGGCGCAGCCGGGCTGAGCCCGATCAAGCGGGCTTTATCGTAAGCGCTCCCGACGGACACGCGGCGACGGTCGCGCGCACCCGGGCGTCATCGGTGGCGGCGGTATCGATAACGAACTTGCCGTTCTCGACCTTGAACACATCCGGCAGCGTCTTCACGCAGTTCCCAGAGTGCGAGCAGACGTTCTTGTCCCAATTCACTTGCAGTGCCATCGCTCTGTGACCTCGATTTCTTTTATCCAACGCCTCTCCGGCCTGCAACGACTCGTTCAGGTACTGAAAGGTAAGTCAAGCGAGATCGACCGATAGGGTACTTCTGGACGTATGCGTCCGCGCTCGCCGCGATGGAGCCGCACGAAGCCATAATGTTCCATGGTTTTGAGCGTGCGGGAGAGATTGGACGCCTTACGCCCCGTGCGTTCGGCTAGCTCCTGGAGAGAAGTCGGATGGGTCGTGGCGATCAATTCGAGCAACGCTCGGTTCTTGCTCGACAGCACCTTCGCGAAGCTCTCGGTTGAGGTGAACCATACTTTCGGTTGGCCCGCCTTCGGCCTTAGCTCGCCGCGCGCAATAGCCATCGTGCGAGCCTTCATGTCCGCGTAGGAGGCGATACCGATTTTCAGGGTTCTCATGGAATTACTCCTCTGTCGCGGAGCACCTCGTCAACAGCGGTCCAGAAGTCAGCGATAAGCGCTGCCGCGTCCCGGTACTCATACGGCCGCACTGATGCGATCCGTAATTCGGGCCGCGCGGCTAAGCGGCGGCTTGCGCCAGGCGCGCATAATGCCCCGCGACCTCGCGCCCGATCAGCTCGACCTGGCCCGCCCACGCGCTCGGCTCGGCGACCGGCCATAGCACGAACTTGTCGAGTCCCAGTGCGATGTATTCGGCAAGCCGCTCGATTATGTCCTGCGGCGACCCATAGATGGTGCGATTCGCGAACTCGGCGGCGCCGCGGCCAAGCGAATTGAGGACCGGCTCCATGTCGGCCTTGGCGCGCTCGCGCGACTCCGCCATGCGGCAAAGCAGAATCAGTCCCGATTCGATCCGCGCATTGGCGCGGCCGTATTCGGCGGCGTAGGTCCGGATCGAGGCCATGTTGCGCGCGAACTCCTCGGGCGTCTGGAACGAGGCGAAGTAGCCGTCGGCCATCTTGGCGGTGCGCCGGAGCGCGGCTTCGGACTTGCCGCCGACCCAGATATCGATCGTCCCGGAGTCGTTATTGGTGCGGCGCGCGGGTCGCGGCTCGATCGTCACGTTGTCGAAATTGAAGTAGCGGCCATGATGGCTGACGCGCGGCTCGGTCCATACCTTGCGCAAAATCTCGACGCCCTCGTCGAGGCGCCGGCCGCGGCCCTCGGTCGGAATTCCGCATGCGGCATAGTCGGCCAGGTTGGCGCCCGTCCCGACTGCCATCACCATCCGGCCGCGCGAATAGTAGTCGAGCGTCGCGAACGACTTGGCGACCATCAGCGGATGGCGCAGGTTGAGCAGCAGGACGCTCGGGCCGAGCTTGATGTGCGTGGTGCGCGAGGCAAGGATCGCGAGCGTCGCGATCACGTCGAGTTCGGGCGAGGGCGAGAGCAGATGGTCGGAGAGCCAGAAGGAATCGAGGCCCCATTCCTCGGAGCGCTCGGCGACGCGGATAATAGTGTCCGCCGTGGGCATCCCAAGCCGCCACAATCCGAAACCGACGCCAATCTTGACATGTTTCATCTGTTCACCTGCCTCAATGAATCAAGGATTTGCCGATGCGGCCCACCGTCAACGGATTGCCGGCAATCTCCACGCCGACTTCCATGCGCAATTGCCAGATTCACACAAATCCGGGTTCGCGGAAAAGTCTTCCATGAACTAAAATCGCCCTGCCCATTTAAATTTACCATAGCTTGGTTTGACGCGGATAAGTATCTTTGTCACGGGATGAATAGCCTCAAATGAAGCTTACGATGCTTGGGACCGGCGATGCTTTCGCCAGTCGCGGCCGGTTTCAGGCCGGCTATGTTATCGAGGTCGACGGCCGGTATGTCCTGATGGAGGCCGGGCCGACGCTGCTCGCCTCGATGAAACGTACCGAGATAGCGCCCGCCGACCTCGATTACGTTCTGATAAGCCATCTGCACGGCGACCATTTCGCGGGCCTGCCGTTTCTGATCCTCGAATATCTGTGGGAGAGCCCGCGCAAGCGGACGCTGACGATCGCGGGGCCGAAAAATCTCGAACGCCGCGTATGGTCGCTGTTCGGTGGGATGTATCCGGCCACCGATGCGAGCCGGGTGGCGAAGAAACTCAAGTTCGTCGTGCTCGAGCCGGGCCGGGCGGCGCGGGTTGGTCCGATGCGGATCGAGACGGTGCGCACGCCCCATACGAAGCCCGACGTTTCGCTCGCGATGCGTATCACGGCGGGGAATCGGGTGCTCGGGTTTTCCGGCGACAGCGGATGGACCGATTCGTTGACCGAGATCAGCTCCGGCACGGACGTCTTTCTGTGTGAATGCACCTACTTCGAGAGCGCGCATCTGGACTTCCATCTCAACTACCCGATTATCGAGCGAAACCGCGATCGCTTCGGCGCCGAACGGATCGTCCTGACTCATCTGGGACGCGAGGCGCTCGCACGCGAGCGCGAGATCGGGATGGAGATGGCGACCGACCTGATGCGAATCGACGTCTGAATTTTCGTCCCGTCCAATCCGGAAGCGGCCGGGCGCGGATCGAAGCTGGCGAAAGTGCTAATCTCGTTCGTAGATCGGGCCCGCGCGCGCCCGCTTGAATCGAAGTGCGCGGCGTCCGCGTATGCGATATCAGCGGACGATCGCCGCCGATCCGTGAAACACGAAGGAGCCCGCGATGGGTATAGCTCAAGGGAAACGCGCGCTGGTAGTCGGCGTCGCCAATGACAAGAGTCTCGCATGGTCGATCGCCAAGACGCTCAAGGCCGAGGGCGCCGAGGTCGCGATGACCTATCAGGGCGACGTGCTCGAAAAGCGCGTGCGCCCGCTGGCCGAAGAGATCGGCGCGCTGGTGGTGGGCGAACTCGATGTCACCAACGATATCGAAATCGGCATGACATTTTCGGAGTTGCGCGAGTTGTGGGGCGGGCTCGACATGCTGGTGCATGCGGTCGCGTTCGCCGAGCGCGAGGACCTGCGCGACCGGTTCCTTAACGTGAATCGGGTGAACTTCGCGAAGGCGCTCGAAATCAGCGCGTACTCGCTGGTTGCGATGGCGCGGGCGGCCGAGCCGCTGATGGAAGCGCGCGGCGGCGGATCGATAATCACGCTGAGCTACCTGGGCGCGGTGCGTGCGATACCGAATTACAATGTGATGGGCGTGGCGAAAGCGGCGCTCGAGGCCTGCGTGCGCTATCTCGCGGCGGACTTGGGTCCCAAGAATATCCGCGTCAACGCGCTCAGCGCCGCGCCCGCGCGCACGCTTTCGTCTTCGGCGATTCGCGATTATCACTCGATGGCGCATGACGTCGAGCAGCGCTCACCGATGCGCCGCGCAATGAAGACCGAAGAGGTCGGCACCATGGCGGCGGCGATTCTGAGCGACCTGGCGAGTGGCGTCACCGGGCAGACGATTTACGTCGACATGGGTTACAGTATCGTCGCAGCGTGAATGCGCGCGCATCGAATCTGCGCGCAAAGGAGACGGCGATGGCGATAATTCCGGTGCCCCAACTGAAGGACAACTACGCCTACCTGATCGTGGACGACGCGTCGAAGCAGTGCGGCGTGGTCGATTGCTCGGAGGCGGACAAGGTGCTGGCGGAAGTGAACCGGCGCGGACTCAAGCTGGTCGCGGCGCTGCCGACGCATTGGCATTTCGATCACGTCGGCGGCAACGAGGACCTGGCGCGCGCGGTCGCGGGACTCCGCGTCTTCGGCGCTCGGGCCGAGGGCGGACGGATTCCGGCGCAGACCGATCCGATCGATGACGGCGATGAAGTCGCGATCGGACCGATTCGCGGACGCGTGATCGGAATCCCCGCGCACACCAGCGGCCATATCGCGTACTACTTTCCCACGCTCAAGGCGGTCTTCACTGGCGACACTTTGTTTATCGCCGGATGCGGCCGCGTGTTCGAGGGCAAGGCCGAGACGATGGTCGCGTCGCTCAAGAAGCTGGCGGCGCTGCCCGACGATACGCAGGTCTGGTGCGGCCACGAATACACCGAGAAGAATCTCCGTTTCGCGCTGACGCTTGAGCCAAACAATGCGGCGCTGAAGGCCAAGCACGATTGGACGGTCAAAACGCTCGCCGAGGGCAAGTACTCGATACCGTCGACGATCGGCGACGAGAAGAAGATCAACCCGTTTATCCGCACCGATAGTCCCGAGCTGCGCGCGAGCCTCAAGAAGATCGATCCGTCGATCGGCGACGATCCGGTCGCAATCTTCGCGAAGACCCGCGCCCTCAAGGACGCCTACTGACGCGCGCGCCCCGGCGATAGCGAGCTTCGCGATAGACGGCTCGTCACCGAATATCGGCTATTTCACGGGCTTCCACTGGATCAGCGTCGCTTCAGGATGGTCCTCGAAGACGGCCTCGACTTCGGAGTCGAAGGGCACATCGCGCTTCGGGTCGCCGATCAGGTTGCCGACCATCCGCACGTTCCCGGCGTCGGGTAGCTCAACGACGGCGACGATATACGGACACGCATCTTTGAGCGCGGGATGCACGGGGTTCCAGATTCGCACCCAGCTATAGAGACGCCCGCGCCCGGAGACGGTGTGCCATCCGAGATCGAACGAATGGCATTTGTGGCAAATCCATTCGGGACCGAACTGGAAGGTCGCGCACTTGTTGCATCGCTGGACCTTGAGTTCGTGGCGGCGCGTCGCGGCCCAGAACTCGGTGTCGAGTCCGTCGCGCTGGCCGGCCGGCGCCGGGAGTCCTTCGGGAAGATAATAGCTCTGATTCTCAGCCATCGGATGATTCCTTATTCGATGTTCGATGCGAAAATAATCTCGCGGCGCGCGGGCTAGCCGTGAACGATAAGGTCGCTGACCGGCGAGACCATCGGGCCCGACGCGACCAGCGCGATTTTGGCGTCGGGGACCTGGCTGGTCGAAGTGCCGCGGCATTGGCGGACGGCCTCGTTCACCAGCTCGAGGCCGTGCATGTAGCACTCGGCGATATTGCCGCCGCTGGTATTGAGCGGCAGCTTGCCGTTGGGCGCGGTGAGATTTTCGAAGGTGCAGAGATCGGCGATTTCGTCAGGCTTACAGAGACCGTGCTCGACGAGGCTTATCGGAACGGCGCCGCTGAAATGCTCGTAAATCTGTACCACGTCGATATCCTTGGGCTTGATTCCGGCCGTCTCGAAGAGCCGCGGCGCGAGCGTGGTGAAGTGCGACGACGGGTAATGCGGATCGTTCTCGGCGGAGGCGGCGGCGCGGGCCGAGGCGCCCTGTGCGGCGGCCATCACCAGGACCGGCTTCTGCTTCAAGTCGCGCGCGCGTTCGGGCGTGGTCAGGATCAGCGCGGCGGCGCCGTCGTTTTCCATGCAGCAATCGTAAAGATGGAACGGTTCGACGATCCATCGCGACTTATCGTACTGCTCGCGCGTGAGCGGGCGGCCATACATGACGGCGCGCGGATTGCGCTGGGCGTGAAAGTAGTCGGCGAGCACGACGGCGGCGAGCGCATCCTGGGTCATTCCGTGCTCGTGCATGAAGCGTCGCACGCGAAGCGCCACCCATTGTGCTGGTACAAACAGTCCATAGGGATGGACATAGGCGGCCGGCCCGCGGATATTCTTTGACGGCGCGGCCTGGCCGAAGCGCCCGAACTGGCCCTGCGCGAGCGCCCGATAGACGACCACGTACTTGGCGTATCCGGCCGCGACCGCAGCCGCGCCCTGCGCGACCGCACCTGATCCGCCGCCACCACCGCCGCCGAAGACCATGCTGGCCCATGCGTAATGGGGCAGGCCGAGCGCGGTCGCCAGCCGGGCGGCTTCGTTGCGGTCGTTGGCGTAGGAGGCGAAGCCGTCGAGATCGGTCACCTTGAGGCCGGCGTCATCGACGGCCTTCAGGATCGCTTCGAGGGCAAGCTGAAACTCGCTGACCGGAGCCTGCGCGCGCTTGTAGTAGGTCGATTCGCCCAGCCCGACGACCGCGACCTTGTCCTTGATACTGTAATCAGCCATAAAACTTTGTCTCCCTGGTCCGGGTCATCGATGGCGATGACTACCGGCCGAGTCGGATTCGCCGGGATCGGCGGGCGCAAGCGGCCCGGCAATCGAAAGGCGCGTCTTCAAATAGAACGAAGCGGGGGCGTGCGACAAGCGAAATCGCCCGCCGCGCGTCCCGGCCCGAGGACCAACCAGTGGTAGGCGGCCGTTGTTTTGCGTCGGGATGAATCTTGTCTGTTGCGCGGCCACTGGATGCCTGGGCTGTTTCGATAGAAAGGGCCGCTCGAGTTGGTTTGAGATACATCATATTTGTCTAATCTAATTGGATAACATGACTAAGCTTCAAACTAGAAGTTTGGTTTGGATCGACTCCACGCCTTCCAGGCGCGCTTCGAAGTCGCCCGAGTGTCGAGCTTCTCGCGCCCGGCAGAAGCGATCGCCGCGCGCCGTGTGGCAGGCAAGTCGGGCAGACGTACGGCAAGTTCAAGTAATCCACCGAGCAGCAGATCGGGCGGCTCACGGTCCAGCCCCGCAATCGCGACCAGCCCGCCGAGATTCGCGAGATGATGGACTCTAAGTCCCTGCCAAAGACGCGCGAAGCTGGGACTCTCGATCTTCTGACCGTCGACCTTATGGGCGTACTCGACATATGCGTCGATCTCCTTCTTGAGGTGCCCGCCTATCGTCAGCGTCAGATAGCTTGGAGTGAGCGTCTTCTCTTCGGTTCCGCTTTCCGCTTTCCACTTTCCTGCCCTCCTCCTCAGTGGGCACAAAATTGGGCACAGTCGAAGCGGGATGGGGATGGTGAGGCCGAAAAAGTCCTTGATTCGGAATGTTGATTTCGAGGGCAGGACGAAGATGTTCGTCTCGCTATTCCAGATGCGGCCTCAGCACATCTTCGATCCATTTCATGAAAGCGCGCACTCTGCGCGACAGATTGCTCCGATGTGCTACGACGAGGGACACGGGGAGCGACCGGCGATGAAAATCGGGTATGATCTCCACAAGCGCTCCACTTTCTAAATATCGGCCAATCCCCAGGAGTGGCGCCTGAATCAGGCCAAGGCCGGCGAGGGCCGCGGCTTCGTAGGTCGGCGCGCTGTTGACATGTAGCGCACCTGGCAACTGAAGCGTCGCGTAGCTGTCGCCGTCCGGATATTCCCACCCATAGGGTCTTGCGCCCAGCATCGTCGAAAAGTGAATCGCCCGATGTTTCTGATGCTGCAGATCTTCTAGCGATCGAGGGACGCCATAGCGCGTTAGGTAGGCAGGACTGGCGGCGTTGACCATGCGCAACTTGCCCAGCGGGCGAGCAATCAGCGTCTCGTCCCCTATGGGTCCGAGTCGCAATACGCAGTCAAACCCCTCTTGAACCAGATCGACTTGCCGATCCGTACTCGACACCTCCAGCTCCAACTCGGGGTGCGTCGCCATGAAATCCGGCAAGGCCGGCACGAAAGTAGTGCGCGCCAGCTCGCTCGGCAGATCAACCCGTAAGCGCCCGCGAAGCGCCACTCGATCGCTTGCGAACATCGAGTGCAGATCATCAACG
>Ga0307374_10000965_pt1 | contig 54063 bp, 52 predicted proteins | sample OX3MG_FD_202532 | JGI IMG/M metagenome (GOLD analysis project Ga0307374, IMG submission 202532) | Soil microbial communities from Risofladan, Vaasa, Finland - OX-3 | ecosystem: Environmental > Terrestrial > Soil > Coastal area > Acid sulfate soil | place: Finland: Risofladan, Vaasa | collected...
GCCGGCGCGGTGGTGCCGCTGCCCATGGACACGCTGTTCCACGCGCGGCTGCTCGTGGTGTCGATGAGCGATACCGCCACCGGGCTCAACGTGTCGCGCGTCGTGGCCGGCGTGCCCACGTCCACGGCCGACCTCGCGCCCCAGCTCCTCATCGGCACCATGCTGCTGCTGGCGCCGCTCGTGCTCATCATCTCGCTCGCCGCCGCGTACTTCCTGTCGGCCCGCGCGTTCAAGCCGGTGGAGGTGATCATCAACGAGGTCGAGGCGATCACCGACGGCCGCAGCCTCCACCGCCGGCTGCCCACCGACAGCGCCGACGACGAACTGGCCCGCCTGGCCGAAACGCTCAACCGGATGATCGCGCGCCTGCAGGCGTCGTTCGGCGCCCTGCGGCGGTTCACGGCCGACGCCAGCCACGAGCTCAAGACGCCGCTCACCGTGCTGCGGGCCGACATCGAGCGCGCCATGCACCCGGGCACGCCGCAGGCCGACCGCCTCGTCGCCCTCGAGGAGGCGATGCAGGAGATCACCCGCATGGCCGACCTCGTGGACAGCCTACTCACGCTCGCTCGCGCCGACGAGGGCCGCTTCGATCTGCACCGCGGGCCCATCCACCTCGAGCCCATCGTGCGCGATGTCACCGAGACGGCCACCATCCTCGGCGAGGGCGCCGGGCTCACCGTGTCGCTGCCGCTCGTGGAGGATGCCATGGTGTTGGGCGACGCCGCGCGCCTGCGCCAGCTGTTCCTGAACCTCGTCACCAACGCCATCAAGTACACGCCGCGGGGCGGCAAGGTGGAGATGACGTTGAGCCACCGGAACAACAACGCCGTGGCGTTCGCCGTCCGCGACTCCGGGCTGGGGATCTCGGCGGCCGATCTCCCCTATGTGTTCGAGCGGTTCTGGCGGGCCGACCGCGTGCGCTCGCGGGCGTCGGAGCGGGGCGGGTTCGGGCTCGGGCTGGCCATCGCGCAGTGGATCGTCCAGGCGCACGGCGGCACGCTCACCGTGCAGTCGCGCCTCGGGCGCGGGAGCGTGTTCACGGTGCTGCTGCCGATGCTCGCCGACGAGGGCGCCGACGCGCCGCCGGGCGAGGCGCAAGAGGCGTGACGCCGTTGCCATGACTTTCTAATAGTCGCTTCATCGTATCTTAATCTGCGCGGTATTCCGATCATCCGCGGTGATCGTAGCTTACTCCCTGCGTTCCCCGTGTGTTGTCCTCCCCTCAGGCAGGATCATCGAGGATATGTTCAACAACCTCATCGAGTCGAAGGCCAAGAGGCAGAAGACGGCTGGCGGCATGTTCATGAGCCTGGTGGTGCACACCGTGCTCATCTCGGCCGCGGTCTACGGTACGCTGCAGGCCGGGCAGAAGTTCGACAAGCCCAAGGCCGAGAAGGTCGATTTCGTCAAGGTCGAGAAGAAGGAGGCGCCGCCGCCGGAGAAGAAGGCGCCGCCGCCGCCCGATGTGGTCGCAGCCCCACCGCCGCCCAAGGGCTTCCAGGTGCTCACCGCACCGATCAAGATTCCCGACGTGCTGCCGAAGATCGACCTCTCCAAGAGCGTCACCAACGAGAACGACTTCACCGGCAAGGGTGTGGCGGGCGGTATCGCCAAGGGTGTCGTCGGTGGCACCGCGCCGCCGAACGAGAGCAACACGTTCTTCGCCTTCCAGGTGGAGAAGCAGGTCGACATGGCGCCCGGCAACGCACCGCCGCACTATCCCGACATGCTCCGGTCGGCCAACATCGAGGGCGAAGTGATCGCCTCGTTCGTGGTCGACACCAACGGCCGGGCCGACATGAGCACGTTCAAGGTCATCAAGACCACCCATGAACTGTTCTCGCAGGCCGTCAAGAATGCGTTGCAGAATTATCGGTTCTACCCGGCGGAGATCGGTGGCCGCAAGGTGAAACAGCTCGTGCAGCAGCCGTTCCAGTTCAGCCTCAGCGGTCGGTAGTCCCTCGACGGCCACGCTCGCGGCGGTCGTTCAACCTCGCATCCCTCATTCGGAGTTCAACGTCTTATGGATGTCTCACTGCTTGGTCTCTGGCACCAGATGGGCAATTTCGCCAAGGGCATCGTCTTCGTCCTGGCCGCCATGTCCATCTACTCGCTGACCGTCATGGTTTCGAAGTGGTGGAACCTGCGCAAGGCGCAGAAGGAAACCATCAAGTTCGCCCCCGAGTTCTCGCAGTTCCTCGAAGAGGACAATCTCACCGAAGCGATCAACCTCGCCGAGAGCTACAAGCGGTCGCACGTCGCGCTCGTGCTCGGCGGCGCGCTGGGTGAGGTCAAGCCGCTCATCCAGGACGGCTCCGTGACCGTGGCCGACATCAACTCGGCCGAACGCGCGGTGGAGCGCAACATGCTCCTCGAGATCACCAACCTCAAGCGCGGCCTCGCCGTGCTCGCCACCGTGGGCGCCACGGCGCCGTTCGTCGGACTGCTCGGCACCACGATGGGTATCGTGAACGCGTTCACGGGCATGGCCGTGTCCGGGTCCGGCGGCCTGGCCGCCATCGGCGGCGGTATCGCCGAAGCCCTGATCACCACGGCGTTCGGTCTGCTTGTCGCCATCCCGGCCGTGTGGGCGTACAACTACTTCACGACCAAGATCGACAACCTGACCGCCGAGATGACGTACGTGTCGAAGGAAATGATCGACTACCTGATCAAGGGCGTGTCGGGCGAATTCGGCCGCTCGCGGTTCACGCGTGAGTTCAATGCGTCGACCAGCGCCGGCGCTCCGATCAAGCAGTAGGCCCGTCCCTTCGACCTAGGAGTCTGGCGTATGGCCATGTCAGCGGGTGGTGGGGGCAGCGTGCAGAGCACGCCCAATGTGACGCCGATGATCGACGTCATGCTGGTGCTGCTGATCATCTTCATGGTGGTCACTCCCGCGCTGCTCGCGGGATTCAACGCGACGCCCCCCGTAGCCCAGAACATCAAGGACCACCCGGAAGACTCGAATACCGATCAGGTGCTCGGCATCGACGTCGACGGCAACTACTACTTCAACAAGCGGCCCATCCAGTACGCGGACATCGCGAGCACCCTCAAGGCGATCTACACGCAGCCCGATCGCGACGACTACATCCTGTACCTCAAGGCGGACAAGAACCTGCCGTACGAGAAGGTGCTCGATGCCATGGACATCGCGGCCAAGAACGGCGTCCGCGTGGTGGCGATGATCGGCGATCAGAAGCCGGGCACCGTCTCCACGGTGCCGGGGGACATGAAGGAACCCACGGGAGGGAAGCCCTAATGGCCATGTCAGCAGGTGGCGGCTCGGCGGGTCTCAGCAACGAGATCAACGTGACGCCCATGATCGACGTGCTGCTCGTGCTGTTGATCATCTTCATGGCGGCGCTGCCGTCCATGCGGAAGGCCATCGATCTCCAGCTTCCCGATCCCAATCCGAGCGTCGCCCCGGCCAACGCGAAGTCGGATCAGATCGTGCTCGAAGTGGGCCCCAACGGCTGCTACGCGATCAACACCAAGATCGTCACGCACGACCAGCTGGCCCAGGAACTGCGCGATATCTACGATCCGCGCCCGGACAAGATCATCTTCATCAAGGGCGATCCCAAGGTGAAGGTCCAGGACGTCATCGACGCCATGGATATCTCCCGCGGCGCCGGCGTCAAGGTCATCGGCGTGCCGCCCAAGGACACGCCGGGCTCCGCCGGCGGATCGTGTAAGAGCTGATCCCGCCCATATCGCGGGGATACGACGGACGAACCCTTCGGGGCTCGTCCGTCGTATTACTTTCGGGGGTGGCCCCCGCCGCGCCCCGCCTACGCTTCACTTCCGGACGTCCGTGCATCCCGACCCCACTCTGCCCGCCAGCCGGCCAGCCTACCGCCCCCCGCTGGGTATCCCCAAGGGGCGCGAGAACCGCCGCTTCGGCGCCATCGTGTCGGTGCTCGTGCATGTCCTCATCCTCCTGCTCCTCATCGCGCCGTTCGTGGCCCACGGCCCGATCGTCGAGATCCTGCAGGGCGCCGGGGGTAAGGGGCCCGCTGGTGGTGGAGGGGGCGGACGCGGCGGCACGGGCGGTCAGACGCGCGCCGAAACCGAGCATCTCGATTTCGTCAGCATGGCTCCGGCGCCAAAACCCAAAGCGCCGGCAGTCCAGCCACCCAAGCCCAAGCCCGTTGCCGTGCCACCGCCGCCCGTGGTCAAGAAGCCGCCGCCCACGGCCGAGCTGATCACCGCGGTGCCCACGACCGCGGCCCCGGCCGCCAAACCCCTCGAGGTGGCATCCACGATCGGCACGGGGGGCGGCAGCGGGCGCGATGGCAGTGCCGGCAACGGGCCGGGCCGGGGCGGGGGCGTGGGGTCGGGCGTCGGCACGGGACGGGGATCGGGCACCGGGCCCGGCACCGGCGGCGGGACGCAGGCCAACTATCCGCCGCAGCCGATCGAGGTCTTTCTCCCGCCGTACCCCATTCCGGGCAACGTGAAGGGCTTTCACCTGGTCGCCGAGTTCGACGTCGATTCCACGGGCCGCGTGCTGAGCATGGACTTCACCCCCACCCCCAACGGGGGCTATAACCGGCGGCTGGGCGACGTATTCCGGTCGTTCAAGTTTCGGCCCGGCACGATGCCGGACGGCACGCCGCTGCGCATGAAGGCGCAGATCGTCGTCGATCTGTACTGACCCACGAGGCCGCCCCCGTCGCGCGCGGTGGCCCGTCGTCGGCACGCCACGAAATTCTTCGCGGACTTCCCCTGGCCCCGGGGCTGCGCCTCGCGCTATTATTGCGCGGCTTCCTGCCCCCCGGCGCGCCCCGCCCGCCGGATGATTCCCACGCGCACTACTTGGGAGTTGCATGTCGAACGTGACCGCCAAATCCGACGCGTCATCGACTCAGGCACCATCCGGATTCGTCAAGGCCATCACGCTCACCGATGCGACGATGCTCGTGGCCGGCGCCATGATCGGATCCGGCATCTTCATCGTCTCGGCCGACATGGGGCGGTCGGTGGGATCGCCCGGCTGGCTGCTCGTGGCCTGGCTGCTGACCGGGGTGATGACCCTCTTCGGCGCCCTCAGCTACGGCGAGCTGGCCGCGATGTTCCCCCGAGCCGGCGGCCAGTACATCTTCCTCAGAGAGTCCATGAGCCCGCTCGTGGGCTTTTTGTACGGATGGACCCTGTTCGCCGTGATCCAGACGGGGACGATCGCCGCCGTGGGCGTGGCGTTCGGCAAGTTCCTGGGCGTGCTCGCGCCCGGCGTCTCCCCCGATCGCTACGCCTGGTTCCCCCACGTCGACGTGTGCACGGCGTGGCTCGGCTGCACCGATCCGTCGAGCGCCATCCAGTTCGGGCTCTCCGCGCAGCGCGTGGTGGCCCTGCTCGCCATCGCCCTGCTCACCTGGATCAACCTGCGCGGCGTGCGCGAAGGCAAGTTCGTCCAGACGTCGCTCACGATCATCAAGACCGGCGCGCTCTTCCTGCTCATGGGCCTGGGCCTCACGGTGGGGCGCAATGCGCAGGCGATCGCGGCCAACTTCGGCAGCGGCCACTTCTGGGGCCACGTGGACATCACCGGCGCGTGGGTCGTGGCCTTCGGCGCGGCGTTCGTGGGCTCGCTGTTCTCCAGCGATGCCTGGAACAACGTCACGTTCGCGGCGGCGGAGGTGAAGAATCCGCAGCGCAACCTGCCGCTCGCGTTGATGCTCGGCACCGGGCTGGTCACGGTGTTGTATTTCCTCACCAACGTGGCGTACCTGAACGTCCTGCCGTTCGCCGGCGACCCGCACGGCGCCACGGTCATGGCCCGCGGCATCACGGCGGCCACGCAGGACCGCGTGGCCACGGCGGCCATGGAACAGATGTTCGGCGCGTCGGGAAGCACGATGATGGCGATCGGGATTCTGATCTCGACGTTCGGCTGCATGAACGGCCTCATTCTGGCCGGCGCCCGCGTGTACTACGCGATGGCCCGGGACGGACTGTTCTTCAAGGCCGCGGGCACGCTGAGCGGCCGCGGGGTGCCCGCCGTGGGGCTCGTGCTGCAGTCGGTCTGGACGGCACTGCTCTGCCTCAGCGGCACCTACGGGCAACTGCTCAACTATGTGATCTTCGCCAATCTCGTGTTCTACGTGCTCACCACGGCCGGGCTGTTCATCCTGCGGGCCCGGCGACCCGACGCCGAACGGCCGTACCGGGTGGTGGGCTACCCGTTCGTCCCGGCCCTGTACCTCGCGATGGCGGCGGGGGTTATGATTCTTATTCTGATGTCGCCGCCTTCCAGGACCGAAGCCGTTTCGGGCCTGGTGATCGTGGCCATCGGCATTCCCGTGTACTTCCTCTGGCGCGCGGTGGAGAAACCAGCCGCTTGAACGCCGCGCGCTGCACCGGATTGCGGCGTCCGCCTCGGCGGACGGCGCCTTCCGTTCGACCGACGACCGCGTGGCGCCCCGCCGCGTCCGGCGTCTGCCCGTCACCCTGGAGAACGACAACCATGCATCGGATGGACACCGTGTTTCGCCGTGCCCTCCCCCTGCTGTTCGTGTTGCTGTTGGCCGCAGTCGCCGGTACCCTGATGGCGCCGGCCGCACACGCACAGACCGCGAGTTCCATGGGCGCGGCGCCGGCGGCAGTCGCGCCGGCGACGGCCGCCCCGCAGGAAGCGGGCGGCGAGGCGAATCTCAAGATTCCCGACCTCGCCACCGTGAGCTTCCTCGGGGTGCCGGGGCATACGCTGCTGATGTACGGGCTCATAATCTGCGCCCTCGGCTTCATGTTCGGCATCACGATCTACCGGCAGCTCAAGCGGCTCCCCGTGCACGAGTCGATGCGCGAGATCTCCGAGCTGATCTATGAAACCTGCAAGACCTACCTGTTCACGCAGGGCAAGTTCCTGATGATCCTCGAGGTCTTCATCGGCCTCGTCATGATCCTGTACTTCGGCGTGCTCCAGCACATGGAGCCGGCGCGGGTGGCGATCATTCTCGCGTTCAGCGTGCTCGGCATCGCCGGCAGCTACGGCGTGGCCTGGTTCGGCATCCGCGTGAACACGTTCGCCAATTCGCGCACGGCGTTCGCCTCGCTCAAGGGCAAGCCGTACCCCTGCTACTCCATCCCGCTCCGCGCCGGCATGAGCATCGGCATGCTGCTCATCAGCGTCGAGCTGACGATGATGCTGTTCATCCTGCTGTTCGTGCCCGGTGACTACGCCGGCCCCTGCTTCATCGGCTTCGCGATCGGTGAGTCGCTGGGCGCCTCGGCGCTCCGCATCGCCGGCGGCATCTTCACGAAGATCGCCGACATCGGATCCGACCTCATGAAGATCGTCTTCAACATCAAGGAAGACGACGCCCGCAACCCCGGCGTGATCGCCGACTGCACCGGCGACAACGCCGGCGATTCCGTGGGCCCGAGCGCCGACGGGTTCGAGACGTACGGCGTGACCGGCGTCGCGCTGATCACGTTCATCCTGCTCGCGGTCAAGGATCCGACCGTCAAGATCCAGCTGCTGGTGTGGATCTTCGTGATGCGCATCGTGATGATCCTCGCCAGCGGCTTCTCGTACCTGATCAACGAAGCGTTCGCCAAGGCCAAGTACCAGCACGCCGACGACATGGACTACGAGGCGCCGCTCACCTCGCTGGTGTGGCTCACGTCGATCATCTCGGTGGCGCTGACCTTCCTCGTCTCGTACCTCGTCATCCCGACGCTCAGCGGCAACCCCACCTTCTGGTGGAAGCTGTCGGCGGTGATCACCTGCGGCACGCTGGCCGGCGCGATCATCCCCGAGTTCGTGAAGGTGTTCACCTCGGTCAGCTCCAAGCACGTGGCCGAAGTGGTGGAATCGTCCAAGCAGGGCGGGGCGTCGCTCAACATCCTGTCCGGCCTCGTGGCCGGCAACTTCAGCGCCTTCTGGCTGGGCATCACGATGGTGGGCCTGATGGGCTCGGGCTACGTGGTGAGCCGCCACGGGTTCGACATGCTGATGCTGGCGCCGGCCGTGTTCGCCTTCGGCCTCGTCGCGTTCGGCTTCCTGGGCATGGGCCCGGTGACGATCGCCGTGGACTCGTACGGCCCCGTGACCGACAACGCGCAGTCGGTGTTCGAACTCTCGACCATCGAGCAGATCCCCAACATCGCGGCCCAACTCAAGAGCACGTACGGCTTCGACGTGAACTTCGAGCGCGCCAAGCACCTGCTCGAGGAGAACGACGGCGCCGGCAACACCTTCAAGGCCACGGCCAAGCCGGTGCTCATCGGCACGGCGGTGGTCGGGGCCACGACGATGATCTTCTCGATCATCGTGGCGCTCACCGCCGGGCTCACGCAGAACCTCGACAAACTGTCCATGCTCCACCCGCCGTTCCTGCTCGGGCTGATCACGGGCGGGGCGATCATCTACTGGTTCACGGGCGCGTCCATCCAGGCCGTGACCACCGGCGCCTACCGCGCCGTGGAGTACATCAAGGCCAACATCAATCTCGAGAGCGCCGAGAAGGCCTCGGTCAAGGACAGCAAGGCGGTGGTGGAGATCTGCACCAAGTACGCGCAGAAGGGCATGTGGAACATCTTCCTCGCCGTCTTCTTCGCCACCCTCGCCTTCGCGTTCCTCGAGCCGTACTACTTCATCGGCTACCTGATCTCGATCGCGGTGTTCGGGCTGTATCAGGCCATCTTCATGGCCAACGCCGGCGGCGCCTGGGACAACGCCAAGAAGATCGTCGAGGTCACGCTCAAGCAGAAAGGCACGGAACTGCACAACGCCACGGTGGTCGGCGACACGGTGGGCGATCCATTCAAGGACACCTCGTCGGTGGCGCTCAATCCGATCATCAAGTTCACCACGCTGTTCGGCCTCCTCGCCGTGGAACTCGCGGTGTCGATGACGGCGCAGCGCGGCGCGATGTTCACCCGGAGCCTGGCCGCGGCGTTCTTCGCCGTCGCCCTGATCTTCATCTGGCGTTCGTTCTACCGCATGCGGATCGAGGCGGAGCCGGCGTGAGCCGCCCGCGCGGGCTCGGAGGCGTTTGCTGATATGAATTCACTGTTCGCGAGGAAGTCGGTCGCCGATTTCGAGGCCGACGTCGCTCAGCACGGCGGGCTCAAACGCTCGCTCGGCAAGTGGCACCTCACCGCACTCGGCGTCGGCGCGACGATCGGCGCCGGCATCTTCGCGACCACCGGCACGGCGATCGTGGGCGATGCCGCTCGCCCCGGCGCCGGGCCGGCGATCATCTTCTCGTTCCTTCTCACCGCCGTGGCCTGTGGGTTCGCGGCGCTCTGCTACGCCGAGTTCGCGGCCATGGTTCCGGTCTCGGGCTCGGCGTACACGTACGCCTACGCGTCGATCGGCGAGTTCGTGGCCTGGATCATCGGCTGGGACCTGATCATCGAGTACGCGGTGGGCAACATCGGCGTCGCCATCGGGTGGGCCGGCTACTTCCGTGAACTCGTCGGCCACTTCGGCATCAACCTCCCGGCGTGGACGGCCACCGACTACCGATCGGCGCACGACGCCTTCAATCAACTCACGGCCGCCGGCGCCGCGGGCGTGGACCCCACCACCAGGTACCTGGCGTCGGCCTGGACGGCGGCGCCGCATATCTTCCGCATCCCGCTGATCATCAACATCCCGGCCGTGGCCGTCGTGGCGCTGATCACGGTGATCCTCGTCATCGGGATCAAGGAATCAGCCGACGCGAACAACGCGATGGTGCTCCTCAAGGTCGCCATCATCCTGTTCTTCATCGCCGTCGGCATCTTCCTCATCAAGCCGCACAACTGGACCAATCCGGCCACGGGCGGCTTCAACCCCAATGGCTTCCGGGGCATCAGCGCCGCGGCGGCCATCATTTTCTTCAGCTACATCGGCTTCGATGCGGTGTCCACGGCGGCCGAGGAAACCAGGGATCCGCCCCGGGACATGCCGTTCGGCATCATCATGAGCCTGCTCGTCTGCACCGTGCTGTACATCGCGATCTCCATCGTCATGACCGGCATGGCGCCGTGGAAGTCGCTCGGCACGGCGGAGCCCATGATCACCGCCCTGCAGTTCGCCTCGGGACCGCCGGCGCTGCTCAACGCGTCGCGGTTCATCATCTCGCTGGGCGCCGTGATCGCCATGGGCAGCGTGCTGCTCGTCTTCCAGCTCGGGCAGCCGCGCATCTTCTTCTCCATGGCGCGCGACGGCCTCCTCCCGCCCATCCTCGCCAGGCTCCACCCCAAGTACCGGACCCCCTACGTGGGGACCATTCTCACCGGCATCTTCGTCGCCACCTTCGCCGCCTTCGCCAACATCGCCGAGGTGGTGGACCTCACCAACATCGGCACGCTGTTCGCGTTCGTCCTCGTCTCCGTTCCGCGTGCCCTGGGTCCCACTCACCCCGCTGATCTCGATCGTGGCCTGCTTCTACCTCATGTGGCAGCTGCCCACCGTGACGTGGATCCGGTTCGGCGTGTGGCTCGTGATCGGCCTCGTGCTCTACTTCACGTACGGCTACACGCATTCCACGCTGCGTCGCCGGGCCGACGCGCGGGCCCGGTCGGCGTGAGCCCCGTCCCCGCCACCGGCCCCGCGTCGGCGCCGCCCCCGCGCCGCGGGTTCCTGGGCCGGATCACGCTCTCGCAGTGGATCATCGTTGCGATGATCGTCGGCGTGTTCATCGGCTGGGCGTTCCCCGAAAGCGCCCGGGCCCAGCACGGATGGGCGGCCCCCGATCTGAAGATCTGGGCCACGATCTTCCTCCGCATGATCAAGTCGCTGATCGTCCCGCTCATCTTCGGCACTCTCGTCGTGGGCATCGCCGGCCACGGCGACGACATGAAGCGCGTGGGACGGCTGGCCGTGCGGTCGATCGTGTACTTCGAGCTCGTCACCACCATGGCGCTCGTCGTCGGGCTGGCGGCGGTGAACCTGGTCAAGCCGGGCCGCGGCGTGTCGCTCGGTGCCGCCACGCCGACCACCGGGGCGCAACTGGCCAGCACCCACGCCACGTTCAGCGGCGTGCTCGAGCACACCGTGCCCCAGAGCTTCTTCGAGGCCGCGGCGAGCAACGAAGTGCTGCAGGTCGTGTTCTTCGCCATCCTGTTCGCGGTGGCGCTCTCCCAGCTGCCCGCCGGGCGGCCCAAGGAGACGATGCTGGCGTTCTGCGAGGGGCTGTCGCAGGTGATGTTCAAGTTCACGGGTATCGTGATGAAGTTCGCGCCGATCGGCATCGGCGCCGCGATCGCCGTGACCGTGGGCACCAGCGGCCTCATGGTGCTGCAGAAGCTCGGCGTGCTCGTGCTCACGCTGTACGGGGCGCTCGTCGTGTTCGCCCTCGGCGTGCTCCTTCCCATCGCGCTGGCATTCAGGATTCCCATCCGGCGGTTCGTGCGCGCCGTGAAGGAGCCCTGGCTGATCGCCTTCACCACCGCGTCGTCCGAGGCCGCGTTGCCGCTGGCCATGGAACGCCTCGAGGAGATGGGCGTCCCCAAACGCATCGTCGCCTTCGTGCTGCCCACCGGCTACTCGTTCAACCTCGACGGCAGCACGCTCTACCTGGCGCTCGCCTCGGTGTTCGTGGCCCAGGCGGCCGGCATCGACATGCCCCTCTCCACGCAGATCGTGATGATGCTCACGCTCATGCTCACCAGCAAGGGCGTGGCCGCCGTGCCCCGCGCGGCGCTGGTCATCCTCTCCGGCGCCCTCACGCAATTCAATCTGCCGCTCGAGGGCGTGGCCGTGATCCTCGGCGTGGACGCGTTCATGGACATGGCGCGCACGTCGATCAACCTGCTGGGCAACTGCCTCGCCACGGTGGTCATGGCGCGCATCGAAGGCGAACTGCCGGCGGCCGCGCCGCTGGAGCGGGCGGCGTAGCGCACCTACACGGCGTCGCCCAGGAAGTGCAGCGCCGATCGCACCGCGCCGCGCGCGGCGACGACCTCCTCATGGCCCACCTGCGCGCCCGGCACGGCGCTCTTGAGCCGGTGCTCCAGCCGCTTGCGCATCGCGGCGCCGCGGCCGAGCAGCCCGCCGCTCAGGGCAATCGAGATCGCGGCGCGCTCGTCGCTGAACAGTTGCCGGGCCAACGCGCGCGCGTGCAGGGCCAACTCCTCCGTGGCGAGGTCGAGCAGGGAATTGGCCCGTAGATCGCCCGCGTCGGCCACCTGGAACACCACCGGCGCCAGCGTCGCCAGCGTGGCCGGCGTCGCGTCGGCGGCCCACGACACGAGGTCGGCCACTTCCTTGGATTCGGTCGCCGTGAGGATGGCCCCGGTGAGCGCCGTCTCCGGTTCACGGCCGTCCGAAGCGGCGGCCACGACCGACAGGGCATGCCGCCCGATCCATGCGCCGCCGCCCTCGTCGCCGAACTCCGGTCCCCAGCCGCCGCATCGCGCCGTCGCGCCCGTCGGGGCGCGCCCGATCGCCACCGACCCCGTGCCGGCGAGCACCAGGATGCCGGCCCCCTGGCCGAACGCATCGTCGAACGCCACCGCGAAATCGGTGTGTACCACCACCTCCTCCGCCAGCGCGCGGCTCGTCAACGCCTCCCAGAGTTGCAGCCGGAGCGCTTCGCGCCCCACGCCCGCCACGCCCACGCACACCACGCGTGGCGTCTCGTCGCCCGCGTTGGCCTGCGCCAGGGCATCGCGAACCACGGCGCAGATCGCGTCCGCGCTGTCGTCCACGTAGCCCGCGCGCACGGCGCTGGGGGCGCCCGTCGCTTCGGCAATCGGGGTGCCCTGTTCGTCCGCGACCAGTGCCGTGGTCTTGCTGCCGCCGCCGTCTACGCCGATTACGAGTGCCGTCATGTCAGACTTGCGCCGCCCGCTCACGCGCGTGCGTGAGCGACGACAGGGATCCGGTGAGGAGGGTGATGGTCGTGCCGATCAGCACGTACCAGGGCCACGCGATCGCGCCCAGCGGCCCGAGCGTCGCGGCGAGTGAAGGATACGCGGTCGCGAGCGGTTTCGCGAACACCACGAACGACATCGCGACGATGCCCACCGACATGCCCAGGATCGCGTCGCGCTGCACGGCGCGCGAGACGAATAGCGCCAGGAAGAACCCTCCCAGCAACCCGCCGTAGGTGAACGACGCGATCGACAGCGCGATCACCACCACCGGCGTGCCCTGTTGGCGGAACATCAACGCGCCCGCGGTGAGCGCCACGCCCCAGAACAGCGCGAACATCTTGCCCACGCGCAGGGCGCGCGGGTCGTCGGCCGAACGACCGGTGAGCGGCAGGTAGATGTCGTGCGTGGCCGACGCCGCCAGCGCGTTGATCGCCGCCGAATGCGTGCTCATCGTGGCTGCCACGATCGCCGCCACCACCAGCCCCAGCAGTCCCGGCGGCATCGCCTCGAGGATGTACGTCGGGAAGACGTCGTCGGGTGAGGCGAACGCGCGGCCGCCGAAGTGCGCCCACAGTCCGATGCCGATGAACAGGAACAGCGCCATCTGGGCGATGATCGCGACGCCACTCCCGATCACCGCCTTCTGCGCGTCGCGCAGCGAACGCGCCGACAACAGCCGCTGCACGATCAGCTGGTCGGCCCCGTGCGACGCCATCGACAGGAACGCCCCGCCCAGCAACCCCGCGAGCACGGTGAACGGCCGGTCGAGTCGCGTGGAGAAGTCCAGCACGCGCAGCTTGCCGGCGGCCCCCGCCGAGTCGAGGATGGCGTGCCATCCTCCCGCCGTGCCGCGCCCGAGCAGGACGATCGCGGCGATCCCGCCCACGAGGTACACGCCGGCCTGGATGAGCTCCGTCCACACCACGGCGCGCATCCCGCCCTTGTAGGTGTACAGGACCGTGAGCGCGCCCAGGATGAGAATCGCCGCCGGCATCATGTAGCGCGGCGGCACGGTGCCCGTGCCGCTGAGGATCATCGCCACCGGGATCGCGGTCGCGAACACGCGCACCGAGTCGGCCATGGCTCGCGTGCCCATGAAGACGATCGAGGTGAACCGCCGCGTGGCGAGCCCGAATCGCTGCTCGAGCATGGCGTACGCGGTCACGATCTCGCCCTGGTAGTAGCGGGGCAGGAGGGTGAAGGCCAGCGCGATGCGGCCCAGGAGATATCCCACCACCACCTGCAGGAATCCGAGGTTGCCGATATAGGCCAGCCCGGGAATGCTGATGAACGTCAGCGCGCTGGTTTCGGTGGCCACCACCGAGAACAGGACCGCCAGCCAGGGGATGTTGCGGCCGGCCACGAAGTAGTCCCGGGCGTCCTTCTGCCGGCGGCCCAGTCGAATGCCGAACGCCGTCGTCCCCGCGAGATACGCGACGAGGACGACGGCGTCGAGACCGGTGAATCCGCTACTCAAGCCGTGAAGGAGCTACCGCACCCGCACCCGCCCGTAGCGTTCGGGTTCTTGAACGTGAAGCCCGATCCCTGCATCGACGACACGTAGTCGATCGTGACGCCATTGATGTACTGCGCCGAGAATGGATCGACGAGGACGCGCCAACCGCCCTGATCCACCACGAAGTCGTCTTCGGCGGCCGCGTCTTCGATCAGCAGGCCGTACTTGAATCCGCTGCATCCGCCGGGCTGTACGCTCACCCGGAGGCCGCCCACGGTGGGATCGACCCCTTCCTGATCCATGAACTTCCTCACCTCGGTGCCGGCAACGTCGGTGACGGTTACCAGGACATCGGGCTGCTGGGTGGTGCTCATCAATGCCTCCAAGTCGTTGGGCGGCTTGTGCTCCCGCCCTTTGCTACCAGTAAAATATAGGGGCCCCCAGGTGGCGCTTCAAGCTGGGCCTGGCACGCCGGCCGCTACGCTATGGCCGGCCCCCGATCCCCCGCCGCCGCTCGTCGGCCGCCTCGCGCGCCACCACGGTCTCCACGGCGTCCGAGACCCTGATCCGCACGCCGCCGATGCGGGTGTTCGCCCGCGTCGGGTCCACCCGGTTGGTGAGCAGCACCACAAACAGGTCGCGGGCGGGATCGATCCAGATGGACGTCCCCGTGAAGCCGGTGTGCCCGAACGCCGAGGGCGACATGAAGTGCCCCGCCGAATTGGTGCCGTTCGGCTTCTCCCACCCGATGGCGCGGTTGGAGAGCGCGCGGTCCTGGATCGCGGTGAATTCGCGCTCGGTCTCCGGCGTGAACATCCGAACGGCGCCCAGCGCACCGCCGTTCAGGTACATCTCCGCGAACCGGGCCAGGTCGCGGCCGCTGCTGAATAGTCCGGCGTGCGCCGAGATGCCGCCCAGGTAGTATGCGCGCTCGTCGTGCACCTTGCCGCGGAGCTTGCCGCCGCGCAGCGGATCGACCTCGGTGGGCGCGATGCGTGGCCGCAGGGAGTCGGGCGGGTTGTACATCGTTTCGTCCATGCCCAGCGGGCCGAACACATGCCGCGCCAGGTAGCGGTCCAGCCGCTCGCCCGACACGCGTTCGACGACCTTGCCGGCCAGGTAGGCGCCGATGTCGCTGTACACGAATCGGGTGCCCGGGAGCGCCTCGAGCGGCTCGGCCATCATCAGCGCGGCGATGCTGTCGGCGTTGGTGGTGATCTTGTCGTACGCGCGAAACGCCGGCAGCCCCGACGTGTGGGTGAGCAGGTTGCGCACCGTCACGTCGGCTTTGTGAGGGCCCTGCCACTCGGGCAGGTAGCGCTGCACCGGGGCGTCCAACACCACCTTGCCTTCCTCGACCAACTGCATCATCGCCGACGTCATTCCCACCACCTTGGTGAGCGAGGCCAGGTCCCACATCGTGTGCTCGTCGGGGCGCGGCGACGGATCCCAGTCCAGATGGCCGGCGCCGTACTCGGCAAGGATGCCCGTGTGATCGCCCACCGCGGCGAACGCGCCCGGGAAGGCGCGCTCCCGCACGGCCGAGTCGAGGACGTTACGGAGGGTGTCGGCCAGGGCGTGGGCGAGCGCCGCGCGCGCGCTGGCTTCGGGGCGTGGCGCCTGGGCGGCGGCGGGCCGTGGGGCGGCGATCGCGAGGGTGAGAATGGCGACCAGCAGACTCTGCATTCGGGCACTCGTCATGCTCCAAGAATACGCGCCCGCGCGGCCCTGGGAAGCGGTGCCGGCGCGGTTGCTACAAGTCTGTGGACGGGATACTTTTAGCGGCCGGGGCGTCGCTCCGGCCGTTTTGCTTTTCGCCCCCGCCCCCGCCTGCGTTTCGTGCGGCGAGGCGTTCGCCGAGTGCTGCGTCTCGGAGCCGAATGAAGATCCTGCCGGACTGGCTCAAGAACGGATACCTGCGCCTCATCGATCCCGTCGCGGACTGGTGTGTGCGGCACGATGTGCATCCCAACACGATCACGGTGATCGGCACGGTCTGTACCGTGGCCGGTGGCGTGATCTACGGGACGGGGCACATCAGCTGGGGCGGATTCTTTCTGGGGCTCACCGCGCTGTTCGACGTGCTCGACGGAACGGTGGCTCGGCGGTCGGGCAGGACGTCCACGTTCGGCGCGTTTCTCGATTCCACGCTCGACCGGCTGGCCGACGGGTTCGTGCTCGGCGGCCTGGCGGTGTTCTATGCGCTCAACCAGGCGCACCATTCCTGGGCGAGCGTGCCGATGGTCGTGGTGTGCCTGCTGGGCCTCATCGGGGCGTTCCTGACGTCGTACACCAGGGCCCGGGCCGAGGCGTTGGGCATTGACGCGAAGGTCGGGATCCTGCAGCGTCCCGAGCGCGTGGTGCTGTTGTCGGTCCCGCAGGCGTTCTTCGGCCTCACGCTTCACGGCGTGGTACTCGCCGTCATCATCGTGATCCTCACCGTCACGGCGTGGATCACCGTTTACCAGCGCGTGGCGTGCGTGTATCACGCCACGACGCCCACGGACGCCAAGTCCTCCCCCGAGAGCGAAGGGCAGCACACGCTGCCGTCGCACCCGTTCGAGCCGCGTCCCTTGCTCAAAGGAGAATAACGTCGTGCAGGGTTCGTCATCCGACACGCGCACACCGCCACGTCCGGCCACCGGCAAGCTGGGCGTGCTCACGCCCGGTCTCGGGGCGGTGGCGACCACGTTCATGGCCGGCGTCGAGAGCATCCGACGCGGTTACTCGAAACCCATCGGCTCGCTCACCCAGATGGCGACGATCCGCCTCGGCAAGCGCACCGACAATCGCGCGCCGCTGATCAAGGACTTCGCGCCGCTCGCCTCGCTGGACGATCTGGTGTTCGGCGCCTGGGATCCGATCCCCGACGACGCGTACACCGCGGCCAAGAAGGCCGGCGTGCTCGAATCCGCTGATCTCGAACGGGTGGCCGATTTCCTCAAAGCCATCAAGCCGATGCCCGCGGTGTTCGACAACCACTACGTCACGCGCATCACCGGCGCCAACGTCAAGACGGGCAAGACCAAGCGCGACCTGGCCGAGCAGCTCCGCCAGGACATGCGCGACTTCAAGGCCAAGCACAACCTCGATCGGCTCGTGATCGTGTGGTGCGCGTCCACGGAGATCTTCATCCGGCCCGGCCCGCAGCACGCCACCGTGGAGCAGTTCGAGAAGGCCATGGAGCGCAACGACGAGGCCATCTCGCCGGCCATGCTCTACGCCTACGCGGCGATCATGGAGGGCATCCCGTACGCCAACGGCGCGCCCAATCTGGCCGTCGACACGCCGGCCCTGATCCAGCTCGCCAATGAGCGTGGCGTCCCGATCTCGGGCAAGGACTTCAAGACCGGCCAGACGTGGCTCAAGACCGTCATCGCGCCGGCCATCAAGGCGCGGATGCTCGGCCTTGCCGGCTGGTATTCCACCAACATCCTCGGCAATCGCGACGGCGAGGTGCTCGACGACCCGCAGTCGTTCAAGACCAAGGAAGAGTCCAAGCTCAGCGTGCTGCACACGATCCTGCAGCCCGAGCAGTACCCCGATCTGTACAAGGACTTCTCGCACGTCGTGCGCATCAATTACTACCCGCCGCGCGGCGACAACAAGGAAGGCTGGGACAACATCGACATCTTCGGGTGGATGGGCTACCCGATGCAGATCAAGGTGAACTTCCTCTGCCGCGATTCGATCCTCGCCGCGCCGATCGTGCTCGATCTCGCGCTGTTCTCCGACTTCGCCAGCCGCGCCGGCATGAAGGGCATCCAGGAATGGCTGAGCTTCTATTACAAGTCGCCGATGGCGGCGGCCGGCCTGCAGCCCGAACATGATCTGTTCATCCAGCAGACCAAGCTGAAGAACACGCTCCGCCACCTCATGGGCGAGGAGCAGATCACGCACCTCGGCCTGGAGTACTATCGATAGTGATGCGAATCGCGCGCGCGCTGCTCCTCGGGTTCGCCGTCACGGCCGCCGCATGTGGCGAGCCGCGCCGGCCGGTGCTGCACCTGCCGTCCAAGAGCTACGACTTCACCATCGAGCCCTCGGATATTCCGCCCCACGCGCGCGAGAGCATCACCTACAAGGTCACCGTCCTCGACCGCAAGACCCAGCAGCCCATCGACAACGGCGAGGGGCGGATCTTCGCCAACACCCGCGATGGGGCCAGTACGTGGGACGGCTTCGAGAACGGCCCGCAGGTGGGAACGTATTACGGCAAGCTGAATTTCGTGGTCGCCGGCCAGTGGGCCATGGCGATCCAATTCCGGCGCGATTCCCTGCATCCGCTCGAGCGCGTGGACTGGATGCAGGACGTGTTCAACGAACGGGCGGACTCCACTCCCTGATGCGACACTTCTACCGCAGTCACCTGGTTCCGGCGGACGTCCTCACGGCCGCGGATCGTTTCTTCCCCGAGCGCGGGCTGCAGAACACCGCCGCCCCCGCCCGGGCGCGCACGTTCAGCGGCCCCCTCGGCGCGCTGCGTCTCACCGTCAAGCCCGAGGGCGGCCACTACACGTTCGTCGAGGTCGAGACCGACCAGATGGGCGAGAGCCGGCTCGATCGCAACGTGAAGCGATTCTTCGTGTCGCTGCATCGCACCGAAGACCCACGGCACGTTCTTGAAGCGGCCTACTAGGGGAGGCGCGCCCACACCGCGCCGCGCGCCGCACCGGGTGGCCGCATGACGGCGCCGGAAGGGCCCCCGCTCGAATCCGGCCGCGCATGGCAGTATGTTGGCATAGGGTGCATCACGCTCTCCGGTGGCCTGTTCGGCGGCGGGATGCTCGGCGTGATGGCGGCCAAGATCTACGGCGCGGCGCGCCACTGTGTCGCCGACGCCAACACCGGAGCCCCCTGCGATTGGGGGAAATTCTGGCTCATCGGGGCGCTCGCCGGCGGAGTCCTGCTTCCGGCGATCGTCTTCTTCAAGCTCCGCCGCGGCCGGCTCGCGGCGGCGAAATCGGACCGAGGATGATCCCGTGGCACGCATAGACATCATCATGCCCCAGATGGGCGAATCGATCGCCGAGGGCACGCTCTCCAAATGGTTGAAGAAGGTCGGCGACGAGGTCAAACGCGACGAGCCGATCTTCGAAATCTCCACGGACAAGGTGGACGCCGAGATCCCGGCGCCCGCGGCCGGCGTGCTGGCCGAGATCATCGTCACCGAGGGACAGACGGTCCCCGTGCAGGCGGTGGTGGCGCGTCTCGAAACGGAAAAGGGCGCGGCCATCGCCGCCGCGCCGTCGGCGCTGGCTCCCGTGGTCGCTGCTCCCGCGGCGGTCCCCGCGGCTCCGAGCGCGCCGACCCCTGCGCCGGCTCCCGTTCCGGCGGCACCGGCACCGGCACCGGCACCGGCGCCGGCGTTCGCGGCCGGCAACGGCCACTCGCTCGAGGAGCGGCTGCGCACCAAGTCGTCGCCCCTCGTCCGCAAGATCGCGGCGGAGCACGGCATCGAGCTCGCCGCCATGCAGGGCTCCGGGATCGCCGGCCGCGTCACCAAGCGCGACATCGTGCAGTTCATGGACTCGGGCGCCGTCCAGCCCGCGGCTCGCGCGGCGATGCCCGCCCCGGGCGGCGCCGGCCTCGCCGCGGCCCCGATGCCCGAGCCATGGGCCGGCGACGTGGTCGAGCCGATGAGCAAGATGCGCGCCCTGATCAGCGAGCACATGGTGGTCTCGCGCCACACGTCCGCCCACGTGACGTCGATCATGGAAATGGACTTCACGCGCGTGGCGCGCATCCGTGCGGCGCGCCGGGCGGAGTTCGAGGCGGCTACCGGCCAGAAGCTCTCCTACATGCCGTTCATCATCAAGGCCACGGTGGATGCGTTGAAGGCGTTCCCGGTGGTGAATTCCTCCGTGGCCGGCACCAACGTCATCTACCGCAAGGCGATGAACATCGGCGTCGCGGTGGCGCTCGAATGGGGGCTGATCGTCCCCGTGATCCGGAACGCCGGCGACCTGTCGCTGAGCGGCCTGACCAGGGCGCTCAACGACCTCGCCGCCCGCGCCCGCGCCAAGCGGCTTGATCCGCGCGAGGTGCAGGACGGCACGTTCACGATCACCAACCCGGGCGTCTTCGGGTCGCTCACCGGCACGCCGATCATCAACCAGCCGCAGGTGGCGATCCTCTGCATCGGCGCGATCGAGAAGCGGCCCAAGGTGCTCACCGGGGCCGACGGCGAGGACGTGATCGCCATCCGCACCTGCTCGTATCTGTCGCTGTCGTTCGACCACCGCATCATCGACGGCGCCGTGGCCGATCAGTTCCTCGGTCATATCAAGCGCACGATCGAATCGTTTCCCGACACGGCACTCTGAGCATGCGGCGCGCCCTGACCGTCCAGCGCACGCTCATTCCTCCGCAGGATCGCAAGCGCTACGCCGACCGCCTCGCGCGGCGCAAAGAGTACTACGCCAAGGCCAACTGCCACTTCTGGGCGTTCGAGGAAGAGGCGCTGCCTGGGGCATTCCTCGAATTCTTCGAAGCGCCCGATGTCGAGACGTTGACCCGCGCCCACGCCGGCGCGCCCGACCCGATTCTCGATGCCGGCCGCATCTACATTGAAGTGGAGCTCCCCTAGATGCCCACCCGCACCCTGTCCGCGCACGGCAAGACCTGGCGCATCGTGCCCTCCGGCCGCGTCACGCAGTCCGACCACGACGAATTCGCGCTGCTCTTCATCGCCGGCGCCGGCGACGATCGCGAGGTCCGCGTCACCCGCTACTCGCCGCACGGCGCCCGCTCGCGCGAGCAGGCCCTGGCCGAGTTGAGCGACGCCGAGCTCCAGCAACTGTTCGGCTACTCCCAGCCCAGCTTCACGTCGCCCGAAGCCGACTACTCCGCGTGACGGCGCCGATCGGCGCCGCGGACGCGCCGCATCGTCCGGCGTTCATCGATCTGCATTCGCACTCCACCGCGTCGGACGGCTCCCGTCCTCCCGCCGACGTGATGGCCGCCGCGCGCGCGGCCGGCCTCGCCGCCATCGCCCTCACCGATCATGACACCGTCGCCGGAATCGCCGAGGCCGCCGAGGCCGCCGAGGCCCTCGGCGTGCGCCTGATCCCCGGCGTGGAGCTGAGCGCCGTCGAGGGCGATACCGAAACGCACCTGCTCGGGCTGCACCTCTCGCGGCTCTCCGAAATCGAAGACGGGCTCTCCGCGCTGCGCGATATGCGGCGCGTGCGCGCCGAGCGCATGGTGGCGCGGCTCAACGAGCTGGGCGTGCGGATCGGGGTACCGGCGGTGCTCGACCAGGCGGCCGGCGGCGCGATCGGGCGCCCGCACGTGGCCCGCGCCCTGGTGCAGGAAGGGTGGGCCACCGACGTCCGCGACGCCTTCGATCGATACCTCGGCAATGGGCGTCCCGCATTCGTGGCCAAGGACCGGCTGTCGATGGTGGACGCGATCGCGATGATCCATCGCGCCGGCGGCGTGGCCGTCGTCGCCCATCCCGGCCACGCCGGCACGCGTGAACGCCTCGAGACGCTGGCTGCCCAGGGACTGGACGGCGTCGAGGTGCTCCACCCCAGCCACAGCGCCGAAGACATCGCGCGCCTGCGAACGCTGGCCGACTTTCTGGGGTTAATCCCCAGTGGCGGGTCCGACTGGCACGGCGCCAGCGACGGCGCGCGGACCCTCGGGTCGATGCGGGTGCCGGAGGAATGGCTGGCCCTGCAGGAAGCGCGGGTGGCGCAGTTGGCCGTGCCGAGCGGATTGTAGCACCACTCCGGACGCTGGAGCGACGATGGAGCTGCACGGACGGACGGTGCTCGTCACCGGCGCCGGTCGGCGGGTGGGGCAGGCGATCGCCGTGGCCCTCGGCGCGCGCGGCATGCACGTGGCCGCGCACTATCACGGATCCGCGGACGGGGCCGACGAGACCGTCCGGCTGATCGAAGCGGCGGGCGGCACCGCCCATGCGCTGCGCGCCGACCTCGGCGATCCCGACGCCGCGCCGGCGCTCGTGTCGCAGGCCGTGGCCGCGCTGGGCGGGCTCGATGTGCTCGTGAACTCCGCTGCCGTCATGGAGCGCACGCCGTTCGGCGCCATCTCCGTGGCGCAGTGGGAGCGGATCTTCGCGCTCAACCTGCGCGCGCCGTTCTTCCTGTGCCAGGCGGCGGCGCCGCATCTCGCGGGCGCCCAGGGCGGCGGCGCGATCGTGAACATCGCCGATCTCGCGGCTTTCGAGACGTGGCCCGACTATATCCCGCACGGCCTGAGCAAGGGCGCCGTTGTGCACATGACCCGGTCGCTGGCCCGCGTCATGGCCCCCGCGGTGCGCGTCAACGCGGTCGCGCCCGGAACGGTGCTCCTGCCCGAAGGGTGGACGGCGCCCGAGGGCGAGGCGCTGCGGGCCACCACGCCCCTCCAGCGGCATGGCACGCCGGACGACGTGGTCCAGGCCGTGCTCTACCTGTTGCAGGCGGACTTCGTCACCGGCGAGACGATCGTCGTCGATGGCGGCCGGCGTGTCCGCCACTAATCCGCGGTTCGCGCCGCCGCAGCGCTTCGGCACGATCGTCGTTGTCGGCGGCGGCTGCTACGGCGGCTACTACGTGCGCCAACTGCGTCGCGCCGTGGACGCGGGCGCGGTGTTTTGCCGCGAGGTGGTGGTGGTGGACCGCGATGCCGACTGCGCCGTGGCGCGCGATCTCGCGCCCGGCGATCCGCTCGTGCGGGTGACGGTGGCGGAGTGGCGGGACTTCCTTGCCCGGCACCTGGGCGCGGCCGGCGATGCCGGCGAGTCGCAGGACGATGCGATCGTGCCGTCGCCGCTGATGCCGCACCTGCTGCGCGACTGGCTGGTGGACGCGGCGCGCCTCCGATGGCCCGCGCGTCCCGCGCGCGTGGCGGCGCTCCATGGTCCGCCGGCCGTGCCGTGGGAGCGCGCGGCGCCCGATGGCACGCACTACGTGAGCTTCGCCACCTGGACCTGTCCGATCAACTGCATCGAGCCGGCCGTGTGTCCCCACACCCGGGGACCGCGCGACTGGAGTCTGGCGCCGGCCATCCGCGACTACGCCGACGCGGAGCGCGCGGCCGGCCGTCCCGTGCTCGGACCGTTCCTGTTCCGGTGCACGCACCGCGCGTACGGCGTCGGGATGATCGACGTGCGGGACGTGCTCGCGGCCGACCGGGCCGTGCGCGACGCCGGGGCGGGGAACCGCCCGGTGGATGCGCTCGTGGGCACGGTCTCGCATTGCCACGGCGCGCTCAGCCGCGTGGTGATCGCCCCGACGCCGGATGCGGCGAACGGCTGATCGGAGCGGCCGGGGCCTGTGCGCACGGTTCCCAACGCCCGTGCTTCTGGCGAGATTCCAAGGCAGCGAAACATCGCGCGCGGTCACGCGCGCCTAAATAAAGAGAGGGATCGCTGTGGCACAGACCCACGAGTATGAGGTCGTGATCATCGGCGCCGGCCCCGCGGGCATGTGCGCCGGAATGTACGCCGGCCGCGGCATGCTGAAAGCGGTGGTGCTCGAGCGCGGCGCGCCGGGCGGAGAGTTGCTCAACACGGAAATGATCGAGGACTATCCGGGTTTCGAGCACATCCTCGGGCACGAGCTCGCGCAGAAATTCGCCGATCACGCCACCAAGTTCGGCGCCGATATCCAGACCGGTGTCGTCGTCACGTCCATCAAGAAGCGTGAGGACGGCCTGTTCGACACCACCACCGAGGGCGGCGACGTCTACGTCTCGCCCACCGTCATCGTCACGGCCGGCGGAACGCCGGTGCGACTCGGCGTCCCCGGCGAACTGGAATACGCCGGCAAGGGCGTGTCGTATTGCGCGGTGTGCGACGGCGCCTTCTTCCGCGGGCACACCATCGCCGTGGTCGGTGGCGGCGATGCGGCGGTGGAGGAGGCCGATTATCTCACCCGTTACGCCGAGAAGGTGTATCTGGTGCATCGCCGCGCCGAACTGCGCGCCTCCAAGCTCCTCCAGGAGCGCGCGTTCGAGAACCCGAAAATCGAATTCATCTGGAACACCGTGGTCGAGCGAGCAGTGGGCGACGACCAGGGGTTGCTCCATCACCTCGCGCTGCGCGACCTGATCACCGGCGAGCGCCGGGACCTCGCGGTCACCGGGCTCTTCATCTTCGTCGGCTTCCGGCCCAACACCGGCGTCATCGCCGATCACGTGGACCATGACGAGATGGGCTACCTGCGCACCGACTGGAATATGCAGACGTCCATTCCGGGACTGTTTGCGGCCGGTGATGTGCGCGTGCAGCTCACGCGCCAGGTCACGACCGCGGTGGGCGACGCGACCACGGCTGCCATCGCGGCCGAGAAGTACCTCAAGGCGCGCGCCGACGTGGCCAAGCCAGTCGGCGCCGCGTGAACGCCGCGGGGCGGCCATGAAGATCAGTGCCGAGACGGTCGGCCCGTTCCAGGAGAACAGCTACCTCGTGGTGGACGAGGAGGCCGGGCGCGCCGTCCTCATCGACCCCGGCGACGAACCGCTCCGGCTGCTCGAGTTGATCGCCCGCTCGGGCGCCCGGCTCGATGCGATCTGGCTCACGCACGCCCACCTCGACCACGTGGGGGCCATCAACGGCGTGCGCCGGGCGCATCCGGTGCCGGTGTACCTGCATCCGCTCGACCGTCCGCTCTACGATCGGGCCGCCGAGATCGCGGTGCTGTACGGGATCCCGTTCGAACAGCCCGATCCCCCCGACCGCGAGTTGGCCGACGGCGCGGTGATGACGGTGGGGGCGCTCCGGTTCGAGGTGTTGCACACGCCGGGCCATGCGCCCGGCCACGTGATCTTCCACGGACACGGCGTCATCCTCGGCGGCGACCTGCTGTTCCGCGGGTCCGTGGGGCGCACCGACCTGCCGTTCAGCAGCGCGCCCGACATGGAAGCATCGCTCGCCCGCGTGAGCGCGCTGCCGGCCGGAACCATCGTGCATCCCGGCCATGGGCCGGCCACCACCATCGCCGAAGAGCTCGAGACCAATCCGTTCCTCAACGGGACGGCGATGCCGGTGCGCCGATGACCCTCACGCGCCGTGGCGCCGGGCTCTGGCAGGTGGTGTTGACCTCCCTCTGGCTGGGGGCCACGGTGCTGTTCGCGGCCGCGGTGGCGCCGGCCGCGTTCGCGGCGCTCCCCACCCGCACGCTGGCGGGCGACCTCGTGGGCCGTGTCCTCCCCGTGGTGTTCTGGTCGGGCATGGCGCTGTTCGCCGCGGTCGTGCTGCTCGGCGTGCGCGCCGACGCGCGGTCGCGGCTCAAGCCGCGCATCCTCGCCGCCGCCCTCGGCGGCGCGTCGTGCATGATCGCCCAGCTCGTCGTCGATTCGTGGATCGCGCGCGTGCGCGTTCGCATCCACGGTCCCGTCGATGCGCTCGCCGTCACCGACCCGCTGCGCATCGCGTTCGGCCAGTTGCACGCGCTGAGCGTGGTGCTGCTCGGCATCGCCATGGTGTCCGCTGCCGTCGTGCTTGGCGTCGCCGTGCGCGACCTGCATTCGGCGCCGTGACCGCGCCGCTCATCCTCGTGTTCATTCCTCTCATCCGCTCGCGACTCCTCCCATGACTTCCGCGACTCGTTCCGAAAAGGATCCGCTCGGCCCGCTCGATGTGCCGGCCGATGCCTACTATGGCGTGCAGACGCAGCGCGCCCTGCAGAACTTCCCGATCAGCGGCCTCAAGCCGCTGCGCGAGTTCGTCCGCGCCGTGATCTGGATCAAGAAGGCCGCCGCGCTCACGCACAAGCAGACCGGGCGGCTCGACGCCAGGCTCGCCGACGCGATCGTCGCCGCCGCCGATGAGGTGCTGGCCGGCGCGCACGACGCGCACTTCGTGGTCGACGTGTACCAGGCCGGCGCCGGCACGTCGCACAACATGAATTGCAACGAGGTGCTGGCCAATCGGGCCAACGAGCTCCTGGGCGGCAAGCGGGGCGAGTACAAGCCCGTGCATCCCAACGATCACGTCAACATGGCGCAGTCCACCAACGACGTGATCCCCACGGCAATCCGTCTCGGCGGGCTCGACCTGCTGCAACCGCTCGATCGCGCGTTCGGCGCGCTGCGCGACGCCCTCGCCGCCAAGGGCCGTGAGTTCGACGACGTGCTCAAGTCGGGGCGCACCCATCTCCAGGACGCGATGCCGATCCGCCTCGGGCAGGAGTTCGCGGCGTATGCCGGGACCATCGAGCGCAATCTGGCGCGCGTCCGTCAGTCGGCGGACTACCTGCGCGACCTCGGCATCGGCGGCAGCGCCGTGGGCACCGGCGTGAACGTGGAGCCGGAGTATCCGGCGCTCATGCACACGTACCTCGAGCAGGTGACGGGGCTCGACCTGCGCGTGGGCGCGGATCGCATCCAGCTCATGCAGAGCATGGGCGACGCCGCCGCGTTCTCCGCGGCCATCAAGGTGCTGGCGCTCGACCTCAGCAAGATCGCCAGCGACCTGCGCCTCATGGTGAGCGGTCCGCGCACCGGCCTCGACGAGATCGTGCTCCCGGCCGTGCAGCCCGGTTCCTCGATCATGCCCGGGAAGATCAATCCCTCGGTGGCCGAGATGGTCAATCAGGTGTGCTTCCAGGTGGTGGGCAACGACGCCTGCGTGGCCGCGGCCGCCGAGCACGGCCAGCTCGAACTCAACGTCATGATGCCGGTGATCGCGCACAACCTGATGTTCTCGATGATCATCCTCACCAACGCCGCCACGGTGCTCACCGAGCGGTGCGTCATCGGCATCGAGGCCAACCGCGCGCAGTGCGAGTACTGGCTCGAGCGCTCGGCCGCGCTCGCCACCGCTCTGGCGCCGCAGATCGGATATGCCAAGGCCGCCGAGATCAGCAAGCGGTCGGTCAAGGAGAACGTGCTCATCCGGGCCCTCGTCGAGCGCGAGAAGGTCCTGCCGCCCGAGGCGATCGCCGAAGCGCTCGACATGCGCAAGATGACCGAAATCGGCGTTCCAGGCGGCAAGCACGGGGGGGCGTGACCGCCCCCCGGGCCGGATTCCCTCTTTCCCCCTCCATGCCCCCGCATTAAGCTCCATTTATGCGTATAACCACCTTGGCCGAATACGGCGTGATCTGCGCGCTCCACCTGGCAAAGCGCAGCGATGATGGGCCGGTCACGGGTCGCGAGATCGCGGCCACCGAACGGCTGCCGGTGGACTATGTGGAGCAGATCCTGCTGCGGCTCAGGCGGGCCGACATCGTGAAGAGCACGCGCGGGGCACGCGGCGGGTATGCGCTGGCCCACCCGCCGGAGGAGATTACCGTGCGCGACGTGATCGCCGCCTCGGAACTCACCACCTTCGACCTCCACTGCGTGTCGCATCCGGTGGAGGAGGCGCGCTGTTCCGCGTCGCACGAGTGCAGCATCCGCCCCGTGTGGCTCATGCTGCAGCAGAAGATCGACGAGGTGCTCGAGGGCGTGCGGTTGTCCGATCTGCTCCACGAGGAAGGCGAGGTGCGCATCCGCGTGGGACTCGGCCCCGTCATCGAGGCCGAGATCGGTCGCGGCCTGCCCGTTCTCCAGAGCTTCTGAGCGCGTTCGCGCCGCGCGTTCGGTCCATGCCGATCTTCGGACGGTGGCGAGCCGAGCGAAAACTGCACGAGCGCGCGGAACGGTTCGTGGCCGGGCTACTCGTCGAACCCGACGACGCCGATGTCTCGTGGTTGGCCGAGTGCGCCACCCGCGGCGACCGGGATCACGCGGCCTGGGAACTCCGCTACGCGCGCCGCGCGCTCGGCCTGGTGAGCGCCCAGCGTGACGCGCTGGACGACCGGACCGGCGCTGTCGTGGCGCATGCCATGGCCGCGGCGTTCGCGCGCGATCGGGGCATCGACCGCGATCGCCTGGAACTCTCCCAGCGCCAGTTCAACGCGCGGTTGAGCGCCTACCGCGACGCCGTCGGTGCCCGCGTGAACGCGGCCACGCCCGCCCGCCTCGGGCGCACCCTGCTCGCATTCTCGGGCGGTTCGTTTCGCGAGATCGACGCCAACGTGGAACGGGCGGGCGACCTCCTGGCGCGTGATCTCGCCGCGGCCAACGCGTCGCTGCGGGAGCAATTCGGCACCGCCACCCTGCCCGAACACGTGCCGCCGTCGGCGATCGACCGCCGCTGACCCACCAGACGGCACGAGGGGGCTGTTCCGGAAGGAACAGCCCCCTCGCGATCCTGGAGTGCCGAAGGCGGGACTCGAACCCGCACGGGCTTGCACCCACTGGCTCCTGAAGCCAGCGCGTCTACCAGTTCCACCACTTCGGCGTGAACGCGGATATTATTGACGGCTGAACATGAAGTCAACGAACGAAGCCAACGACACCATCCCGATCGCGCGAAACAAGCGCGCGCGCTACGACTACCACATCCTCGAGACGTGGGAGGCGGGGCTCGTGCTGACCGGCACCGAAGTCAAGTCCCTGCGCGACGGGAAGGCCCAGATCACCGACGCCTACGGGATCGTCAAGGACGGCGAGGTCTATCTCCTCAACCTGCATATTTCGCCCTATAAACAGGGCAGTTACAACAACCACGAGCCCACCCGAACGCGCAAGCTGTTGCTCCACAAGCGTCAAATCCGTCGTTTGATCGGGGCGGTGGAGCGCGAGGGTCTCACGCTCGTCCCGCTCGATCTGTATTTCAAGAACGGAGTGGCGAAAGTGACGATGGCTCTGGGCAAGGGAAAGAAGGTGCACGACAAGCGGGATACCGAGCGCACGCGGGACGCCGAGCGCGAGATGGCCCGCGTGGGGCGGGGACGATGATCGCCCTCGCGTTCGCGGCCTTCCAGATGGCGGCCGCGGCGCCGGTGCGCGACGTGCCGGCCCGACCCCGGCACGCACTGGCGGGCCACGTCGTGGAGGTCGGCGCGCATCCGCGCCTGGAGGGCGACGTCCGGCGCACCGTGGTCGTGGACGCCGGCCACGGCGGGCCCGACAACGGCATGAGCGGTCCGGTGGGCGCCGTCCACAAGATCTACGAGAAGAACATCACGCTGCAGGTGGCGCTCAAGCTCGGCGCCGCGCTCAAGGCGCGCGGCGTGCACGTGGTGTACACCCGCACCACCGACACCCTCATCGCCCTCGGCGACCGCGGCCGGATCGCCAACCAGGCGGGCGGCGACCTGTTCATCTCGATCCACGTCAACGCCGCCAATCCCAACTGGAAGGATCCGGGCGCGGCCCGCGGATACGAGACGTATTTCCTGTCCGAGGCCAAGACCGAGGACGCCCGCCGCGTGGAAAAGATGGAAAACGCGTCGGTGCGCTTCGAGACCGGGCCTGCGGTCTCCAGGGACGACCCGCTCAGCTTCATCCTCAGCGACATGCAGCAGAACGAGCACCTCCGCGAGTCCATGAAGCTGGCCGATTCCGTCCAGGCGCACCTCGGCGGCGTCGAGCCCGGTCCGAGCCGCGGTGTGAAGCAGGCCGGGTTCATGGTGCTCGTGACGGCGTACATGCCGGCCGTCCTCGTCGAGATCGGTTTCGGCACCAATCGCCAGGACGCCGCGTTCATCAGCGATCCGTCCAAGCAGTCCGAGATCGCCGACTCGATCGCGGACGCCGCCGTGGACTACCTCAACGCGTACTGGGGCAGTGTGCGAGGCGTGGCCAACCGCGTGAACGGCGGCAATCCATGACCTCGGCGTCCGCGCTCCGCGTTCGCGTTGCCGGACTCGATTTCCAGAATCCCATCCTTCTCGCCGCCGGCACGGCCGGCTACGGCCATGAATTGGCCGGCGTGATGGATCTTGCCGCACTGGGCGGGCTCGTGACCAAGGCCGTGAGCCGCGCGCCGCGCGAGGGAGCGCCACCGCCGCGCGTGGCCGAGTTCGACGGCGGGATGATCAACGCCGTGGGGCTCGCCAATCCCGGGGTGGACGAGGTGTGCCGCGCGCACCTGCCATGGCTCGCGGCGTCGCTGCCGGCCACGCGCAAGCTCGTGAACGTGGTCGGATTCGACGTCGACGAATTCGCCGACGTCGTGCGACGATTGGAGGACTGCGAGCCGGCCGCGGGCGCGATCGACGGCTACGAACTCAACGTGAGCTGCCCGAACACCAAGGCCGGCGGCATGGAATTCGGCGCCGACGACGCGGCGCTCCGGGCGGTGGTCGCGGGCGTGCGCCGCGCCACCGCACGGCCCGTATTCGCCAAGCTCTCGCCCGCGCTGCCCGACATCGCGCGCACGGCGCGGGTGGCCGTGGACGCCGGCGCCGATGGGATCACCGTGGTGAACACCATCCCGGGGCTCGTCGTGGACGTCGAGGCCAGGCGTCCGGCGCTCGGGTTCGGCACGGGCGGCGTGAGCGGGAGCGCCATCCTGCCGGTGGGCGTGCTCGCCACGTGGAAGGTGACCCGGGCCGTGTCCGTGCCGGTGATCGGGTTGGGTGGCGTGCGGACGGCCGGCGACGCGCTGCAGTACCTCATGGCCGGCGCATCGCTCGTCGGCATGGGCACGGCGGCGCTGCGCGATCCACGGCAGCCGGAGCGCGTGGTGCGCGACCTGGCGCGGTGGTGCGCTGCGCACGCGGTGCGCGATCTGGCAACCATTCGCGGGAGCCTCATATGGCCGGCGTGACCACGCCCATCGTCGCCCTCGACGTGCCGACGCTGGCGGCCGCGTTGGCGCTGGCCGACGAACTCGACGGGCTGTGCGGCTTCTACAAGGTGGGGCTGGAGCTGTTCACTGCCGAGGGGCCGCGGGTGGTCCGGACGCTGCTCGATCGCGGCGCCGACGTGTTTCTCGATCTCAAGCTGCACGACATTCCCAACACCGTGCGCGGCGCGGTGGAGCGGGCGGCGGCCCATGGCGTTCGCCTCGTCACGGTACACGCGTCGGGTGGGCGGGCGATGCTGGAGGCGGCGCAGCGGGGGGCCGGCGATTCGGGTGCGCACTGCGAACTCCTGGCCGTCACCGTGCTGACCTCGCTCGATGCGCCTGCGCTCGCGGCGGCCTGGGGGCGGGCGGACGGACCGGCGCCGCTCGACGTGCTGGCGGAGGTGCTGCGGCTCGCCGGCGATGCGGCGGGCGCCGGGCTGCACGGCGTGGTGTGCGGCGGCCCCGAGGCCGCGGCGGTGCGCGCGCGGTTCGGGGGAAGCCTGGCCACGCTGGTGCCGGGGGTCCGGCTGGCGGGGGCCGGGGCGCAGGATCAGGCGCGCGTGGTGACGCCGGCTGAGGCGGCTCGGGCCGGCGCGTCGTACGTGGTTCTGGGGCGTACCGTGACGGCCGCGGCCGACCGCCGGGGGGCCCTGGAACGGGTGCTCGCCGAGCTCCGGAGCGTGGGCGCGTCGTGAGCCTGTTGCGGGCGGATGGGGACGCGCATTTACGGTGCGTGTCCGGCTTGCGTCAAGTTGAGGCCCCGGTTACTGTTAAGGTCTGGCTGGAATTCCTTTAGAATCTGTTTCTGTCGGGACCGGAGCTTTCGTGAAAGTACGCAGCAGCGTGAAGCCGATCTGCGAGCACTGCAAGGTGGTCAAGCGGAATGGCGTGATCCGCATCATCTGCAAGCGCAACCCTAAGCATAAGCAGCGGCAAGGCTAATCCATGGCGCGCATCAGTGGCGTCGATCTCCCTCGCGACAAGAAGGTCGAGATCGGCTTGAGCTACATCTACGGCATCGGGCGGAAGCACGCGGCCGAGATCATCCAGAAGGCAGGCGTGGACGGATCGCTGCGCATTCGCGATCTGTCGGACGCCGACGTCAACAAGCTGCGCCAGGTGATCGAGCGCGACTACAAGGTGGAAGGCGCGCTGCGGACCGAGGTGGCCATGAACATCAAGCGATTGATGGACATCGGCTCCTATCGGGGCGTGCGTCATCGCCGCGGTCTGCCGGTGCGTGGTCAGCGGACGCACACCAATGCCCGCACCAAGAAGGGCCCCCGCCGCGCGATCGCCGGCAAGAAGAAGGTAACCAAGTAATCCTATGGCCACTGGCAAGAAGTCCAAGCGCGTCGTGGAGGCGGAAGGCATCGCCCACGTGAACGCGACGTTCAACAATACGATGGTCACCATCACCGACATGCACGGGAACGCGGTGTCCTGGGGCTCGTCGGGCAAGGCCGGGTTCAAGGGCTCCAAGAAGAGCACGCCGTTCGCGGCGACCGTCGCGTCCGAGCAGTGCGCGCGCGAGGCCCTCAGCCTCGGCGTCAAGCGGGTGCACGTGCGCGTGCAGGGACCGGGGAGCGGGCGCGAGTCCGCCATCCAGGCGCTGGCGTCGGCGGGCCTGCAGGTCAAGTCGATCAAGGACGTGACGCCGATTCCGCACAACGGCTGCCGTCCGCCAAAGCGCCGGAGAGTCTGAGCCATGAGTCGGTATCTGGGAGCGAGCTGCAAGCTGTGCCGGCGGGAGGGGACCAAACTCTTCCTCAAGGGCACCAAGTGCTTCACCGAGAAGTGCCCCGTCGAGCGGCGCCCGTATGCGCCCGGCCAGCACGGGCAGAGCACGGCGCGCCGGCGCAAGGCGTCGGAATACGCCAAGCAGCTGCGCGAGAAGCAGAAGATCAAGCGCATGTACGGGCTGGGCGAGCAGCAGTTCCGGAACATCTTCGAGAGGGTGTCGAGCCTTCCCGGCGTGACCGGACACAACCTGCTGGCCAACCTCGAGAGCCGGTTGGACAACCTCGTGTATCGGATGGGGTTCGCGCCCAGCCGCAAGGCGGCGCGCCAACTCATCCGGCATCGCCACATCGAGGTCAACGGCCGCACGGTGGACGTGGCCAGCTACGTGGCCCAGCCTGGCGAAGAGATCCGCGTCCGCGAGAAGTCGCGCGAGATCGTCGCCGTGCAGGCGGCGTTGGAGCAGTCGGGCCGCGGCGGCGCGCTGTCCTGGCTCGCCGTGGACAAGGGCACGTTCAGCGGCCGGATGCTCGAGCGTCCCACCCGGCCGAACATCCCGATCGCGGCGCAGGAGCAGCTCGTGGTCGAGTTGTACTCCAAGTAACGCGGTCGGACAGTAGGGGTGTAGGACAGTAGGACTGAATAACTGCCCAACGGTTGCTGTCTCACCCTCCTACTCTCCTACCCTCCTACCCTCCTACGGGGCGGTGCGGTGGGTGGGGAGGAGAGGGGCGGTGCGGTGTGGTGCAGTGCAATGGGTCGGGACCCTAACTCCCATTCGAGCTTGCCGCGCGTTAGGGGCGGGGCAGGGCGACACCGGGGTCACCCGGTCGGACCAAGGACACACACGATAATGGCCAACACGATCGATCTTCGCGGACTCGTCCGCCCGCAGCTCGTCGAATCGACGACGCGCGATGATAATCCCAACGTTGCCGAGTTCCGTCTGCAGCCGCTCGAGCGCGGCTTCGGGCACACCCTCGGCAACGCCATGCGGCGCATGCTGCTGTCCTCCCTGCGCGGCTCCGCCGTCTGGGCGTTCCGCATCGACGGCGTCGTGCACGAACATCAGACCATCTCGGGCGTGGTCGAGGACGTCCACCAGATCATCGGCAACCTCAAGACGCTCACGCTGGTGCTCGACGAGGACGTCGAAGAGGCCGTGGTGCACATCGCCAAGTCCAAGGCGGGCGTGGTCACGGCGGCCGACATCCAGTCGGCCAGCGGCGTGCGGGTCATCGACCAGTCGCACCACATCCTCACGCTGCAGGATGACCGCGACCTGACGATGGATCTGTACGTCAACAAGGGTCGTGGCTACCTCGAGGCCGACCAGCATCCGCTGGACCGCGGCCGTCCGGTGGATCTGGTGCGCATCGACGCGATCTACAACCCCGTCCGCCGGGCCAACTTCTCGGTGGCCGAGACCCGCGTGGGCCAGCGCACCGACTACGATCGGCTCACGCTGACGGTGGAGACCAACGGCACGATCTCCCCCGCCGAGGCGGTGAGCTACGCGGCCGCGCTCGCGCAGTCGCACTTCCAGTACTTCGTGGACTTCGGCTCGCACACGTCGGCCCCGTTGGGAGAGAGTTCCGAGTCCAGCGACGGCGACGCCACGCGCATGGCCCAGCTGCTCAAGACGCCCATCGACGACCTCGAGTTGTCGGTGCGCTCGGTGAACTCGCTCAAGAATTCCAGCATTCGCTCGCTCGGCGACCTCGTGCGCCAGACCGAGAGTCAGATTCTGCAGGTGAAGAACTTCGGCAAGAAGTCGCTCCAGGAGATCGCCGATCTGCTCGAGCGTGAAGGACTGAATTTCGGGATGCGGTTTGAAGAGAACGGCGAAGGGGTGCGGGTGCTCGATTGGGGCACGCCACCGAGCCGGGCCGCCGCGGCGGCGCCCGACGACATGGAGGAGTAGGCAATGCGGCATGCCAAGGCGGGGCGCGCGCTGCGCAGAACCAGCGAGCAGAAGCTCTCCCTGATGCGGAATCTCGCGACCTCGCTCATCGAGCAGGGCGCGATCGAAACGACCGAAGCGAAGGCCAAGGAACTGCGGCCCTTCGTCGAGAAGCTGATCACCAAGGCCAAGACCGGCACGCTCCACGCGCGCCGCCTGGCCGGCCGTGACATTCACAAGCGGGCGGCGGCGGACAAGCTGTTCCAGGAACTGGGACCGCGGTTCGCCAAGCGTCCCGGCGGGTACACGCGCATTCTCAAGACCGGCCACCGCAAGGGTGACGGCGCCGAGATGGCGCGCATCGAGCTGATGGAGGGCTGATCCCATGGCTATCGCGAGACATCGCTGCTACAGCTGCGACAAGGGCGTGGCGTTCGGAAATAACGTGTCCCACGCCAACAACAAGACGCGCCGTACCTGGAAGCCCAACCTCCAGGTCATGCGCATCGTCGGGCCCGAGGGCAAGATCATCAAGGTCAAGGTCTGCACGCGCTGCCTGCATGCGGGCAAGCTCAAGCGGGCCCCGCGCGGTCGGGCCGCCTGACGCGTGGTGTCGCACGCTGCGATGAGGGGGGAGCGCACCGCGGCTCCCCCTTTTTTCTTCATCCCTGAACTTCCTTCCACGACTGGCCCGCTTCGCCCATGCCTACCGCGCTGATTTCCGGCATCACCGGACAGGATGGCTCCTACCTCGCCGAGTTCCTGCTCGACAAGGGCTACCGCGTCCTCGGGATCGTCCGCCGCAGCTCCACCACGCCCTATGAGCGCATCGCGCACCTGATCGACCGCGTCGAGCTCGTCTCCGCCGACCTCCTCGACCAGAGCTCGCTCACCGACGTCGTGGGCGACTCCCAGCCGGACGAGGTGTACAACCTCGCCGCCCAGAGCTTCGTCCAGACGTCATGGACCCAGCCCGTGCTCACCGGCGAGTTCACGGCCCTCGGCGTCACGCGCATGCTCGAGGCGGTCAAGAAAGCCGCCCCCAAGGCCCGGTTCTACCAGGCCAGCTCCAGCGAGATGTTCGGCAAGGTCGTGGAGTCGCCGCAGACCGAGACCACGCCGTTCTATCCGCGCAGCCCCTACGGCGTGGCCAAGGTGTACGGCCACTGGATCACGGTGAACTACCGCGAGAGCTACAACCTGTTCGCCGTCTCGGGCATCCTGTTCAACCACGAGAGTCCGCGGCGCGGCCTCGAGTTCGTGACCCGCAAGGTCACCGACGGCGCGGTGCGCATCAAGCTCGGCGCGGCCAAGGAGCTGCGGTTGGGCAACCTCGAGTCGCGCCGCGACTGGGGCTACGCCGGCGACTACGTGGACGCCATGTGGCGCATGCTCCAGCGGGACACGCCCGAGGACTACGTGATCGGCACCGGGCACACCTGGTCGGTGCGGCAGCTCTGCGAGACGGCGTTCCGCTGCGTGGACCTCGACTACCGCGACTACGTGGTGCAGGACGAACGGTTCTTCCGCCCGGCGGAGGTGGATCTCCTGGTCGCCGATCCGGACAAGGCGCGACGCGACCTGGGCTGGGAGCCGCGCGTGGGCTTCGAGGAACTGATCGAGATGATGGTCCGGGCCGACATGGACCGGCACGCGCCTCCCGGGCGGAAGTGACCAGGCGCGCGCTCGTCACGGGGGGCGGCGGGTTCGTCGGCCAATGGATCGCCCGGGCGATGCTGGCTCAGGGCTGGGAGGTCCATTCCGCCGGCGTCGGCGCTCCGGCGTCGCGGATCCTCGACGCCGCCGAGCGGGCCCGGATCCAGTGGATCACGATGGACATCCGGTCGCGGCAGGACGTGGCGGCGGCGCTGGACCTCAGCCAGCCCGACGCGATCGTCCATCTGGCCGGCATCAGTTACCTCCCCAGCGCGGCCGACGCGCCCGCCGAAGCGTATACGGTCAACGTCGTGGGCGCTGTGACGCTGCTGTCCGAGGTCGCGCGGCGCCTCCGGAGCGGCGGCCTCGACCCCCGGGTGCTGGTGGCCGGGAGCGCCCAGCAGTACGGCCGCCACGACGCCGCCGAGCTCCCGCTGGGAGAGCAGGCCGAACAGCGGCCGCTCACCGTGTACGCGGCGTCCAAGGCGGCCCAGGAGGTGGCGGCCCTGCAGGCGTTCCGGGCCGACGGCGTGCGTGTGATCGCCACCCGCAGCTTCAATCATTCGGGCGTGGGGCACGACGAGCACTTCCTGTTGCCGGCCCTCGTGCGCCGGGCCCTGGCCATCCGGCGGGGCGAGCGCGCCGCGATCCACATCGGCAACGGGGAGACGATTCGTGACTATCTTCACGTGACCGATGTGGTGGACGCCTATCTGGGGCTGCTCGACCGCGGGACGCCGGGCGAAGCGTACAACGTGTGCAGCGGGGAGGGGACCCGGGTGCGCGCGTTGGCCGAACGGGTGCTGGATCGGGCCGGCGTGAGCGCCGAGATTTCCAGCGATCCCTCGCTGCAGCGCTCGGGCGACGTGCCGGCCCTGGTGGGCAACCCGGACAAGCTCACGCGGGCCACCGGCTGGCGTCCCCACCGCACGCGCGACGACATCATCGACGACCTCCTCCATGCCGCGACGCTCTGATCTCCACCGCATCCTCGTCATTGGTTCCGGCCCGATCGTCATCGGGCAGGGAGCCGAGTTCGACTACTCCGGCACGCAGGCCGCCAAGGCGCTGAAGGAAGAGGGGTACGAGGTCATCCTCGTGAACTCCAATCCGGCCACGATCATGACCGACCCCGAGGTCGCCGATCGCACGTACATCGAGCCGGTGACGCCGGAGTTCGTGGAGATGATCATCGAGCGCGAGAAGCCCGACGCGCTCCTGCCGACGATGGGTGGGCAGACCGCGCTCAACGTGGCGATGGCCCTCGCCGAGTCGGGCGTGCTCGCCAAGCACGGCGTGGAGCTGATCGGCGCCAAGCAGCGCGCGATTGCGATCGCCGAGGACCGCAAGCTGTTCGGCGAGGCGATGGCGCGGATCGGGCTCGCCGTGGCCCCGGGCGGAATCGCGACCACGCTCGACGAAGCGCTGGCGCTCGTCGAGGCCACCGGCTTCCCGGCGATCATCCGGCCGTCGTTCACCCTCGGCGGCACTGGGGGCGGCATCGCCTACAACCGCGACGAGTTCGAGGACATCGTGCGCCGCGGGCTCGACGAATCGCCCTATACGCAGGTGCTCATCGAGCGGAGCGTGATCGGCTGGAAGGAGTTCGAACTCGAGGTGATGCGCGATCACGCCGACAGCGTGGTGATCGTGTGTTCGATCGAGAACATCGACCCGATGGGCGTCCACACCGGCGACTCGATCACCGTGGCGCCGGCGATGACGCTCACCGATCGCGAGTATCAGGTGATGCGCGACGCGGCCGTGGCGATCATCCGCGAGGTGGGCGTCGAGGCGGGCGGGTGCAACATCCAGTTCGCGGTGAATCCGCGCGACGGCGAGATGCTGGTCATCGAGATGAATCCGCGCGTGTCGCGTTCGTCGGCGCTGGCGTCGAAGGCCACGGGATTCCCGATCGCGCGCATCGGCGCCAAGCTCGCCGTGGGCTACCGGCTGGAGGAGATCCCCAACGATATCACCAAGACGACGCCGGCATCGTTCGAGCCGGTGCTGGACTACGTCGTGGTGAAGATCCCGCGGTTCGCCTTCGAGAAGTTCCCGGCCGCCAATCCGTATCTCACCACGCAGATGAAGTCGGTGGGCGAAGCGATGGCGATCGGGCGCACGTTCAAGGAGGCGTTCCAGAAGGGGCTGCGGGCGCTCGAGACGGGGCGCCCCGGGTGGACGGTCGGGGCGCGGCCGGTGGACGACCGCCTGGCCGACGAGAGCGACGCCGCGCTCGCGGGGGCGCTGCGCCAGCCGACGCCGGAGCGCGTCTTCCAGGTGAAGCGCGCCTTCCTGCGCGGCATGTCGGTGGCCGACGTGGCCGAACTCACGGCGATCGATCCCTGGTTCCTCCACCAGATGCACGAGCTGGTCGAGGCGGAACGCTGGTACACGGGCCTCGCGGCGCCGGGCGCGTTCGAACTGCGGCGCATGAAGCGCATGGGCTTCTCCGACCGTCAGCTCGGGGCGTTGCGCGGCGAGACCGAGAGCGACGTGCGGGCGCGGCGGTGGGCCCTCGGCATCCGGCCGTCGTACAAGATGGTGGATACCTGCGCCGGCGAATTCCCGTCGTCCACGCCGTACCTGTACAGCAGCTACGACGAGGAGACCGAAGCGCCGCGCAGCGGGCGCCGTTCGGTGGTGATCCTGGGCAGCGGGCCCAACCGCATCGGCCAGGGCGTGGAGTTCGACTACTGCTGCGTGCGCGCCGTGATGGCGCTGCGCGAGCAGGGGTACGAGACGATCATGATCAACTCGAACCCCGAGACCGTCTCCACCGACTTCGACACCTCGGACAAACTGTACTTCGAGCCGCTGACCCTGGAGGACGTGCTCGAGATCGTGCAGCGCGAGCAGCCGGAGGGGGTGATCGTCCAACTGGGCGGTCAGACCCCGCTCAAGCTCACGCGGCCCCTCGAGGCGGCGGGGGTGCACATTCTCGGCACCTCCCCTGACGCGATCGACATGGCCGAGGACCGGCGGCGATTCGAGAAGATCGCGCGCGAGGTGGGGCTCACGCAGCCGCCCAACGGCACCGCGACGAACGTCGACGAGGCGCTCGCTGCCGCCGAGCGGATCGGGTACCCCGTGCTCGTGCGGCCGTCGTACGTGCTCGGCGGACGGGCGATGCAGATCGTGTACGACCCGCCGTCGCTGGAGCAGTACTTCGCCACGGCGCAGGGCGTGTCGGAGGAGCGGCCGGTGCTCATCGACCGGTTCCTCGAGGATGCGTTCGAGGTGGACGTCGATGCCATCTCCGACGGCACCCGCGTCGTGATCGGCGGCATCATGCAGCACATCGAGGACGCCGGCATCCACTCCGGCGATTCGGCGTGCGTGCTGCCGCCGTATCTGATCGGCGAAGCCGACATGGAAGTGATGCGCGAGCAGACCGTGGCCATGGCCCGCGCGCTCGGCGTGGTGGGGCTCATGAACGTGCAGTACGCGATCAAGAACGGGGTGGTGTACGTGCTCGAAGTGAACCCGCGGGCGAGCCGGACGATCCCGTTCGTGTCCAAGGCGATCGGTGTGCCGCTGGCGTCCCTGGCGGCACGCGTGATGATGGGCGAGACGCTCGATGCGATCGGCTTCACCGAAGAGGTGGCGCCGGCATACGTGTCGGTGAAGGAGGCGGTGTTCCCGTTCAGCAAATTCCCGGGCACCGATCCCGTGCTCGGGCCCGAGATGCGCTCCACGGGCGAGGTGATGGGCATCTCCGACTCGTTCGGCACCAGCTTCGCCAAAGCCCAGCTCGCGGCCGGCAACGGCCTGCCGCTGGAAGGCGCGATCCTCGTCACCGTCACCGACTCCGACAAGGCCACGGTCACGCCGATCGCGCGGCGCTTCCAGGAGATGGGATTCCGGCTGATCGGGACCACGGGCACGGCGCGCTACCTGCGCCAGCGCGGCATCCCCACGGATTCCGTGTTCAAGGTGCACGAGGGCCGGCCCAACTGCCACGACCTGATCCTCAACGGCGAGGTCCAGCTCCTGGTCAATACGCCGCTCGGCAAGCACGCGCAGGTGGACGACTACACGCTGCGCCAGGCGGCCATCCGCCATCACGTGGCGTACACCACCACGATGTCGGCCGCGAGCGCCGCCGGCGACGCGATCCTCGCGCTGCGCTCGCGGCGGGCCACCGTGAAATCGCTCCAGGAATGGCAAGCCGAACTCGGGGTGAACGCATGAGCGACGCCACCTTCATCCACGAGTCGGCCTACGTCGACGACGGCGCCGCGATCGGCGCCGGCACGCGCATCTGGCACTTCTGCCACGTCATGGGCGGCGCCGTGATCGGCGAGCGGTGCAGCCTGGGCCAGAACGTCGTCGTCATGAACAGCGTGCGGATCGGGAACAACGTGAAGATCCAGAACAACGTCTCGATCTACGAGGGCGTGGTGCTCGACGACGACGTGTTCTGCGGACCGTCGATGGTGTTCACGAACGTCATGAACCCGCGCAGCCACGTGTCGCGCAAGCACGAGTACCGCACCACGCACGTCAAGCGCGGGGCGTCGATCGGCGCCAACGCCACGATCGTGTGCGGGACCACGCTCGGGGAATTCGCGTTCATCGGGGCGGGCGCCGTCGTCACGCGCGACGTGCCCGCCTATGCCCTGATGGCCGGCGTGCCCGCGCGCCGCATCGGCTGGATGTGCCAGTGCGGCGAGCGGCTGCCCGCCGCCGGCGCCGGCACCTGCGCGGCCTGCGGTACCACCTACGAGCGCCACGGCGAGGGCATCCGCCCCGTCGCGCCGCGCGCCTCCTGACCCTCCGGCCATGACCCACCGAACCTTCGACATCGCGCTCGTCGGCTGCGGGCGCATCAGCAAGAACCACTTCGACGCCATTGCCCAGACCGACGGGCTGCGACTGGTGGGGGTGGCGGACGTCGAAGAGGCTCGGGCCCGGGCCGCGGGCGAGGAGCAGGGGGTGCCCTGGTTCACCTCGCTCGAAGAGCTGCTGCGCGTGCAGCCGTGCGACATCGTCGCCCTGTGCACCCCGTCGGGCGTGCACGCGCCGCAGGGGATCCTGGCGGCCCGGGCCGGCCGGCACGTCCTGAGCGAGAAGCCCATGGCCACGTCGCTCGGCGCGGCGGATGACCTCGTCGAGGCGTGCGATCGCGCCGGCGTCCAGCTGTTCGTGGTCAAGCAGAATCGCCTCAACCCGCCCATCCAGCTACTGCGGCGCGCGGTCGACAAGGGGCGGTTCGGGCGGATCTACATGGCCAACGTCACGGTGCGCTGGCAGCGCCCGCAGGAGTACTACGACGCGGCCCCCTGGCGCGGCACCTGGGAGTTCGACGGCGGCGCGATCATGAACCAGGCCTCGCATTACGTGGACCTCATGCAGTGGCTGGTGGGCCCCGTGGACAGCGTCGTCGCCAAAACCGCCACGCAGGCGCGGCGCATCGAGGCCGAGGATTCCGGGGCCGCCGTGCTCAGGTTCCGGTCCGGCGCGCTCGGGGTGATCGAGGTCAATGTCCTCACGTACCCCCGGAACCTCGAGGGGTCGCTCACGATCCTCGGCGAGAAGGGGTCGGTGAAGATCGGCGGGACGGCCGTGAACAAGGTGGAACACTGGGCGTTCGCCGAGTATGACGACGACGACAAGCTGGTGGACGCCGTGAACACCAATCCGCCCAACGTGTACGGATTCGGCCATCAAGGGTACTACCGCAACGTGCTGGCCGTGCTCCGCGGCGAGGCCAAGCCCGACACCGACGGCCGGGCGGGCCGCAAGTCGCTCGAACTGATCCTGGCCATCTATGAGTCGGCCAAGACGGGGCAGAGCATCCCGATCCCCCTGCGCGTGGGCTCATGACCTCGAATTGACGCCGGCCCACCACCCGGCGAACTTTCGATGGCGGTTGGACTTGCGCCGCCTTTCAACATCCGGATTCCAACGCCCGCCTGCCGGGCTTTTCCCAATTGACCATGCCTGTCCCCCTGCTGGATCTCCGTGCGCAGCACGCCACGATCAAGGACGAGGTCGTGAAGTCGGTGCTGGATCTGGTCGATGCCCAACTGTTCATCCTCGGCGCTCCCGTGGAGCGCCTCGAGCGAGAAGTGGCCCAGCTGTCGCACACGGCGTACGCCGTGGGTTGCGCCAGCGGGACCGACGCCCTGCTGCTCGCCCTCCGGGCGCTGGACATCGGCCCCGGAGACGAGGTGATCACGACCCCGTTCACCTTCTTCGCCACGGCCGGCACGATCCACAACGTGGGCGCCACCCCGGTGTTCGTGGACATCGCGCCCGACACGTACAACATCTCGGTCGACGCGATCGCGGCCGCCATCACGCCCAAGACCAAGGCCATCGTGCCCGTGGACCTGTTCGGGCAGATGGCGCCCATCGAGCGCATCCAGGCGGTGGCCCGGGGCATTCCGGTGATCGAGGATGCGGCGCAGTCCATCGGCGCGCGCCGGATGATCGACGGGGAGTCGCGGATGGCGGGCGAGGTGGCCACGATCGGCACGTTCAGCTTCTTCCCGTCCAAGAATCTGGGCGGGTACGGCGACGGCGGGATGATGGTCACCCAGGATCCCAAGCTCGCCGAGCGCCTCAAGCGGCTGCGGATGCACGGTGGGTCGCGCCAGTATTTCCATGACGAGGTGGGGTTCAACAGCCGGCTCGACGCCCTGCAGGCCACCGTGCTCTCGGCCAAGCTCCCGCACCTCGCGGCGTGGAGCGCCAAGCGGCGCGAGAACGCCGCGTACTATTCCAAGGCGCTGTACGGGATCGCCGGGCTGGCGACGCCAGCGATCGACCCCAGCAACGAGTCGATCTTCAATCAGTACACGATCCGGGCCGACCGGCGCGATGAGTTGCAGGCGCACCTCAAGGGCAAGGGGATCGGCACGTCGATCTATTACCCGCTGCCGCTGCACCTCCAGCCGTGCTTCGCGTACCTGGGCTACCAGGCCGGCGCATGTCCGGAGTCGGAGCGGGCGGCCCGTGAAGTGCTCTCGCTGCCCATCTATCCCGAACTGACGGTCGCCCAGCTGGATGAAGTCGTGGCGGGCGTGAAATCCTTTTACGGTCGCTGATCTCCATGGACAAGCGCGGACTGCTGGACAAGATCGAGCGGCGCCGGGCCGTGGTCGGGGTGATCGGCCTCGGGTACGTGGGGCTGCCGCTCGCCATGGAGTTCGCCAGGGCGGGCCTGCGCGTGGTGGGATACGACATCAGCGAGCGGGTGGTGGCGCTGCTCAACCGCGGGGAGTCGCACATCCAGGATGTGGCGGCGGCGGATGTGGCGGCGTTCGTGAAATCGGGGATGTTCGAGGCCACGGCTGACGAGTCGCGGTTGGGCGAGGTGGACGCGATCTCGATCGCCGTGCCCACGCCGCTGGCCAAGACGCGCGACCCGGACATGAGCTACGTGATCTCCGCCGCCGAGACGGTGGGGCGTCATGCGCGGGCCGGCCAGCTCGTGGTGCTGGAGAGCACGACGTATCCGGGCACCACGCGCGAGCTGCTGCAGCCGGTGCTGGAGCGCGCCGGCCTGACCGTGGGTCGCGACGTGTTCCTGGCCTTCAGTCCCGAGCGCGTGGATCCGGGCAATCCGCGGTACCACACCGGCAACACGCCCAAAGTGGTGGGCGGCATCACCCCGTCGTGCACGGAGGTTGCCGCGGCGCTCTATCGGGTGTGCATCGAGACCGTGGTCGAGGTATCGAGCGCCGAGACGGCGGAGTTGACCAAGCTGCTCGAGAACACCTTCCGCTCGGTCAACATCGGGCTCGCCAACGAGATGGCGATCGTGTGCGACAAGCTCGGCGTGGATGTGTGGGAAGTGATCGACGCCGCGGCCACGAAGCCGTTCGGCTTCATGAAATTCACGCCCGGGCCGGGCATCGGCGGGCACTGCATTCCGCTCGATCCGCACTACCTGGCGTGGAAGATGCGCACCTTGAACTACAAGACGCGGTTCATCGATCTGGCCAGCGAGATCAACAGTCAGATGCCGTCCTACGTCGTGGAGAAGGTGACGCAGGGGCTGAACGAGCGCCGCAAGGCGGTGAACGGGAGTCGCGTGCTCGTGCTCGGCGTGGCGTACAAGAAGGACATCGACGACGTGCGCGAGAGTCCGGCGCTGGACGTCATGCGGCTGCTCGAGGCGCACGGCGCCGACGTGGCGTTCCACGATCCATACATCGCCATGGTGCGTGAGGACGGCCACGAGAAGTTCGGCGTGGCGCTCACCGACGCCGAACTCGAGGCGGCGGACGCCGTGGTCATCGTCACCGATCACTCGTCCGTCGATTACCAGCGCGTGGTGGACCATGCCGACCTCGTGGTCGACAGCCGCAACGCCACCGTGCGCACGCGGCCGTCGCGGGCGCGGGTGCTGTCGCTGGCCACGGCCCGCGAGCCCGATGAACCGGCGCGCGCCGATGTCTGACCGCGGGCCAGGGCGCCCCTTCATCACAAGGATCGTATGAACATCACGGTGGTCGGGACGGGATACGTGGGGCTCGTCGTGGGCGCCTGTCTGGCGGAGACCGGCAACGCCGTGGTCTGTGCCGATGTCGACGAGGGGAAGATCGACGGGCTCACGCGCAACGTGTTGCCGATCTACGAGCCGGGGCTCGACGCCTATGTGGAGCGCAATCAGCGCGACGGCCGGCTGCGGTTCACCACCGACGTGGCGTCGGCCATCGGCTCGGCGGAGGTCGTGTTCATCGCCGTCGGCACGCCGCCCGACGAGGACGGCTCGGCGGACCTCCGCCACGTGCTCGCCGTGGCCGGTGAGATCGGGAAGCACATGCGGCGCGAACTCGTGGTGGTCACCAAGTCCACCGTGCCCGTGGGCACGGCGGCCAAGGTGGCGGCGGCGATCGGCGCGCACGCCCAGCATTCGTACCACGTGTGCAGCAATCCGGAGTTCCTGAAGGAAGGCGCCGCCGTGGACGACTTCATGAAGCCCGACCGCGTCGTGATCGGCGTCGAGACGGATCACGCGCGCAGCGTGATGGCGGAGTTGTACGCGCCGTTCGTGCGCACCGGGCGACCGATCATCTTCATGGACATCCCGTCGGCCGAGATGACGAAGTACGCGGCCAACGCGATGCTCGCCACGCGGATCTCGTTCATGAACGAGATCGCGAATCTGTGCGAGCGCGTGGGCGCCAACGTGGACCTCGTGCGCAAGGGCGTGGGGAGCGACGACCGCATCGGCCCGGCGTTCCTGTTCCCGGGGCCCGGGTACGGGGGCTCGTGCTTTCCCAAGGACGTCAAGGCGCTGGTGCGCACCGGCCACGAGTACGAGGCGCCGCTGGCGGTGCTGGCGGCGGTCGAGGCGGTGAACGACCGCCAGAAGCTCCGGCTGTTCGAGAAGCTCCGGGGCGTGCTCGGCGACCGGCTGCGGGGCGCGCGCGTGGCGGTGTGGGGGCTGGCGTTCAAGCCGAACACCGACGACATGCGCGAAGCGCCGTCGCTCGTGCTCATCGAGGCGCTGCTCGCCGCCGGGGCGTCGGTGGCGGCCCACGATCCGGCGGCCATGCCCGAGACCCGGCGCAAGCTCGGCGACCGGATCACCTTCGCCGACACGGGGTATGCCGCGCTGGACGGCGCCGATGCGCTGGTCGTGGTGACCGACTGGAACGAGTACCGGCACCCCGACTTCGCGCGCATCAAGCGGAGCCTCAAGCAGCCGATCGTCATCGACGGGCGGAATCTCTACGATCCGGCCAAGATGCGGACCCTCGGCTTCCAGTACGTGTCCATCGGCCGGGGGGGAAGCGCGTGAGGATCGTCATCACCGGAGCCGCGGGATTCCTGGGGTCGCACCTGTGCGACCGGTTTCTCGCCGAAGGGCACACCGTGGTGGGCATCGACAACCTCGTCACCGGCCATCCCGACAACATCGCGCACCTGATGGGCGACACGGCGTTCGAGTTCATCCGCCACGACGTTTCCACGTTTACATACGTGGCCGGGCCCGTGGACGGCGTGCTGCACTTCGCGTCGCCGGCCAGCCCGATCGACTATCTCGAACTGCCGATCCAGACCCTCAAGGTGGGATCGCTGGGCACGCACAACGCGCTGGGAGTGGCCAAGGCCAAGGGGGCGCGGTTCCTGCTCGCCTCCACCTCCGAGGTGTACGGCGACCCCCTGGAGCATCCGCAGAAGGAGACGTACTGGGGAAACGTGAACCCGGTGGGGCCCCGCGGTGTCTATGATGAAGCGAAGCGGTTCGCCGAAGCGATGACGATGGCCTATCACACCTATCACGGACTCGACACGCGGATCGTGCGCATCTTCAACACCTACGGCCCGCGGATGCGTCCGCGGGACGGACGCGTGGTGTCGAACTTCATCGTTCAGGCGCTCAACGGGGAGCCGATCACGATCTACGGCGAAGGGCGCCAGACGCGCAGCTTCTGCTACGTGTCCGATGAGGTGGACGGGATCTACCGGCTGTTCATGCGGGGCGACCACCAGCCCACGAACATCGGGAATCCCACGGAGCACACGGTCACGCAACTGGCCGAGTTGATCAAGGAGCTCACGGGAAGCCCGGCGCCGGTCGAGCATCGGGCCCTCCCGCAGGACGACCCCCGGCTGCGGCAGCCCGACATCACGCGGGCCCGCGAACTGCTGGGCTGGGAGCCCCAGGTGCCCCTGCGCGAGGGGCTGCAGCGCACCATCGAATTCTTCCGCACGCTCCTCGGGACGTCGCGCATGGCCCCCCGCGCGCCGCGTCCGGCGGGGAAGTCCGTCGCGTGAGGGCGCGCCGCGGGCCGCCCGCCCGTTATCTTTCAGGACTTATGAATCGACCGACCCGTGAACTCGTCGCGGCGCTCGCGCTGGCGCTCGCCGCCACGGCGTGCCGGCCGGCATTCGTCGTCACGAAGTTCCCCACCAACGAGGCGCTGTATCGCGCGTCGCTGGCCGAATTCCAGAAGGGGCACTGGGAGAACGCCGTCTCCGGTTTCGACAAGCTGACCCTCGATCTCGGCGTGCGCGACACGCTGCTCGTGCGCTCCTACTGGTATCTGGGCCGGGCCCACGAGAAGCAGGGCGAGGACCTGCTCGCCGCCGAAGCGTTCTCGCGCCTCGTCGAGTCGTTCCCCGACGACTCGCTCGGGCCGCGCGCCGCGCTCGAGTCCGGCCGGTCGTACCAGCGCCTCTGGCGCAATCCGTCGCTCGACGAGACGTACGGGCTCACGGCGATGCAGACGTACACGACGCTCATCCAGCTCTACGCGCAGACCAACCCGGCCGTCGCCGACACCGCGAAGCAGGAGATCGCCACCCTCAACGAGTGGTTCGCGACCAAGGACTACGAGACCGGGCTGTTCTACTTCAAGAACAAGGCGTGGGATTCGGGGATCCTGTATTTCAAGGACGTCATCGCCCAATGGCCGGAGACGCGGCACGCCCGCCTGTCGATGCTGCGCCTGGCCGAGTCGTACCGGGTGATCAACTACAAGGACGACCTGGCCGACATCTGCAAGCAGATGCGGTCGCTGTATCCCAAGGACTCGGATGTCGCGAAGGACTGTCGCGGCGTGAAGGCGCCCTCGGACACCACGAGCGGGCCGCCGCCCACGCCGCCGGCCCCGCCTCCGCGCTAGGCGATGCGCCTCGGCATCCTCGGGGGCAGCTTCGACCCCCCGCACGTGGGGCACCTGCTGGCGGCGAGCGATGCGTGCGAGGAACTGCGGCTCGACCAACTCGTCTGGGTACCGGCGGCGGCGCAGCCGCTCAAGCAGGGCGCCGTCCTGGCGTCGCCCGAGCAGCGGCTGGCCATGGTCCACCTGACGGTGGACGGCGACCCCCGGTTTTCGGTGTCCCCGGTCGAAATCGAACGCGAGGGGTTATCTTACACGGTTGATACATTGACCGCGTTCGCGGGCCGGTATCCGGACGCGGAGCGGTTCTTCCTGGTCGGGGCCGATGCATTCGCGTCGTTCGCGCAGTGGCGCGATCCGGCGGGAATCGTCGCCCTCGCGCGACTGGCGGTCATGGAGCGCCTGGGCGACGCGCCGGTGGCGCCGCCCGCCGGCCTCGATCCGGCGTCGGTCGTCAGGCTGCACACGCGTCGGGTGGACCTGTCGTCCACCGAGATCCGCGAGCGGGTCCGGCGCCGGGCGCCGCTCCGCGGGTTTGTCACGGATGCCGTGGCGGATTACATCGCCACGGCCGGGTTGTACCGATAGAGGACTGCATGATCAAGCGAGTGATGAGCGCGGTGCTGGGCAGTCGCCACGACCGCGAGCGCAAACGAATCCAGCCGATCGTCGACGCGATCAACGAGCACGACGCGCGCCTGCAGGGCGTGCCCGAGGCCGAGTTGCGCGCCCAGACGGAGAAGTTCCGCGCCATCATCCGTGAGCGCACGCACGCGCTCGAGGCCGAGGCGGCCGAACTCCGGGAGCGCAAGCACCGGGTGACCGACGGCGCCGAGCGCGAGCGGATCGACAACCTGCTGAGCGGGGCGGACGGCCGCGGCGGCGTGGAGGGGACGCTTCGGCAGACCACCGCCGAGGTGCTCGACGAACTCCTGCCCGAGGCGTTCGCCACCGTGCGCGTCGCCTGCCGGCGCCTGATCGGCACCAAGGTCATGGTCACCGGCCACGAGATCGAATGGAACATGGTGCCGTACGACGTGCAGCTCGCGGGCGGCATCGAGCTCCATCTGGGCAAGATCGCGGAGATGGCCACCGGCGAGGGCAAGACGCTCGTCGCCACGCTGCCGCTGTACCTCAACGCGCTGCCCGGCAAGGGCGCCCACCTCGTGACCGTCAACTCGTACCTCGCCCGCCGCGATGCGCAATGGATGGGGCACGTGTATGCGTACCTCGGCCTCACCGTGGGCTGCCTGGACGACACCGAGCCCGGCACCCCCGAGCGGCGGGCGGTCTACCTGTCCGACATCACGTACGGCACGAACAACGAGTTCGGCTTCGACTACCTGCGCGACAACATGGTCGTGCAGCTCGATCAGCGCGTGCAGCGCCCACACGTGTTCGCCATCGTCGACGAGGTGGACTCGGTGCTCATCGACGAGGCCCGGACGCCGCTCATCATCTCCGGGCCCGTGGGCAACGACAACGACGGCCGGTACTTCGACCACAATGCCGCCGTCGGACGCCTCGTGCGCAAGCAGACGGAGCTGGTCAACACGCTCGTCGGCGACGCCGAACGCGACCTCGAGGCCGGCGAGACGACGGCCGCCGGCATGAAGCTGTACAAGGCCCAGCTCGGCAGCCCCAAGAACAAGCGGCTCGTGAAGGTGCTGGGCGAGACGGGCAACAAGACGCTGCTCCAGCGCATGGAACTCGACTACATCGCCGATCGCCGCCTGCCGCCGTCCAAGCAGCAGTATCGCGAACTCGAGGAGGACCTGCTGTTCGTGCTCGACGAGAAGGGCCATTCGGTCCATCTCACCGATCGCGGCGTCGACTTCATGTCGCCCAACGACCATGAAGCCTTCATCCTCCCCGACATCTCCGAGGACACCCACCGGGTGGACCACGACATGTCGCTGTCGCCCGAGGAGCGGCTGGCGCGGCGCCGGGAGATGGAGATCGAGTTCGCGGCCAAGAGCGAGAAGCTGAACATCATCCACCAGCTCCTGCGGGCGCACGCGCTGTACGAGCGCGACGTGAACTACGTGGTCCAGGACGGCGAGGTGCTCATCGTCGACGAATTCACCGGCCGCACGATGCCCGGTCGCCGGTGGTCGGAAGGCCTGCACCAGGCCGTGGAAGCCAAGGAGAACGTGCACGTGAAGGGGGAGACGCAGACCCTCGCCACGATCACGATCCAGAATTACTTCCGCATGTACGAGAAGCTGGCCGGCATGACCGGAACCGCCGAGACCGAGGAGCGCGAGTTCTTCGAGATCTACAAGCTCGACGTGTCGGTGGTGGCCACCAACCGGCCGGTGATCCGCGAGGACCGCCAGGACCTGGTCTACAAGACGCGGCGCGAGAAGTACAACGCGATCGTCGAGGAGACCCGGCGGCTGCACGACCTCGGCTTCCCGGTGCTGATCGGCACGACGAGCGTCGATGCCTCGGAAACGCTGGCCAAGCTGTTCCAGCGCGGCGGCATCGCGCACAACGTGCTCAACGCCAAGTACCACCAGCGCGAGGCCGAGATCGTGGCCGGCGCCGGCCAGCCCGGCGCCGTGACGATCGCCACCAACATGGCCGGCCGCGGCACCGACATCAAACTCGGACCCGGCGTGACCGACGCCAAGCCGTCCACGATCAAGGACCTCGACGGCAACGACGTGGACACGATGGAGATGGGCGGCCTGCACATCATCGGATCCGAACGGCACGAGTCGCGCCGCATCGACCGCCAGCTGCGCGGCCGCTCGGGGCGGCAGGGCGATCCAGGGGCGTCGCAGTTCTTCCTGTCGCTCGAAGACGACCTGATGCGCCTGTTCGGCTCCGACCGCATCGCCAAGCTCATGGACCGTCTGGGCGCCAAGGACGGCGAGGTGCTCACGCACCCGCTCATCACGCGGTCCATCGAGCAGGCGCAGAAGCGCGTCGAACTCCAGCACTTCCAGTCCCGCAAACGGCTCCTCGAATACGACGACGTGATGAATCAGCAGCGGGAGGTCATCTACTCGCTGCGATCGTTCGCGCTCGACGGCGGCGAGGAACTGCGGGGCGAGGCGCTGCGCATGGTGGAGCGCGCCCTGAATTCGCGGATCGAGACCGCGCTGGCCGACTACGAGCGCGCCGAAGACTGGGACATCCCGCTCGTGCAGCAGGACCTGCTCATGCACTACCTGCTCACGGTGCCCGAGCTGGACAATCCGGACCTGCGCCCGGTGACGGTGTCCGCCGCCGCCGCCGCCGCCGTGTCGGCCGCCCGCGCCGCGTTCACCGCCAAGCTCGAGAGCCTCGACCAGTACAAGGACGAGCAGGGCGGGTTCTCCGGCCGCCTCCTCTCCATCGTCATGCTCAACGTCCTCGACGAGAAGTGGAAGGACCACCTCTACGACCTGGACCAGTTGCGGAATTCGATCCACTATCGGTCCTGGGGCCAGAAGGATCCGCTCGTCGAGTACAAGGAAGAGGCGTACTCGATGTTCGTGGACCTGATGGCGGACATCTATACGACGTTCGCCGAACGCTTCCTCAAGGTGCAGCTCGCGTTCGAATCGCCGGCCGGCGCCCCGGCCGCGGCGCCCGCCGGACGCCCGCCGGCTGCCGCCCCGAAGCGGCGGTACAACGCGCTCGGCGTCCTCGAGAACGTGCCGGCCGAGGCGCTCGACGATGGGGCCGGCGAGGCGCTCGATGTCGGACCCACGCAACCGCCGTCGGCCGGCGCTGCGGTGCGCCGCGATCCCGTGATCATCGGCGCCGGCAAGACCAGGCCGCTCTCCCAGGCGGCCCCCGGCGACGCCGACTGGGTCAACGTCGGCCGCAACGATCCCTGCCCGTGTGGCTCCGGCAAGAAGTTCAAGAAATGCCACGGCGCGACGGCGTGACGGGCGGGGCGGCCACGCGCCGCCCCTCCTGATCCGGCACCCGGCGGCCCGCGTCCGCTTCCGCGCACCGGTGCGGAATTTCGATGGTACGGTCCGGGGCGGATGGCCCCATCCTCCCGTGCGGCAACGAATTCCGTTGCCCCAACGATGGAGACACCGTCCCATGGCTAGCCACCCCGCTGCATGCGCGCTTACTATTCATGAGTTGCCTCGGTCGGAACGACCGCGGGAGCGGCTCGTCGCGTTGGGCGTTCACGCCCTGTCGTCGGCGGAACTGCTCGCGATCGTGATCGGGGCCGGCGGGGCCAGGCGTTCGGCGTTGCGGCTGGGGCAGGACGTGCTGGCCGCGGCCGGCGGATCGTTGCGGCGCATCGGCATGCAGCCGGTGGCGGCGCTCCGCGGCGTGGATGGGGTGGGGCTGGTGCGCGCGGTGACGATCCACGCCGCGCTCGAGCTGGGGCGGCGGATGGCGGCCGAGTCCAGAGACGATGGGGCGCCCGTGCGATCGCCCCGCGACGTCGTGGCATTGTTCGCTCCGCGGTTGGAAGACCTGCCGGTCGAGGAGTTTCACGTGGCGGTACTGGATTCACAGCATCGGCTGGAGCGAGACGTGACGATCACGCGCGGCATTCTCAATTCGTCGCTCGTGCACCCGCGCGAGGTGTTCCGCGAGGCAATCGCGGAGCGCGCCGCGTCGGTCATCCTCGTCCACAACCACCCGAGCGGCGACCCGATGCCGTCGCCCGACGACCGCGCCGTGACCGACCAGCTGGTGGCCGCGGGCCGGCTGCTCGACATCCCGGTGCACGACCACGTGATCATCGGCCGCGGCCGCTACACCAGCTTCGCCGAGGCGGGGCTCCTGTGACGGCGACCGCGCTGCGCGAAGTGATCCCCGGGTGGCCGGGCGACGATCTGCCGTCCAACGATCGCCTGGACCGCGACCTGCTGGCGCGCGCCTACCAGTTCAGCGCCGAGGCGCACGCCGGGCAGGTGCGCAATTCCGGCGAGCCCTACGTCACGCACTGCGTGGAGGTGGCCAAGATCCTCGCCGACCTGCAGCTCGATTCGGTGACCGTGGCGAGCGGCCTGATCCACGACGTCGTCGAGGACACCAAGATGACGGTGGCCGACGTCGAGCGGGAATTCGGGCCCGAGGTGGCGGGCATCGTCGACGGGATGACCAAGATCGCCAAGCTGCCCACCGGCACCTCGTCGCAGGAGCGGCAGGTCGAGAACTACCGCAAACTGCTGCTGTCGATCGCCAAGGACGCGCGGGTGATCATCATCAAGCTCGCCGACCGGCTGCACAACATGCGCACGCTGGAGTGGCTGCCGCCCGAGAAGCGGCGGCGCATCGCCCAGGAGACGCGCGATCTGTACGCGCCGCTCGCCCATCGGTTCGGTATGGCGAAGATGCGGTGGGAGCTCGAGGACCTGGCGTTCAAGCATCTCGAACCCGAGGCCTACAAGTCGCTGGCCAAGCAGGTGGCGCAGAAGCGCGGCGAGCGCGAGCAACTCATCAATCAGTTCAAGGAGCCGCTCGAAGGGGCGCTGGAGCGGGCGGGGATCGCCCATGCCGACGTCACGGGCCGGCCCAAGCACCTGTGGTCGATCTACAAGAAGATGAGCCAGCGGCAGAAGCCGTACGAGGAGATCTACGACCTGCTGGCCATCCGCGTGCTCGTGAACTCGGTGCCCGAGTGCTACCACGCGCTGGGCATCATCCACGACGGCTGGACGCCCGTGCAGGAACGCATCAAGGACTACATCGCCCAGCCCAAGTCCAACGGCTATCAGTCGCTCCATACCACGGTGTTCGGGCCGGGGCGCCAATTGTACGAGGTGCAGATCCGCACGCGCGACATGCACCGCACCGCCGACTTCGGCATCGCCGCGCACTGGCTGTACAAGGAAGACGCCAAGAGCGCCGACGAGCTCGACCGGCACCTCACCTGGTTCCGCCAGATCCTCGAGTTGCAGCTCGACGCCAAGACGCCCGACGAATTCCTGGAATTCCTCAAGCTCGATCTGTACCAGGACGAGATCTTCGTGTTCACGCCCACCGGGCACGTGATCCAGCTGCCCAAGGGCGCCACGCCGATCGACTTCGCGTTCGCCGTGCATACCGAGATCGGGCTCCACTGCTCCGGGGCTCGCGTCAACGGCCGCATCGCGCCGCTCTCCAGGCCGCTGCGCAACTCCGAGACCGTCGAGATCATCACCGCCACCGCCGCCAGGCCCACCCGCGACTGGCTGGCCCACGTGCGCACGGGACGCGCGCGCCACAAGATTCGCCAGGTCCTCAAGCGCGAGGCCCAGCAATCGGCCACCCGGCTCGGGCAGGACATCCTCGATCGGGAGATCAAGCGGCGCCGCCTGCCGCGGCCGTCCAGCGACCAGCTCGCGCGGGCGTTCAAGGCGCTCAGCCT